>Ga0316217_10006220_pt1 | contig 11928 bp, 12 predicted proteins | sample 1anoAmetaG_FD_203633 | JGI IMG/M metagenome (GOLD analysis project Ga0316217, IMG submission 203633) | Freshwater microbial communities from Trout Bog Lake, Wisconsin, USA - 1anoA | ecosystem: Environmental > Aquatic > Freshwater > Lake > Hypolimnion/Profundal zone | place: USA: Wisconsin... | reverse complement strand
AGGGCGGCCTCGGCGTCGCGCGCCACCGAGGCGAGCATGGCGGCCAGGGTGCCGGGTTCCGGCCAGGGCAGCACCAGCGCCCCGCCCTCTTCCGGGCCGGCGGCCGGGAGCGGCGCCAGCACCGGGCCGGTGCTGGCCCGCCAGGCCTGGGCCACGGCCCAGGCCAGCTGGCCCAGGTTGCCAGGCCAGGCCCCCTGCAGCAGCTCCTTTTCCGCCCCGCGCGCCAGCTGCGGCACCGGCCGCCCGTCCTGGCGCGCCCGGGCGTCCAGGAAGGCGCGGAACATCGGCAGGATGTCCTCCCGCCGCTCCCGCAGCGGCGGCAGGGTGAAGACCAGCTCGCCCAGGCGCAGGCGCGGCAGTTCGGGCAATGTCCGCAGGTCCAGGCAGGAGCCCAGCCAGTGGATCCCGCGGCCCAGGTCACTGTCCATGGCGCGCACCAGCGGCGCCCACCCGGCCTCGGCCATCTCCTCCAGTTCCGACAGGTAGATGCTGCCCCCCTGGAGCAGCGCCAGCTGCCGCCGGTCCGGGCCGTCGGCCGGAAGGCTGGGCGCCGACAGGCACAGGTAGGGGGCCTGGGGATGGCGCAGGGCGTGCAGGCGGCGCGCGGCCCGGCCCCTGCCCGTGCCCGGTTCGCCCTGGAACAGCACCCGGACGCCGGTGTCCGCCGCCCTGGCCAGGCCCCGGTCCAGTTCGCGCATGGCCGGGGAGTGGACGATCCAGGGTTCCCGCGGATCCGGGGGCGGCGCTTCGGCCAGGGCCCGGGCGCGCTCCAGCACTTCGCCGAACCGGTCCAGGTCGAACGGCTTGGGCAGGAAGTCATCGGCGCCCCAGCGCATCGCCTCGACGATGTCCCTGGGTTCACCGAAGGCCGACATCAGCACCGCGCGCAAGGCCGGCTGCCGGCGCTTGGCCGCCTTCAGCAGCTCCAGCCCGGACATCCCCGGCAGCCGCAGGTCCGTGACCAGGATCTCGAAGGGGGCCGCGTCCAGGGCTTCCAGCGCCGCGGCCGGATCGCCCACGGCCGTGACCTCCCAGGCCGAACCCATGGCCTGGACCAGCAGTTTCCGGAAACTGTCCTTGTCTTCCACCAGCAGCAGGCGCATGGCCCCATTAACCTCCGCACTCCCGGATGAAGATGACCGACTGCCCCTCGGCCTGGCCTTCGAACAGTTCGGCGCCGGTGACCAGGTGGCGCCCGCCGTCCCCGGCCCAGGCGGCGAAAGCGGTGTCCTCCTTGTAGATCCATTCCACCGCCCAGCGCGCCGAGGGTTCGGCGGCCGCCACCGCCTCGGGGAACGGCACCGGATCGCCGGGATCCATGCCCAGCCGGGTCGCCTGGATCACCCCCACCGGGGCGAAGGCGCGCACCGCCGCCGGGTCCGGCGGGCAGGAGCGGGTCGCCTGCAGGCAGGACCAGCCGCGGCCCTGCAGCACCCGCCGGCTGGTTTCCGCCACGCCGCCGTCGCCGAGCAGCAGCACCGGCCCGCCATCCAGGCGTTCCAGGGCCCCGTCCAGGGCCGGGAAATCGGTATTGCCGCCCTGCCAGGGCTCCCCGGCCCGCCGCCGCCACAGCGTGTTCAGCGGCCCGGGCAGGTCCAGAAGGACCGGGAGCGACTCCTTGAGCGGGGTCGTGAGGCTCGCCCCGACGATCTCCAGGGCCTCCAGCGCGTCCCGGGCTTCGGCAGCATCCCCGCACTCCAGGGGCAGGTAGAGCAGATCCTTGAAGGCCCGCTGGAAGCGCTGGTTGTGGTAGCCGGGGCTCCTGGAGTGGAGCACCGGATGGCCCAGCACCCCGCACAGCCCATAGCCCGCGTGCAGCCGGTGGCAGCGCCACGCCTGCATCCGGGCCAGGGTGACCTGGCCGGGCGCCGGCGCCGGGCAGTCGTCGGCCACGGCGTAGGTGAACGACCCGCCCCAGGCGGCCTGCATGCAGCGGCTGGCGATGCCCTTGGGCCCCATGAGGAAGGCCGACAGGGCCAGGTTCCGGTCCCGGGCCCAGGCCAGGGGCCCGCGCATGCGCGCGTTGTCCACCAGGCTGGCGGCGTGGCCGACCCACTTGAAGGCATCGCCCTGGGGCAGTTCCTGCAGCCGCCGGTCCAGGTCGAACACCCCCGGCTCCACGTGGACGGAACGGAGCAGCCGCACGTGGGGCAGGCACTCCGCCAGCGCCGGCGGCACCGGCAGATCCCACTCCAGATCCACCCAGGCCGGCCGGCTCTGGGCCCCGCGAACCAGGCGTTCCAGGCGCCCGGCCTCGTCGCCGTGCCAGGCCCCGCCCTCATCGGCCCGGCGGCAGGTCACCAGGCAACGGCCCCCCAGCGCCCTGACCATCGCTTCCGGGTCTTCATGGGGGAACAGGTCCAGGCGCAGCTCGGCCAGGGCTTCCGGCGGCAGCTTGCCGGCGCAGGCCGCGGCCTCGGCCCAGGTCTCATGGGTGAGCGGAACGAGGTAGAACGGAGGGGCCGCCATCAGGGCCGAGCCTCTGTCCGCTTGGCAGCCTGCCAGGCGCCTTCCATGCCGTCCAGATCCTGCCGCTCCCAGCCGCCGTTGGCCGCGGCGAAGTCCTCCACCTGGCCGAAGCGGGCCCGGAACCGGCGCATCTGCCGGCGCAGGGCCCGGTCCGGGTCGATCCCCTTGTAGCGGGCCCACTGGATGAGGCTGAACAGCACGTCGCCGTATTCCGCCTCCACCCGGTCCAGATCGGATTCCGCCTGGAGTTCCACGATCTCCTCCTTCACCTTGTCCAGCACCCCTTCCATATCAGGCCACTCGAAGCCCACCTTGGCGCAGCGCCGGCCGATCTCCATGGCGGTGTCCACCGGCGACAGGCTGTGCGGGATCCCGTCCAGCAGCCTGGGTTCGCTGTCGTCGCCCCGTCCGGCCTTCTCGTCCTGCTTGATGGCGGCCCAGTTGACCAGCACCTCCTCGGCGCCGTCCACCGCCACCGTCCCGAACACGTGGGGGTGGCGCCGCACCAGCTTCTCCACGATCATGGCCTCCACGTCGTGCAGGTCCCAGGCGCCCCGGTCCTGGGCCAGCTGGGCGTGGAACGCCACCTGCAGCCACAGGTCGCCCAGCTCCTCGCACAGGTGCCGCTCGGTTTCCGGGTCCCCGGGCCGGTGCGCGGCCAGGGCGTCCAGCACCTCCCCGGCCTCCTCCCGCAGGTAGCGGGCCAGGGTCTGGTGGTCCTGCTTCAGGTCCCAGGGGCATCCGCTCCCCGGAGTCAGGAGGGCGGACATGACGGCACGGAGGGTAGTGGGAGTCATCCAGCTATCTTACGTTGCTCACCCGGGATCCCGGCAAGGTAGAATGGAAAATGGCCAAGCCGCGCGTCTCCCCCGATATCCTCAAGGCCATCACCAAGGCCATCCCCAAGGACGACGATTCCCCCGCCGGCCCGCGCCCGGAGGCGAGCCCCCGCACCGGCGCCACCGAGAAGCAGAGCATCCGCCCGGCCCGCACCGCCATCGCCCACATGAACGGCGGCAACAAGGGCAAGTGATCCAGAGGCCCGGTCAGCCCCGGCTGAAGCCGTAGGCGCGCTCCACCCGGGCGACCCGGAGTTCGAACCGCTCGTACCATTTTTCAACACCCAGCTGCTGGGCCTGCCGGTGCTCCAGCTGTTCGCGCCAGTCCGCGATGTCGGCCTCGGACGCCCAGTAGGAGACGGTGATCCCGAAGCCGTCCTCGCCCCGGGCGCTTTCCACCCCCAGGAAGCCCGGCTGGAGCGCGGCCAGCTGCACCATCCGGTCGGCCATCTCGCCATAGCCCGCGTCGCCCGGGGTCCGGGTGGAGCTGAACACCACCGCGAAGTAGGGCGGTTCGGGGGTGGCGGCGAACGGTTCAGGTGTCATGGTCTGGCCTCTCCGACCTTGGAACGGTCCTGGGCAGATATTAACCTGCCTGCCCTCAACTTTCCGCCCGCTCGCCGCGGGCCGCTATTTCTTCAGCCCATCGCCGAACTGGATGACCAGCCCGCCGAGGACAATGATGGCCACCCCCAGCCAGGTGCTGGCCGGCACCCCTTCATTGAAGAGGAATCGTCCGGCCATGACGCTGATGACGGCGAAGATGGCGACGTACACCCCGAGCAGCCGGGAAAAGTCCCAGGGGACGGTGTTGACCACCAGCCCGTAGGCGCCGAGCATGGCCATGCCCAGCGCCATGATCGCGAACCCACCGCCGCGCATGCCTTTGCGCACCACCGCATCGCCGCCGACCTCAAGCGCGGCCGCGGCCAGGAAGATGAGCCAGGCAAGGACGGGAAGTTTCATGATTTATTCTGCTTGAGGCGGAAGCAAACGGCACGGGTTTCCTGGCCCGGAGGCCTGCCAGCATGTCCGTTCTCAACCCGAAATGCTAATCTTTTGAATGAATTCCGCCGGGCAGGAACGAATGATTCCGGAGACCTGAACCTTCTGGCCAGCCGCGCCGAAGCGCACTGGGGCTTTTCGGCATCGTTCATGGAGCGGTTCCAGGAAACCTACCGGATCACTGGCGAGTTCATCGCCCGGAACCCGACCTTTGTGGCCGAACGGGACGGGGCCATGGTCGGTTTCTATTCCCTCAGCGTCGACGGCGGTAATCCTGCCCTGGAGTACCTGTACATCGCGCCGGAGCAGTTCGGGCAGGGCTGGGGCAGGCGGTTGTGGGAGCACATGGTGGATCAGTGCCGGAACCGTTCGATCGCGTCGGTCGAGGTGATCTGCGGCCCTGAGCCCTTGCCTTTCTACCTGAAGATGGGCGCGGTGGTTACCGGCCTGATGCCTTCACGGTTGGATCCCGCGCGCCAGATCTGTCGACTGCGGTTTCACCCTGGGGGAAATCCGCAACCAGCAGTTCCGCTTGAGGTGGGGCATAAGGATTGAACTTGGGCATCATTTCAGCTTGAAACGCCGCGTTCCAACTGCCCCAGGACGCAATCCGCCTCGGCCAGTTGCGCTTCGCAGAAGACTCGGATCCCGGCCTGGCGCAGCCGCGCCGCCGCCACCCCGAGGCCCGGCCCCTTCGCCCCGGTGAAGCTGCCGTCGTGGATGAGTCCGGCGCCGCAGGAAGGACTGCCTTCCTTGAGCACGGCCAGGCGGATACCCATGGCGGCGGCCATTTCGAGCGTATGGTCGGCCCCCAGCACATAAGGCGCGGTGACGTCCCGGCCGCTCCGCTCGAGCACCCGGGCGGTTCCGCCCAGGACTTCCGGGCCGCCCCCCCCGGTGATTTCGGCCGGAGGCCGCGGCACCGGCAGGCCCCCGGCCAGTTCGGGGCAGACGGGCACCACCCGGCCTTCCCGGATCCAGCGCTGCAGGATGGCGCCGTCGCAGCGGCTGGCGCCGCCGTCGTAGCGGACCGGTTCGCCCAGCAGGCAGGAACTGACCAGGATGGAGTGCATGACGGGACCCTGCAGGCATCTTAACCTGCCGGCGTCCAAAAGGATGGGCCCGGCCTGGCGGACCCGGGAACCTTGTTTATTCATAATTCATCTCTGGAACCTTGGGAATGTCCCCATGCTTGAGGTGAACCTATGGTTTTTCCAACTCGAAGGACCGGAGCTTATGTCCTGGCTGCGCTGCTCGCCCAGCAAGCGGTTTTCCTGGAAGCGGGCAATACCGGAAGCGGGATGTTCAAGGCGACGTTGTGGCTCACCTGCCTGACCGCCATCAGAAGCCTGACGGGGGCGCCCGGCGGGTCCACGGCCCTGGCCGCCGCCGCCCCGCTCCCCGGTGCCGGCGACAGCGCCGCCCCGACCCCGCTGGACCAGCTCAAGGCCAGGCATCCGCGCCAGGACTGCCCGGTCCGGGAGTTCCAGGATGACCTCCCAACCCATTGCAAGCCCAGCCCCGTCGAGCGCCTATCCGATGAAGAGGCCGAGCAGGAAGGGGAGCGGATCAGCAGGAGCCTGGGTGACGAGGCGACCAGCGAGCAATACCAGCTCGCGGCCGAAAGGATCGTGTGGGATCTCGACGATTGCCTGTGCCGCGCCGTCAACGGCTACGATCCCGCCGGCGGACCCGGGCAGGACGCCATCCTCCTGGACCGGCTCATCGCCACCAAGCATCTGCGCACGACTCTGGGCAATGCCATCAGGGAACGCAAAGCCGCCAGGGAGAAGGGGTTTGAAAAGATGAAGGAGGACCCGCGCCTCTGGAAAGAGGTGTCGTTCGAGGAGTGGGCCATGATGGGCAAAAGCTTCGAGGAGGCGGACATCCCGGATGTCGGCGTGCCCTACCCGCTGCGGCGGGATGACCTCGAAAGGCAGATCGCCCTGCTGGAGGGGGCCAGGGAGGCCTACGACGGCCCCGTCATCTCCCTGATGAAGGAGCTGAAGAAGAAGGTCGCGAAGAAGGAGTCCGGGAAGCGGGACAGGAAGGAGGAGGGCCGCCGGCAGTCCGGTCCCGGCGGGACCAGGCAGTAGCGGGGCGGCGGGAGCCGCCTACCAGAGCCGCACGGTCCCCAGCATCCCCCCGGGATCCAGGCAGGCCTTCAGGGCGGCCCCGGCGGCCTTCTGCCGGGGACCGGTGTAGGCGTCGAAGAACGCCTGGTTGTGCGGGCCCACGCCATGCTCGGCACTGTAGCTGCCGGCGTGCTCCAGCACGGCCAGGTCGTAGATCCGGCGCTGCACCCGCGGCACCAGTTCCGCCGCGGGAACGGGCGAGTCCTGCTCCCGCCAGACCAGGTTCAGGTGGGTTCCGCCGTCGCCCCAGTGGCCGAAATCGCAGACCCGGAACATCGGGAATTCCGCCGCGAGGCAGGCCTTCACCGCATCGGTGAAGCCGGGCAGCCGGGACCGGGGCACGGCGATGTCGAAGCCGAGCACCTTGCCCTCGTCGCGCAGGCTTTCGGAGATGTGGTGGCGCAGGGCCCAGAACTCCTCGGGCCTGCCCATGATCACGTCGGTGATCTCCGCCTCGTGGGCTTCGAGGAAGTCCGCCAGGGCCGATTCCAGCAGGCCCGGCAGGTCCAGGGCGGCTTCCGGCAGGGTCGAGGCCAGCTCCACCAGCACCGTGTACGGGGCCAGGGCCGCGCCGAACGGGTTGCGCAGCGGCGCCGATCCGCCGAAGACCGGGCCCAGGGCCGCCGCCGACATCACCTCGAAGGCGGCGAGCAGTTCGGACAGGCTCCGCTCCAGGGCCTGGAGCAGGGCGAGGGCGGCGTCGCCGTCCCTGACCCCCACCAGGGCGGTGGCCTGCTGCCTGGGCAGGGGGACCACCTGCAGCACCGCGCCGGTGATCACTCCGAACACGCCGGAGGTGCCGGTGAACAGCTGTTTGAAGTCCAGCCCGGTGTTGTTCTTGCGCAGGGCGGTGAGGGCGTCCACGACGGTGCCGTCGGCCAGCGCCACCTCCAGGCCGAGCAGGTTGCGGCGCACGTCGCCATAGCGCAGCAGCCGCGCCCCGCCGGTATTGGCGGCGATCATGCCGCCGATCTGCGGGTCGGCCGGCAGGTCCACGGGGAAGGTCAGCCCGTGTTCGGCCAGGGCCCGGTTCAGGTCGCTGAGCAGCACCCCGGCGTCCACCGTCACGGTCCGGTCCAGGACCGCGATCTCCAGCCGCCGGTTCAGCCGCTCCAGGCTCAGCACCACCATCCGGCCGCCGCCGTCGGGCACCGAGGCGCCCACCAGGCCGGTGTTGGCGCCCTGGGGCAGGACCCGGAGCCCGTGGGCCCGGCAGCGTTCAAGCACCTGGGCCACTTCGCCGGTGCTGGCGGGACGGGCCACCAGCAGCGCCCGGCCATGGCCGTAGCGCCAGCCGGTCTCGTACTTCTCCAGGTCGGACGGGTCGGTGAGGACGGCCGCCGGCCCGATCAGGGCGGCGAGTTCCTCCTGGATGCTGGCGGGGTTCTGCATGCCTACTCTCCTCCGGGCGAGGTCATCTTGAAGATGGCCTGGGCGTTGCTGGTGTCGAAGCTCAGATCCAGGCGCCCGTCGGGCTTGGGCCTGCGGGTGATGAACTCGAAGAACGAGCCGGGCACGGTCGCGACCACCAGGTGGCCTTCGGCCGCGCGGAAGGTCCGTTCCACCGGAGCGGCCCGGAACGCGGTCTGCAGCACCCGGCCGTTGGCGGAGCGCTCCACGGTCTCCTTCATGGGCCGGCCCAGGGCCTTCTGGGCCAGCGCCAGCGCCTCGACGTCCGCGACCCGGTCGGTGACGTGGTTGAAGGCGTTGCCTTCGGTGGCGATCCAGGCCATCTCCTCGCTCTCGGCCAGCAGGGCCTGGTAGTCGGAGCGCAGCGGCGACGGATGCTGGCGTTCGAAGCATCCGGCCAGTTCGGGCAGGAGCTGCCGGGCCTGGCCGAAGGCCAGGGAACCGGCGCTGCGCAGTTCCTGCAGCAGCGGCGCGGCGAAGGCGGGCAGCGGGTCCCTGGACCCGGCCAGGGTGCGGGCCACGGCCGCCTGGAACCCGGGGCTGAACCGTTCCGGGTGGAACTCGCTGAGGAAGAACTGCGGGATGTCCTCGGGGAGGTCTTCGTGGGCGTAGGCCCGGCCGGTGAGGGCGATGCGGTCCAGCGGGTAGACCTCGGCGCAACGGTAGCCCAGCGGTTCCAGCAGGCGCACGATGGCGGCCTCTCCGGGCGGAAGGTCCCCGGCCGGGGCCTTCACCGTGCGCAGGGCGCCGTGGTCGAACCGGACCTTGCGGCCGGCCGCCGCCCCGTCCCGCACGTAGGCCCGGGCGCAGGGCACGCGCCGCTCCAGATCTTCGAACAGGAGCAGGTTCAGGGCCATGGCCAGCTGGGCCCGGGACACCCTTCGCGCGCGGGGCCCCTCCAGGGCGGGGGCCACCGCCACCGCCTCGAACAGGTCGCGGGTCCGGCGGCTGCCGGCGATCGCCTCGACCAGGGTCCACAGGTTGCTGTCGGAAAAATCCATGCGCGCCTCCACAGGACGGACTTCCCCAGTCTAACGCGCGGAACCCGTCACTCCACGATCGCCCGCAGGTCCTCGAAGCTGCAGATCCGGCCCCCGAAGGCGCTGGCGGCCACGGTGGCGGGGCTGGCCAGCCACACCGGCCCGGGCCCGCTCCGGCCCGGAAAATTGCGGTTGAACGCCCCGATGGTCACCTGCTCGGGCCGGGTGGAGATGCCCGGTCCCGCGTGGATGCAGGCGCCGCATCCGGGACTGATGACCCTGGCGCCGGCCAGTTCGAAATCGTCGATCCAGCCCTGCTCCTGGGCGTGCCGGCGCACGTCCTCGCTGCCCAGCTGGATGAACAGCTGCACCTGGAGCGGCAGCATCAGCTTGCGGTCCAGGGCCCAGCGCACCACCTCGTGGACCCGTTCGATGTCGTCGCGCTTGCCGCCGGTGCAGCTGCCCACATAGGCGATGTCCACCGGCACCTTGCGATCGAGCCGCGCCACCGGCAGGGCGTTGCCCGGATCGCCCGGGGCGGAGACCATGGGCCCGATCTCCGAGCAGTCCAGCTCCAGCACGCAGGCGTATCCGGCCCCGGGGTCGCTGTGCATCCACGGTTCCAGCGCGACTTCGGCGCCGCGCCGCTCCCGCAGGAACCTGAGGGTTTCCGCGTCCGGCGCGATCAGGCCGGTGAGGGCCCCGAACACCGGCGCCATGTTGGTGAGCGTGGCCCGCTCGTCGGTGGCCATGGTGGCCAGGGCCCCGCCCTGGAATTCCAGGATGTGGTCGGCCACCCGCCCGTCGCGAAGCTGCGGGAGGGTCAGGAGGTGCAGCGCCAGGTCCTTGGCCTGGACTCCCGGGCGCAGGCTGCCGTTCAGCCGGACCAGGCAGGTGGGCGGGACGGTGACCCGGGCATCCCCGTTGACCCAGGCGTTGGCCATGTCGGCGGCGTCCACCCCGAAGGCCAGGGCGCCCAGGGCGCCGCTGTGGCTGGCGTGGGCGTCGGTGCCCAGCACCACCTGCCCCGGCAGCACGTAGCGGTCGGCCATGAGCACATGGCTGATGCCTTCGGCGCCGCCGCCCGGCAGGGCCCCGTGCAGGCGGATGCCGTGGGCCGAGCAGAAGGAATCCTGGAACGCCTGGAGCCGCCTGGCCACTTCCGGGAATCCGGGCTGGACCCCATCCTGGCCCCCCGACCGGTCGACGAAGGCCAGGTGGTCCCGGAAGGCGATGATGCTGGCGGGGTCGGCGAACGGCGCCTGCTCGGCCAGGAACATGTCGAGCATGGCGGCGGCCAGGTTGGTGGCGGTCTCGTGGGAATAGCGCCAGTCCGCCTTCACCAGCAGGCCGTCCCCGGGGGCCACGGCCGCCAGGCCCAGGGCCTTGGTGGCCAGGTCGGTGACCGCCGCCCGGGCCATGATCTTTTCGCCCAGGGTCATGGGCCCGGGGTCGCGCCCGGGCAGCGGCAGCGACGCCGTTCCGGTCAGCCGGGCATGGGTGTAGCCGAACAGCCCGCCGTTCCGGATGATCTCGGCCGTGAAGGGGTCCTGGCCGCGGGTGAACAGCTCCATGGGCAGCGCTTCGCCCCGCTGCAGGGGTTCCAGGATGCCCAGGTCGGTGCTGGTCAGCAGCCCGAGATCATGGCAGTGCCGGAGGTAGGTCGGGTCGAAGCTCCTGGCGACGACCAGGCGGATGCCAGCGGCGAATTCGGCAAACAGGGCGGCCTCCCGGGCCCCGTGGGCGCCGTGGCGCTCGCCCGAGACGACCACCTGGAACCCGCCGCGGACCACCGCCCCTTCGGAGACGGGGAAACTGCCGCCGCAGGCCAGGCCGAGGTAGGGGAAGTCCTCCAGCCGCTCGCCGAAGTAGTAGCAGACCCACGCCGGCGCGATCTCGTCGACCGAGACCTCGTTGCGCAGGGGTAGCGCCGCCGCGAGCGGGATGTTTTCCCCATGAATCTGCCTTTGGATCTTGGAGGGGTCATCGGAGAGGAAGAGCACGCGACCCGGCAGCTTGATGCAATCCATCGCCATGGGTAAGGATGCCATGAATGACCAGAACTATAATAGTGTCATCATCGCCCAATACGAACATGCCGCGAAGGGTCGGCTTCGCGGCATGCTCGGGACGAACGTATGGGCTGGGAGGACGACCCTTACTTGCCTTCTTCTTCCTCTTCCTCGAGCTTGGCCGAGAGCTCGTCCAGGTGGGCCAGCAGCCTCTGGGCGAAAGCCTCGTCTTCCAGCATGGTGAAATCGTCGCCCTTCACCTCGAAGATCTCGATGGTGAGGTTGTCTTCCTTTTCGCCTTCGTCAGCGGTGCTGTCGGAGTAGGCCTGCACCTCGGCGAGGGGGGCCATGATGGCGAAGTGGCGGTCTTCGAAATCCACTTCCTCGAGGATGGCGAACTCTTCCTTCTCGCCGTTCTCGTCTTCGAGTTCAACCACTTCGATCTCGTCGGCATGCTCTTCGCAGCATGGGTCCTCGGGACCGCAGCCGCACTGGTGGTCGGGGTTCTGGTGGTCATGTTCATGGGCCATGGGGGCTCCTGTGCGAGCTACCAGAGTAGGCTCTTTACCGGTTTCCCACCAGCGCTAATTCCCCGCCCATTGCAGCCGCGCCTCGCCCGGGCCGGTCACCACCGCCTGCAGGTTCCTGTGCGAGGTGGGCATTTCCAGCCTAACCTTTTCCCCCACAGCGCCGCTGGAGCGGGCCGTGGCGTCCACCTCGATGATCAGGTCGCCGCTCACCAGTTCCAGCCGCACCGGCTCGCCGGCCGCCACCACCGGGATGGTCTCGAGGTCCTGCATCACCAGGATGTGTCCCGGCGCGATCGGGGTCCGCAGCCGGTAACCGTCCGGCAACCTGCCCAGGGCGCCCACCGGCGGGCTGCCGTGGAAGGTGAAGGATTCGAAGGCGCCGGCATCCAGCGCGGTCTTGCGCGGGAGGGCGTTCAGGGCTCTCAGCAGCTGGCCGTTCCAGGTCCCCTCCATGTCCACCCGGATCATCCCCACGGGCCTGCCGTCCAGCCTCATCTTGAACGAGACGAAGAACATGCCGCCCAGGTCCCGCCGGCTGAGGTTCGACG
>Ga0316217_10006219_pt1 | contig 11930 bp, 16 predicted proteins | sample 1anoAmetaG_FD_203633 | JGI IMG/M metagenome (GOLD analysis project Ga0316217, IMG submission 203633) | Freshwater microbial communities from Trout Bog Lake, Wisconsin, USA - 1anoA | ecosystem: Environmental > Aquatic > Freshwater > Lake > Hypolimnion/Profundal zone | place: USA: Wisconsin... | reverse complement strand
AACCCCAACCCCAACCCCAACCCCAACCCCAACCCCAACCCCAACCCCTTAGTTTGATATGATACAAATAATCTATTGGTCAAACTGGACACTTTGGACAGTATCTGGAACCCAAATATACTCAGTAATAACTGATCCTATGGTTTTAGTTTTAACGAACATATCTGGGAATCCTTTGATACTTCTGCTGGAATGAATAAACAGAAAATAGAATATTCTTGATTCTGGACCCCTCATCCTCGTTTTGGCACTTCCTTTTTCTCAAACCTTGGGGTTTGGTCTTTTACTGGATTTTATTCTTGTTTGGATCCAAAAAAAAGCTGATCTCTGCAATTACTGGGTATCTCCGTATCACCCTTCTCTCTCATTGATCACCCCATACCTACAACTCAAGCCTTCTCGGTCCTAGTCACTGGCAACAAAATTACTTCACTTTTAGGTTAATTCATTGTTTAAATCGAATATGAGATCAACCATCATTATAATAATAAAGAAACAAATGCAGAAAAACAGCAACTCTCGAGCATAAAAAATTGCAGAGCTAAAGACTTCCCTCAAATCCCTTCCTCTCTTCTCCAAAAACCCCGAGAAACTTAACTTCAAGAGTGCTGAGTTGGCGAAGCTGGAAGCACGTCTTGGGGAAATGGGGTGCAAATCCAAAGAATAGACCTCAGAGAACGACCAGACTACGTTGCAGGCAAGCGAAGAGAGTGACCCGACTCGTTACAACTCAATTCTATAACAGTATGAGTTGCTGGAGAAGATAGGAGAGGGCGCCAACGCAGTAGTCTACAAGTGCCTCTACAAGGGCAACAAGCGTTTCTACGCAGCCAAAAAGTTCAAGATCGAGCAGGAACATGTCCAGGAGCTGAAGAGAAACTTTATCCTCATGAAGGAAATGAACCACCCTGCTATCTGCAAGCACAGGGCCCTCTACTTCGACGTCAAGCAACGCTCGGCCTTCCTCGTTATGGATTACCTCCCCTACCCCTCCCTCGCTGACCGCAAGCCTTAGTCCGAAGCAGAAGTCAAGCTCATCACTCTCCAACTCATCTCCGCCATCCAGTATCTCCACAACAGGAACCTCTGCCATAGAGACATCAAGCCCGAAAACATACTCTACGATCCTGTCGCCAAAAAGATTCACCTCATCGACTTCGGAGTCTCCAAAAACACCTACCTTAGAGGCAGCCGCAGAGACATGCTCACCTTTATCGGAACACGCTAATATCTGGCCCCCGAAATGTACATCGGAGGAGGCTACGACTAAAGGGTCGACTTCTGGGCTTTGGGAGTCACTGTCTACAAACTAATTACTGGAAAGACACCCTTCTAATCAATTTACATCTAGGACACAGTCAAAAACATTCTGAAAGGGGAGGTAAGCTTCCGTGATTCTGCTTGGAAGGAGTACTCCCGGTTCGCCAGCTCTTTCGTGAGCAAGCTGCTGAAGAGGCAAGAATAGAGGATGTCCTTGGATGAAGCCGAAAAGCACTTGTGGCTGCAGGAAGACAACCACTCGAAGTGTAAGCTCAAAAGGAACATGTCTTTTAGCTTGGACTTGAGTGAGTCTTTCAGGAGGGAGATGAACAAGAATATGAAACACGCAACTTCCCGTGAAGAAGGATGTCTACAAAATGACAAGATTCTTTTCAAGGTGATACCTACCCGAAATACCTCATACTTCAACTTGCAAGATTCGGAAGATGAGTAGGCTGTGGTCACTCCCAAGACAGCAGGCTGCATCTACAACAACCCCATCTCCAAAAAATAGCTGCTTTCCTTCGCCACCTTTGCAAAAAGTGTCAACGCCGCCTTCCTGGATGAAACTTAATGATTACTAAAACTATTTTTATTCATTCCATCAATAATGCTTTTAATCATTCCATCAATAATGAAGAGTGTCTTCTTCCTTGATAAATGAAGAAGTACCTTGCTTGAATACTGATTAAATGACAGGACAGAATGCCTTCAAGTGATCAAATGACATTCAAGAAGGTCATATACCTAAAAGGTCACAATGGCCAAATAAGGCAAAATTGCGATTTATTAGATTGAAAGGGTTGAGTAACATAAGCATTTGAATAGACTAGCAATAACAATGCAGGAGATGATGAAGCTATCAAAAGTTTTGCTTTTGTAAAGCAAAAGCCATGTATCTATCCGAATCAGTCAAATATTTGCCGAAGTCAGTCCCAGAAAAAATCTGCAAAACCCTGTTGAGCTAAGCCAGAGACTTAGCTGCCATCCTCAGTCTACCCCTTACATCGCCGAACCACAGCTAAAGCGGATTCAACTGTCTGGAAAACTGAGGCAAAAGCAACACCTTAGTATTGGTCAGCTGCTCAATTTTCCTGATTTTTTCGAAGCTCTTCACCACAGAGGAGTCTAGGATTAGATAGCTTTTGTTGTTGCCCACGACTTCGTTGAATCCTACCTCCTCATCGTCACGAACGTTCTTGTAGAGCTATTGGATATCATTGGTCTGCTCGTACTTTTGCCCCAGCCAGCGCACTACTTTCCAAGAGGCTCTTCCCGTGATCCCCAGCACTGCCATCAGCGAAAAGTCGATTTCATTCCCATCAGATTACTCTTCTACCCGATTGGTGCCTAAAAGAGTCTCCTTGTGGCATTCGTCCAGATAGTAAAGTCTGGCCCCTTTTCCCTTGAGTTTGCGTACCCTTTCCGCAAAGGCCTGTCTCATCTCCACTGTTTTCTCGACCCCAGTAGCTTCAACAGGCAAGGGTAGCATAGGGGTAGGTGGCTTCTTGACAGGCGTAACCTTATTATTTTTGGTCTTCCTGGCACCTTTTTCGGGTAGCACTGGCAGAGGTGACTGATTAATAGGAGGGGTGTTTTGAATCTTGGCTATTCTTTGGGTGAATGTGGGGTCATCGAGCCACTCAGTGTATAGGGAGGATACGGTTGCAGTGCTGAGCTGGAACTGGTTGGCGATGCTGGCCAGAGACATCTTGTAGCCTGGCTCGTACTTGCCCTTCTCATAGTTGCTGAACAGTTAGAATTTGCCTCCAAGCATACCCAGCAGTTCAGGCGTTATCTTCATCTGCTTGCCATCCAAACTGTTCGTCTCGAATTCGTTTGCCTACTTCGGCTAACTGTAGTCGTGTGGTTGAATAGGCTTTGGGTCTTCCTGCTGCTCGTTGCTGTAAAGACTGTTGTTCTTCTAGAGCACTCCTCTGAAGAGTTTGTTGATGGCCTCGTCTCTGGACTTGTTTTTGAGCACTAGATTCTTGAGCTGGTTGTAGTGTCTCAACTTGCCTTAAATATAGGCTAGTTGCTCACTCCTTTTCAGATGCTGTATCTGCTGAAACTCCTCCTCCTTGCTCATCCCTAGCTCTAGATCTTTTCTAATTTGAGTAGGGGTGGGCTTCTTTTTCTTTAGCCACCCATTCAGCCCTTTTAAGGAGGCAGTTGGTTCAGCCATAAACTACGACTGGGCGACTGTGGGTTCTTTGGACTTCATTGATCTGGGCTTAGGGATAGCGTTGGGCATTTTCATGAGATGGTTAGCTTTGGCTTGGGCCTTTTCAATGTCAGGATGAATCCTGCCTCTCCCAAAGAGGGCAGGTTAGCTCTAGGATTCTTAGCGAGGCTGCAGTCTTTTTTTCCTTGGTTGCCTCTTGGGTTTGGGCGGCTTTGGAACAACAAGCTCAAGTTGTTTGGTATTTTTGAGTGGGAACTAGGTGGTAGGGTTCTAGTACTAGTTGAGTGCATTGTCTGACTATTTGAAGAATAGCTATTCCTAGTGTGGATTCATCTAGTGTTGGTTCATCTAGTGTTGATTCACCTAGTGCTGCGGACTATAGTTGTATTCATTGTTTTACTCGTAAGTGAAATCTTTATCTATCGCATCCTATTCATTCATCTCATTCATCTCGTTCATTTCGAAGCCTAGCTACTGGTCATCGAATTATCCTAGCTAGAACTTCATCGGCTTCATACCATCTCTTTCGCCCAATCTATCACTGTGCTTCCTTGAAGACTCATCGTTCTGGCCCTACTCCCTTTTGGTTTTGTTTGCTTTGTTGCTGAAAGGGTATTCGAGGTAGCTATTCATGACTCCAGGGTTTTCCTACTCCCATTCCATAAGTCCGTCCCAGCCCTAATTCTGAGCAAGTGGAGAATAGGTGTTGTTGTGAGGGGGTGGGCGATGTTTGGAGTGATTGGAGAAGGGTGAATGCTAGGGGAGGTTTTCTGAGTTGGTGTGTTCGGTCGCGGACTACTCTTGGTCGAAGTCATAGATATCTAGGTTGAGTTAATTTTCTGACATGGTTGTTGGTGGGAAGGTGCGGTGGTACAGATATGATCAGAAGTGGCTTTTTTATAAATAGTTGGCGGAGTACTCGGCTGGTAATTTGTAACAAAAACAAAGGCATATATAAATAAACCCTATCATTCTCATTCATTTTATCAATCATGCAATCCACTTGCTTGGGTACATCTCTATAACCTCACTCTGCCCTATTGATCACAGCTGAGGCCAGCATTAGGACTGGATGAATAGGCAGCTGGAAGACTAGGAACTTCGATGGCTGGATACAACTTATATGGTTGGATGGAAGTGATATGGTTGGATGGAAGGGAGATGGCTGGATGGAAATGATGGTTGATAAGTGAGATGCGATTATTAAAAATCAGAGGATAGGTTTCTTGAAGAAGTTTTCGGCAGTATTGTTGTGAACGATGTTGGTGAGGTGTTTTGTGCGTTCGTATTGGGTCTTCTTGAGCAGCAGTTCAATCTCTTCCTTCTGCTTGGGGTCCTTGCTCTGCAGCTGCAGTGTTTTGGCCAGCTTGAAGTAGGTCTTGGACCTGGGGCTGCTGAGTTGTGAGTTGGTAAACCCACTAGGCTATTTAGAAGGGAGGGGTGAGTCGTTTTACTCGGGCTGGATACGCTCTCTATCAAAGTAGAAGGGTTTGGATTTGCTCATCTCAGAATTAGCTTCTTCTATGAAATCAAGGGCATCTGCTGGCTCATACCTCTTACTGCGTTTGGGCGAGACAGTTGTCCTGCCGATTTTGGACTTGGTCAATTCGAAAGAACTTCATAGCAAGAGACCTACCTGTAGAGCGACCTGAATTTATCATCAAACGAAAATGCAGACTAGTTTTGCCGCTGCTTGTCAGTGACGTTGGCGAATCTCAGTCGGGGTTGCAGCTAGTGCTCTTTCCTGCGCTCCCTGTACTAGATTTTGGGGTTGAGGGGGCCCTGGCAGCGGAGACTGCGGGACCTCAGCTCCTCAGGGATCAGTTTGGACTGGACAAGGGACTCCTTGCGAAGCGACAGCTCCTTTATTTCTCTGCGCTCTCGCTCGCTGAAGAACTTGTCCATGTCGTAGTTGGGCTTGTGCCTGAAGGTCTTGAAGGACAGGAACTTCTTGGAGTCCTCTACATCGCGGTATTGCTTGAGGGGTCTCCAGCGGGCGAAGTGGTCGTCTTCGAACACGAAGTGCTTGGGACTATCGGATTGCTGAGTAGGGGGGGAGTTACTTCTCTGATGAAGTTTTGGGCTTTGGTCTGTGCTTTGTCGATGGCCTGGTCCTTGAAGTCTAGGTGTGGAGGGGTGTACCTTAGTGTCTGAGCAGGTACTTGGCGTACTGCTGTTCTTGGAGCTTGAGACGTTCTTGAGCTCGCACTGCGAAGTTGTACTGATGGACATTGTACATTGTTTATTTTATTTACAAGTAGTAACTATACAACTACTAACTAAACACTGGAGGATCGATAATAGCCAATCTGCCTAAAAGCAAAGCTGCCTGCTATGTAACAAACATCCAGCGTGCCCTTGATTGGTTTACTGTAAGCAATAACCAGCTCAATGAATGGGCCTGGTTGGTTCAATTAGCAGCTACAAGAGCAACTGCTACAATTGATTAGGCTAACATGGGTACAATCCAATAAACCAACAAAACCAATCACTGCTACAAACTCACCACCACACTCTGCAGCTACCTCTGCGTCAGCTCGCTCAGCATTTCCGCCAGTCTATCCTCCAGTTACCTCCGCAGGCCCTAGTACTCCTATTTTACTATCTGTTCGGCCTAAGTTGCCACCATCTTGATCCTCGAACTGATAGTGGTAGTCTGCCGCCGGCTCAGTCTAAATAAACGCGTATTTACTCTTCGAATTCTGCGTAGGAGGGGGCAGGAGGGGGAGCAGGGGGGGCATTGGAGTGGGGTAGGGTGGCAGGCCTGGCCCTCAGTTCGTCGAGAGTCTGCTGGAGTTCGAGGATGGTCTGGAGTGCCTTCTTATTCTCCTTGATGAGTTTGTTGCGCTAGGCCTCGTGCTACTCCTCCAGGGCTGCGATGCTGTTTTTGAGTTTTTTGTTTTCCGCCAGCTGCCTGTCATGCATCTGCATATACTCTCGGGCGTTGTTGCGTTCCTTCTCGAGCTAGAGCTTGTAGTTCTGTTCGAGCTTGTGCTGTGAATCTTGATCGCCCAGCTGCCTGCGCATGGCTTCCACCTCCATCTTCAGCTTCTTGTTCTACCTCACCAGCTTGTCGTTTTCCTACTACAGGCTTTCTATTTGTTGCTGGCAGCGTTCGTGGGCGGGCTGGGCCGGCTGGGTCTTAGGCTGGGCTGGCTCCTGGGCTGCCGAGTAGTACTTGTTGTAGAGCCATTCGTAGTTGCGCTGCGTCATGTCTGATCTACCCAGAAGTAGTATAGGTCTTTGGACTTGAGCTAAAGACCAGTGATGACCTGGTCGTGGTTAGTGCAGTCGATCTGGCAGCGGTGCCCCTTACCGTCGGCGTGTGACATTATTTGAATTATCAAACTATTACAACTCCTAACGATCATCCGCCAATCATATCAATAAACCACCAACCCTACACTCACTCCATAATTGATATTCCCAGCACCATCATTACTAGCTGTTTCAATCATTGCTTAACCCGGCAGTGCGCAACTTCTCCATTTGCCAGCTAGCTCTCTGCTCTTTACCCACAATCACCTCCATTCCTACTTATCTCATTTTCTACTATCACTAAAACCCCCTTTGGCAACTCTTCTCCTCCCTGCATCGTCTTGTCGTTGCCTTGACTATTGCAAGTCTTTTCAACCAATTCAATAAGTCTGCCTGGTTATGCATGCCCAGCAACTGCTTCTTCCTTCCCGTGAGCTTTGATGCCCTTTGGATTGAGGGTTGTGTAGTTAATGGTGTTTTGATGAATAGATGGGTTGCGGTGACTTAGCAGTTTTGCGGGAGATAGCACTTTGAATCTGTTTGGGAGGTGTGTTGCAGTCTGTTGGGGGCTATTTCGATGTATTTTGATGTAGTTCCTGTTAGAAAAGGGATTGGGAGATGTGTATGGTGGCGGTGTGGGGGTAGGGAAACGAAGTAAGAACTGCCAGAGTTGTTAGTTTGGTCATGCGCAACTGTCTGCTGAAGTGGGTTGGCACTCCGTGGTTTGTTTTTAGTTGCAGGTGCTTGCGGTTGGTTGTATTGATTATCAATTTTATTAGGATTATAGAGTAATTGATCTATTTAATGATTGGATCAATCTGCTATAAACGTGCAGTTGCACAACAGGTCACGCTCTTACACACAGTTTAACCGATGATCTGGTTCAGTGACTAAAGCTGCTAGAGAACAGTAAGGCCCATCTGATTGCTCCAGTCATACTTAAATCTTACTTACATCTTACTTATATCTATTTGATACTTATATCTATTTGATAGTTTTCTTAAATCAACCTGGCACTGTCCTTATATCAATCTGGTACTAATGACCTTATATCGAGCTGTAGTGGTAGTATATGGAGTGGGGTAGTGGGTGGTCTGGGGTAGTGGTAGTATATGGGTGGTGTAGGTGGTGTTCACAGAAAGGTTACAAGATCAAACTTGATTTTCTTGTTGGGCACTTCGTTCTGGGGGTTGTCTAGCTGGGCTGCCTCTGCCTCCTCGGGCTAGAGGACCTCGCGTTTCTTCGGCTGCTTGTTCTGGAGCATCCTGCCCACCAGGGCTATCTTAGTTTCCCTTTTGGTGTAGGAGGTCAGGTACTCGATGTTCTTCTTCTCCTTGACCACTCGCTGCTTGGTCTCCTGGTAGGTGACTTCGGGCGGGAGGGGCAGCACCTCGTCGATGGGGTCTGGGTTGGGGGAGGGGTACGGCGGTAGGGGAGTGAGGCTTTGGTGAGGTCGATGAGGTAGACGGGTGGGACGTAGCGGATGTTGGCGTTGGAGGTCTCTTTGGGGTAGTTATTGATGGACTCGATATCGTTCTGGAAGAGCATCTTGCCCAGCTCTAAGTGGGAACTGTGTTACTGGCGATGACCTCGAGACTCTTGAGGTCGATGGTCTGAGCCTTGCGCTTCTGGATGAAGGCCAGGATGGCCTCGAAGCTGTAGGAATCGCTCTGCTCAGCCACGACCAACAGGTGGAGGGCGTTGGGCAGCGTCCTGCCCTGCAGGTTCAGCAAGCTCTTCACCTTGACTGCCAGGTTCTTGATGGCTGAGTTGACGGGGGAGTACTCTGGATGAGGAAGACGGTAAGCAGGTTCAGGGCTTCGTCCTGGAAGGAGTCGTAGTTATCTGATGAGGGGTGAAGTACGAACGGAGGAGAGGTACTGGCCGATGAATATCTTTGCGAACCGGAAGATGGCCTCTCTCTCGGGCAAGGGCGCATTCATGCTAATTGATAAATACAAATATTCCAATTAAAGTTTAAATTGCCTTTTTGCCAATCTGCTGTAGGCACCAGTGCTATGACTGTTTAGGGATGGAGTGCCTGGGAGTGGGGCTGTAGGGACGTGAGTGGGTGGTATTTGTGGTATGGGGTATGGGGTGTGGGTGGTTGTGGAGTGGTATGGACTGGTGATAGTAGTTTGATGAGTTTTTTTAGCAAGATAATAAGCAGGGTTTACGAGTCGGTGGTCGAGGACGACTTCAGCCAGCTACTCACCTAGCACTAAGTGCTCTCTGTTATCAACCACTAGCGCAACACCGCTGACGAATAGTCTTCTTTCCTCCACCCCCCATCCCCCACCCACCCCACCATCCTCCAAATGGCACAAGCCATCTCCGAACTGTCTCCCGACATCGAGTTCAGGCTGCTGGGGAACGAGCCGTCGGTTGAAGCCATCGCGGACCGGGTGGGTGTGCTGAAAAGCAAGCTTGACGCATTGGACTGCTATCTGCTGTAGCATTACAACTAGTACGTGCTGAAGCTAGGCCGAAGCGTGGGACAGTTGCAGGAGCTGAAGCAGTTCTACTGCGGGCGCAAGAAGGCGCAGGAGGCCAGGGGGGCGATGGAGAGGCTCAAGCTCGGACTGGACCGCGCCCGCAAGATAACTCGTCTCAACATCCACGCCAACAACATCAAGAGCACCATCAAGCTCCTCGAGAAGATACCCAGCATCAAGAAGATGACTCTGCGCGAGCTGAAGGCCATCGATCTGCAGGCACTGGCTGACACCAACCGCCACCTCGCCCTCAAGCCCACCTCCCCCAAAACCAACTCCCTCAAACCAACCTCCCCCCAGCTAGCCCTCAAAACCAGCTCCCGCCTGCTCTGCATCGACCACCTCTGCAACTACATCAACAAGGTCAACAACCAAGAGTTCGTATTCATCATCGACAAAATCAAACTGGCCCTGGAGCACTTCGAGGAAGCCTCCTACGAAGAACTAGTGCGCACCTTCCTAGTCATCAACCCCTCAACCTCTCTCCAGAAAATACTTAGTTATCTGCTGGAGGCACAACTTCGGCTTATCGCCGATATGAACTTCGAAACCAGCGAATAAATCAACAAAATTGCCTACAACGTCGTCAAAATTACTATCAACCTGCACAAGCTGCTGAAGTGGCACAAAATAAACAAGGCAGTGAGCAGCAATCTGAAGAACACCTCCACCGTGCTGCAGGGCGGGTCCGCCTCAGCCGATGATGCCAAGCTGCCTGAACAGTAGTAAACCCGCAACAGGCAACTGTCCACCGACTCCAACTACTCAGAGTAGGGCAGCAACATCGAGGTGACCTAGATCATCATCCTGGAGCCCTCTGCCCTAAAAGCAGTCTTCGCTAACACCCTGGACTCGTGCCTGTCGGACTTGGTGGACAGCCAGGTGCTGGGGCCAGAGCTGGAGGCCGCCCGGCTTTACCACTACATTTACGCGATAAGCAGGATAGGTGAGATCTGCGAGAACTTCACAGGAATGCAGCTACACAAGGTGAGCAGTGTCATCATGGAGTATGTTCGCAGACGTGAGTTGGCGCTGTTTCTGAAGAGCGCAAGGGAAGTCTCACTCAGCCTGTAGAACTAAAGAAACGAATGGAACCGCCTCCCCTTCAGGAATGACTACAGGTACAAGAATATGGACAAGTTGGTTTACAAGGCAGAAAGGATGCGAGAAATAGAGGAGTTCAGATGGGCCTATTCTTCCATCAGCAACATGCTCAAGCCAACATAAAACGGCCTAACTATTGCCGAGCTGCTCGACTAGCGATAGCAAGACAACTAGAAAGAAGAGTGGTAGCTTAAGCCCATCCGCCTGCCCTCCTTCGAGAAGTGTGAGAAAGGCTTCGAACAATGGAGTCCTCCAGCCGACTACCTGCAGTAATACGAAGGCGACACTATTCTGAGCCAGTCCTCTCTGAAGCTGCTGGCTGCTTTCGAGAAGCACTTCTAGCTTATGATTGCGACTGCCGCCCTGGGCTAGGCTTAGTCCCATCTCCAGCACCTCCTGCTCTTGGTCTAGTACTATGTAACTGTCAGTTCATTCAGATCTTCTACATCTTCGTCTCCTTCCTGTCCCCACCCTACAAACGCCTATTCTTCGAACCCTACAACCCCACTGAGGCCCTGGACAAAAAATATACCAAAAAGAGACTCACCTATCTCTATCCCGAACTGTCTGAGTTTGCCACTGCCTTCAGAAACAAGCTCTATTAGGGCAGCAGCCCAGACTCGAACCTTTATTCCAACTTCAAACGCGACATCAAATAAGTAGCCGCTTAGACCAACCAAACTCTGCGCGGAAAGGTAGTGGCTACGGAGTCTTGCAGGTTCGCTTTGACCTATTTCGAAGAAATGATGAAAAGAGTTCTGGGCGAGAAGTAGCTGGAAAGTAGGGCAGTGTATGGGCAGTTGAAGAAGACAAAGGCATTGCTGAGGGAGGTGTGTGTGCTGCTGCTGACCGAGTCGAGCCAGAAGATGGTGGCCGGTGAACTGTAGGGCATGAAGTATGTCCTGCAGACAGTGAGATGGAGCGAGCCCTTCGAATAGCTGACCGAATACGTGGCCAAACTGACAAGTCTGGCAAGAGAGAGCTTCTAGCGGCTGAAGAGCTCAAGCCGCGGGTAAATCCCCGCCACCATCGTGTACCGCATTTTCGTGCTGGTGTGGCGCACCTTGGTGACCTATTCAATTAAGGTGTTCCTGGAGAGCAAAGGCAACAACCGCGCCGAAAGCAAGCGCAACTTCAAAATGTTCATCTCTGAAATGTACCGCGAGTTTCACAACCCACTCAACCTCGAGCTTAGGCAGCTCGATCCCGCCTATCAAACCTTTCTCTCGATCTTCTAGATCATAGATTGCAAGTAGGGGGAAAGGAGCCGCAGTCTACTCCTAGAAACTACCAAAAGATACTAGTATATCTTTCCTATTGTAATGGCCTTACTCTAGAACTGTCAGCAGATGCAGAGTCTCACCGACCCAGAAAAAGAAAACGAGAGAAGTAAATTCAAAAGGGAACTTGAGTCAGCTTTAGACGAGGAATTATTGTGATAAGTAAAGTATGTTTTTGCTAATCAATCAAGATATTCGTAGAGAAATATAATAAATAAAAAGAACGATATAACGAGGTGGACTCCAATCGAGCGAAAAAATCATTTTTGAAAAAAAGATTTTTGACAATTTTAAACGTTTTATAGAAGAAGGGAAAGAATTAAAATAAATTCGAGGGTTGAGAAAACG
>Ga0316217_10006218_pt1 | contig 11931 bp, 10 predicted proteins | sample 1anoAmetaG_FD_203633 | JGI IMG/M metagenome (GOLD analysis project Ga0316217, IMG submission 203633) | Freshwater microbial communities from Trout Bog Lake, Wisconsin, USA - 1anoA | ecosystem: Environmental > Aquatic > Freshwater > Lake > Hypolimnion/Profundal zone | place: USA: Wisconsin... | reverse complement strand
TAGCAGAAACTGCGGGTTTGGCTGCCATCGCCGTAGATCGTGATGTGATCGCCCAGCAGCGCCTGCTTCATGAAGTTGGAAATCACCCGCCCGTCATCCAGGTGGAGACGCGGTCCATAGGTGTTAAAGATACGGACGATGTGCGTATCCACGCCGCGATAGCGGTGATAGGCCATGGTCAGCGCCTCGGAAAAACGCTTGGCCTCGTCGTAAACCGACCGCGGCCCAATCGGATTCACATTTCCCCAATACGATTCGGTCTGCGGATGCACATCCGGGTCGCCATAGCACTCGGAGGTGGAGGCCAGCAGAAATCCGGCTTTGTATTTCTGTGCCAGCTCAAGACAATTGCGGGTTCCCGACGAGCCAACTTCCAGTGTCTCCAGCCCCCACTTCATATAATCCACCGGGCTGGCCGGAGAAGCGAATTCATAGACGAAATCCACCTCTCCAAAATCGAACGGACGACAAATGTCGTGGCACTCAAAGCGGAATCGTGGGTCGTTTTCAAAGCTGCGCATATTCTGCAGCCGTCCGGTCAGCAGGTTGTCCACACACAGCACTGTGTGCCCGTCCGCCAACAGCCGCTCACATAGGTGCGAGCCTAAAAATCCAGCGCCGCCGCTCACCAGAATCCGCATAAATCCCCCTCTTTCATCCTTGCCAAACCAACTCTTGGAAGTCAGGTCCGCCTATTAGAATTCCAGCCGCTTCAACGTGCGGCAAGCCCGCCAGCCAGCTCCATAAGAGATGTTTTCTCTCCGGGCACAATCAGGACCTCGCCGCTGCTCTCAAACCGGAACGGCTTCAGCCGATAAGACGAGGAGATACTCATGCAGCCGAGTTCGAAGATGTGGGCATCTTCATAGAGATGCTTCCGGAAAGCCGATTCCGTAACCATCTCGGTCCTGGTCTGGTCTGAAACTTCCATCAGAATCGCCGGCCGGTCCTGTTGCAGACGCTCATGCAGGCCGCACAAGACACGCATCTCAAATCCCTCAACGTCCATCTTGACGATGTCCATTTTGGGTAGCTTGTAATCGGACAGGAAATCGTCTCCCCGGCGCACGGGCAGCTTCTTGGGCGCGCCGTTGGAATTTTCGTCGGCCACAAAACTGCCGGTGCCGTGGTTTGCGCCTGACGGTTCAAAAAAATCCAGTTCGGCATTCACATCGCCCAGCCCCACAGGATACACGGTCATGTTCTGACGTTGGTTCAGTGCGATCTTTTCCAATAGCTTGTTACGCACGCCGGCAAAGGGCTCAAATGAGAATACCTGTCCCGCAAACTGCGACATGAACAAGCTATGCTGTCCCACGTTCGCTCCAATGTCGTAGAAAAAGGGTGAAACTCCATTCTCTTTCGCAAGCGCTGCGGCAACGTCACGTAGGATGTACAGTTCGTGGCGCGAATACGCGCCGTACATGAAAACGCTCCAGTCGATGAAATCGTTCAGGTTGCCCGGATACCGCATTCCGAAGAACGGAACTTCAAATGGTATGGACGGCGAGTTGTCTGGCGGATGAAACATGCGGATAAACCGGTCGCGTCCGCGCCGAATGTGGTGCTGATGTCCAATGAAGCGAAGTGCGGATAATTTCCAACTCGTTTGCATAGTTCTACCTGCGCTTGGTAAGGCCTGTTGGATCATACATTTCCAAAACTCATTCCGGAAGTGACTTGGCATGCTCAGATCGAGTCCGCTGGGCGGACATTAGTTTCTCCGGTAGAAACGCCCGATAAATGCGGCCGCTGCGCATTCCAATTGCTTGGCGCGTAATTGTAGCGGGGAATAAGGGCGGATCGGCGACGAAACCTGTGTGTAGAAAAACTTTGCGGCTCCGCCCGGCGCCTCGCCGGCCAGCGCCCTGAGCAGCATGGAGCCTCTCCACGGCTTCGGACCCACCGCGTGATAGGTGACCGGCCTGCCCGGACGGAAGCCCATAATCTCCGGGCCCGTGGGAGAGAGCGGATGTTCCGTGTACATTGCCGCGATGTTCAGGGCATCCTGGTCCGGAATGCAGAATGGCATGGCGCGATCGCCGGAAGCAATCGCCTGCATATTCACGCCCATCGCCTCGGCCTTTTCCATCAGGCGCTGCCATAGCTGCAGAAAGCTCACATGCGCGGCGGAAACGCCCACCAGCCCGCTATTGAAGTACTGCATCAGCATGCGCGGCTTGCCCAGTCCCATGCTGGTCGCGATCTCTCCCCACTCCTGCCGCAGCGGGTCGTGCTCCGGAAGAAGGTGGTGCAGGATGTCCTGGCACACCGCAATCCCAAAGCGCTGCCAACTCACAAAGAAGGCCCACTTGCCACGCAGAAAGATATCCGAATCGAAAAACCAGATGTATTCACAGCCGCGGGCGTGCTTGGTCAGCACGTCCAGCATGAACTGCGGCTTGTACAGCGCCAGATGAATCCCCGTTTCAACCGGCAGGAAAACCACCCGGACCTGTTCCGCAACCAGGTACGCATCGCCCGGTCCATCCAGACGTTGCAGCTGATGAACCCAGGGCGGCAAGGCGCCGCGATAGCCGGCCCACACCGTGCCTTTGTATCCGGCCCGCACCAGCGAATTGAGCAAGGCAGCCAGCCCGAAATGAAAGTCCCCGTCAAACAGCGTACAGATGGTTTCGCCGGAACAAGACGGCGGGCCGGGGAATGCAGCGTCACTCATATTCATAATCCTTCAGTACTGTAATCGAGACCCTTGATTCTTCGGGGGCCCCGCGCAAAACCGTACAAAGCGCATAGCGTGTTCACGCACAAACCGCCGATTGACGTTGCGACGCTTAACCAAAGCACCCCGCGCACCGTGCTCAAATCAGTCTTCCATATAAAACATGCCTGCACAATCACAGTGACGACGATGGTCGTTACGTTCTGCCAGTAGTAGACAAAGCGCCGGGAGCCATTGACCGAAGCCATCAGGCCGCTGAGCAGACCGAGGGCGCCGCTCAGCATCACCAGCTGCACTTCCACATGGAACCCCGCGTACTTGGGCCCCAGCACCCAGAGAAACACCCCGGGATACATGCGGGCCAGGATCACTGTGCTGGCTCCAACCGCGCCCAACCCTGCCAGCGCGCCCAAATAGTGGGACCGGAGCCGCGATCTCTCCAGCTTGGCAAAGTAGGGCTCCACCAACAGCGGATTGCTTTGCGAAAACAGCGCGAAGATCTGTCCCAACCGGCCCAGCGCCCCTACTCCGGCCACCGCCGCCGTGCGGCCAAAGATGGTGATCAGCAGAAGTCCGAGCTGCCCTTGCAAGGCATAAAAAATCACCCCGGGAGCCGATGGCAGGGTCAGATGGATGATCGCGGCACGCTTCTCCGCGGAAGCCACGCCGCGCACGCCCAGCAGGTGGCGCGCGCGCAGAAAATAGGTAAGCGCGATCGAGACGATCCCCGCCACATTGATGAGAATGGCCGAGAAGGCATTCAGCCAGTGCGCTCTCCAAAAAATCAAAAGCAGCGCCAGCGTTCCAAGGCTGGAGATCATCTGGGCCCGGTACCAGCGCCCGCGGTCGCGTTGGATGATCAGCACCGAACCGTACGCCGACGAGACACGCGAGAACCACGTCGAAGCCAGAACAATGGCCACCATGGCCGCAACCACCGGCCAGCTCCATTGCCGGTTGCGCACGAACAGCGGATAGACAATCGCCGTAACCGGAACCATCACGGCAAACAGAACCTGCGCCAGTTGCCGCAGCGAAGCCACATAATCGGCGATCAACTGGCGGTCGTTGATGCGCTCGCCCACCAGCGGAATCATGCTGCCGGTGATGCCGATGTCCATCAGGACCACCAGCGTCCCCTGGATGCCGAAGACCACCACGAACTTGGCGTAATCCGCAACGGGCAACAGCCGGACGCATAACAGTCCGTACACCAGGTTGCCCGCCATCGTGATCCCCTGCGCGGTCAGGAACTCAGCCACCCGGCGCAGCTTGGGAACCAGGAACGCTTGCCAGGATTGTAGTCGGCTCATAGTTACCCAATCACACACTGAAGAAACAAACTTCGAAACCCGCGCCTCAGAACCCGGTACACAGCTCCAGCGAAGAGGCACCCTCGCAACTCTGTCCTCCGTTGTCCACTGGCGAACGCAACTTGGGCATGAATTCCCTGCCACGCCCCTGCTTTTTGTGCCGGCTTCCTCGAGCCTGATGCCCCGCAACTTCGCTTCCGAACCTGGCTTTCTCGTTCTGCTCATGCAGACGGCTATGGGCACCGCCTAACGCGACTCTGCCGTTAAACCCAAACTGCGCGATGTCACTTTTCGAAGCCACTGCGAAAGAGCTTGTCCCTGTCGAAACCCCAAACTTCTTCACCGCGCCCGGCTTCGACCCTTCCTTCCCCGTCTCTGCCTGGCTTTGGAAGGCATCCCCATGTCCCCCCGCCTGCTCGGTCGCTCCGGCCGTTTTTGCACTCTGCTCTGCGGCAGCCGCGGCTCTGGTTGGCGCCCAGCTCGACGCGGACGGATGGGCCTGCGTCCTGCCGCCCCCTCCCCCGCTCCCGGCACTCCCGCCTACGTCACGGGTAAAACCGCGGCTAACCGAGCCGCTGACATCCCGGCTCACCGTGCCCCCGACCGGGCTCCCGATTTGCGCAATCGCGCTGGTTCCGGTGAGTAGCGCAAGCACTGCCGCCGCGTGAAGAAATTTATTCAACACTTCGCCCTCCCTGTCTCACAAATTCCTCTTCCGACAGCGACCGTTCGTACAGCTTTGCATCGATCAGAAAACGGTACCAGAACGTCTGCAGCACGTTGTAGATCAGGCCCGGTCCGCCGTCCAGAAATCCCAGCAGCACAAAATATCGATAGATAAAAAAAGCAAACGCACGGACAAATAGCGGGAGCCGCAAAAATAACCTGCGCAGCGCACGTTTCATCTGCATCGGCGTGCCGCCCCGCAACTGGCCCTCGATTACGCCCCCTCGTGTCGGATGGAGGATCTCCTCAACCTCTGCGTCCGACCAGCGATTATGCCGGTCCGTCCACTCCTTCAGACTCATCCGGTTGTCATCGATCATCGGCGCGTGGATTCGCCGCGCGGCGCCGTTCAGAATAAAGTGCTGGTCGTATCTGCGCGACTCGCAGCGCCCCGCCCCGCTCCGGAATAACCGCAGATGCCAGGTTGGGTAATGCCCCCCGTGGCGGATCTCGCGGCCAAGAAAGCGCGTCAGCCGTGGAAGATAAAACCCGTCGGCCCCATCGCCGCCGTTCTTTTTCAATGCATCGATGGCCGCAATCAACGCCGGGGAAAGAAACTCATCCGAATCCAGATGCAACTGCCAGCCGTGCTTGAAAGCAAGATTGTCCATCGCCCAATTGCGCTGATCGCCATAGTGTACGAATGGGTGCTGCACGATCCGTGCGCCATACGACTCGGCGATCTGCAAGGTCCGGTCCCGGCTGTAGGAATCCACAACATGAATGTCATCGGAAACGCACCGCGCGCACTCCAGCGTCTTGCCAATCGTAAGCTCGGAATTAAACGTCAAAACGACTACGGAAATCGGCATCAAATCCGCCGCGGCCGTCTCCCCGTTCTGCGCTGTCTCTGCGGGCGCTTTCAGCACTCTCTGTTCTCCCTGGAATCCACTTCGACGACCCCTGTTAATTCCCCGAGCGTGTCGAGGACACACCGGAGGCTTCCGCCTCATCCTCATTCGCTCTTACATTTCTGGCCTTGATCCTGCGCGCCGGAACCCCGGCATAGACGGTCCATGCATCCAGATTGCGCGTAGCCACCGACCCCAGCGCCAGCACCGCACCTTCGCCCAGCGAAACTCCCGGCTGCACCGTGGCCCGCGCGCAAACCCATGCATACGAGCCAATGGAAATCTCCGACGCTACCAGAGGAAATTCCGGGTCCTCGTAATCGTGCGTCGCCCCGCACAGATACGCTTCCTGCGAAATGATGGTATGCGTGCCCAACCGGACCGGCTTCGGATTGTAAACCGTTGCCCCGTCCGCCACCGTCGCCTGGTAGCCGCAGTACAAATTCCACGGAGCCCAGATCTTCGCGCCGGGGTAAATATGGCACGCGGGCCCCATGGTTGCTCCAAAGCAGCGCAGCAGGAAACTTCTCCATGCATGCATGGGTCGCGGCGAAGGCCGGAACAGCAGGGCATACACGATGCCCCACGCCAATCGCAGCAGCCGGTTCCCCACCGTAAACGATGGGGCAAGATACGGGTCGGACTTACTCGCTTGCATGAGGGTCCTTTCCATCGACAATGTTGCTCAACACGTCCACCAACGTCCGTGACGCTTTGTGTATTTCGAATTCTTCCAGGAAGCACAACCGCGCGCGTTGGCGCATCTCCAACTTCTCTTCACCGGACATCTCCTGCCATGTTTTCAAGACCGAGCAGGTGCCGTCCAGGTCGTCGGCGCCCACAATTCCCGCGCCCTGGCGTTCCACCTCGCGCCAGATATTCACTTTGTTCGAAATCAGAGCCGGCGTACCGCAGGCCAGCGCCTCGGCCACCACAATGCCGAAATTTTCCTGGTGCGAAGGCAGCACGAACACTTCGGCGGCGCGCAACGCACCCCACTTCGAATCTCCGCTCACCATACCCGCCCAGGTGACGCGTTCGGCGACCTTCAACCGCATCGCCATCGCCGTCAGTTTCGCCTGCCAGCCAACCTGGTCCGGGCCGCACATCACAAGATGCCAATCCGCATCCGCGGCCAGCACCTTGGCAAATGCCTGGAGCAGAAGATCGCAGCCTTTCTTCTCGTGCAATCGCCCTAAAAAGAGCGCCAGCCGCTTCCCCCGCAGTTGCGGATACTTTCCGTAGAACGCCTCCAACTCCGCCTGCGGGTCGCCTTGCGGACCCGCGGTCCCGTACTTCACCACAACCTCGTTGCAGTGGTAGGGGCGGAATGACTGCCGGGCAAGCACCCGCTCTTCCTCGCAGGTAAACAGAACGGCGCTGGCATCCCGCAGCACGCGGTATTCGCGGTGCCAATACAGCATCTTCTTCAGGTGCTTCAGCGGATATCGCTGTTTGAACCACGGGTCCAGCATTCCGTGCGTATACACAACGTAGGGAGTGTCCCCATGTCGCCGCAAGGCACTCCATAGCGCGAAACTTTGATACTGCCAGATTCCGTTCACGATCACGATGTCAAACATGGAAGCGTTTTCACGCAGCCATGGCACCAGCCGCCGGCAATAGGAGTACTTCAACAATCCGGGCCCAAGTGCGTACAACGGAAACTTGCACGTCCCTAAATACCCGGCGTTCGGCGCGTCCAGCGAAACCACCGAGACCTTATGCCCCTGACTCTCGTTCGCAGCGCCCAACTGGCGAATGCCCTCAATCGGCCCGCCGCCTGCTGGATTCACCGAGTTGATGACGTGAAGAATCTTCATGATCTTGCGAGCTCCACACTGCGTCACAGCTGGTTACATCTCCTCGTCCCGTAACAGAATCGACTTGCCGAACAGGCTGCTCCGCCAATTCTCCATTCACCTGCACCGGCCGGCTTGGTTACTTCACAAAGCCCGCGCTGCGTTCGAAGTAAAGCATCTTCTCCTCCAGCGCTTTCACCGGCCTCGCCGGATTCCCCGCATACAACCAGTGCGTCTCCGTATAGGCCTTGTTCAGCACCGACAAGGCTCCCAGCACCGAGTAGTCCGGAAGCACGCAACCGCCCAGCAGCACGCTGCCGGTTCCCACAAAGCAATACTCGCCGATCGTCACCGGCTTGGAAGCCTGCCGGCAGCGCAGCAGGTCGATGCTGTGCGTAAGCACCTGCGAACGGTACCCTGCAAACGTGCTGAAGCGCCCAATCCGCACCGCGTTCGTGCAATCGAGAATGTGGCGGTGCGTGACCGCCGCGTGATCGCCGATCACCAGCTCCGCTCGCCGCTCCAACTCATCCTTGAAAAACGCCGGGTTTCCCCGCGGAAATCCGCTGACCCAGTTGAGATTGCCGAGACGCGCCTGCTCGCCCATCTGCAGCAGAGAAAGTCCCTTGCACACCGTCAGGCTGCCGATCCTGGCGCCCGCCGCCATCGCAAGATGCTCCGGGCAGATCCAGGACCAGCCGATCCGCGCCGTGGGATGAATCTCATACCCCAGCAGCTTCACCAGCAGCCACCGCCGCATCTGCCACGGAAACAACACCGACACCAGGGCCAGTATCTTTCTCATCGCCGCCTCGCCAACTCTCCGTACACTTCCAGATATCGCGCAATCATCTGCGCTGGCTCGAACCGCGACGCATTGCGCAAACCCGCCGCGCTCCACGCTTCGCGTTCGCCGGCGTCGCGCGCCAGCCGCACAATATCCTCGGCAAAACCTCGCTCGTCGTCGGCATCGCGGCAGATGGCGCTCGATCCCACCACCTCGGCAAACGGCGCACAGCGACTGCAAATCACCGGACAGCCGCACGCCTGCGCTTCAATCAACGGCCAGCCGAAACCTTCGAAGCGCGACGGAAAGAACAGCGCCAGCGCCTGGTTGTACAGTGCCTCCAGCACCTCGGCGCTGGACTTCACAATCGTCGTCACCCTTCCGGCAATGCCCTCGGCGCCGATCAAATCCTGCAATTCCGAAGTCAGCGGCGGCCCCACCAATACCAGTTGCAAATCCACCTCGCGGGAGGCTCGCGCAAAGGCCCGGATCACGCCGGAACGGTTCTTTCTGGCCAGGTTCGAGCCAACGTGGAGAACGAACGGCCTCGCCGCATCCAACTGCTCCACCTGCCTCAACCGGCCCAAAGCTTCTTCCCGCGAGAGCCGCCGGTACGGATAGTTCAGCGCATTCAGCACCACGGTTCGCTTTTCCGCGCTCCCGCCCACGATTTTTTCTACATCCGCGGCGGTGGCCGTCGAAACCGACACCACCACGTTCGCCCGCCTCAGCCCCCGCACAATCCACCGTTGCAGGTAGCGTCCGGTGAGCGAAGCCGGGCAGTCGGTCTCCTCGCCCAGCGCTCCCCGCACCGCCAGCATGTCATGGCAGGTCACCACGCACGGGATGCCGCCAACCCAGCTTGAATACATGGCGTTCGAGTGATCGCAAATATGCACCACGTCCGCCCACCGCACTGCCGCACGGAACTGCGGCGGAAACATGACGTACTTATCTACGTAGCCCAGCCACTTGCCCACCCCGCGCGCTCCGGAATTCAACCGGCTCACCACTTCGGCCGGACGGACGACTTTTACCTCATGTCCGGCCTGCTCCAGCCCTCTCTGCATCAGCGCTGAAAAACGCTGCATGCTCTCCTGCCGGTCGCGCAGATAGTTCCCTACCAGTACGATTTTCACCGGCTCACCGCGCCGTAGCGTCCGCCGTACATTACCGGAGCGGCATACAGAGCCGGCGCGCCAATCCGCGCTGCAGCCAAACAGATACCCGCGCCGAATACCATGAACCCAAGGAATGTCGGCTGCTCCATCAGGTTGAGAATCAGCAACGGGAGAACCGCGGGCAGCAATTGCCACGCCAGGGGCTGGCCCCGTTTCAATGCGCGGAACGCTCGCATTCCGATGTAGAGAGCAAAGGCAACCCGCGCGCCCATGAACAGCAATCCGGCAATCGGCCCAAACTCGGCCACAACCCGTTGCCATTCATTTTCACCGAGCATAAAACCCAGATCGCCGGTGGTCGAAACGGCGGCAAAATTACTGCCCATCCCAATTCCTCTGCCCAGCAAGGGCGTGTTCCCGGCGTCGTCCAATGCACCTTCCATGTTGCCGAACAATCGGCTGTCGAGTACCTGCCCCACGTCTCCCTCGGCGTGGGACGCCTCCTCCCATCTCTGCGACATGATCCCGACAGCCTCGTGAAAGAATGGAATCTGCAGAACGACAAAGCCCGCCAGCGCTACCAATGCCACAATCTTTATCAGCCCCGCCACCCGTGCCGCATGGCTCATTCCACCAATCAACGTAAACACACCCAACCCTGCCATGGTGAAAAGCACGGTCCGGCTGCCCAGGGCCGGAACCGTTAGAAACATGAGCAACAGCGCGCTCCAAACCAACCAGCGCGGATACCGTCCCTTGCGCAGCAGCGAGTCAAAGACGATCGCGCCGATCAACACCTCCAGGCATCCCATTCCCGCACCATAGCTGAACGTGCCCGCCGGACGAATGTGGCCTCCGGCCGACATAATCTGCGCCGCATCCACTCCCGCGCCCGCATTCAGCCACGCGCCGCCCGGGGACCTGAACTGCGCAAACACCAGCAGCGACATGGGAATCGACAGCCAAAGAAGCCAGCGTCCCATCCTGTACAAATCCTCTTCATCCAGTGCTTCGGCAATAATGAAAATCAACGGCAGATGCAGCACATACGAGCGCAGTCCGAAGAGCGCAACCGGAATCGTGTTAATCCCGGCGGCGATTTGTGCTCCGGAAAGCAAGATGACCCCCGCCGCGACCATGCCGATGGGCCACATCGACTTCATCGAAATCCGCCCGCACCGGTACGCCTGGATGTAGACCATCACCGCCAGTGGATCGCGAATCAGCAGCAGAGGGCCGGCAAGCGATGGAACCACCCACTTGCGCAACACGCCCTCGAAGATCAGCATCCAGAAATAAATCCAGATGCAGCGCTTCAGCCAGAGAAACTGCCGTTCATTTCTGCCATAGCTATCAAACACAGTTGCAGTCCTTCCCCACTTGCATCATCTCTTCGATCGCGGATACCAGCGTTTCCCTGTACCTCTGCCACGTGCATTCTGCCGCGCGCCGCAGTGCCGCCTGCCGCATCGTCTCCAGCAGATCGCGGTCGCCGGCCAGAACTTCGAGCTTCTCCGCCAGCGCCTCCGACGAACGAATCGGCACGATGAATCCCTCGATGCCGTCCCGCACAATCCCCATCGCACCGCTATTGGGAGTCGTCACCACCGTCATGCCGCGCGACATCGCTTCCAGAATCACCAGCGCCAGCCCCTCGGAAAGCGTCGGAAACGCCAGCACGTCGTGCTCGCTCATCGCCTCCAGAACAGCGTGATGCGGAATCGAAGACATCCAGCGGTAGCGTTGCAAAGCCTCGTCCAGTGGCTTGCAGCTGCCCCCCCTCGTCCCAATCATGGTGAACTCCACCGCACGGTCAACCTTGTGGATCGCCTCCAGCAGGTACGACAGTCCTTTGCCCTGGCTCAGCGTGCCGACGTAGAGCACGCGCAGTTTGCCGCCCCGTTCCATCCGTCGCGGCAGCTGCCCGGCGGCGACCACGGGCGCTCCGTAGGGAATCACCTGAACCCGAGCCGCCGCTACGCTGGCCGGCAAGGTGGATTGCACGTAGCTGCTCGGCACAATCACCCGGTCGGCGAGTTCCAATTCCTCATCCTTGCGTTGAAGCCACCCCGCATCATCCAGAGCCCTTTGAAACGTGCCGGCAAATGCAGGCTGCAGCTCGGCTTCTTCGCGGAAAAATTCCGCCTTGAATCTGGTATGCGCCGTCGGCAACTCGTAGATCGTCGGCACGCCCATGCGTCGAGCGGCGCGGAAGGTCTCCAATGCCCCGCCGTCATAGGCATACACAGCCCGGAGCGGCAGTCGGCGTACTCCCTCCGCGGCCACCCTGTCGGCATGGCGATAAATTCCCGGAACCGAGAACGGCGAGTCCGGCCTCTCTGCCAGCGACTTCATCCCCGCTCTCGCCAAAAGCACCCGGCACAGTTCCCTTGCCGGAGCCGTATGAATGAGCCGCTCAGGTATCCCCGGATAGGCGCGGCGATTCAGCTCTCTGCCCAGGCTCTGCGGAAGCAGCTTGTTCCACGTGCTACCGCTATCCCACGCCACCGTGGTGTAGAACGCCGCCAGCAAATTCCGCTCGTAAAAAGCCCGCAGCGCCTGCCGCAAGTTCGCATTGCCCGTCGGATGGGAAAGAAGGATCATAGCGTCAACTCTGCTCGTGTCGTCCGGCTGGCAATGCGAACTTG
>Ga0316217_10006217_pt1 | contig 11941 bp, 9 predicted proteins | sample 1anoAmetaG_FD_203633 | JGI IMG/M metagenome (GOLD analysis project Ga0316217, IMG submission 203633) | Freshwater microbial communities from Trout Bog Lake, Wisconsin, USA - 1anoA | ecosystem: Environmental > Aquatic > Freshwater > Lake > Hypolimnion/Profundal zone | place: USA: Wisconsin... | reverse complement strand
CTGTTCCACCTGACTGGAAAACGCTTTAGAACATCTTGGTCAGCCCAACGAAGACCCCGCGCCGTGGCCCGAAGGAGGGGGCACCAACCCCCACCCCGGTGCCGTCGCGGATCTCATAGACCTTGTCGAACAGGTTCTCGACATCGAGGCGGACATCGATGCCATAGTCGGTGAATTTGTGGCCCGCCGAAAGGTTGAAGGTGGCATAGCTGGGCAGCGCCGCGCCATTGGGCACGCCTGCCAGCGAACTGCGCAGGCCTGAGCCAAACACCATGTCGCCGCTCAGCCGGCTGCCCGCCAGCGCGCCACCGGCCCAGTGGTAAGCCGCCCCGGCCGAGCTGCTCCACGTCTGGTCATGGTCGAGGTAAATCCAGTGAGTGGTGATATAGCTCAGCGCGGCGGGGGTGAAGTTATACTGGTTGCTGTCGATCCGGGTGCCCTGCGCCTTGGCATGGGCGACATTGGCATAGGCCGAAAGCCCGTGGTTGGCGTAATTGAGGCTCAGCTCCTCCCCCGCGATGCGGCCATGCGCATAGTTGAAAGGTGTCAGGATGATCGGCGCGCCGAACTGCCCCTCGTCCACCAGATGCGTCGCGCGGCGGAAATAGCCATCGAGCCCCAGCGTCAGGTGCCGGCCAATCTTCTGCTGAAAGCCGGCATCCCAGTAATGCTCGCGCTGGGCATAGGCCGGCGCGTTGATGCGCACCGCCGGTGAAGCGGTGGTGTTGGCCACCTGCGCCAAATTGCCGCTGGCGACCAGCTCGAACGGCGCCGGGGCGAAATAGCGCGCATAGCCGGCGTGGCCGGTGAAACCACCCCCCAGCAGGCCACCCAGAAAGCCGGGGCCGGGCGTCCATACCATATTGATGCGCGGGCTCAGTTGGTGTTCGTTGCGCGGGCCGTCGTTCTGGTCAAAACGCAGGCCATAATTGATGACGACATGATCGAGCGGCTTCCACTCGTCCTGTGTATATACGCTATAGGTGCGCTGGGTGGCGATGGTGGTGGCGATCAGCGATACCGGGCTGGCCCCGGCCACCACCGCGCCCTGCTGGCAGATGGTGCCGGTGGCATCGCAGATATCGCCGGTGGTGGGGAAGACGTTGGTGTCGGTCCAGCTTTTCGCGCGGTCATGCTCGAACAGCCCGCCAAAACGCAGCGTATGCGCCGGGGTCAGCTTATAGACGGCATCGAGTTGCAGACCGAGCGTTACATCCTGCTTGGCCGCCGCCTGCGCCTCGCCGTTGAACAGCAGCTCGCCCACATAATCGGGGTGATAATCGAGGTTGGAGATACGCGCGAAACCCGAGACCTGCGCCGAGAACGCGCCCGCCGAATGCAGCAGGCTGAGCGCGCCAAAGCCGGTGGCCTGAAGCTGCGTCTCGTTCAGCTTCTGGCTGGGGTAGCTGCTGATGCCATCGACGGTATAGCCATTGGCGGGCTCCAGCCCGACGGGGTCGGGAATTTGGTAATGCTGGTTGCTATAGCCGCCGGTAAACGCGATGCGGTCATTGGCGCCCAGAATATGGTCGACATAGCCAAAGGCGCTGAACTGGTCGGTTGTGTCGTGCAGGGCATTGGCATTGCCGTTGACATTCTCGATCCCCTCGTCGGAGTGCTTGTAATCGCCCGAGACGAACCACGTTGTCGCGCCCGAACTGCCGGCGAGCGAGGCGCTGGGCTCGATGGTGCCATGCGCGCCGCCGTAAAGGCTGAAGGTGGCGTCGTCCTTCAGGCCCGATTTGGTGGTGATGTCGATGATGCCGGCGGTGCGCAGGCCATATTGCGCGGGCAGTGTGCCCGTCACCAGGTCCAGCCTGGCGATCAGCCGCGGGCTCAGCGTCTGGCCAAACACCGCGATGCTCTCGGGCAAAATCACCCCGTTCAGGCGGTATTGCACGCCGTTGTGCTCGTCGCGCACATGGAACTGGCCGAACTGATCCTGGCTAACACCAGGCATTTGCAGGATGATGTCGTTGATCGGCTGGTTGTCGCTGCCCGGCAGGTTGCTTATCGCCTGGCTGGTCAGCGTGTAGGTGGAGGCGCCGAGGCTGGGCTTGATGCTTTCGCGCGCCGTATCAAGCCGCTGGGCGGTGACGACGATCTCTGGCGTCGGCGCATCGCTGGTGCCGGGGGGTGGGGCCTCGGCAGCATAGACGGCCGGACACGCCAAAAGTGCCACCAGGCTGGCGGACACAAGGGCGGAAAGCGAAAGCGGATGCATGAAGGGCCTGAGACAGAGCGATGGTGCCCGCGCCATGGCCGCCGGGGCATGAACAGCCTATGAATGTTGCGCCGCACAAAACTCCTGCGCCGGCGCGCCGTGCAAGCCTAGCGCCGGGTGGCCCCTTCTGCGGGGCGCAGCGAGAGCACGCCGGCGTGGATCGCCACCGCCAGCGCGCTCCACAGCAGTGTCGCGCCAAGGTCCACCGGCCAATAGCGCAGCAGCACTGGCATAAAACCGGCCAGGCTGGGGGCAGCGACATAACCGGCAAAGGCATAGAAGCCGCCGCTGGAGATCAGCTCGCCCAGCAGGCTGGCGCCGCAGAGCACCGCCAGCAGGGCGGGCAATGAGGCGGCCTTGGGCGCCAGATGCCGCCGCGCCCAGCGGCCGGCCCACCACAGCACACCATAGGCCGGCACCATCAGAGCATAGGCGGAGGTAAAGCAATAGGCGGGCATACCCAGCACGCGGATGACGGTGAGGTCTATGGCGAAAGCCAGCAGGAACAGCGCCGCAAAGCCGCGCCACGAGGCGATATAGGCCCCGGCGACGAAGAAGCTGGCCCAGGCGGTGTCGGGCAAATGGTCCGCCGGGCTGAGCGAGTGGCTGCGGGTGACGAGCATCACCAGCGCCAGCACGGCGAACACCGCCAACTCAAGGCGGCTGGGGCCCAGGCGGGCTGGGTCGAAAAGGGTTTTAGGGGCCATGGCGGCACACTCCCAGTGGAAAATCGGATCAATGTGCCGGGGCAAATGGCCCCAGCGCCAAATAAAGCGATCCATACGATAAGCCAGCGTGGCACGGCGCGCAAGATGGCCTGTGCCATGCTGGCCAAATCAACCACCCGAAATACAGATGGCACGGAACGCCATGCCGGGCAGGTGCGGCGGGGGCAGTGGCTTGCTCAGGCCACCGCCAGCAGCAATACGATCCCCACCGCCCATAGCACCAGCACCACCACCGCGCCCAGCAGCAGCGCCGCGGTGCGCCACAGCGCCGCGCCGGGCCCCAGCGCATAGGTGCCGCGCAGTTGGCGATAGAGATGCAGCGGCACATAAAGCAGCAAAAGCCCGGCCAGCCAGTCTTGCCCGGCCATCCCCGCCAGAATTGCGACAGATTGCAGCAGCAGCATGAAGCTCAGCGAATAGGTAACGAACACCGTGTGATCAAACATGCCGAAGCGGCGCGAGAACGGGAACAACAGCCACATCAGCGGCACGCTCATCGGGATCAGCAGCCAGCTGAACTTATGCGCGCTTTCCTCGATGCGCAGCGCGGCCGCCTCGGGGTTGGCGACGGCGCGGTTCCAGGCCTGGGCGATGCGCGCGGCGACGGCGGTATCGGCCGGGCCAAGCCCCTCGACCTTCAGGCCCGCGCCTTGCACGTTGACGCCATGCCGCAGCCCATCGAGCGCGAGCTGGGTGGTGTTGATCTCCAGCTCGGTGGCATCGCTATCTTGGCCAGCGGCTTTTTGGGCATCGCGCTGGCGGTTGAGCGCCACCAGCCGGGCGGTGAGTTGCGCCTGTTTGGCGGCATTGCTGGCAGGCGCGCCGTTGTCTTGGGGCGGAGCGAAATGCACCGTATGGCCGCCCGTCAGGTTGAACAGCGCGAAGGTGAGAAACACCGCGAACAGAAACAGCGCGATCGGCGAGACATAGGCCGCGCGCCGCCCATCGATATAGGTGCGGGTCAACCGGCCCGGCTGCCAGGCCAACAGCGGCACGGTGCGCCAGATCTTGCCCTCGAAATGAAACAGGCCGTGGAACAGATCGTGGGTCAGCGAAACCATGGTGCGGTGGACATCCGCCGTCTGGCCACATTGGTGGCAATAGACCCCGGCCAGCCCGGTGCCGCAGTTGAGGCAGATACCGCATTGGGCCTGGGCCGGCAGAAGCCCGGTGGGGGGCTCAAGCGCGTGGGCGGCCAGCGCGCCTTCGGCAATTTCGCCCATGCTGGCGGTTATATCAGTCATCGCAGCCCTCCGCCGTGCTTTGTAAGCACATAATTTGGCTGGCGCGAGCGGGAAGCGGGAAGCGGCCTAGCCCTCGTAATCGCCGCCCAACGAGCTGTTGCGCACCGGCGCGGCGGCGGTGATGCGCAGCGCCTCGGCTTGCTGGCTGAGCGAGCCGATGTCGTCCACCTCGTCGTCGTCGTCGGGCAGCACGCGTTGCAGCGAGGTGACCAGCGCCTCCTTCAGCACGCGCGGGGTGACGGTCTCCTCGGCGATCTCGCGCAGTGCCACCACCGGGTTCTTGTCGCGGTTGCGCTCAATGGTAAGGTCCGCCCCACCCGAAATCTCGCGCGCGCGCTGGGCGGCCAACAGCACGAGGTCAAAACGGTTGGAGACCTTGTCGACACAATCTTCGACGGTAACGCGCGCCATAGGGGCACTCCGGGGTTAGCAATTACGAGCGTGGTGGAATACCGGGCAGCTCGCAAATTGCGGGAGGACAAAAACCTGCGGGATTCGCTGGAGAGTGTCGCAGCTAAGGCTGCGTCTCGTGAAAGTCAAGGTTTGTGGGCCTGCTTTCCTTCAAACCGCCGTTAGTATAGCAAAATCATCAGAAGCATTTCAAACAAAGATCCTGTTTATCCTCTTGGCGCATGTAGAACGAAGTGGCATAAGCTGATGCATGAGCAAGAGCCCCTCCGCATCGCCCGAGTTCTCTGTCCGTCAGTTTTTTGCGCGGTTCCCGGATGAACAGGCTTGCCTCGATCACATTATGAAGGTCCGTTTCGGCGGCACGCTTAAGCTTCTCGGCGTGGCCTTGGCCGCAGAGAGCCTACGACTGTAACGCTAGAGCGATTTCCGATCTGACTGTATCAGATCGGCCGCTCTAGATTATTGGTTTGCCGCGTTTTCTAAAACGTCAGGTGTTCCACCTGACTGGAAAACGCTCTAACGGTGAAATTGCCCCACCTGATGCCTATCTGAGGCCTAGATAGCGCAGGCGGGCAATCACGCGCCTCCGTCACTATACCCAAGTTATTGAAAAATATGGTGAGCCCAGCTGGGTTCGAACCAGCGACCTACTGATTAAAAGTCAGTTGCTCTACCGACTGAGCTATGGGCCCCGCGCCAATGTCATGCCAAAGCATGTCTGTGCCGCGAGCGATCACCTAGGGGCGGGGCGTCGCCGGGTCAAGCGGCTGTGCAACTGGCGCAGGCTGAAACCGCTCAGCGGGTCGCGCCAATGGGGCACAAGCGCCAGCGCCGGGGCCAGCACAAAGGAGCGGGCACGGAAGGCCTCATGCGGCACCACCAGCCATGGCGCGCCTTCCCTGCCTGATGGCGGCCCGCCCGAACGCCAGACGCCGCCGCTCCACAGCACGATGTCGAGGTCGAGCACCCGCGACCCCCAGCGCCGCCCGCGCCGCCGGCCAAAGCCGGCCTCGATGGTTTTCAGCACCACCAGCAGCGCATCGGGCAGCAAGCGCGTGCGCAGCAACACCACGCCATTGGCATAGCGGCGCTTGGCCGGGCCGACAGGCGTGCTATCTATGGGCGGCGCGGCGCGCACCACCTCCAGCCCCGCCTCGGCCAGCGCCGTCGACGCTGCCGCCAGCACCCCTGCGGGCGCGCCATGGTGGTGGTGTCGCCGGTTGGAGCCCAGCGCCACCAGATAATGCCAGCCGTCTGGCGGCGCATTATACAAAGCTGCGTTGATGCTGGCGCATCGCCACTTGGATACGCTCGGCCGCCGCGCGGGCTGAACCAAGGCTTGCCGAGACAAAATCATCGCGTTTTGGTATTACACGTCCTCAGCCAGACGACCATAGAGTGGCGGGCGGCGATCACAGAAAAAGCCTATGGCGGCGGCGGTGGGTGGCGGCGTGCGCAAACAGCTTCTCATCCTCGGCCACGCGGAAATAGGGCCGGCTGAACAGCTCTGGCGGCAAGGTTCATCGCCGCCTATTATTCCGCACGCCTGCACAAGTCCACCATTGCGGTGGCGGCCGGCGCGCCTATCTTAGGGCCAGACCCACGTTAAGGAGAGACCCCCATGGCCGAAGCCATCCTTGCCGGCGGCTGTTTCTGGTGCACCGAAGCGGTGTTCCGCAGCCTGGCCGGCGTGCAGACCGTCACCAGCGGCTATATCGGCGGCACCACCCCCCAGCCGACCTACCAGGCCGTCTGCACCGGCACCACCGGCCATGCCGAGGCGATCCGCATCACCTATGACCCCGCCCTGATCGATCTCGCCAGCCTGCTCGACGTGTTCATGGCGACGCATGACCCGACCCAGCTCAACCGCCAGGGCGGCGATGTCGGCACGCAATACCGCAGCGCCATCTTCCTGGGGCCAGACCTGCCGCGCGCCGAAGCCGAGGCCGCCATCGCCCGCGCTGCCGAGGGCCGCGACGCCGGGTGGGCGGGGCCGGATATCGTCACCACCATCGAAGGCCCCGCGCAGTGGTGGCCAGCGGAGGATTACCACCAGGAATATTGGCAGGGGGAAGGCCAGCGCAACGCCTATTGCCGCGCCGTCATCCCGCCCAAGCTGGCCAAGCTGCAGGCCAAATTCGCCGCGCGGGTGAAGGGCTAGGGGGCTGGGGTTAGGCTTAGACACGAGCAGCCGAGCGATTTTACTTCACGCAACGAAGTTTGGCGAAGCCAAAGCGGCACGCCAAACGTCTTCTCCTGCCTCCTTCTCCATGATTGGTATGCTGGTTCTGGACGCCAAGGCCCTGCAAAAATAACCAGGTTTCGCTCAGTATCCCCGCCAGCAGCTTCCTCTGCCGCCATGTGACGGGGGCCCCAGGGCCAGGGCCACCACCCGCATCCTGGGCACGTTGACGCGGCGTGGAACGAGCCCTGCCCAGTGATGCCTGAGGCGCGGCCTTGGTCAGCTTGGCAAATGGGCGATTACGTGGGCGTTCATCCCATCATGCTAGAGCGTTTTCCAGTCAGGTGGAACACCTGACGTTTTAGAAAACGCGGCAAACCAATAATCTAGAGCGGCCGATCTGATGCAGTCAGATCGGAAACCGCTCTAAGTTGGAACATGCTCTGCCCTGCTACAGTGCTTTTTCGTAGACCATATATTCCTTGTTGACCTGCGCGTTGATTTCGCGGGCGATCGAGTTCATCCCCTGGTTGTTTTCCAGAATCCAGCCGATTTCGCCGCGGGTGCTGCCAAATTTCGCAACCGCGGCGTTGCGGATCAGCTCGATCATCATAAAGGCCAATTGGCTGGCGAGGCGGCTGGCCTGCAAGTGCTTGCGCACCCCCATCAAGGGCACGCGCATCGTGCGGCATTTGGGGTTCAGCGTCCACAGGCCCAGCCTGGCATAGCCCAGCCACGAGCCACCCCGCGGGTTGAACACGCGCTTTTGCACCTCGTTGAGGTCGGGCAGGGTCATCATAAAGGCGACGGGCTCGCCGTCCAGCTCGGCGATACGCACCAGGTCGCCGCTGATCAGCGGTTTCAGCTTCTTGCCGGTATAGGCGATCTCGCTGGCGGTGAAGGGCACAAAGCCCCAGTTGTCGGTCCAGGCATCATTGAGGATGTCGCAGATGAGCGCCGCCTCCTCGGCGAATTTCGCCTTGTTCGCCTTGCGGATGCGGATGCGCGGGTTTTTGGTGCCGCTGGCGATGATGCGCTGGATCAGCGGTGGGAAATCCCTGGTGATGTCCAGCTCATACGTAACGAGGCGCATCGCCGGGGCATAGCCAGCTCCCTCCACCCAGGGCTGGAACTTGGGGTTGTCATGTCCCATCATCACGGTGGGTGGATGGTCATGCCCCTTGATCAGCAGGCCGGGCTCCTCCCATACCGACATCGACATTGGCGCGAGCACGCGGATCATCCCCTGGGCCTTCAGCCAGTCTTCGGCGGTGGTGATCAGCGCGGTGGCGATGGGCTGGGTATCGGCCTCCAGGCAGCCCCAATTGCCGGTGCCGGGGCCCATGCCCTTTTCGGCGGGCTGGGTGAGCGCCAGCTCGTCGATATGCGCCGAGATGCGCCCGACAATTTTGCCAGCCGCATCGCGCGCGGTGAACAGTTGCACCCGCGCATGTTCGAAGAAGGGGTTGCCGCCGGGGGTATATTTCTCCAGCTCCTCGGCCCGCCACTGCGGCACAAAGTTCGGGTCATGGGCATTGGCGGTATAGACGAAATCAACCCACTGGGCGCGCTCGGCCTTGGTGGCAACCGGGGTGATCGTCACGCCCGGAACGGTGCTGGCTGCCATGCTCGTCATACTCCCCAGAATGCCTTGGCCATATTCTTTGGTCTATTCGCCGGCTCATTTCGTTGCCCGGTTGCGTCTTATGGGGGCATTAGGCGGCAGTGCCGCGGGCCCCCTCGGCCTGTGCGCCCACCTCTTTCCCCAGCGCCCGGCGGCGCGGGTGGCCGCTGGCGATCACCCCGCCAGACAAGGCCTTCACCCAGGGGTAATGCACCGCGACATCCTCGGTATAGCCCAGGTTGAACACGGTGGGGCTGCGCTTGGGTCGGTCTTTCTTTTCATAATAGGTGCCGAGAATGCGGTCAAAGGCATAGTTGGTAATGCCGAAATTGCCGTCCTCGTCCCAATAGTGGTGCTCGTTATGGCGCTGTTTCTGGAACTGCACCCACTTCCACTTGGGCTTGAAGGCGAGGTGCTGGATGCAGTGCATGAACTCGTAATAGCAGGTGGTGAGGATGCCGGCGGCAAAGGCCAGCGCCGCCCCACCCAGCGCCATGCGCCAGTTGCCCGTTCCCGCCCCGCCGATCAGTGCGCCCAGCGGAACGGTGGCGAGGAAAATCGTCGGCACAGTGGTGTGCAGCGCGCCGAACAGCACCTCCAGGTGGTTCGGATCCTGGTGGTGGTCATAATGGATGCGCTTCCAGGTGGCGGACAGCCACTTCAACTTATAGGCCCAGCGCCCATGCAGCACATATTGGTGCAGCAGATGCCAGACCAGCGGATAGACCACCACCGCCGCACCCACCGCCGCCGCGCCGCGAAAGGGTGTGGTGGGGGAGAGGGCGAAAATGGCCAGGCTCAGCACCGCCATGCCGAGATAGGCGACGATGGTATAATGCTGGAAATACGCCGAAACAAGCTGGCCCAGCGTCATCCGGTCGAGGTAGTGCGAGCGTTTCCAGAACGATAGCGGCTTTTCGCTCTGCGCGGCGGCGGGTTCTGCGGTGGTTTGGGTGGGGTTGATGGTCGCCACGGGGGATGTCCTGTTCGCAAAAGTGGGGGGCGATTGTTCAGAAGCCTATCCCCTATCATTGCGGCAGGATTGGGGCAAACCCCGATCTTTTTCGCCCCGTTTCGCCGCTTTGCGTGGCCACCTGGCTATTCCTCGGTGCGGATCAGCACTGTCTCGCCAATGGCGAGGAACAGGAAAAACGGCGCCCAGGCGGCGACAAGCGGCGGATAGGCACCAAAATTGCCCATCGCCAGCCCCATATTATCGGCGACGAAATAGGCAAAGCCCAGCATGCAGCCGATGACGGCGCGCACCAGCAACTGCCCCGAACGCGCCAGGCCAAAGGCCGCCACCGCCCCCAGCAAGGGCATCAGCACAGCCGACAGCGGCTTGGAGATTTTGTGCCACCATTTGCCTTCCAGCTCCGCCGTGCGCCGGCCGCTGGCCTTCAGCGCGCTTATCGCCCGGTCCAGCGCCAATATATTCAGCCCGTCGGCATTCACTTGGCTCATCTCCACCTGCCGGGGGCTGATGCCCCGACCCACCACCATGGAGGTTTGCGGCTGTGTTGCGGCGCTGGCCACGGTGAACACCACCGGCCCCTCCAGCCGCCAGCCCGGCGTGGCATAGCTGGCCGAGGGGGCGTTGGTCATCGTTACGGTCATCCCTGCCGCATCACGCACATACCAGGTGACGCCTGCCATATGCTGGGCGGTGCCCTCGCCGGTCACCGTCTGCGCGAAAAGAATATTCTGCCCATCGGCAACAAAAACACTGCCACGCACCCCTTCCTCCCTGGGGATGGAGCCATAGCCGACATTTTGCCAGGCCTTCAGCGTCGCGGTGGCGCGGGTGACGATGCGCTCGTTAAAGGTGAAGCTGATGCCCGCCACCACCAGCGCGGTTACCAGCATGGGGGCGAGGATCTGATGCGCCGAAAGCCCCGCCGCGCGCATGGCGATAATCTCGGAGTTCTGGTTGAGCGGAAAGAAGGTCGCCATGGTGCCCAGCAGCACCGAAATGGGTAGGGCGAACTGGATAATCTGCGGCGTGCGCAGCGTGACATAATGCCATACCTGCCCCTGGCCATTGCCGGGATGGGCCAGAATTTTCGCCGATTCGCCCAATAGATCGAGCATTTGCAACACCAACACCAGCATCAGCAGCGCGCCGACAATCCGCCCGGCGAACAGCCGCGCCAAATAGCGTGTGAGCGTGGGAGAGGGGAAGAGACCCAGCATGGCCTAGGGCCCCGCATGGCGTGACTGGGCAGGTGCCAGCCCGCCGCGCGCCAGCAGGCCCCGCAGCAGCTTGCCCACATTGGCGGCAAAGCGCTCTAGCGTGCCAATCGGCTGGCCGCCCGGCACATAGGCGATCTGCCAATACATCCAGCCGATGATCGCGGCAAAGCACAGGAATGGCCCCCACAGGCCGATCAGCGGGTCAACCCGGCCCAGCCCCGCCACCTGTTCGGCATATTCGTTTATCTTGTGGTAGGCCACTACCATCAGGATCGAGATGAAGACCCCCAGCGACGAGGTCGACCGTTTGGGCGGCACCGCCAGCGCCACCGCCAGCAGCGGCAGCATCAGGATCATCACCACCTCGGCCAGGCGGAAGTTGAGGCTGGCGCGCGCCACGGCGCGGTCTTTGGCGGAGGTGTTGGGCGCCCAGCCGATGCGCAGCAGCTCGGGCAGGAAATATTCGCGTTCCACCCCGCCGCGCTGGCGGAAACGCTCCACCGCAGGCAGGTCTATCGGCAGATCGTGCAAGGTAAAGCTCAGCACGCGCGGGCTGAGGCCCGGCGGGGCCTGGACCATCTGGCCGTCGGTGAGGCGCAGCACCACCGTATCAGGGTTTCCCCTCAGCGCGAGGAAGCGCCCCTTGCGCGCGGTGATCGAGAGCACCTGGCTACTCTTTTCCGCCACACGGGCGAAGATGCCGGTCAGAACGCGGCCATCATCCTGAGCTTGCTCGATGCGCAAGCTGGTGCGGTCCTGCAGGGTGTTGAACTCGGCCACCTTGATCGAGGCGCCCAGCGCGCCCGAGCGCAGTTGAAACTCCAGCCCCTCGTAATAATAGCGCGCCAGTGGCTGGACATAGCTGACGATGCCGAGGTTCAGCATCATCAGCACCAGCGCGATGGCATAGGGCACGCGCAGCATCCGGGTATAGCTCATCCCCACCGAGCGCAGCGTGTCCAGCTCGCTGGAAATCGCCAGCCTGCGAAAGGCGAACAGTGTACCCAGCATCAGCCCGATCGGGATGGCGAGCGTGGCATATTCGGGCAGCATATCGGCCAGCATCTTGAACACGACCGAAACCGGACCACCCTCTGTTGCAACAAAATCAAGTAATCTCAGCATTTTATCGAGGATGAGCAGCGAGGCGGCAAGCAGGAATACCGCGCACATCGGCATCAGCACCAGCCGGAGGATATAGCGGTCTATCGCGGTTAGCGGGGTGGTAAACAGGCGCACGCGATCTTCGTAAGCGGTGGTGCGCGCCGGGGCAAGGCGCGATCGCGTCAGCCTATGCCTTCTCCAGCGTGCATTGCAGGGGGTGCTGGTTCT
>Ga0316217_10006216_pt1 | contig 11945 bp, 4 predicted proteins | sample 1anoAmetaG_FD_203633 | JGI IMG/M metagenome (GOLD analysis project Ga0316217, IMG submission 203633) | Freshwater microbial communities from Trout Bog Lake, Wisconsin, USA - 1anoA | ecosystem: Environmental > Aquatic > Freshwater > Lake > Hypolimnion/Profundal zone | place: USA: Wisconsin... | reverse complement strand
CTGTTTAAAATCTATCATATAAGAATCTTCATTAGAAACTTTTAAAGGCTCAGCTATTCTACAACACTTAAATTCTTTTAAGTATTGCTTTTTCTTCAAATCTTGAAGGAAAAGCTTGTTTATTTTTATTTTACCTGAAAATAAGTTCTTCTTCATCGCTTTATATTTTCAATTAAGATTTAAGAATCATAATTGCACAGTTTTTGAAGATCAGCATCATTAATTAGAAATAATAGGTTTCTTAAATAAACCTTGATTGTGGCATTTTAGCTCGAGCGAAATTAAGGTTAAGTAAAAAAGTAGGCTGAGATATGCTAATAAAGACAATATTATCCTCTTGCAAACAAGGAAAGTCCCTCTGAATACGAATATTTGGGTAAAACCAATGAAAACTTAAAGGATTAAAGAATCTTAGAAATCTTAATAGTTTACCGCAATACTAAACAAAAAATTTATGGCCAACATAAAATTTGCTACTTTAAATACGATGTCTTGCCAGCGCATTTAACTGCATGAATTGAAAGAATCTTTTTAAACAAATTAACATATTGAACTTTCTTCAGTTAAACTCCATTTTCGACCTAAGCTACGTTTGGATTTACCTGTAGAAAATACAAAAAACACTATTTTGGTCTCAATAAATTCTCGAGATCATGATTGGATTCTAACCCCATCTCTATTTTTAAAACAATATAGTATTCTTCGCCAAATTGTACAATCTTGCTGGGTGTATTATTAGTGGCTTTGAAGATACTTTATTTTTTGACGCCAACAGCCCTAGTCAAAAGTGAATAAGGACTAGGAACAAAGTAACTAGCTTTATTTCTTATTCTAATACTTTTTCATTTTTTTGATGAAACCGTGAATTAAGCTATACTTTTGGTTACATTAATTATCAAAAATGTCTCGAGATCGTATAAAAATGCAGGTTTATCTAAGAAACGACATTAGAAGGGTGTTAATACAATCAAAGGGAGAGAAAAATGTTTATTGGTTTGTAAAAATTGTTGACCTTAGCTTCTGGCGAAGAACGTATTATAAGTAGAAGAGCTATACTAAGTGTTATATAATTCATTTGATAACAATCATGACTTAAATTTCCACCAACCACAAGTAAGATCATTCTGAACTCTCTGAGGACCTCCTATGCCAAGAGAAATCTATCCTAAAACTCTTTGGACAAAGGGTTTTATCTTTAAACGGCTAATCAGAGCGAGATAGCGCCAAGGAAAACTCCTAAAAGGCTTCTTAGGAGATACTGAAATGGGCTCTAAAAAACAAGATCGAACACATCTCTTTCCTCTGCTTCCCCTACAATGCTACCATGTGTGAGAAGCAATAGTCAATGATAGACTTAAGATACTACTACAAGGACGGATTAAAAGTAGAGCCCAGACTTTTGCTTAACAGAGAATACTTGCAAAAAGGAGAGACAGATGGCTCAAGTTTCCCTTCCGGAGGACTGAGACAGACTCATAGGGCTCGAGCATACATGGTGCGAGATCCCCTCTCAGAAATTTTCATCAGAAAGAAAAACAAAATAATGTATATTCCGTCTCTGCTAGTCACTCATCATGGCATAGCTCTTGACGACAAGACCATTTTCAGAAAAAGTGAAGCATTGATGAAATCATCAGCACTCAGCCTGCTGAAGTCCTTGGGCAAAAACGCAAAGGAGATCTTCTTAGCTTTGGGTCTGGAACAATAGTTCTTCGTGATTCCCAAATCGGCTTACAATAAACGGCAAGATCTAATTTTTACTGGCAGGACACTCGTAGGAAGAGTCGGCGCCAAAAATCAACAATTCTCCGATCATTACTTTGCCAAAATACCAAGTGAAATTGAGGCAGTGCTCAGAGAAGTGGAACATGAGTTCCTTGAATTGGGAATGCCTTTCAAGACTCGGCACAATGAAGTTGCTAACAACCAATTCGAATATGCATGCTATTATACCGATGCGGGAAAAGCTATCGATCAAAATCTTTTCGCTATGGAATTGCTAAAGGAGCTATTCGAGAAGAAAGGTTATATGGCACTTCTTCACGAAAAACCTTTTATGGAGATCAATGGAAGCGGAAAGCACGCTAATTGGTCCATTAGCTATGTTGATTAGGATAACAAACTGAAAAACTTGTTCTCAGTGCCTAAAGAATAAGAAGATATTCCTTACTTCAGGCTTTTCATCCTGCTAACACTTTCAGCTATCAAGAAAAACAATCCCCTTTATTTCGCTGCCATTGCTAAACCAGGAAACTAAATAAGGCTTGGTGGCCATGAAGCTCCTCCCAGAATCATATCAGCCTATCTAGGCCAGGCTGTGAGTGCAGTGGTTGACGGTAAGGCAGCTCCCGAAAGAAAGAGCCTCAAAAACTAGCTCTTTTTCCTGTAAGAAGATGTTTTGCAAGAAGACACAGATAGAAATAGGACATCTCCCTTCGCTTACACTGGCAACAAATTTGAATACAGAGCTTTGGGATCTTCTCAAAATGCAGCTTGGCCTATGTCTGTGATCTGTGCAACTTTGGCAAAAGAGTTCATGGAAGCTGAAAAGAAAATCAAACAAGGATACACAATCAATACTCTAATTGAGTAGCTATTGAAGGAAACTCAAAGTGTGAGATTCTAGAATGATGGTTACTCAAACGAATGGAGAGAATAAGCCAAACTTCGAGGTCTTTACATTAATGAATCTTTCCGCTAAATATACTAAAGACTTCCTAAATAAGCCTAAGTATTTGTTGAAATTGGTGCTTGTACGCAAGCTGAGATCGAAGCCAAATGCGAAGTGATGAGAGAAGAATACTTCAAGACAGTGGTCGCGTAGGGAAACGCTCTTCTTCATTTATCCCATCAAAAAATAATACCTCGAGCATTGGGCTATCTCTAAGTTTTGGAGAGAAGCAGCAAATCAGGTAAAAAGTTTATCATGTCCTACACTGAAAAGATCACATAGAAGACGAATTCATCATTGTAGGCACTGTAGGAGCTACAAATGATGGTTGAAGGATGCTTAAGCTACTTATAAGCCTCAGAACTAAGATAAAAGGTTATAGCCACTGGCTAGCTTTTAAGTGAACTTTGCAGCTACTTGAAGAAAGATGAAGATTTCCCTGACATTTAAGACTTCCTCCTTAAATGAATGATTGCTTGAACCATTTATCTGAAAAAACTATCCTTTATCACAAAATATAGTAAAATTTACGATTTCTAGTATCTTTAGTATTTGGAATATTTAATCAATCATAAAAGAAGCCCTTCGAGACTGGACGCCCCTGACGAATAATTCCTGGTAAGAAGAAAATAGTTGAACTGCCCTTGTGCAATCCCAAGTACAAAAGCATTAACATTCATCATAATGGGTAAAACCGCCTGCATAAGAACAAAGGAACCATGTGGATATTGATGAAGTCACGCAACTTGAACACTCTTTTTGCGATTTTGACTGAGATGGGGTAGGTTATTGCAGACGTCAGCAGTCCAATCACGACTAAAGCGAAGCCTCTGTAGTAATACTGGAAGGCTTATTTCGAGGTAGAGTATTATGCGAAGTTCAGCTTCTAAAGAGTTATGACTTTGTTTTTTGAAGCTGTAAAGTATACCCAGTACATTGCACTTATGCGTCGTAGCGGCTGACTAGATTCTGCTTATTTCTTTGAGTGTGATCGACTGCGAATTGTTACATTATTATTATTTGTGACTGAATAAGATGAGAAATGAAGAATCGTGGATAAGCAAAATAAGCTACATAAATATTATCTCATTCTATCTATTGTGCAATAAGCTTTACAGGCGAGATTTCATACTTAGTTGATAAAATAATCTGCTTTCCCAACTACTTGAGTTGTCTTGTTTTGCTAGATATCAGCACCTTTAGCTCATGTTTCATTCTTTCGATTAATCTCAGTGTTATACGACATGCTTTCCTGAATATATTCTCAATCAATCTAATTAAAGCGGCCATTCTTCAAAATGAGACAGTGTATGTTATTATTCTTGTTGACTCTTGCATTAAATTCAGAATAACAAATACGACATAAAATATTCTTCATTTCCAACTATTCTAGCTGAAGTTCGGTCTTTATAGGATTCGTTCTTTCAAGTGCAATTTTAGCACATTCTAGAATAGTGTAATGATATGTTGTTTAGGGAGCAGTTTGATTATTAAATGTTGCTATATTAAATAGATAAATGAGTCTGAAATACTTTCTGATGAATGTAACAGCATTAGCCACAGGACTGGTGGGAGGATACTTTTCGACATATTACGCCTTTTATGCGCCCAAAAAAGTAGAGGAAGACCTCAAAGTCATGCATATTTCCTAGCTGTCCGAACAGAAAACTATCATATAGAGCAAAACACCGTCAAAGGAGTAAAAGCATAAAACTAAATGATTGAATACTTTTTTATTCAGGCAATTGAGATTAGTGAGCTCGGTTTATAATCTCACACCTTTCAACATTACTAAGGATCTAAGTATTCATCATCTTTAGTTTATGGGCTGGAAAGGAAATATTTTACAGTATAAGATTGCTTTTAGTGGTTGCGTAGTTATGAGTGAGCTATAAAAATACCTATTTCTAACTATTCCCCTAAAAATTGGTTTTTCAGACTCGAAAATAAACTACTTTTTTTTCAAAGTTTCAGCCTATTCATTGTTATTTGCTCCTCTTTTCCTCAAGTTGACCCATTTCCCTTGGTTTCACCCTGAAGGATACTTCGAATCAAGTAATAGATTACATTAGTCTAGTTGAATTTTTTATATATTGCAATCTCAATAGTTTCCAGAGTGGAAAAGTAATATCAGCATAATGATCAACCAATGGTTTTTCTCTCCCTCAAAACTGGACTGTTTTAATAATTCAATTGTACGAATAGTTCCTCAGAGTAATGTATGCACTTTTTCAGCTGAAACTTGCCCCGCAGAAACTCTCTCACATCCTCCACTCGCTCCATCTCTCTCAAAACCTTTGCCAGACCTAGCAACTCTTTGTCTTCTTTTTGGTTGGTGAACTACAAAATGGGGATTCCATTTTCAAGTTGAAGTCCAAAGGAATGGACTAAGTTATCGACAATCACTATCTTAGAAAGGTCCCTGTTGTTTATTATCCTCAGATCTTTTATCCTCAGCCCCCTCTTAGTTTATAAACAATGAGACCTGTGCAAGAATCCTTGGATGTAAATCTTCTTTGAGTTGAGATAATCTATAACTGTTTTGGCATAGTTTTCAATGGCAGAGGTAAAGGCATATACCTGGAAAGATTGGCATACAGTCTATAGAAAAACTTGGCAGAAAGGCCTAACATTAAATCTTATTAGTCCGCATGCAGAGTTTATCTACACTTCCGCCTCTTAGCTATCTTTGACTGAGTGAATGAGCGTTTAATCAAGGTCCAGAAACAAAATTTTTTACTTTTTGACTGAAGGTTCAGGCAGAGTGACCATCTTATGCTTAAGATAAGCCTCCGAAGGAGTCCCCAAAACAAGAGAGGAATAAACCAAACCTTGATGTAGCAACCGAAGATGCTTGTTGATGAGCTCCGGCTCATAGGCATGCTTGCCGAAGATGAAGTTGGGGAAGGATTCGCAAAAATATTCTTCTTTTTTATTACGTTATTTCATTGTATCATCGTTTGCCCGGTTTTAAGCTATAGCTTTCTAAATGTGTTTTTATTTAACCAGAGACTGATTTGTCTTGGGACTGGACTGGCTTTAGTTGAGAGATATCTCAGAAATTTCACCACTTCTCCGATTTGCCCTCTTTTATTGTTTTCTTGATATTTAGAACATTATATTATAAACAAATAGATCGCCGGCGCCGTTTAATACGAACCAAACTACAAATTCGGTTTTTACGACCTGCAATCACTGACCTTGGTGATTCTTGTAAGGAAACTCCGTTTTTCATGCTGATTTTCGAATAGTTGTTTATTGCTGGAACAGGCGTCCCAACTCTATCTCACTCTCCACCTAGAAATTGAATTCCAAAGAGATTCGGAATAGGGTTACCTTAACAAGACTCAGCAAAGAATATTTATTTTTTGTGGAATACCAAAAAAGTCAAGGAAGCTTCTATCTACAGGCACCTAAAAAATAAGATTTTGTTGGAATGCTCTATAAAGTTTTTAGAGTTGGTATGTCAGCTGTGGCAGCAGGAGTATGTGTTTTAAGCAAAAATTAGGTTAATTTGTCGAATGCAATTTTATCTATCAAGTTTAGGAGTTTTATAACAGTTCTAAAAACTAGATTATATTTATTTTGGTAGCATAGGCCGATCCAATTGCATTTGAAGCTTTATCAGAGGCTATCTATTGGAGAACCTTTGCGTTCTATGACCCAGAGAAGCCATTCTTAATGAAGAATGAGATCTAAAGAAAATCTATAGAGAACCAATAATATTCTGTTCGATTTCTATTGGCCTCATAATTAATTCTTACGTTATTTTATCTTTAAGAGATGCTTATTTGTTTGCCTCTTTGCATCTGCAAAACATAAGACTGTGTTTGAGCTAAAGTGACTTATCTAAACACTTACTCAGCAAGCATAACCTTTCTAATAAAGCCAGGCTTGGGCTCAAAATAATACTTTAGCAATAAAGCTAAAAAACTTCTTTTAACCATATGAGTGCGCTGTTGAAGATGCAAACAACCACATGTTAGGCACGCTCCAGAATATGAAAATATATAAGAAGCATTTGATCATTTATCTTTGGACTCTCTTTAATTGAATTATTCAAGCAGCCTATCTATATTGATATCTTATACTAATCGAAAACATTAGACGTTTTTACCCAGCTTGCCTGTCACCTTTTATTGCTGCGAACGGATGAAGTTCCGCAGATCGCCCATTTTGCCCTCCAAATTGCTCGTGTAGTTGAAACCCAATATCTCTCCAACCCTTAGAACCAAATAGTAGTCGTCTAGGCTTTTTTTGGACAGCCCGACTATATGTGCAGCTTGGGTTAGATTACATTTCTTACTCTAGTATAACTTTCTCCAAACTTTGACTGCTTGGATTACCTCAGCTATTCTTCGCCCTGTTTCCTGCTTTTTCTTGTGACTTTCATCACTCCTATCGTTACTTTTCTACTCATTCTAATCAATCATCTTCTCCTCCGCTGAATTTCTCTCCTCAACCGTTTCTTCCTGCTTACCAACCTCAGGCATCGTAACTGGCTCTTGTTCTGGAGATAGAAGTTCATACATATCCTCGATGTTTTCAATTTCTTAGAACCGACAATAGTAGTTTTATTATTGGCCAGGCTCATTCTGGCATTATTCTTCAATCGTTTCGTTTTCTGTGAAGATGTCCTCTGATGGTTTCTCGGAGGAGTATGACTTCAGAATGATTTCCTTTTAGTCCAGAGCTTCAAACATTATGCGGCAAAAGGTGTGAGCCTCGATTATGGCACTAAACCGGGGCAAGTAAAATTTGCGGTTCTTTACGGTCAGACCTTTGGTTGATAGGTAGATGAGGATTTTGCAAATGCCAACATCTCCGAACTCTTCGAATTGGGAGATGTTGACGTAGTAGGTTTTGGCGAAGTCGTCTTCGTCTACAATAATAAATTTACGACAGACCTTGTCCCTGGTTGCGCTAAAATGGCGAAATTAGTAATCATCTACACACATTTGAGTATAAATATTATTTTCAGGTTTTTCACAGATCCTCTACCAACACCCACTTCTTGTATTTGATTGCTCCGATCTAGCAGAGAATCCATCGCAAAATGGGCGAATGAAGTCCAAACGGTTTTGGTTGTGTTTTTTCTTTTGGTGTGGAAGGAACTAAGGTAGAATAATATGATTCTAAAGTGGTAGTGTAAGTGAGATAAGCTTATTAAGATCAGCTGATTTGTATGTGGAAGTTGATGTTGCGAACTGGAGGAGTGAAGTTGGTCGCGCCTTCACTGTGCACAATATCCTCCTCTTCCAACTCCTTTGCTTATTTTATGTGGTGCTCTATCGCATGCTCCTTTACGTGATGCTATATTTCCTCGACGTGCTCTACAACCACCGGCAGCTAGTCTTGCCTCCTCTCGGCCTCGCTGACGTAAGAGTTCACTATTCCGCTGTCTGGAATCCTCTCCTTTTCAACCATGCCAGTTACTTCCACAGGTGCAACTTTAATATCCGATTCTTTGATTGATTAGATGTGTTAAGAAGGTGCTTTTATCCCTGAAGGCGGAACTGCGGGAATCTCAGAAGGAGGCTTATGAACATCGGGATTTTAGAAAGCTTAGCCAACCCCAGGTTATCTATGATTAGTTAGAGGTTGTTTGAGGGGTGAATGAGGATGCTGATCATGCTGCGGCACATTATCTTTTGAAGCTTTCTGTTCCACTTCAGGTTGTTTTACCTATGGAGGTGGAGCTTGCGGTACCTTCTGAAGTCCTGCCTTTGAAGCGGGGTTCGAAAGAGGTTATTTTGAAGGATTGCCACTAACACAGCCCATATTTGATCAATTTATTATGAATTTAATTTATAACAGCAATAAAGTAGCTTAAACCCCTTATCGCCTATCCCACCTGTCCAACTTAACATCCACTCCCACATTTCGCAAAGGTACCAAACGAAGTCACCTTTGATACAACTGTCAACTTCAATTTTTAACTTAGTTGTAGCTAGAACATAAAAACAGCTGAGATCATCTTTATGATGGTTAATATTATGGGCTGAGTTGATTTTAGTGAATCTGATTATAGGGATGTTTTTATTATTAATCAATCATGCCCAAAATCTACTATTCTCCCAAATAGGACCGTTCTTCCAATCCTAAGACCAACTCCAATCGACCTGTCTCTTCATAACAATCCCATTCTCCACAAAATTAGCCCAATTTTTAACCAGAGGAGGATTAATCTTATCCACATTAGACTTATTATCAGAAGAATAATAATGTATAGAGAAACAATCAGTATAGCAAACGACTTCCTAGCCATGGGCCACCCAAATATGAGAAAGGCAGGCTTGGCAACGATCAAACTAATAGTAAGTAGGGGCACAATATCAGCCGTCTTAGATAAGAATCGATTGATACGAAAGGTCAAAAGTAAAGCAGAAGCAAGTCCAAAGCATCCCCTCTCAAAAAAGATTACCCTTCAGGTCAAAGCTCAGTGAAGCAGATCGGACAATTGCATTCCTCAATTCGCAACATCCATTCGGAAATACCTGAGTAAGGAGACATTAACACTCCTTAATAGAGAAAAATCAGAGATCTCCACGTCAATATGTCAAAGTTGAGCGAAAGTTTAGAAGACCTGAGAGAAAATTATAACAGTTTCGAAAAATAAGAGATCAAATATTCAAAATATTCTCATACCAAGGACATTGATCTTGCTGAACTTTCAGGAGCGAACAAATCCCTTAATAGGAACAAGCAGTATCAATAATCACCTGCTATAAGTGCTTCGAAATCTACAAAAGAAAGGAAGAATTCAAATGTAGAGGAAATCTCTAGTAAGTCTAAAATTAAACCCAAAACCAACTAAGAAATTCTTCAATTTCTGCAGCAAAAGCAACGAGAAAAATAGGAGCGTAAGATTAAAATGTCTGTTGCTTCTGAACAAGCCAAACAAAAACTAGAGTAATAGTTCTTACAGCGTCAAAAAGAGCAATAGGAATATTTGCTGTGGAGGAAGAATCAAATCCGAAATGCAAATAACTTTGAAGAAAAACATCAAAAGTAGAAAGAAACTGAGTAAACCCGCAAAAGAGCAGTCTAAGAATACTCCAAACAAATCAAAGATAAAAAATATATTTACCTGTTGCGAATGAAGCAACATGAAGAAAGCAAGCAAAAATAATTCGAGTAAAAAAGATAAAAAGTAATTACTTAGCGCAAATAGCTGCACAAACCTTTAGATTTCGGAGAGATAGACTAGCATTAAAAGTGGTTTTATGCGAAAAGGCAAGAAATCCTTGAGTAGAAGAGGTTACTCAGGCAAGACGAGCTGTCGAAGATTTAATAGCTCAATTCTAATTTGCCAGAGTTTTGGAGAGGCAGTGGACACTAAATTGCTTTGGAGGAGAAAAAGAAAATGAAGCAAAAACTCTAATAACCACACCTAAAGGCTCAAAAGATCAAGGAGTACAAATAGTATCTGAATGAAAATTTCCTTCCGAAGCGTTCCAAGTCTGTCAAGGAGGATCCAGCCAAGTTTGACCCAAACAAGTACAGAGAAATAAAGAGATATCGCTACTATAAAGGAGTATCATATGGAGAGATCTCGTAAACGGCTCCTATAGCTAAAGATGCAGCTTAAATCAAAAGAATCGGAGATAGTAACCTGGAAATTATGAAAAAATTATCCAGAAAGAGGAAGTAAGATTCTTCTTTGCCTACCAACTCCTTTACGCCTCAACCCTAGAAAAAATTTGATGTCAATCTAGTAAGAGATATCTTCTCATCTGTTGTATTGAAAGAAAAGGCTAAGCCTGCCAAGTTGGGACTGTCATAAAACATGAAAAGTCATGAATTAGGAGCATTGCTAGACAAAGTCCATTCCAAAAGTATCCAACTTTACAACAAATAAAGGTACCTCGACATGTAGGGAAACAAAAATGGGAAAAACAGAATTGAATAAAGAGAACTTGAGAGCAATCTCGTCAATAACATTGAGATGAAGCTGAATCTACTATCACAAATGTGAGGATTCTCAACATCTTTGTTCAATTTAATAAACATTTATTTTATTGCTTATGCAGAACTATACCCACTTGCTTAGTAAATACACCTTAGATTAACCCATATCAAGTTTTTGGCAACTCTATTTTGAATTTTGCTCTATTTTTTTCCTGTCATAGTTTAGTTGTTTTCTGGAATTTGATAATATTATTAAAAATTGAATATTATTAAACCGCATTAATATATGAAACCAACAACATTTTTAGTTGAATTGGGCATCTTCCTGGCCATCCTTCCCCTTGCGCTAACCAAGTGTGTCTACAACATAGGTGAGGACAGGCTTCCCACCCATGTAGACTCTGAGCCTTTTAAACTAGGGCCCTTGGAAGCCTGTAAAGATTATCTGGAACCTGGCAGATTAGGATGCTGCAACCATATCAATGATTAGCTCACCATGTAGAACTTCAAACAGATCGATGGAATCTTCGGTGCGAAGGGCGGAGGCTGTGATATCTGTGCTGTCAATCTTAAACGTTTTTGGTGCCATTATGCATGTTCAGCAAGGCAGCACTAATTCATGTGGACGGCCGATGAGCTTAAGCCTTACCCCGACCCTCAAAAACCTGGAGCATTGATAATGGGGCAGTAGGTGTGGGTAAGAGTCCACACAAACACCGCGTGTGCTCTCTTCAACTCATGCAAAAGAAACCCCTTCGTGTCTTCAGTCTCAGCCATGGGAAGTCCAGCCGGCTTCCTCAACTTCCAAGGCCACAATGCTCTAAACGGAGGCCATCAGTACATCTCCATGAATTTTTCAAATAATATCAACGACTCCTTGGCCTTTGAAGACTCGCTAAATGACTTTCCTTACGATGCTTTGACGAGCTGCGACTATAAGACCTCGCAAGATATGATCCATAACTTCACGGTATGGCTTTGCATATTTAGTTCACTTAAAACTGTACGTGTGGAAGCTGTGAGACTGCATGTGATCCCAATGATGGGTATGTCTACACAGAAGCCAGTGTTCTTTAGGGGTTTAACTACAAATTAGTCGGTGGAGTCTACGCTTTTGTTATTCTGATAGGAATTGGGATGACTGTGTACCGTAAATTTTGCGTCAAAAAGTCAACAAAAAGTAAAAAGCTACTTTTAAGCTGATCTAAGATTCATATGATGTTTATTGAACCATAATGATGATATCTTTGCCTTTAATCTCTGATAATTGTAAAATTTGAACTTTCCAGAAGTTGGATTAAAGGGCAAATTAACAATTTGACAGATCAGCACAATATGACAAAAAACGAATCAATAATATTGG
>Ga0316217_10006215_pt1 | contig 11945 bp, 7 predicted proteins | sample 1anoAmetaG_FD_203633 | JGI IMG/M metagenome (GOLD analysis project Ga0316217, IMG submission 203633) | Freshwater microbial communities from Trout Bog Lake, Wisconsin, USA - 1anoA | ecosystem: Environmental > Aquatic > Freshwater > Lake > Hypolimnion/Profundal zone | place: USA: Wisconsin... | reverse complement strand
AAATGGTTGCCGCGTCTTGCGAGATGGTGGTGCCGCGGGTTCATGAGTCCCGCCCGCAAAAAGCCTCGGGGAAATCTCTCCCCCGCGTCTTCTTACCGTTGGAGGAATTTGGCCACGGCCTCCGTCCGAGTGCGCACCTGGAGCTTCTCATAAATCCGGCGGATGTAGGTGTGCACCGTTTCGTAGCCGATGTTCAGTTTGTCGGCAATTTCCTTGTAAATCAATCCCTGCGCCAGCAGGTCGAGCACCTGCTGCTCGCGTTCGGACAATTCGGATAAATCGCCGGAAGCCGCGCCGCCCGCCGGCTGCGCCGGAGCCGCCACGGGTTTCTGAAACGATTGCACCACCAGCCGCGCAATATGCGTGGTCATGGGCGAACCGCCGCGATGCACTTCGCGGATGGCTTCGATTAATTCCTTCGTCGGCGTGCGCTTGAGCATGTAGCCGTTGGCGCCGGCAGCCAGGGCGTTGAAGATATTTTCCGTGTCCTCATAGACCGTGAGCATCATCACCTGGGTCTGCGGCAGCAGCGCCTTGAGCTTGCGCACACATTCCACGCCATTCATGCCGGGCAGGTTGATGTCCATGAGCACCACCTCGGGCTTGACCTTTGGCAGCGCCGCCAGGGCGTCCTCGGCGGTGGCGTAATCGCTGACGCAGCGGAAGCCTTCCGCGCGGCCAATCACCTTGGCCAGCGTGCCGCGCAGCTTGTCGTTGTCCTCGACGATGGAGATGGTTATGGGCATTGGGTCAGCGTATTGGTGCCAATGGTCTTTACCATGCCGACTACTAGTGTTCAAGCTTGATTTTTCACAGCTTGATTTTTCACCGGCACCGTCAACTTCACCACTGTGCCGCCGGCCGCGCCGGGCGCAATCTCAAATTGCCCGCCCACGTCCGCCAGTCGGCGGCGCATGTTCTTCAAGCCGTTTCGCAACTGTTTCCCGGAAAGGTCGCCAAGGCCGCGGCCATTGTCCGCCACGCTCAACACAAACCGGTCCGGCTCCAGGAGTAATTTCACCCGCGCCTCGGTGGCGCGGGCGTGCTTCACGACGTTGTTCACCGCCTCCTTGTACGCCAGGAAGATATTGTGGCGCACCTCGGGCAGAATCGGCAGGGGCGGCAAGCCCGGCGGCAGCTCGGCGCGAAAACTCACGCCGGCCATGGCAAAATAATCCTGCGCATACTTGCAGGCGTAATTGGCCAGGCTTTCCAGCGTGTCGTTCGACGGGTTCACGGCCCAGACGATTTCATCAAGCGAGCGGGTCGTTTCGCGGGCGGTCGCGCAAATCTGCTGCGCGTGCTGCTCGATTTCGGCCGGCACTTCCTTGTCGCTTTCCGCCATTTCGCCGAGCAGCGTGATTTGCGTGAGGTTGGCGCCGAGCTGGTCGTGCAAATCGCGGGCAATGCGCGCGCGCTCGTACTCGATCGCCTCTTTCTGCTGAGCCGCGCGCAACTGGCGTTTCAACTTGGCGGTGGAAATCAGATAAATCGCCCCCGCCAAGGCCCCGAGCAACGTCAGCACGCTCGCGGCGATGAACCACGGCTTGCGCCAGAACGGCGGCTGGACCGTTACCCCCAGGGCAGCGCCGGTTTCGTTCCAATATCCGTCTTCGTTGCAGGCCTGGACCAGAAACGTATAGTTGCCCGGCTGTAGCTTCGGGAAACGCGCCACCCGTTCGGTGCCAATATCAATCCAGTTCGGTTTGCTTCGTTTTTGGGCTGGTTCTTCGAGCCGGTAGCGGAAGCGCGCGCCAAACTGCGCGCCTTTCGGCGCGGAAAAATTCAGGGCCGTAAAATGAATTTCCAATTTTTGGTTTTCCGGCTGCAACACCAGCGCGGCCGGCCAGGTGGCGGTCAATTGGCCGCTGTGCCACGGCATGTCATCCACCAGCACGGACTCAATGACCACCGGCGGCGGATTGGTGTTCGGCCTTAAATTCGCTGGGTTGACCGCCACCAACCCTTCAATTGTCGAAAACAAGAGCCGTCCGTCGCGGGTGCGGATGGTGGCCGGCTGAATGCCCACCGAACCTTCGCGCGTGAGAAAGGTGCGGCAGGCGATTTTCCGGGTGGCGCCAGTGGCGAAATCCGCCAGTGAGTTCTTTCCGATCCGCGAAAGTCCTTCATACGAGCCGAGCCAGAGATTGGTAAAATCATCTTCCATCAAATAGCCGATGTCGTCGCCCAACAACCCATCGCCCGAGGCATAGTTGGTCCACTGGCCCCGGGCGAAGCGCGCGAGGCCGTGGCCAAAAGTACCGGCCCAAAGCACGCCGTCGCGGTCCGCCAGCAAGCACGATATATCCTTCACCGGGGCCTTCGTTGGGGAAATCTGACCCTCGCGCATGGTGAAAATTCCAGCGCTGTCCGTGCCAATCCAGAGATTTGAATTCACATCTTCGGCGAGCGCGCGAACATCGCCGGCCGGGAGGCCTTCCGCCAGTGAGTAAAATTTCCAAGTTTGTCCGTCCCAGCTCGCGAGACCATTGTTTCCCCCCACCCAGAGTTTTCCCTCGTGGCTTTCATACAACGTGAAGATTTGCAACCCAACGGATTGAGCCTCTGGAACCGGCCAAAATCGGCCATCCTCCAGCCGCCGAAACAAGCCCTCATCACGGGTGCCAGCCCACACTCGCTGCTGGCGATCCACCAACACCGACGACGCATTTGTGTGCGCGCCGATGCCATAGTCAGCGGACGAATTGGTCAGCGCATAGGTCAATCCGCGCCGGTTAAAGGCGGTCCACACGCCACCACGCGCGTCTTCAGCCACAGACACGGCGGAATCGGACGCTTGGCCGGCCAGCAGCGTGAAGGTCTTTTTGCTGATCCGTTCCAACCCGTCGCCGTCGGTGCCAGCCCACAAGTTGCCCTCGCGGTCACAGCACAACGAAAGCACGACGGGTTGGGGCACCCCTGGGTCGGCTGCCAAGTGGTTGAGACCGCCGTCCGCGTCGAACCAATAAATTCCATCGTTATGTGTGCCCACCACCAGGTTGCCTTCGCGGTCTTCGCAGACCGCAGTGACATTGGCGTCGTAAGCGCGATTGCCGGGCAGTGGATACACGGGGGTCCAGGGACTGGCCCCAAAATCGTGCTCCGGGTTTTCGCCGCGGAATTTTTGAATCCGCCCGTCTCGCAGCCGCCAGATGACGCCGTTTTTCCCCGATAAACTCAGATGCAGGGCGCGGTCAAAAAGTTGTGGCCGAATCCCGGCCGGGTGCAGGTCGAGTTTGCCATCCTGATACGAAAGAAAATTCACGCTGTTGCCGCTGGCCCCGCTGGCCGCGCAAAACCAAATGCGCCCCGACTCATCCTCATTGGCGAAAATGATTTTTCCACCCGCCCCGCTGACGTCGTATGGCTTCGCCTCGCTCCCGCGGAAGGCGCACAGCTTGCCGCTGGAGGTTCCCACCCAGAGGTTCGAGCGGCTGTCCTCGAACAGAAAATTAACGATGTTGTCCGGCAATCCGGGCGTGTTGTTGACGTTGAACTTGGTCATGGAGTTGCCGTCGAAACGCACCAGACCATTGACCGTGCCGAGCCAGAGGTAGCCGTCATGCGTCTGGGTGATGGCGATGACCGAGCCTTGCGCCAGACCGTCGGCCGTGCTCCACTCCTCCACCATGAACGGCGAATCGGCCGCCGCACGCTGTCCCGGAACCAGCGCCGCAGCCAGGCCAATGACCAAAAATTGGATTCGCCGTTTCAAGTTTGTGCTGTGACCAAGCGGGAGCATACGCGCTGGCGATGGGCGGAAAAGGATTTTTTCAAAAACCGCTTGCGGCTGGCACGAAATGGGCTACGTTTTTACCAGCCCAATGAGAACGGGCGCTCCGTTTTTCCTGTTGAAAGACGGCTTAACGGGTCGGCAACAGTAAACTAAACTGTGTGCATGCCGGCCCGTTATTTGTTTTCGTAGTGGCCCGGGCGTCCCGCCCGTGTGATTCAGAACCAAGGTTGTCGCTGGGCAGACAGAATCTCACGGGCGGGACGCCCGGGCCACTACTTTTCATAATGGAAAGCCCGGCAGTAGGGTGCCAGCCGTTCCTGAATCGGCGCCAGCGCTTCCGCGTAATTCTTCCAGCGGCCAATCGCGCGTTGATACACGGGCTGGGTCACCTCATTATAGGTGGGGGAGAACACGAATTTCTTGCGCGTGGTTGCGTGGAAAACCGCCTGCTGGTCATGCCACGCCAGACCCAGAAATTCCGTGACCCGGCGTCCCTCCGCTTCCAGGTTGGCCACCAGGTCCTCATAACGCGTTTCGATCCAATCGAACCCGCCCAATTCCCGCAGGCGCAGCCAGACGTCCATCAAATCGGCGTAGTGTACGGCCGCTCGCTCCAAGCTGAGAAAATTCGCGTTGGTGGCGTTCAATCGCAAATTCTGGAAATAACAGCTCACGAGGACGTCCCGCGGATCGCGGAGGGTGATGATGACCTTCAATTCCGGAAAGATGCGCAGCCAGAGATGCAGCCAGGCCGTGGGCGAGGGGTTTTTGTCCAGCCACAATTCCGGGGCCGCATGGCCGGCCTGCTCGCGCAACAGGCTCTTGAAATAGCGTTGCTGAAAATGGCCGCGTTGGGCGGTGGTGAGGGCGTTCAGGGCGTTGACGGTCAGCGCGGAGGCGGCGTTCATCGGCGCCAGTTTCTCCGCCACTTCATCCGGGAACGCCATGGGTTCGTCGAAGGCCGCAATGCCGGGGTGCGCGCCCAGGACTTGCTCCAGCAAGGTTGTGCCCGTGCGCGGGTGACCACCCAGGAAGGCCAGCCGGCCGGGACTGTCCGCTGCCGCCACGCCCTCCGCCCGCCAGCGCCGGATCACCTCGGGCGTCAGCGCGGCGAGCAAGTCGCGCCGCCGGCGAACCGCCCGGTCATACTCTTGTTCCATTTTGGCCACGTCGGCCGAGCGGCGCAGCCACGCCTTGGCCTCGCCCAGCCAGCGCAGGGCTTCCGCGTATTGGCCGAGCTGGTCCAGCACCACGGCCAGTTGATGGCGGCTGGAATAATTCACGTTGGCGTCTGGCGAGCCGCGCTGGATCAAATCCCGCAGCAACGTCTCCGCCTCCCCGTTCCGGCCCTGGCGCTGCAGCAACAGCGCCTTGACGCACAGCACCTGTGCATTTTGCGGCTCGCGCGCCACGCAGGCCTCGACACAGCGCCAGGCATCGTCCAGCCGGCGTTCTCGCTCATACCAATCCGCCAGGCTCAATTGCGCATGAATGGAGTTCGGAGCCGCTGCCACCGCCTGTTCGAAGCAGGCCCGCGCGCGGTCCAACCGCCGCAGCCAGTGATATTGCTGGCCGAGCAACACGAGCAGGGAAACATTCTTGGAAGCCAGCGCGGCCGCGCGCTGGCAGGCGTTGTCGGCCAGGACAAAATCCAGTTGTTTGCCCGCGGCAAACCCCAGTTCATACCATAACCGGGCGGTGTCTGGGAACCGGTTCGACAAATCCAGATAGATTCCCAGCGCCTGGTCCGACCGGCCACCCATCAATAACTGTTGGGCCTTTTGCCAGCGGGCCAGGTGGCGGGTGGCTCCCGCCGCTGCTTCGAGGTCTCTGGACATGGTTGATTCGGTCGCGATAACGCTCACCAATACAAGCGTTTGCCTGCTCTAAAGTCAATTTTTAATCCAGACGCACAGCGCGTTGATTTGTCTTCCGTGCCTGGCCACTAGTCCGTTTCCGCATCTATGGGCAACGGAGCGCCGGACTCCGGCGCGGCTCGATGGCGCGAGCTTTGAAACGAGCCGTGCCGGAGGCCGGCGCTCCGCTGCGCGGTCTGGTAGCAGCGATTTTGATCGGCTTTATGACCCACGTCAGTTCGACGGCTTCGTGCGAAGCCGATGTTTCCAGTAGCCGGGTTCCCGTTTGCCGTGCGCGACGGCGATAATGAGCACGTAGTCGCGTTCGATAGTGTACAGAACGCTATAAGGGAATACACGCACCAGACAACGGCGGACGTCCTCGTCCAACACTCGCCAGCGTTGCGGTGTGGTGAGGATGCGCCGAATGGTGTTCCGCACTTCGGATGCGAAGCGTTCGCCAAGAGTTCCTCCCCGCTCGCGGTAGTAGCGAACAGCGTCCTCGAATTCCAGCGCGGCTTCGGGGTGGAAGAAATGATTCACTTCTTCAGGAGTTTATCTATGCGGCGATAGACATCTTCGGCTGGGATGGGCCTGACTTTGCCGGAGCGGATTTCGTCGCGGCGGCGCACTGCCTCGTGGCGCCAAGCTTGATCAAGGTCGTTTTCTTCAAGGCTATCGAGCAGCCGCCCGGCCAAGAACGCACGATCCTTGGGCGGAAGTTGTACGACGGATTCCGCCAGATTCTTCAGTGTGGTTGTCATAACAATTATCCGCCCACAGCATAGCCCTTGCGCCGCGGTCCCGCCAGCGCCAGTTTCTGTTCAGAATGACGACATTCAGAATGACGAAGGACAATTGACGCTGCGGGAATTTGTGCTAGCCTATGCGACCTTTATGAACCGCACTCCGCATGTCGCAGTTGTCGGCGCCACCGGCGCCGTCGGCCTCGAAATGATCAAGACGCTGGAAAAAAGAAATTTTCCCGCGGGCAAACTCACCCTGCTCGCCTCCGCCCGTTCGGTGGGCAAGCAATTGAAATTCAAGGACCAGAATATCACCGTGACCGAACTCACCAAGGACTCGTTCCAAGGCGTTGACATCGCGCTGTTCAGCGCCGGCGGCGGCATCTCCAAGGAATTCGCGCCCCTCGCGGCCAAGGCCGGTTGCGTGGTGGTGGATAATTCCAGCGCCTTCCGCCAGGACGACCAGGTCCCGCTGGTGGTGCCCGAAATCAACGCTGCCGACGTGAAATGGCACCACGGCATCATCGCCAATCCCAATTGCACCACGGCCATCACGCTCATGGCGTTGTATCCGCTGCACCAAGCCTTCGGCGTGAAGCGCATTTTCGCCTCGTCCTACCAGGCCGTCTCGGGCACGGGCGCCAAGGCGATTGAAGAATTAAAGCGGCAGGTGGGGCAGATTGTCGCCGGCCAGCCCGCCACCAAGGAGGTTTATCCGCATCAAATCGCGTTTAATGTCCTGCCGCACGTGGATTCCTTTCTGCCGACCGGTTACACGAAGGAGGAAATGAAGATGGAAAATGAAGGCCGCAAAATCATGCACCATCCGCAGTTCCGCGCCAGTGTCACGTGCGTGCGCGTGCCGGTCTATCGTTCGCATTCCATCGCCGTGAGCGCCGAGTTTGAACGGCCCGTGACCGTGGACGCCGCGCGCGCCGTGCTCCAGCAGGCCCCCGGCCTCGACGTCGTGGACGAGCCGGAGAACAAGAAGTATCCCATGCCGCTGTTCACGTCCGAGAAATACAACTGCGAAGTCGGCCGCATCCGCCTGGATTGTGCGCTGGATAACGGCCTGTGTTTCTGGGTGAGCGGCGACCAGTTGCTCAAGGGCGCGGCGCTCAACGCGGTGCAAATCGCCGAGGAATTGGTGAAATAGCCCCGTCCTCGTGGCGGCGGGCATCCCTGCTGGCGGGGGAGCCGGGCTTTCCGCCTCCGCGGCGCGCCAAAGCGCCGTTACGGCGCGACGGCGGCCCAGCCCGGCGGAAAAAAAACCTCCCGCCAACCAAAACGCGTCGGAATTCTCTCCCGCGCCAAAACTTTCCACGCCTGTTCCGGGCGGCAGAGATGCCGCCCTCCACGTCAGCCAAGGACGCCTGACGCTACACCGTGGCGGCCGGCATCCCTGCCGACTGGCATTTCCACCCCCTGCCTCGACATTTCCCCTCCCCGCGGCTAAAAGTCGTGTCAACGACAATTATCCTTCGCTGTTCTGGAATTTAATTGTCGTCCGAGGGGCATGGGAGCGCGGACATTCTTGTCCGCTCCGTGGGGCGGTCGCGGATGTCTGAACATTTTTGTCGGCATTGAGTTGTCGTCGGCACGCGAGCGGACAGGAATGTCCGCGCTCCGGTTCGCGGAAAGCGCGCCGCGCGCAATCTTGGATGCGGTGATTCAATCCCGTTGGGATAGCCGCATGTTCGTGATTTTATTTTGCTTGAGCGGGGTGGCAGGCGCAGGACGCGCAAGAAATGTGTGGTATTTTACAATTAACGGTGAGTGAATTTCGCCCGCCAAGGCATACTCGACATCGAAAATCAAAAGCATGGGCACCAAACCTGATTATCCGATTACCATGAAAACATCCCATCGCAAAACCATGATTCAATTGTTTGCGTCCGGCTGGCTGGGCGGCGCCATGCTGTGGTTGGCTTGGGCCACGCCAGTCCAGGCGCAAACCGGCACCTTTAACGCCAGCGAAACCTGGACGGTGACCATAGCAGAACAGGGCGGCGAAACGCCCAACTTCTCGAAGACGTATCAGGGCACGGCGACCGGGACACTGACCGTGAGCAACGGCTATTATACCCTGATTGACCAGACGGGACTGTCCTCCGCCGTTGCCAAGACATTCCCCAACCGTCCATTGCGGCTGGCAAACAGCGATTTACTTTCCAGGCCGGACACCTGGCACAAGCCCGGGCTGAATACCAACCGGGTCATTACCGGAGGCAGCGGTGGCTATGAAATTGACGGCTCTTACCCGGTGGTCGGCTTCGCCGGGAATTACGCCATCGTCCAATTCACCTTCTTCATGGTGAAAGTGCAGCTTCCGGTCACGGACTTTGCGATTCCGGTGGTTGATGGCGGGATCAGCGACGTCTATGTCACCACCGGCAGTTCGTTGGCGTCGTTGTCCGGCGCCGGCGATGAAGCGGATGATAACGTCGGGTTCACCGCGAGTGCCTCATCCACCAGCAGTCTGACGCTCGGGCCTCCGCCGGTCTTGGTGGCGCCCAAGATCACCACCCAGCCCGTCAGTCAAACCGTTTTGCCCGGCGCCAATGCTTCCTTCAGTGTCAACGCGACCGGCACCCAGCCGCTTGCTTTCCAATGGCTGCATGCTGGGACCAACCTCTTTGATGGGGGAGAGTTTGCCGGTTCGGCCAGTTCCACGCTCTCTATTACTGGCGTTGCCGCCGCCGATGCCGGCAGCTATTCGGTGGTCGTTTCCAATGGAAAAGGCTCGGCCACCAGCGTCAGCGCCGGACTGAACATCGTGGTCCCGATTCGCGTCGTGGTGACAGGCCAGGGAACGATCAGCGGAGTGACCAACGGCCAATTAGTGGCGATCGGCCAGAAAGTGACGCCGACCGCGACGCCGGGCGCCGGCTATGTGCTGACCAACTGGCTCGTGACGGTGGACGGGGTGACGATACTTTCGACCAATCGGGCGGCGTCATTCCTGATGCAGCCGGATTTGGTGTTGACCGCGGCGTTTGCGGATGTGCAAAAGCCGGTGCTGACGATCACGGCGCCGACGCCGAACGAGATCTGGACGAATGCCGGATTCACGGTGGCCGGCAAAGTCACGGACAACGGTCCGGGCGGAGCGGTCTGGTATCAGTTGAACGGTGGGAACTGGAATCTGGCCGGAGGCTGGAGCAACTGGACCGCCAGTGTGACGCTCCATCCCGGCACCAACACGGTGGCGGCGTATGCGGTGGATGCCGCCGGAAACGCGTCGGCGACGATCAGTCAGAAGATGGTGTACGTGTTGTCTGCGCCGATCAGTTTGCAAGTGGTGGGCGTGGGCACCATCAGCGGGGCGACCAATGGCCAGGTGCTGCAATTGGGCAAGACGGTGACGCTCACGGCAAAACCCGGAACCGGCTGCATTTTGACCAACTGGCTCGTGACGGTGAATGGGGCGGCGGTGCTTTCGACGAACAAGGTCGCGCCCTTCCAGATGCAGTCGAATCTGGTGGTGACAGCGACGTTCGCGGACGTGTCCAAGCCGGCGGTGAACATCCTTTCGCCCACGGCCTCGACGTCCCCGTTGACCAACGGATTGGTGACGGTGCAAGCCCAGGCAACCGACAAAGTCGGCGCGAGCACCGTGGAGTTCTATCTGAATGGCCAGGATTTTGGTCCCGGGTGGCAACAGGCCTCCGGTCTCTGGACGAGAAATCTGGCCCTGTCATTGGGCACGAATATGGTGGCGGTCGTGGCCACCGACGTGGCGTACAATCTTTCTGTCACCAATTCCGTGCAGTTGGTCTATTTGAACAATCAGACGAATGCCAATGCCATTACCTTGGTGGAAGATTGGTTGACGGCTTGGGCGCCCAGCCCGCCAGGGTTTGATAACAGCGAGAGACAGGACACGGGCATATTGAAAGCGACGCTGGCCGTTCCTGGGCTGCAGGCGATGTCCGCTGACACTTGGTCCAACTTGTGCCTGTCGTTGTCCTTTGGGGGTTTTGCCTGCAACGAGTATCTGTACCAGGCCGATGTGTTGTCCACCAATCTGGCGTCGTTTTACTTTACTGACTTCAATGATCCGAGCGGCAACCTCGCCTGCACGGAGCAGTTGACGGTATCGCGCTCGGGCAACACTTTGCTGATAGTCGTGCGCATGGGCAACGCAACCAACCAGCAATTTCCGGCCTCCTTTGTGGCCGGCGGTTACGAAGGTTTTCCTTATAATAATTATGGTTCCACGCCGGAGTTTGCCTTGATGCTGCAGGATGGCAACAGCTTGGACGTTTACGCCGGGATAACCAATCGGGTTTACCTCACGACCAAGGGATTGGGGACCATCAGCAGTTTTGTTGGGTATCCTAATGTTACTGGTCTGCAAGTGACCGGCGCTGCGGATTTTACCCCGCCGACCATCACCATCACTGCGCCGGTTAACGGCCAGCGCTGGAGCAATTTAGTGTTCAACGTCACCGGCACCGCGCACGACAATGAGCAAGTGTCCAATGTCTGGGTGCAGGTCAACACCAACGGCTGGCAACTGGCCAGCACCGGCAACCATTGGACCAATTGGACGGCGAGTGTGATCCTGCTGCCCGGAACCAACACCGTGCAGGCCTTCGCGGCGGATGCCAGCGGCAATGTCTCCTTCACCAACGGTGTGAAGGTTAGCCGATCCCTGCTGCCTTTGACGGATGAGCGGGTCAGCCGGCTGACCCCGGCCATACACACTGGCGATGGGAGCTTGGGCGTCTCGGCCAACCGGTTCGGATTTGATGTCAGCGGGTCGTCGGGGCAAATCGTGGTGGTGGAAGTTTCCACCGATTTGGTGAAGTGGCAGCCGGTGCAAACCAACAAGCTGGCGGGCGTCCCCATGCATTTCAGCGATGCCCAGTGGACAAAATATCCCTGCCGTTACTACCGCGTCCGATCACCATGAAGATAGTGTTATGCACCGCCATTGACAGTTGACGCAACCGGGGCCAAATTGAGGTGTTATACGAACCGGAGCATATATGAAAATGAACTTTTTTGGCAGAGTTGCGGCGTTGATCGCGGTTGCCAGCCTGATTTTTTCCGCCTCTTGGGCGGGGGCGCAGGAGGCTTCCGCCACCGCTACCGCCGCCGTTTCAGCGTCCGCGCCGGCCACGTCGCCGCCGCAACTTGATTACGCTGCTTCGCAAATTTTGCAGCTTGCCCAGGCGAAGGTTGGCGACGACACCATCGTCGCTTACATCAAGAATTCGGGGAACGGCTATCGGCTGGACGCGGATCAGATTATTTATCTCCAGCAACAGGGCCTTTCCACACCCGTCATTAACGCGATGTTGAGCCAGCCCAAACCGGGAGTGCTGGCCTACGCGGCGCCCGCCGCGCCTGCGCCGGGTATGGATACAGCGCCCGCTTCGCAGGCAACGGATGATTCCCAACCGGCGGGTTCCACCAGCATCGTGGGACCGGCGGTGACGGCCATTGACCCCACAGCCGCGGCCATTTATTCCTCGCCGTATTATCCGCCGTACTACTATCCGTATTATTCCTATCCTTACGCCTACCCTGCGTATGGCTATTATGGTTTCTATCCGGGGGTGTCCGTCTCGATTGGCGTGGGTGGCTGGCGGGGCGGGG
>Ga0316217_10006214_pt1 | contig 11945 bp, 5 predicted proteins | sample 1anoAmetaG_FD_203633 | JGI IMG/M metagenome (GOLD analysis project Ga0316217, IMG submission 203633) | Freshwater microbial communities from Trout Bog Lake, Wisconsin, USA - 1anoA | ecosystem: Environmental > Aquatic > Freshwater > Lake > Hypolimnion/Profundal zone | place: USA: Wisconsin... | reverse complement strand
TGATGCCAATGTTGCCCTGAATATCGCCGTCGAACTCGCGTAGTGTGGCGGTATCGCGCGAATTGATATTCAGACCGGCAGGAGCCGCGCTGCTGTTGGTGATCAAGCCGCTCGGGCCGGTGATTACCTGCATCGTGTTGTTGGTGCTGCTGGTGCCGTTCAAATCGAACACGCCGCCAAACATTTTCACCCCCCCGTTAATCTGGCCGTTCCAGATGCCGTTGCCAGGATTCTGGTGCGTGGGATCCATCATCACCGTGCCGCTGTTGATGACGATGGTGTCGCCGCACTGGCCAGAGGTCTTGGCCAGAACCATGATGCCGGAATTGTTGGTGACTTGAATCGGATTCTGTCCAGTGAGACTGTTGTTGTTGGTGCCAGTCAAAATCAGCGTGCCGGGGCCATTGAAAACGATCCCACTGCCGTTTTGAGCGCCGAAGACATCGCTTAACGTGAGATTTCCGACCGCAGTGATGAACAGCGTGCCAATTTGATTCGCCAGCGGACTGCCGATGGGGCCGGACACCGCCGCTGGCGACGAACTATTGTTCTGAATGGCGCCGTTGCCTTCGCCGTTGCCGGTGACGGACGGAACCGCATTGGCGATGGACGATCCATTCAAATCAATCTGCGCGCCGTTCGCCACCGAAACGTTGCCGCTGCCGAGCGCGCTGTTGTTGCCGAGTTGCAGCGTGCCGGTTTTCACGGTCGTGCCGCCGGAATAACTATTTGCGCCGGTTAGCAAGACCGTTTCGCCTGAGCCAATTTTGGTCAACGCGCCGGTGCCGGCAAGGCTGGCGGTGATGGTGCCGTTTTCAACATTGTAGGCTGAACCGCGCAAACTGCCGGAAGTTCCGGTGATGGAGCCAAGCGTCATCGTGACCGGGCCGACGACATCCGAATTGGCTCCAAGATCCAGCGTGCTGTTGTTGAGGATCTGCACCGCGCCGGCGTCGGCGAGCGTGTTCGTGGGATTGCCCAGCGTCAGCGTGCCGCTAGCCACGATCGTGCCGCCGGAATAGGTGTTCACGCCGTTGAGCAGGATATTAGTGGAGCCGCCCAAAATGGTCAACGCGCACGCGCCGCTGATGTTGGAATTGACCACCAGCGAGTTCACGGAGTTGTTGACCCATTGCTGGTCGGTGCCCAGACCAATATTCGCGTTGATGACATTGTTGCCGGCATTGACATCATTGGTCAGACCGGTGCTGATCGTGAGCCGGTTCGCGCCGCCGATGGTCACGTTGTTCGCCGTACTCAAGGTCAGCGTGTGGATGCTGAAATCCGCTCCCAGGGTCGTGTTGAAAATGTTTGCCGCCGACGCCGCGAACGTGACGTCCGTGGGAATGCTCGGCGGCGTGAGCAGCGCAGCATTGCCGGTAGCCGCCGTGTCCCAATTGTTCGCGGTCGTCCAGACGGTACCGGAGCGGTTGTGCCAAAACGCCGTCGGGGATGCCGCCAAGGTGACGATCAACGCCAATGTGGAAGCGTCGGGATTCGTCAGCATCAGGCTGTAACCAAGTGCGTTGTTGCCCAGCACAAAGTTGTTGGTGAGGATGCCCGGCGCGTTGATGATCAAATTGTACGTCCCCGCGCCAAATCCGGCAATTTCCGTGACATAAATGGTCGCCGTGCCGTCTTGCGTGAAGGTGCTGCCGGCCACGTTAATCTGGTCGGACGTGGAACCAACGTCGAAAGCGAGCACATTGGCGTTGCTCAAGGTGAGACCGCCGCTCAAGGTCAAAGTCTCCGCGGCATTGTTGGTCAGCAGGAGACCGGCGTTGCCCGCCGCGAGCGTCACCAAACCACTGATGTTGTTGTTGCCGCCGAGACCGCCCGGCCCGAATACGTTCACCGGTCCGCCACCGGAAAGATTGCAGTCCGCCACCAGCAGTCCGTTGCTGACCGTGGTCGTGCCGCTGTAGGAATCGGCGTTCCCCAAATAATTGGTGAGCGTCCAGATGCCGGTGCCGACCTTGGTGAGGTTCACCGTGCCGACGTAGTTGATGATTTGGCCGCCGAAGGTGCTGCTCAAATTCAGCGCGCCCACTTCAAAGGTCACCACCGTGCCCGCAGCGCCGTCGCGCAACACCATGTTGCCGCTGGTGGCGGCGTTGCCGGTGGTGTTCAAATCGCCGAGCCGGACGGTCGCGGGTGCGTTGGTGTTGTTATATTGAAAATTGACATTGCCGGTGGTCTGCGACTGCATGTCCCACACCGCCTGCGCCGAACCCGCCGTCATGGTATTTGTGTGTCGCGTAGTTTTCAAAACAGGACTTTTTTGTAGTTTTCAAAACAGGACAAATTATTTGGGGCGATTGGTGAAGAGGAGCGCGGGTTTTTGTTTGGGATCGGGTGGGGCGACCAGCACGGATTGATGGCCCGAAGGGTGGAGGCAAAGCACCACTTTGGTGCCCGGCGGTGTTTGGATCCGCAGCCGTTGAGTGCCTATGGGTACGCGGCCATCGCTGCCGACCTTGATGATCGTGCGCACGCTCCACACGTAATCCCACCACGGGCAACGGGGCGCGGGCCGCAGGGCCGAGCGTTTTTCTTGGCGGGCCTGATCCCAGGCTCGCTGCGGCGTCTGGCGCAGTTCCCGATGGATTTCCCGGGTGTTGCGATGCGCCCGCAGGGCGTCAATTTCTGGATTGGCGATTTCGATTTCCGTGATCTTTTCGCTGGCGAAATAGGCGGGCAGTCGCCCCTGCCAGTATTGATGGGCGCGTTCAATTTTGCCTTTGGCTTGGGGTGTGGGGGCGTAGAGGAAGCTGATGTCGTAGAACTTGAGCGCCCAGCCCAACTGGGTCAGGGCGTCGGGATCGTTGGTGAAAAAGATACTGTGGTAATCCACATAGATTTGAAGTGGGCGGCCGTGGGCCAGGAACGCGGCAGGCAAAAAATCAAAGTAAGAAAGCAGGAGTTCGCGCTCATAAATCTTGGAGCCGGTGAAGAGGCGGCTGCAATCATCCAGCATGTTGAGCATGGGGAAGGACAGCTTGGAGTGAGGAAACCAGCGGTGAGGCGAGGCGTCGAGTTGCCAGAGTTCCCCGATTTGGGCGCGTTGCCAACGGCGCACGGCGGCCAGAACTTTTTGGGGCGGGAAGGCGTGAGCCAAATTGTTTTCGAGCGCCCAGCGGCGGACTTGGGCGCGGTCGAGTTTGAAATGGTGCAGGCGGAGGGCTTCGGAAGCGGCGAAGCTGTAAGGACACGGAGGCGTGCAGGCCAGCCGCTTTTTGAGCAGATCCAGAACGGGTTGCGGCCAGGTGGCGGCATGGTCGCCACCGGAAGTGCCGGGAGCCCAGAGGGGTTGCGGGCGGGCGCGCGCAGCGTTGTAAGCGGTGGCTAGCGCGTAGAGGCGGCTGCGAGAAAGGCCCAGTTCGCTGCAAGCCTGTGGTGCATCCAGCGTGTGCTGCCGGAAGCGTTCCAGCACATGGCGGATGAAAGAGGGTGCGTGACGGTGAATGAGTTGTTGGTGTTTTTCAAAGACCCGCAGGATAGGCGGGAACTGGTCGGCACGTCCCGTCTTTTCGTCGGGCATCGCTACGCTCGCCCTCCTCAAAGACGGGACGTGCCGACCAGCAGGAGTCCTGTTTTGCTAACTACACAACTTGTCCTGTTTTGCTCGCCCCGCGACACGTCATGGTATTTGTGTTGACATAACCGAGGGTATAAGTGCCGTTATTACCCGTCACCGTCTGCAAATACATGGTGCCTTGGAACCCGCTCATGTCCCCGCTCCAGTTGAGCTGGTTGTTGAAAGAGTTGAAATTGGTCAATGAGCCGCTGCCGGTCCAAGGTCCTTGGAACAGAATCAGATTCCCCGCGCTGTTGGGTTGCCAGTTCAAGCTGTTCCCAGTGCCGGTGACCACCACGGCATTGGTGACGCCCAAGTTCCAACCGGTGATGCCGGAGGACGGAATGAAAAACCCGCCGTTGCCGCCGAACGTGATCGGGCCGGAACCAAACACCGCCGGATTGACCACGCGGTCGTTCAAATTGTTCCCGCTCCAGGTAACGCCGCCGGTGAACGTGCTTTGCAGTTGCGCCGTGCCCGTACCGAAGTCGTCCCGGGTGCCGTTGACGCCGGTAATCTTCAGCCCCACATTGCCGCAAAGGAAAGTCTGGCTGATGCCCGTCCAGCGGCTGTTGCCGTTGCCCACGGTGATGACCGCCGGCGCGCCGCCGGCGGAGTTGGTGATCACGGCGATGCCATTCCCCGCGTTGTAGGTTCCCACCGTCAGATTGTTGCCGTTCAAATCCAAAGTGCCGCCAGCGTTGATCGTCAAGCCGTTGGTCGTGTTGCCGAACGGCCCGGAACCTGGCGTCGAAGCGATCCCCAGCTCGACCGTGCCGCGATTGATCGTGGTCGTTCCGCTGTTGGTGCTGGCTCCATTCAAGACCAGCGTGCCGGGGCCGTCCTTGGTCAGGCCCGCGGAACCGCTGCCAATCGTGGCGTTTAAGTTGAGGGTGCCGGCGCCCATTTGATGAATGATGATTTCGCCGTTGTTCGTGGCGATGTTGCCGTTTTGAACGGTGTAATTGTTCGCGCCAATCATCTCGATGCCTCGCGAGGTATTCGTCATCACGTCGCCCGCGCCGCCCAAATCCAGAACGCCGTTGCCAGCGGTGGCGTCCAGCGTCAACGAGTTGACCGCGAAGCTCGCGGCGTTCATCGTCAGATTACCGGAGGTGATGAAATTCGTGACCAGACTGTTTGCGCCGCTGGTCAGCCTCGTGGCGCTCGTGTAGCGAACGATGTTGCCGTTGGCCAAATTCGTGGTGGCAAATCCGATGCCGGTCGCATCCTTGACGGTGGCGTATCCCAGCACGCCGTTGACCGTGGCCGGAACCGCCACCAGATTTCCGCCGGCAGAAATATCCACGTTCAAGGTCGAGCCAGCATTGCGTGTCCAAGTGTTGCCCAGTGTCAGGGCCGTGCCCGTGCCTCCGTTGGGATTCAGCGTGACGCCTGCGCCGCCAGTATTCAAGGTCAGCGTGCCGTTATTGGTCTGGAGCGTTGTGCCGGAAGACTTTCCTTTGATGCTGTAAATGCCGCCGCCCAAGGTCAGCGCCGAATTGGTATTGTTGATCAGATTCACCGGGTTCGCCAGGTTTGCAAAATCCAAAAGCAGCGTGACGCCGGCATTGATCGTCGTCGTGTTGGTGTAGGTGTTCGGCGACGCGCCGTTGAAAGTGACCAAGCCCATGGCCGGATAATTGAAACCCGCGCCGGATGGATACTCGTTCGGAGCCACCATGCTGGCTCCCAGAACGAGGCTATTGTTCTGTCCGGCCAGCGGATAGTTTCCGATGACGCCGCCGATGACCAGGCTGGCTCCGGGCGCCACGGCGAAGGTCTTCGCCGCCGTCGAGTTGGTCAGCACGATGGAGGCGTTGATCGTCTGCAACTGCGAGCTGTTGTCGCTGATGCCACCATTCAGCGTGATGGCGTTGGTGATCACGTACGACGAATTGGTGGTGGTCCCAAACGTGAGGCCGGTGATGTCATAACTCACGCTATTCACGGTCGTGAGGTCGGCATTCAGGTTCGTGACGGACGAATCGTTGAACTGCACCGTGTCGGTGTTTGCCGCGGGGCCGGCGCCGCCCCAGTTGCCCGCGTCCGACCACTGGTTGTCCAATGCGGGGCTGAAAATCCAGATTCGGTTAGCCGCCAAGAGCGGACTGGCGAAGGTGAGGGTTGCGGCGATCAAAGCCGATTGAACTACGCGGTTCCAGATTTTGGTGGTCATATTCGTTGATTGTCTCGGTTTGGTTTGCGCCCGGCGTTGACGACATACAGGTCGGCACAAGTCGCGTGGGCTATGCGCCAACCTTCTCCGCAAATCGGGCGAATGACAACCGCAAATTAGGTTTATCAGTAAACTTAAAAGGTTTGCGGCAGAATGGCACGTTGCGAATTGTCAGAGGCCAGCGGAAGACCTGGAAAGGGCTGGCGCCTGAAAGGACTCGAACTGCTGGGCGCCCCCGCCCCATCAACCTGCCCGAATGGAAGTCGCCACTGTGCCGCCTTGACCCGCCAAAGCCGAAGCCGTAGGCGGATTCCACGTCCCCGCCGCCGGCGTGCCCGCGCCGGTCCCCGACAGCCACGGCGAGGATCTCATCATTTTCACCGGCCTGCCGTTGTTCGAACTCGCCTGATGCAAACCGAAATGCTCCTCAAAGAGGCGCGTCTCTGGAGGGTCAAGTTGTCCTATACGCGCCTCGATGACACTCGCCAATCGGCACCACATGATTGATATTCCCTGTGCCTGGGACTAGTGGATTTTTGCCGTCAGCGCGGCGAGGCGCGAGGCGTTGGCTTTCATCGCGGTCAGATAATCGCCGGTTTCGGGCGCGCTGGCGCAGGTTTCAAAGGCGACGGGTTCAATGCCCATTTTGCGGAGCCGCGCGGTGACGGCGGGCAGCGGATCTTCCTCCCAAACCATGATTTTGCCGGGATGCTCCCCGAATAGCTTTTCAAACTTCCGCCACTCGTCGTCAGATGGCATTTCGTCCGGCTCCCAGTGGACGTTTTGCAGGTTCCAACCATAGCGGCGCGCAGCGTAATGATACACTGGATGCGAAGCCAGCAACGGGGCGTGGCCCAGCGGCGCCGACGCGCGCTCGAGGCCGGCGTCCACCTCGTCCAAATCCTTGGCCAGCAACTGGAGGTTCACGTCGAGGTCCTTCGTGTTCGCGGGAAGAAGGCGGACCAACTCGTCGTGAATGACCTGGCACTGAATCCTGGCCTGGCGCGGATCCATCCAAGTGTTGAAGTCAATCAAACCATGGCTGTGCAGGCCTTCCGTGCCATGGCTATGCGTGATGACCTCGCCATTGGTCAGGTAGCGGTCCGCGAACGGCGAGGAGGTGACGACCTGCTTGGCCAGCGGCAAAACGCTTGTCAGCCGCCACTTTTCGTAGTCCGCGCCATTGAGCAATATCAAATCGGCCCGCTGATATTGCCGGATGCCGTTCGCGTCCGGCCGCCAGAACGCCGGGTCGTCCGCGCGCGGAATGGGGAAGACCAGTTCGACCTGATCGCCCGCGATGCGCTTCGTGAAATACCAGAGCGGATAGTTCGCGACCGCCACGCGCGGCTTGGCGCGAACGGCGGGCGGCGGGGTTTGAATGGCACTCGGCACCAGTGAATTGGCGGCACGGGAAGCCCCGTTGGAAACGCCAAATTCGGCGAGGACCAGCCAGGCCAGCATGACTGCCAACGCAATCCCCGTAACCAGGACAAAGAACATTTCCGCCGCCTGCACGCCGAAGGTCATCCAGCGCGCGCAGCCGATTTTGAACATCGTCTCCCTTTCGCCGCGCCGCAGCCGCAACGAAAGCAAGACCACGAGCGAGAGCAGCAGCGCCATCGCCACCCCGACCAGCAGCGCCTGCGCGTCAAAGAACCGCTTCACCCGAAAGACCAGGTCCAGCGTCTCGGACAGCACTTGCTTCGGCGCCAGCAATTGCACCGTCGCCTTGGGATCCTCGTAATGCCCGCGCAGGATCGTGGCGGACTTCGTGTCGTGTGGCACCACGATGATGGCGCTGACGGGAAAAGCGGCTTCGTCGCCGTGCGTGTGAAACAGGATGAGGCTCTCGTCGGTAATTTCCTGAAACGGCACGACCGCTTCGCTGACCGCCATGTTATTGGCGTTGCTGCCCAGCAGCACGTTCGGGTTCAGGTTCGTCACGTTCCCGTGTCCATGCATGATGCCGAGGAGGATCCACTCGGTCTTGTAATCCGCGAAGATGGCTCCGTCATCAGCCGTGCCAGCGGGCGCCAGGATGCCCTTGACGAGCAGGTTGACGGGATACGAGCCGGCCAGATCAAAGACATTTTCTGGATCGCTCATCAAATGGTCGCCCGGCTTCAGCCCCAGCCTCTCCGCCACGACCACACCCAGCACGCAATCGCCGACGCGCGTCAAGCCCTCACCCCGTGCGACGCGCAACCCGCGAAAATCAAAATACTCCAGCGAGGTGCCCACGATGGGAAATCCGCGCGCGAAATGTTTTTCGAGGAGGGGAATTCCCAGCGCCAGGCCGCTCTGATTGATGGCGGCCACATCGCGCATGGTCAGGTCATGCGCCGGCTGGCCGCGAAAATAGAGCGCATGCAAAACCAGATCGAGCCGGCTGCCCGGCGCACCCGCGACCAGCGGCGTGGCGTTGGCGCGCGCCAGCAGGTCGCGCTGATAATCGCGCACAAGCAGGTTGACCGCGAGCGGAAGAAACACCGCGACAGCGACGCTGAAAACCAGGATGACGGTCTTGATTTTGTTGAAGCGCAGATAATGCAGCGCCAACACCAGGACATTCTTCATCGCGCGCCCTCCGCCGCGAAATCGCGGCAGTTGATGACCCGCGGGAAGCGCGCGGCGATTTCCGGGTCATGCGTGACCATCACGAGGGTCGCGCCGGTGCGCTCGATTTGCTGAAACAGCAGGTCCAGGACGCGTTGTTTCGCCGAAGGATCAAGATTGCCGGTCGGCTCGTCGGCGAGCAACAGCGGCGGTTCCGGCAGCAGGGCGCGACAGAGGGCGACCCGCTGTTTTTCGCCCTGGGAAATCCGATGCGGATAATGGCGCAGTCGGTGGGCGATGCCGGTTTCCCGCGCGAGCTGTTCCGCCCGGCGCGACACCTCCGGCGACAACCGCAGTGCTGGATTCAAGCGGTAAGGTAGCAGGATATTTTCCAACACCTCGAGATAGCCGACCAGTTCGAAGCTCTGGAAGACCAGCCCGATTTGCGCGACCCGGAAGGCGCGGCGCGCGGCGTCGCCAAGAGCATGGATTTCGCGGTCCTGGACGCGAATCGTTCCCCGCGCCGGCGACAAAATCCCGGCCAGCAAATGCAGCAGCGTGGTTTTCCCCGAGCCGCTTGGACCGATGATGGCGACGCGCTCCGCCCGGGCGATTTGGAGCGACGGAACCGCGAGCCGGAAATCAGAATGCGGAAATTGAAATTGCAACCCGGCAATCGCGATCATAATTTTCGCAACCGCACGGCGCTTTTGACCTGGCTTTGGCGGGAAACATCCAAGCCGGTTATTTTCCAGTTTCCGGCGGCGGGTGCAATTTCAAAGTCGGCGGCATATTCGTTGACGCGTGTGTGAATATGGCCCCAGTGCTCGACCGTGCCCTCCACCTGCCAGGTCACCCGCTCGGCGAATCCGTCCCGGCTCCGGCCCTCCACCGGCGCGGCACTCATGATGTTGACCGCCTGCACCCGTGCCACCGCGCCGCCCTGTTCTTGCATGATGAGGCCCTGCTTGATTTTCAGATACAAATCGGCCAGTAAGTCACCGTCCGCACTGCGCGCCAGCGCGTCGTAAATATCGGAATCATTGTGGTAATCGAACGCGCGATAAACATTTCGCAGCAACGATTCCGTCACTGCCGCACGCGATTTCTCGCCGGTGGAAATGGCATTCACCGCCGGCAGCGGCGGGGCGCCGGGGTTGTTCCATTTGAAAACGGGCGTGGCCGGCGAGAACAGGAACCGCGCTCCCTGTTCATAGGCGAAAACGACCGCGCTGGCCGCAGGCATGGCGCGATTGAAGAGCGTCCACTGCAACTCCACGTGGCCCGGCGCTCCCTTCGTGGAATAGGTCAGGATGGCGCCCACGCGCGCGGTCCAGGTGCTCAGTCGCCGCGGCTCGGCGCGCATCGCAAAATCCTTGAAATCAACCCCGTAAAAATCCAGCCGATCCAACTTCGGTTTCACCGTGACGCCGTCAATTTTCAATTCGTTTTGTCCAGTGAGGAATTTCTCGAAGGCCCCGCGCGCGGCTTGCTGTTCGTCCACTTCGATGAAATCCGCGTTGGTACGCGCGACCGGCTGCCACGTTTCCAGGGTCAGCAGCGGCATGAGCAACTCCACCCGGACCTCGTCGTTCTGGACATAAACAAAAGTGTAGGTCGCCGAATAACTGGAAATTCCCATGGCTTCCTCCCGCTGCTCCGCCTCATGCGCCAGTATCGCGGCGGTTTCGTTCGCCATGGGCCGAGATTGCTCGTTCCAATTGAACGCAATGGTCACGCCGGTGTCATGGCGGGGAATCTGGAACCGCGGCTCCGGCGGCAGTCCCTCCCGCCTCACCTCCAGATACACAATCGAGGGAATCACCACCGCATCGCCGCCAAAATGCTGCTTGAAGGTCAGGTGCGTGGGCGGCTTCGCCAGGGGATACTCGACATGATAAACAATCGTCGTCGCCATCAGATCCATGACGGGCAACCCCGCCGCCGGCAGGATGGGCAGATCCACGCTGAGGACGCGCCCGGCGAGCCGGTTCCCCTCCGCGTCACGCACGACGAGGCCATCGAGCAAATACTGTTTATGTTTCTCCGCCGAAACCGCGATGTCATTCGTGGAGATCCGGGACTGGCCATTGGCGAAAAGGCCGTACACGGCCAGGAAATCCTCCGGCATCACGGCGATGCTGACCTCCATCCGGTCGCGATGCACCAGCGCCTGGCTCCTGATAATGGAGATGGGATGCGCTGAAAGCGCTGGCGCCGCAAACAGCAGCGCCAGCGCCAACACGCGAAATAAATCCGGCCACTCCGAGGGCAGCCGGGCCGCCGCCCGCATTCCAACTCGAATCATTGCATTTCCACACGGAGAGTAACGACGCCCCAACCGGGCACCGTCACCGGACCGGTGGCGGAAACCTGCGTCACTTCTTTTTCATCCGTGTTGCTGATCCACAGTTTGGCAGGGGTGTTCGCCCAAGTCAAATTCACCGTGGAAGACTGGCCGGAGGCCCCGAAGAGGCGGACAATGAACGCGCCCGTGCCATCTTCGCTCGGCTTGAGTGAGATGACGTTGATGTCCGTGGAATTGATCTGCACGAGCGGCGTGGAGGCAGGCGTGGGTGCCGTGGCGGCGACCGGAATCAGCGGATGGCTGAAAGGCACGGCAAAGCGGGTTGCTCCGTTGGGATTGTAAGGCCGATGGGGGCGCAGGACATAGCGAAAGGTGGTTTGACCAGGTTGATAAGGTTGAAAATTGGTGTCCCAGTCATTGCTCATCACCCAGGAATAAACCTCCTGGCCGGGCGAAATGCTGGTTGCAAACAAGCTATCAGAGACATTGCCGAACAAGGTGGCCGTGCGGCTGCCGACCTCGATGAGCGGGGCGTCGAGCGTGACCCAAGTAACGCCGTAGTTGCTGTTGGTGATATCCGCCCAGCGGCCGATGGTCAGCCAATTCAAGCAGGAGCCGGCCAATTGGTCAATTCCAGGACGCATCGCGGCCAGCGGAAGATCCAACAACATGTTGCCGCCGGGAATATTAAAGGGGAAGGCAAAGTTCACGCTCTCGTAATAGCCCGAGGCAACCTGGGTCTTGTCCACGAAATTGTTGAGTTGCACATAATCCTCGCCAGCCACAATCTCGACCTGGCGGCTCAAAGTGTTGCAGCCGGGGGCGGAGGATTGGACAGTGAGCGATGACACCAGCGGGCCAGTCTCGCCCGTGGTGATGGTAACCTGGCCGTTGAGCGTGGGAGTGGTGGGCATGGACGTGCCGAGTTGATATTGGTAATCGTTGAGGTTCTCACCATTGCTGGTGTTGACCAGATTGGAAGCGGTAACGCTGGAATCCGTGAGTTGGGTGATGCCACCGGTAGTGAGATTAAGTTGCACATGTACGATTCCGTTGTCCAAGGTTCCGTTGGCGGCGGAACTGGTGGCGGCGTAGGTGGCGGGAGCATAGGCCGCGCCGGCATTCACCGTGTAGCGCCGTGCGGCGAAGGGTGGAATATTGGTGGTCATAATGGCCAGATCACCGGTCGTGAGCCGCTGCGAAACCACCGGCTGGCTTTGATCATCCAGCACCAGGTTGCCTTCGGTGGAGAGTGCCGCCGGGATGATAACGAGTTCGGAACGGGTCCAGGACAGGGTGTTGTAGATGTCCACGGCGTTGGT
>Ga0316217_10006213_pt1 | contig 11948 bp, 8 predicted proteins | sample 1anoAmetaG_FD_203633 | JGI IMG/M metagenome (GOLD analysis project Ga0316217, IMG submission 203633) | Freshwater microbial communities from Trout Bog Lake, Wisconsin, USA - 1anoA | ecosystem: Environmental > Aquatic > Freshwater > Lake > Hypolimnion/Profundal zone | place: USA: Wisconsin... | reverse complement strand
GGGGGGGGACGAGCCGTCCCCACCCCGCGTCTTAACACTTTCTTAACGCTGCCGCCTCGTCTCTTAACTACCCGCCTTCACCTGGATCTGTCACTGTGCAGGACGGAACCCGAGGGGTTGACGGGCTGGCGGTTCAAAGCCAAGGCAGGCATGGCCCCTTCCGGTTCCGGGATTGAATAGCTATGACTGACCTTGTTTTTATCGCCGTGATGGCCGGAACTTTTCTGGCCGCGCAACTGTATGCCCACTGGTGCGGAAAACTCTGATTCATTTTATGGAAAATATCATGGTCGGCCTCATCGCCCTCGCGCTGTTCGCTTATTTGTTTGTCGCGATGGTTTATCCTGAGAAATTTTAACGCCTATGAACTCCTCCGGCTGGCTTCAACTCGCGCTCTATGTGGGCGTGCTCGCGCTCATCACCAAACCGATGGGTTTGTACCTGATGCAGGTGCTTGACGCCCAGGGCAAAACCTGGCTCGATCCAGTGATTAGTCCGCTCGAACGACTGACCTACAAAGTCATGGGCGTCCGCGACGGCCAGGAGCAGACTTGGCGGCAATACACCTGGGCCATGCTGCTGTTCAGCCTGGTGAGCTGCCTGTTCACTTATGCGATTTTGCGGCTGCAGAATTTCCTGCCGCTCAATCCGCAGGGCTTTGGCGCGCTGTCGCCCGACCTCGCGTTCAACACCGCCATCAGCTTCACTACCAACACCAACTGGCAGAGCTACAGCGGCGAATCCACCCTGTCCTACCTCTCGCAAATGGTCGCGCTGGTGATCCACAACTTCGGCTCGGCGGCCACCGGCATCGCCATCGCCGCGGCGCTGGTGCGCGGTCTGGCGCGGCATTCCACGCGCCTGCTGGGCAACTTCTGGGTGGACCTCGTGCGCGTCACCTATTATCTGCTGCTGCCCATTTGCCTGGTCTTTGCGGTGGTCTTGGTGTCGCAGGGCATGATTCAAAATTTCCAGCCCTATACCCATGCGAAGCTCTTGGAACCCTATGCCATTCAGGTGCAAAAAACCGACGCCCAGGGCCAGCCGGTGACCACCAATGTGGCGGTCATCGTGCAGGCGCCCAAGCTGGATGCCCAAGGCCGGCCGCTGCTGGCCAACGGCGTGGCCGTGATGGTGGACGTGCCGCAGCTCGACGCGAAAGGCCAGCCGCTCATGACCAACGTGCCCGTCATGGTGAATCAAACCGTGGAGGAGCAGGTCATTTCGCAGGGACCAATGGCTTCGCAAGTCGCGATCAAAATGCTCGGTACCAACGGGGGCGGCAACACCAACGCCAACGCCGCGCATCCGTTTGAAAACCCCACGCCGCTTTCCAACTTCCTGCAAATGTTGTCCATCTTCGCCATCGGCAGCGGGCTGACGTGGTATCTGGGGCGCATGACCAGGAACCAGGCGCATGGCTGGGCGGTCTGGGTCACCATGATGATTTTGTTTCTCGCGGGCGTGTTCATCGCGTGGCACGCGGAGGCGACCGGCAATCCCATCCACCAGCAACTGGGCGTGGCCGTCGCAGACGGCAACCTGGAGGGCAAGGAGGTTCGCTTTGGCATCTTCCATTCCGCCCTGTTCGCCACCATCACCACGGACGCCTCGTGCGGCGCGGTCAACGCCATGCACGACTCCTTCACGCCGCTGGGCGGGTTTGTGCCGCTGTTCAATATGCAGCTCGGCGAGATTATTTTCGGCGGCGTGGGCGCGGGGCTTTACGGCATGTTGGTGTTCGTCGTGCTGGCGGTGTTCATTGCCGGCTTGATGGTCGGCCGCACGCCGGAATACGCCGGCAAGAAAATCCAGTCATTCGAGGTGAAAATGGCCATGTTGGCGCTGCTGGTCCTGGCGGTGGACATCCTCGGCTTTACCGCGTGGGCGGTGGTCAGCCAGTGGGGTCTGGCGGGCTTGAACAACACCGGTCCGCACGGCTTGAGCGAAATCCTCTACGCCTACAGCTCCTGCACCGGCAACAACGGCAGCGCCTTCGCCGGGTTGTCCGCGAACACGCCGTGGTACAACACCACGCTCGGCCTGGCGATGTTCATCGGGCGGTTTCTCATGATCGTTCCCATTATGGCCCTGGCCGGCTCGCTCGCGCAAAAGAAACTCGTCCCGGCCAGCCCGGGCACTTTTCCCGTGACCGGCGCCACGTTCGTCGTGCTGCTCCTCGGCACCGTGCTGCTCCTCGGCGCGCTGAACTTTCTGCCGGCGCTGACCCTCGGCCCGATCGTGGAGCACTTCCTCATGCTCCAAGGCAAACTGTTTTGATCACGCATCACGCATCACGTTTCACGCACCTATGACCCACCAAGCCCCTTCTCTCTTTGACTGGAACATCGCCGGCCCGGCGGTGGGTGACGCCTTCAAAAAGCTCGACCCGCGTCTGATGGTCAAGAACCCCGTCATGTTCGTCACCCTGGTCGGCGCGCTCCTGACCACCCTCGGCATTTTCACCGCCGCGACGGATCGCGGCTTCATCGCGCAACTCGCCCTCTGGCTTTGGTTCACCGTGCTGTTCGCCAATTTTGCCGAAGCCGTGGCGGAAGGGCGCGGCAAAGCCCAGGCGCAGGCGCTGCGCGGCACGCGGGTAAAGACCGCCGCCCGCTTAGTGGCACGGGCGTCCCGCCCGTGGGTTTCCGATGAAGCTGGGACCGGGGTGGAATCTCACGGGCGAGACGCCCGTGCCACTATCGGCCGCGAGGTCAGCGCCACGGACTTGCGCAAAGGCGACGTCGTGCTGGTGCGCGCCGGCGAAGTCATTCCCGCCGATGGCGATGTCATCGCGGGCGCGGCCACGGTGGACGAATCCGCCATCACCGGCGAATCCGCGCCCGTCATCCGCGAAAGCGGCGGCGACCGCAGCGCCGTGACCGGCGGCACCCGGGTGTTGTCCGATGAAATCCAAATCCGCGTTTCCATCAATCCCGGCGAAGGTTTCCTGGACCGGATGATCGCGCTGGTGGAAGGCGCCGCGCGCCAGAAGACGCCGAACGAAATCGCGCTGACGATTTTGCTTTCGGCGTTGACCCTGATTTTCTTGCTCGTCTGCATCACGCTGAAGCCGCTCGGCATTTATTCCGCCGCCACTTTCACTTTGCCGGTGCTGATCGCGCTGCTGGTGTGTCTGATTCCCACGACGATCGGCGGCCTGTTGAGCGCCATTGGCATCGCCGGCATGGACCGTTTGCTGCAACACAACGTGCTGGCCATGAGCGGCCGCGCGGTGGAGGCCTCGGGCGACGTGGACGTGCTGCTGCTGGACAAGACCGGCACCATCACGCTCGGCAACCGCCAGGCCACCGAGTTCCTCCCCGCGCCGCTCATCACCAACGAACGGCTCGCCGACGCCGCGCAACTGGCCTCGCTGGCCGACGAAACGCCGGAAGGCCGCAGCATCGCCGTGCTGGCCAAGGAAAAATTCGGTTTGCGCGGGCGTGACCTCGCCTCGCCGCACGCGCAGTTTGTGCCCTTCACCGCGCAGTCCCGCATGAGCGGCGTGGATTTGGCCGCCGTGGACGGCCAGCCCGCGCGGCGCATCCGCAAGGGCGCCGCGGAGGCCATGCGCGTCTTTGTGGACCGCGAAGGTGGGTTGTTTCCCAAGATTGTTTCCGACACGGTGGACACCATTTCCCGCTCCGGCGGCACGCCGCTCGTGGTCGCCGAAGGTCCGGTGGTGCTGGGCGTGATCCACCTCAAGGACATTGTCAAGGGCGGCATCAAGGAACGGTTCGCCCAGCTTCGCAAAATGGGCATCCGTACCGTCATGATCACCGGCGACAACAAGCTCACCGCCACCGCCATCGCCGCCGAGGCGGGCGTGGATGATTTTCTGGCCGAGGCCAAACCGGAGGACAAGCTCGCCCTCATCCGGCGGGAACAGGCGGGCGGCCGCATGGTGGCCATGATTGGCGACGGCACGAACGACGCGCCCGCGCTCGCCCAGGCCGACGTCGGCGTGGCCATGAACACCGGCACCCAGGCTGCCAAGGAGGCCGGCAACATGGTGGACCTCGACTCGAACCCGACCAAGCTCATCGAGATCATCGAAATCGGCAAGCAACTGCTCATCACCCGCGGCTCGCTCACCACCTTCAGCATCGCGAACGATGTGGCGAAATACTTCGCCATCATTCCCGCCATGCTCATGGCCACCTTCCCCGCCATCGCGCCGCTCAACCTCATGCGCCTGCACAGCCCGGACAGCGCGATTTTGAGCGCCATCATCTTCAACGCCCTCATCATCGTCGCCTTGATTCCACTGGCGCTGCGCGGCGTGAAATTCCAGCCCATCGGCGCGCTGGCCGTGTTGCAGCGCAACCTGCTCATCTACGGCCTGGGCGGCGTCATCATTCCCTTTGTCGGCATCAAGCTCATTGATGTGCTTATCACGAATTTAAGATTTGTATGAATAAACCACAGATGGACACAGATGAACACAGATGGGGACGGAGCGCAGGCTTTCGTCCGCTTCAACATCCGAGCGCTTCTGGCGTTTGCGCATTGAAGCGGCCTGAAGGCCGCGCACCCGTGTGTTTTGCTTATCTGTGTCCATCTGTGTCCATCTGTGGTTGAATGAACTTTTTATGAAAAATCTATTTGCTGAACTCCGCGCCGCCGTCCTGGTCACGCTGGCGCTCGCCGTCGTCTGCTGCGGCGTCTATCCCGTCGTCGTCTTTGGCATTGGCCAACTGGCTTTTCGCGACCAAGCCAGTGGCAGCTTGATCGTGGACCAGGGCGGGGGCGTCCACGGCTCGCGCCTGATCGGCCAGCAATTCACCCGCGATAAGTATTTCATTTCCCGCCCCTCCGACGCCGGGGCCAACGGCATGGCCTATGACCCGACGGCTTCCGGCGGCAGCAACCTTGGCCCCACTTCGCAAAAGTTGCATGACACCATCGCGCAAAACCTTGCGAACTACCGCGCGCAGAACGGGCTGGCCACCAATGCCGTCGTGCCCGCCGATGCCGTCACCGCCTCCGCCAGCGGTCTGGACCCGCACATCAGCTTGCGCAACGCCGAACTGCAAACGCCCCGCGTGGCCAAGGCGCGCGGCTTGAGCGAGGACCAGGTGCGCGCGCTCATCCGTGCGAACACCGACGCCCCCAGCCTCGGTTTCCTCGGCGAGCCGGGCGTGAATGTGTTGTGCCTCAATCTGGCGCTGGATGCGCAGGCGCCATCGGTCCAGTGACAACACCCAGGAATGCGGATCTCGCCAGCCGGTTGGCAGTGCTGGTCTATTGGGCATGGGATGCAGGGGACCAATGCGAATTTTGATGCGCGTGGAAGATGAGTGAGACCGGTTAGGTTTTTTGGGCTTGGTGGCTTGGGCTGCTGGTTGACACGCCTGGCGAGGCTGAAATGCCTGGGTTCATGCCCCAACGCAACTGCCGATCTTCCCTGATGTCCTTTGAGCCGGCCAGATCAATCGCCTTCCCTAACCCAACCTGCCTTTTCGATTTTGGCCGGATTTGCCAAAATGCTGACCCCGTTAACGAGCAACCCAAGACCGCTCACCATTTTGTCAAGGTCATTTTGGTTCAATTCTTCTTTTATTTCCTCGATTCGTTTTTGTTTCTCAGCGCTATATTCCTGTCCCTGTCGCTGCATAAGATCAGCCATTTCATTTCGCAACTTTTCTTCCTTGTCCCGATTCTCCGCATTGTCCTGGTAGGATTTCAGTGCTTTGTCCACGCTCGTTGCTTTTGCTTGGCGATTGATCCCGTTTACGAGCCGGTTGCACAATAGGTTCACGGCTTTCAGCGCAACATCTGAATTGGTGTCTGAGTACTGAATGCGATAGAGGTTTGCGTGGTTTGTCATTCCTGCTGGTGTGATGTTCAAGTACCTTCCTAAGTCGGCAGTAATTGAAGCGGACTGGGTGCTGGGAATGTTGCATCTCTCGCACAGGATGGAGACGAACTGCTTGCTGACTTTGAAGTTGGCGAGTCGGTTTTTGAATTCCCGTCTCGCCTTTTGCGGATTAGAATCTTGGTCCTTTGCCGGCACCTGATTCCAATTCACAGAGAATTCAGCTTGTGCAGTGTAACGGGGCGGAGCATTGAACCAGTCCAAAATTGAACCAAAGCAGATGGTCCCGTTTCCAAACAGCAGACCAACCACAAGAAACATCAAGCTTTTTGGCATGCGTGAAGAATTGGCGAGTGTACGTTTTCTGTCAAGCGAAAGATCAGGTCGGCATTCAAATATTCAAATCTCCCCAATCCTGCTCCACAACGCCTTCAAATCTTGGTTGGGCCGTGACCCCCAGGTGTTTGGCTCAGCACTGGCCAAGGTCGGCGGTAATAAGAAACATCAATTTTTCCATTATTTCGCAAGCCTTCCACAGCCCTTCTGGATGATTTTTTAGTCCAGGGAATTTCATATCGACCTCGATTCAAATTGGAGCTTCTAGTTCTTAATCATCTAACAATATCTTTCCTGACTCAGAAGCGCAGGCTTTGATAGCCGGTCTACCGTTGGTTCACTCATTGAGGAACAGCTTCCACTCGGCGACACCGTGGGCGTTGCGAATGAGGGCCGACACCGGCATTTCCTTCGGCGCGCGCGGCACGCTGAGCAACTTGAGTCCGGCCTCGTGCGGGAGGCGGTCGGCCTTAAGCTGATTCACGTCCCGGGCGGCCCAGACGAGGTTCTCCCAAGTGTCCGCGCCACCGCGTGACCGGGGCACGACGTGGTCAAGGTTGCCTTCGGTCGGGTGCAAGAGGCGCCCGGTGTACTGGCAACGGTTGCCGTCGCGCTCGCGGATGTTCTTGGCGCTGAGCTTCGGGCGCTTCTTGGGCACCTTGGCAAAGTTCACCGCCACAATGACCGTTGGCACGCGAATGGCCCCGCGAGCGGTGCGCACGGCGTGGTCGCCCTCGCGCACCGGCAGCGTGATCCACTCGTCCCAAGCAACGGGACGGATATGGCTCTCGCCTTCGATATCGAGGGCGGTGGCGGCGTTGGTGGCCATTTGGCAAAACGCCTCCGCTGGCGTGCGAATGTTGATCGCCTGCCAGTTGCGGTTCAGCACCAGCACAATCGTCTTGTTCAATATGTCGCTCATAAAATGTTGGCACATGGCCACGGCTGTTGGAGACTTGCCGAGCCGAAGCGCCATTTGCAGGCATGGTGCCCGCCTTCGCTTGCTTCGGCGCGGCAGCCCCGCTTATTGCCAGGCAACCAGCGAAGGCTGGTGTTTGGTCTTTATTGACGCGGCTGCATTTTTTGTCTCGCGACGCCGGAGATTTTGCGTATGTTCCACGAAGCATCGCATCGCTGAAATCTATGAAACCTTATGTGATCTGCCACATGTGCACATCGCTCGACGGCAAAATCATCGGCCACCGCTGGGGCAAGCTGCCGGGCTACCAACACGAAAGTGAATTGTTCGAAACGACCGCCGCCAGTTTTGGCATCGGCGCGTGGCTGGTGGGCACCACCACCATGGACGAATTCGACGGTCCCAAAATAAAATTGCCGCGCGCGAAAACCCGCATCCCGCGCCGGGATTTCATCGGCAACAAGAGCGCCAGGAGTTTCGGCATCGGCGCGGATGCCAAAGGCGTCTTGCGGTTTCAGAAAAACGAGGTCGGCGGCGACCATGTCGTGCTGCTCGTGACGAATCGCGTGAGCGATGGTTACCTGGCTCATCTTCAATCCGCCGGCGTGTCCTATCTGTTTTGCGGCAAGAACAAGATTGACCTGAAACTGGCGCTGCAAAAGCTGAGCCGCGCCTTTAAACTGCGCAAGTTGATGCTGCAAGGCGGCGGTAAATTCAATGGCGCCATGCTGAAAGCCGGGCTTGTGGACGAAATCAGCCATCTCACCGTGCCAGTGGCCGACGGCGGAGCAGGAATTGCCAGTATGTTCGATCTCCCGGGCACGGCGCCTGCCCAGGCAGCGGCAAAGTTGCGCCTGTTATCGCACCAGTTGATGCCCGGCGGCGTCATCTGGGCGCGCTACCGGGTCGTAGCCTGAGATGTTCAAACGCGGATGGATATGACGCTTTCCCCACGGCTTGACGTGCAAATTCGCCGCTGCAAGATGGCTGCCTCGCCGGGAATTGCACCCAGACCTCCGGTTTCAGCGACCGGCGCACTTCGATTATGCAACGAGGCAATTGGTAGCCCGTGTTGGTAACTCTCCAACGTCCGCAGTTTGTAAGACTGCCGCTCTGATTTTGAGCTAACGGGCTGTGATTGGCTGCCGGGGATGGACTCGCACCATCACGGTCGCCTTCAAAGGGCGATGTCCTACTCATTAGACGACCCGGCAATGATTTGGTGGCCCGCCGGGGTAACGCTCCCCGTTCAACGGATTAAAAGTCCGGTGCATCACTTTAATGCTTGCAGGCCGAAATGGCTCGCCAGGCCGTAGTTTGAGGGGCGAAGGCCCGTCGCAGTCTCCGGTGCCGCCCCGGACGCAGCGGGCTTATGAAACCTGCTTGAGCGCTGGCTCGACTGCGATTACGACACGGTTTGTGCTTGGTTTGATTTTGAGATTTTAGCCGCGCGAACAGCGCGGTGAAGACCGCCTGTTTCTCGCACCTGCCCGGCTCGTTCTTCGGGCCACATTGTCACGGTGAAATATCTGTTCTCCGGCACACCGCACCATTTGCGGACCTTCTCGTCAGCGGCAAGCGGGTCCACGGCATATTCCCTGAATTGTTCGGTTGTTAATCTTTTCATGTAACTGTTCAAATGGATCGAATTGGAGCCCCCATCCAGAGTTGCACCGAACTGGTTCGCTTCGCACCGAGTTCTCGCCGGTTAAACCGTAACCATCCGTGGTTCCCAAGCGTTTTCCTCTGCGCCCTCGGCGGCTCTGCGCGCAACCCGTTTCTTGCTTTTGAAGCCGGACCAATGCTCGCGCAGAGCCGCAGAGGACGCAGAGAAGAAGCAATAGAGATAGGCACCGGGCGTGCCTTTTGGAGTTCGCGTTTCAAGACGTGGCCCCGGAAAACGATCAAAGGCGCAACCCGGAAACTAGCACCTGCTGGTTTAAGAGCCGGGATTTCACTGTCAAAGTTTGCAACCCTGGTGGCCGTCCGCAAGAACCGCGAACGCGAAGGCGGAGTTGAACCGCCGCAGCCAGGCCTGTGAAAGTCCTGGCCGGCACCTGTGTTCGCGTCGCAGAATGGAATCCCGTGCTGGAATTGCACCAGCCTGATGCGGCTTTGCAGGCCGCCGCCTGAAACTACTCGGCCAACGGGATTTGAAAGGTGAGCTTAATGTGCGGGCGGAAGCACTCGCCTCCGCCCGCGTTGTTGCCCTGTTTCCCCTGCTTCCTTGAACCGTCCGTTATTCACGGACAAAGTCCGCGATGACTGCCGGCGCGCTGGTGTCGAAGCCGACCACATCCAGCATGCCGCGGTCGTTCGGGTCGGCGAGGGTGAAGCCGTTGGAGGTCATGCCCACCACGACCGCCTTCGCGTCGCCAACGAAGTCGCTGCGATACTGGCGCAGAGCCTGCGCTGGGTGGATGTTGCCCGCCCACGTTTCGCTGTCCGTGTAGGTGATGAAGCCAGACACGTTCAGCTTATTACGAGCGGCCCAAAGCATGGGCAGCGCACAGTCGGTGCCACCCATTGGGATGGCTTCGATGCGCTGGATGACGTCCGCCAAGCGCATGCGGGGCGAGAGGTTTACACGCGTGATACCTGGTTCGCCACCGCCATGCATGCCGCCGAACCGGCCAGGTCCCGGCGCCGAGAAGGCGATGATCTCGTGTTCCGATTCCGTTGCCGCCGTGATGAGGGCCATCGCCGCGCTCGCTTCGCGGGCGCTGATGCAGAAACCTCCGATCATGGAACCTGCCATCGAACCGCTCACGTCGAGCGCGAGCAACACCGGCTTACCGCACGGTTCCACGTTCTGGAAGGTCGCGTAGAATGCCTCGTCCAGAGCGTCCACCACCGCCGACACCGGCGACCACTTGAGCGCACCCTTGTCGCCGCGGCCCTGGGCGTAGATCTTCTGCGCCACGAGCACCGCGAGCGGATGGATACGCGCACGCTTGAGCGCCGTTTCATCGCGCAGCTTGCGGACGATGAGACGCTTGGCGTCGCTGAACGGCGCCACCAGACCCATGCTCGTCATCTTGCCGAGGTTGCGGATCATTGCCGTCATCGGCATGCGGGCGAGCAGCGCTTCCCAGACCTTGGCTTCGTTGAGCCACTGGGTCGGGACGGCTTCACGCGGCAGGTCGAATTCGTCAATGAGCTTCACAACCTCGATGACGTTCGTAGCTTGCTTCACTTGCTCGAAGGCTTCGATGAACTTCGGCAGTTCACCGACTGCGGCATACTTGGCCACGCGGTCTTCACCGCGAACCTTGCGCTTCACTTCGCGTTCACCGAGCGCATCCAAGCCAGTCAACATCCAGCGGAAAACCGCATCGTGCTGAACCGACGGAGCCTTCGGGTGAGCGAGGCGGAGCAGATCGCCGTGCGACCAGCCATCGCGCTGCTGATACTTCACGGCCTGGCGAGCCAGATCGTCAGCCTCGCGGCTGGCATACCAGCGACCCACGGCGTTGCGCAGGCCGCGGCCCCAGCCCCGCAGGGCATTCACATACTCCGCGAAGTGGAACAGGTGCGTGCCGATGCGGCAGACCTTGCCGAGGTTTTGGAATGCCAGCGTCTTGGCTCCGACATTGCCATGCGTTGCGACCAGCGCCATCGCAAAGATGGCCGGATCGTTCTTCGGCGCGCGACCCGCATCGCTGATTTCAACAATGCGGTTTACGGCCCGAACACCATCGGCCTTGATGCAGCGAACGAGCGCGTCGTGATTTTGCTTCACCAAATCGCGTTCGCCGATGTAATACGTGCCGGCCTCGGCGCCGAGGATGAGGAAGCGGTCAAACCGCGTCCAGTCATCCACTTCCCACGAATAACCACCCGCCGAGTTGCGGGTCTGGTTGGAGCCGGGGATCGGCTGCGACTGCGGCGTCACGCGGCGATTAAAGAGCTTTGCATAATTGATAGCCATATTGGCCTCCTTTTTTCTGGTAGCAGCCGACGTGAGGAGGCTCTGACATCATTCCGCGCTCCACATTCCGGATCCAGAATTTGATCAGAGCCTCCTCACGTCGGCTGCTACGATGGTTTGGTGTGCCGCCAACTCTCGACACGGCGATTTGATTGCACTGCGGACAAGTTGGTGAACGTGGGGTTGGTCATTTGCAGTGATAACCCATGTTCTTCGGCCCGCAAATTGGAGCGCCGGTCTCCGACCCGGCGCGAAAATAGCTTGGTTTGAAACGAGCCGGGTCGGAGACCGGCGCTCCGGTTACTCCCGGAAAAAAGTGATGCCGTTTGGCCCCGTCGTAACGCCCAGAGCGGAGGCAGCAGTTCTTAAAAGCTGCGTCCTGAACCGCACGGGCAAGGGTCATTGCGGCCCAGCTTTTCGCTGAGTTCCTTGAACCCATGCACGATGCGCACTCCGCGTTTCACCTGCGTCTCGGATGGGAAGCCTTTGCGACGTTTGCTGGTGATTTCAAAGTTCGAATGTTCCGAATCGTGGATATGGTTTGCCATACGGCCTCCAGGGTTGAGGGTTGCGGTTGAATGACCACGGCACGCGCCATAGTGAAAGTTTGGATGGGCAAGGGACGCCGTGGAAAACTCCTTGCGGAGGCTGCTCTACCGTTGAGCTACTGCCCCATATGGCGGAGCAGATCGGATTCGAACCGACAACAGGCGATAATCCACAACTTCGGCCCATCAAAATTTTAGTGCACAATCGTCAAAAATGGCGGGCAAGGAGCGATCTGGATAGCACCGTCGCTCTACCGGTTTGAGCTACTCGCGCCAAGGCACGAGGGCGGATTTGAACCGCCAGCCTGCGATGTCCGATAACCCATGATCTTCGGCCCGCTGAAGTACTTGCGTACGGCCAATACGACGGATAAAGAACGAACTGGGAAACGT
>Ga0316217_10006212_pt1 | contig 11950 bp, 4 predicted proteins | sample 1anoAmetaG_FD_203633 | JGI IMG/M metagenome (GOLD analysis project Ga0316217, IMG submission 203633) | Freshwater microbial communities from Trout Bog Lake, Wisconsin, USA - 1anoA | ecosystem: Environmental > Aquatic > Freshwater > Lake > Hypolimnion/Profundal zone | place: USA: Wisconsin... | reverse complement strand
GTCCGTCTGCCACGGATTCGGATTGATGCCGTCCATCACGCCGCGCTCCAGATCCTGCACCCAGCGGCTTTGGGAGTCTTCCTTGCAGTTATAAACCGCCTCCAACCTGCCTCCGTGTTGTCGGAGATTGTCGTTGTAATAATGCGCGAGCAGTTGCCGTCCCACGTCGTCTGGATACGGCAGCGGACTGTCGGAATAAAGCAGGTCGGGATGATAACGGTCCACCATGTCCTTGATCCGGTTGAACCAATTTTGTTTGTAAGCGAACGGAACATTGGTGCCGTAGTAGGAAAAATCCGGCTTCTCGTTACCGCTCCAATACAGATCCGCAAACTTCGGATCGGCGCCGTCATAGGGAACGCCGGTCAGCGGGCCGGTTTTGTCCGCCCCCTTTGCGGCGCTATAAAACCACCAGCTTGCAGCCAGATGCTCGGTCATCCCGAATCGCATCCCGTTTTTTTGCGCGGCTTTCTGCCATTCGCCAGCAATGTCGCGTTTGGGCCCCATGTTGACGGCATTCCAGCGTTGGAACTTCGAATTCCAGCAGTCGAAATTGTCGTGGTGCATCGCGATCATGCAGAAATATTTCGCCCCGGCTTTTGCGTAAAGGCCCATGAGCCGCTCAGGGTCCCATTTCTCGGCTTTCCAGAGCGGGATGATGTCCTTGAATCCGAGTTTTGACGGATGCCCGTAATGTTCGAGATGATGCTCGTAATGCCCGGACGGATCCCCCGGAAGATACATATTGCGCGCATACCAGTCGCCGGTCATCGGCACCGACTCCGGCCCCCAGACCGCCCAGATGCCGAACTTGGCATCACGGAACCAATCCGGGCATTGATATTGTTTCAATGATTTATCTGTGGGTTGAAACGGCCCGGGGTCAATTGCACTGGGTGTCGTTTCGGCGATGGATGGTGCTGCGAACGAAACCAGCAGCCATGACATGAGAGGGAGCAACGATAATTTTAGCATTTTTATTTTATTCATAATAATTTTTTAACTGCGATTTTGTTGATGTTGAGGGAGCAACGATAATTTTAGCATTTTTATTTTATAGAATGACCTTATTTGAGTGAAGAAACTCTGCCATCCGGGTCATGGTGGGTAGAAAATTGGCATTGGTCGCCGGCCAATCACACGAATGCTCCGCATTGGTGACAGTAATCAGCTCACAATCATTGCCCGCCGCCTTCATCCGTTGCACAAACTGTTCGGCGACGGCGTAGGGTGTTGTTTTATCCAATGTGCCGCAGGACAGAATGGTGGGAGGCCAACCGGCACCAACACCGGCAAGCGGTGAGCAGTCGGGATGGGCGGAAAAGAAATCCGCCCCAAATCCTTCCCCTAGCGCGGGATTGTGCAACACCAGCGCATTGGGTTTTGAACTCACGCTGGCGTCCTCATTGGTTTCATCATTGCCTGAAAGTTCAGTGGCGGCGGCCACATGACCGCCGGCAGAGCCGCCCGCGGCAATAATGCGATCCGGATCCACCCCGAGTTCACGGGCATGCTCACGGACGAAGCGGATGGCTGATTTGCCATCCTTGACGCATTCAAGAGGCGTGGTGCCATGGCGGCTCCTGACCCGGTAATCGGCGGCAATGCCGATTATTCCCTGATCGCGCCACCACGCCGCATTCGCAATCATTCCATCAGGCGTGCCGTTGACCCAGCCGCCGCCGGTAAAATAAACGATGGCGGGCAAAGGATGCGCCGCCTTGCCCGGCGGGCGCAGCAGATAAAGACAAAGATTTTGCTGCGGGGTTGACTTGTATTGAATTTGCTCGGCCTGCTTGATCAGTTCACTGGCGGGCAACAGATAGGTGGAGGTGGGCTTTGGCTTCGCACTGGTCTTTAGCTGGATTTTAAGGGCAAAGACATAGTCGCACGGTTTTTTGTCTGGCAGCGCAACGGTCAGACCACTCCCATCACGAACATATTTCAATTTGCTGCTGACACCAAGCAGGTGGACGCTTCCGATTTCCCATGAATAAAGCGCACCCTTTTCAGCCAGCGACTTAATGACCAGCTTACCATTCGCCGGCCAGCCCAAAGCGAATGCGTAAAGGATTTTCCCGTCCTTGGATTGGGTAAAGCGAATGTCCTGTGCGGTAAACGGCGACTTGGCAACATCGGCTTGTCCTTCCGAAACCCCGGTTCCATTATCAGCCTTTGTAGAAGGCCCCTCACCAAAGACGACCCAGGGGCGCGTGGAAAAAATGCCCTCATGGTTGACTTCCATCCAACTGGCCATTTCATTTAGAAAGGCGATTTCATCCGCATCAATCGAGCCATCACCGCGCACCGGAATATTCAACAGCAGATTGCCATTCTTGCTGACGATATCAGTCAGCATCGGGATTATCTCTGCCGCCTTTTTATATTCGTGTTTATCAAACAGCTCGCGCTTGTAGTGCCAATTCCCAATACAGGAGTCCGTCTGCCACGGAATCGGGTCAATGCCCGGCATTTTGCCGCGCTCCATGTCATGCACCAGGCAACGCTCCTGATCCGGTTCGAGATTTTTGCCGGTGAGCACGGCTTCATTTTTGCCACCATTCAATTGCAAGCTCTGGTTGTAGTAATGCGCGGCGAGCTCCAGTCCGACATTGCTGATAGGCCAGAGCGGGATTGGGCTGTCGTCAAAATAGACCAAGTCAGGGTGATACTTACCCATCAGGTCAACGGTGCGGTTGTAATATTTATCGCAGTAAGCCTGATCGGGAATGCTGCTGCCTTTCTTGGCATCCCAATACCAGTCAAAGTTTGTGCCCGGCTGGTGGTTTTGCGCATATAAATCCTGCGGGTCGAGTCCTTCCCACCACTGGCCTTTGCCGTCCGCCTTGGTAAGCTTGCCATCATAAGGAACCCCAGCCAGCGGACCGTCTTTGTCTGCGCCCTGGGCCGGCTCCAGCCAACTCCAAGCGTGCGAGGCATGGATGGACACGCCAAAACGCAATCCGGCCGCGTGGGCCACCTTAGCCCAGCCACCAACAATGTCCTTGTGCGGCCCAACGCGCACCGAATTCCACGGTTGATAGGTAGAATCGAAGCAATCAAAGTTGTCGCAATGATTGGCGAGCGCCACGAAATATTTTGCCCCCGCCTTTTTGTAAAGCGCCATCAACTTTTCGGGATTCCAGTTTTCCGCATGCCAGAGATTGTCGATATCCTTGAAACCAAACTTGGATGGATGACCATAGTGTTCCAAGTGGTATTTATAAATGGGGCTGTCGGGCTCATACATATAATGGGCATACCAGTCACCCTGCTCCGGGACACATTGGGCAGACCAGTGCGCCCAGATGCCGAACTTGGCGTCGCGGAACCACTCGGGACATTGGTATTGCTCGAGAGATTTCCAATCGGCTTGGAACGGACCCGAGGCCATCGGCAGCTTCGGAACCGTGTTCACCTCGGCGGCGTTGAGTTGCATGGTCAGCGCCAGCGCCAACAGCAAACCTTTTGATGGAATCCGTTTCATATTTTTGAGGCAGTAATGTTGTTACAAGTAAGGGTTTAAAAAGGTTAATCGTGCATGCCGCCGGTGGTAACCAGTGAATCCATCACGGTAGTCTTTGATTTAATTTGGGTCTTGGCCGAAGCTAGACCAGACGAAGATGCCGTCAAACGGATATCTCCGGGTGTGCCGGGCTGGGAACGGACAATCACCAACGCTAGGCCGTTGTAAGCATTCCGCTCTTTGGCTTGGAAGGACTCAAAGCTGGTGGCATTCCCGTTGTCCACGGCGATGATTTCGCCAGGCCCTTCCAGCGCAAATTGAATGTGATTCTTGCTGCGCGGAACCAGCAATCCATTTTTGTCCGTGACGGTCACGGTGACGAACGACAAATCCTGTCCGTCCGCCCGAATCGTTTTTCGATCTGCCTGAAGCATCAGCTTCGCCGCCGGGCCGGTGGTTTTAACAATGTCCGTCGCCCACTTTTTGCCACCCTTGTAAGCGACGACTTTCAGTTCCCCCGGTTGGTAAACCACCTCGTTCCAGCGCAAGCGATATTCAAACGGGCCTTTTTTCTTCAGACCGAGGGATTTTCCATTCAGAAATAGTTCCGCCGCGTCGCCCGAGGTGTAAACAAAGACCGGCGTAATCTGTCCAACGCGCTCTGGCCAGTTCCAGTGCGGCAGGATATGCGCCATCGGAAAATCCGGCTGCCAGCGTGATTGGTAGAGATAGAAGCGATCTTTCCGAAAGCCCGCGAGGTCGAAGATGCCAAAATAAGAACTGCGCGACGGAACCAAGATTTTGCCGAGTTCCTCCAATTGCTGCTTCATCCGCGCCTTCGCCTCAGGATCAGTGAAGTTTAACAGATTGCTCAGATCCGCGTTGTAGGGTGTCGGTTCGCCAAGATAATCGAAACCTGTCCAAACGAACTCGCCGGCGACCGATGGGGTTTTGTCCTCCCCGGAAAATTCGGCATCCGGGGGGGTGGCCCAAGGCGGTGCGTAAAGATCGTAGGAACTCATTTGGAAGTCGGATTGTCCCTGCGCTTTGTCTTCGCTGACCGGGGGAACATTTTCGCCGGTTTGGAAGAAATACTCGCCGCGCGAACTCACGGTGGAAGCGGTTTCGCTGCCGACCTGTGGAATGGTGGGATTCGCCTTCCGAAAACTGGCATAGCCGGAAGATTGATAATTTTGCCCGAACACATCCACGCACTTTTGCAACCCGTTGTAGCCCGCATCGCCATTGTTAGAACCAATCACCGTGGGACGCGTCGGGTCTTCGTCGTGGGCTATGGCCGTCAGCGAAGCAGCGATGGCCGGCCCCTGCGGTTGGCCGAGTTCCAGCACTTCATTGCCAATGCTCCACATGATGATGGATGGATGATTACGATCCCGACGATATTCCGCACGTAAATCTTTCTCATGCCAATCTTCCCAGAGCTTGTTGTATGCGTTTGGCGTTTTACCCAACGCCCAACTGTCAAAGGATTCATCCATTACCAACATCCCGAGGCGGTCGCATACTTCCAACAGTTCGGGTGCAGGGGGATTGTGGCTGGTGCGGATGGCATTGCAGCCCATTTCTTTCAAGAGTTCCACCTGCCGCTCCAAAGCCCGGGTATTGATCGCCGCACCCAGCGCACCCAAATCATGGTGATTGCAGACGCCTTGAATGGGAACGCGTTTACCATTTAGGAGAAATCCATTGTCTGCCGTGAACTGAATCGTGCGGATACCAAAAGGCGTTTCGTAGCAATCCACGACTTTCCCATCCTGCTTAACCGAAGTCACCACCACGTAACACTGCGGATGCTCAAGACTCCATAATCGGGGTTTTGGCAATTCGATTTGTCCTTCGAAGGGTGATACCTGATGTGCCGCGGCATTCAATCCGGAAATAACCTGCGATGCGACCAGTTGCCCTCGCTTCCCACCCGCATCGATTTCAAAGATTTCGTGGTTCAAGGACACGTTGGCATTGGCTTCCGAATTATTTTCCACGTTAACCTGAATTTTTACCGTCGCTGATTTTTCATCAATTTGAGGAGTGGTAACAAACGTTCCCCAGTGCGCAATATGCACCGGCGCGGTTTTAACCAGCCAGACGTTACGATAAATGCCTGCGCCGGGATACCAACGAGACGAATCTTTCGGATTGTCGAGCCGGATGGCCAGCACATTGTCTGCGCCATATTTGACGAACGGCGTGAGATCAACACGCCATGAACTGTAGCCATAAGGCCAGCCGCCGACACAGTGGCCATTCAGCCAGACTGTCGCGTAAGACATGGCCCCGTCCACGTCCAAATAGATATTCCGACCCGCATCGGCGGCCGGAATCGTCAAATGCTTGCGATACCAGCCGACACCCCACCATTCCAGCTTGCCCGTCTCGCCTGGATATTCCTGCTTGAACGGCCCTTCGATAGCCCAGTCATGCGGAAGATTTAAAAGTCGCCAGTTGCTATCATCTAAATCACTTCGCGCATAAGAAATGACATCGTCAGGATTGACTGCCGGACGTGTTTTTGCCGCCAACACATGGTCTTTTGTCAATTCTGATCCGGCTGGCAAAATCCAATTCTTTATGTTCGGATAACTCAATTGCTCGCCGGTGCCGGCGGGATCACCTTTGGTGAAGCGCCAGCCGCCGTCAAGTGACATCCGTTCACGAGAATTATCACTCTCAGTTGAAAATCCAGATACGCTAACGAGAAGTAAAATGAACAGCGCAAGCTGACATGTCCAGCCTGGCAATAAACCGTTATGTAATTTCATGTGAAATGCTAGGATTATTGATGAGTCGGTTTATGATTTATTCAGTTATTGAGAATCACGCCGGCCAAAGATTTAATAGCTGCCTCCGTATCCCGGCCCAATGAAAAGTCCACCGCGCAACAAACAGCCCAAATGCAACAGCACTCGTCCGGCCGCATTTCGCGTCAGGTAAATTTTAAAGTTGATCATGATCATTTTGCCGGTTGTGTTTTTTGTGCGTGTTTTCTGGTTCGGATGGCGGCGTCAACCCCTTAACGCCGCCATCCACCCAAAACCGGAACCCCAAATCCGGTCTTTGTGACGGAACCCAAACCATCACGAAGTTCATATATTTAAAACAATCCGGCCAGCTCGCGACACACCTCAGTCCAGTGAAAATTCCAACGCCCGCCGCGCAGCAGGCACCCCAGATGCAACAGAATCCGGCCAGCCGTCTTTTGCGCGAGCTGAATTTTGAGGTTTGTCATCATGTTAGCAAACCGCCTTTGTTCGCGCGCGGCGCACGCCGGCTATGGCCAGCAGGATGACCACAAAGCAGCCCATCGCCACATTGACCGGCTCCGGCACGGCGGTAATGCCCAGGCTCCAGCCGGTCAATGTCGCTTGTCCGCCTCCAGCAACTTCATCCGCAAAAAACAGCGTCCATGTCCCGTCGGCAACCGAACCGTTGAAATTCGCCAGCGACCCCGCTGCCTGATAATTTCCAGAAATTGTTGAGCCAGCGGTTTCCATCGTGGTCTGGATGCTCCCCGAAGCCGAATCCAACAGTGTGACATTCATTCCTGAACCAGCGTAGCCGAAGGGATTACCACCAGTCACGCCCGGTTGGTTCAGCAGCACCACCATTGTCCCGTTTGGGGCCACCAGATATGAAAACAAATTCCCGTTGTAACCGCCACTGACGCTCAAATTTACCGTCAGCGAATCCACTGTGGCGCCGGAGGCCGCCCCGTCGTAGGTTCCGGTGAAACTTGCGCCCACCGGATTGCCATCGGTAATACTGCCCACGGCGTATAATGAAGACTTGGAGTTCATGGCCGTAGCCAGCAATGCCGACACCATCCCAATCAAGGTTAGATTTTTCATAAACATTTTAATTTATCAGCGTTCAGGGTTTCAGTGTTTTTTTACGGCTGCCATTTAAACTGGTAGAACGCAGAAGGATTGGGTTTGACGCCGCCCAAGTCCCAGAACGTGTCGGCTGCATTGATGATGCCGTTAGTGGCGTTGGCCTGGTTGGTTTGAACATCCACCCACACCGGCGAGGTTAGATTCGTCGCGCGTTCCAGAATGTAGTAGAAGTTGGGAATACCATAGGCCGTAACCGTATTGGAATAAGGGCTGGTGAAGTTGTGGGCAATGATGGAATTAGTCCCCGTCACACTGGTTTGAATCAGAATGTTCACATACCCGAAGTTCGTCCCGCCCTGACCGTCGCTGATGCTATAGCTGATCTGGTCAGCCACGTTCGGACTATTCGTGTAGCCGATGTAGGCGTAAACGTTCGTAGTAATAATACTGCCGTCAAGATTGGTAGTCCAATTCAATGCAAACAGATTGACGCCATTTGTGCTCTGCATGGCCACGCCAGCCAACTCCACGAGGTCGCCATCTAAGTCGCTCCAGTTGGTTGCCACGTCAGACAGCTTGATGATTAACGCCAACCCTGCCGTCCGCGTCACAGTCATCACATTCGCCAATGGCGGATGGTTGGTAACGATTTGGTTTAAGGTGTTGGTGCTGCCGACATAATTGCCGTCGCCCAGATAAGCGACGGTGATGAGGTTCGTTCCGCGCGGCAGATTGGTGATGACATAGCTGCTGGTGGTTGCACCCGTCACGGTATTCGTGCTGAAAGCACCGTTGGTGGAAGAGAAAACCACGCTGCCTGTGGCGTCAGACGGCAGCGTGGCGATGTAGGCGACGGTATCCTTGTAACCGGACGGATTCTTGGTGGAGGACGCCCCGACGAAAGTGCTCGCTTGATTGATGGTGAACGCCTGACTGTTGGTTGCGCCAAAATAATTCACGTCAGCCGCCACGGTGTTTGAAACAAAATAGGTGCCCGCATTCGTCGGCGCATTTACGCTTGAATAACTAGTTGAGCCTGTCCCCACATAGTTTGTCGTGATGGCACCGGTTGAACCGGCAACAGTGATGGTCGGGGTGTGAGCCGAACCATCATAGATGAAGTTCGTGGAACCGCCAAAGGACACACTGGAGATGCCATTGGTGGGCGCGCTGTTTTTGTAGGGATGGCCCGAGGGCAACGGATTGTTCGTTCCGGAACCCCACCACTTGTTCGCCAGATAACCCTCAATCTTCTGGCGGTCGGCGGTGGCCAGCGTGTTCGTGCCCGTGTTCACGACAATCAACTCCGCAAGGTTCCCGTGGGGCTTTTGGTAGCTTGTGGAAGGCCCGATACGAAATTGTGTGAGCGACGAACAGGGCGTCGTGACCACCGTCGGATTCTGCGCCTGCTGAAAGCCACCGTTCATCCAAATCGAGAACTGACTCGGACTGGTCGCTTGATTCACTCCACCAATGAACATGAACACAGGCTGCCCCGTCACCGTGTTCGTAGTCGCCGCTCCGGTGCCTCCGTCGTAGGCAAACTCCATCGCCTCGGTTGGTGTGGTCGGGCGGGCAGCATAGTCAAGGTAAGCGCACAGGTCACCGCCACCAACATCCCCATTGCCCCATTTTACCCATGTGTCCCAACCGCTGTCGCTGGTAACCTGAAATACTCCAATCACCGTGAAGTTGTTGGTTATATTGCCCATGTTAGGGGCGAGGTTGGCCATCGTGTTGCCTGCGAAATTCAGCACCGGCAGGGAATTCATCACGCCGGTCGTGCAGGCCGGGCCGGAGCTGCTCGTCAGATGGTTGCCATTGCCGCCCTTGTCATTCCAGCGCAACACCGTGTTGCCATTGGCGGTGACCGGCGTGGTGCCACCGGAATCCTGCCACAGGGTGGACGTATCAGCAGCGTCATACCAGTTCACCAAGTTGGACCCCAGACCCAAAGGCTTCCAAAGGTTTGGATTGATCTGTGGCGTGGCGCTGGCCTCGCTGGTGCTGGCACTGGCGGCATAGTTGGTGGCTGTGACCACATAAAAGTAGTTCGTGCCATTGATGACAAACGGGTCAACATAGGACGTCGAAACCATGCTGGCGACGGTCGTGTAGGGGCCACCGGAAACGGTCGCGCGCCCGACATTGTAGGCCACCACGGAACCGGTAGCAGCGCTCCAGGTTAGCGCAACCGAGCCTTGACCCGCCGTGGCGACCAGATTGGTCGGGATCGTCAGCGACAGCGCCGTGAAGGCGGCGCCGATGGTGTGGGCGGCCTGCACATTGGTGAAAGTATAACTTGAAACCGCCCCGACGGAAACGGAGTCAACGCTCACGGCATTGATGGTGTAACCGGTCAATGGGGTGATGGTGAAGGTCTGGTTATTGCCCTGAATAATCGCGTTCGTTCCGCTCGGGCTGACCGTTCCGCCGACCCCGTTCGTAGCGATGATGTTATAGGTCGGCACGTTGGGCGCACTATTTTTGTAGGGATGGCCCGAGGGCAGCGGATTGCTGGACCCGGATCCCCACCACTTGTTGGCCAGATAACCCTCGATATACTGGCGGTCGGAGTCAGCCAGCGTGTTCGTGCCGGTGTTTACGACAATCAACTCCGCAATGTCGCCATGGGTCAATTGACTGCTACCGCTTATTGGCCCGATGAGAAAATGCGTGAGCGAGGTGCTGGGGGCGGTTACAACCGTTGGATTGCGAGAGGTCTCGGCCGTGCCGTTCTTCCAGATCGAAAACAGACTCGGACTGCTCGTTTGATTTACTCCGCCGACGAACAGGAACGCCGGTTGGGCAGTCACGCTCGCGGCCGTGTAGGCTCCGGTGCCGCCATTGTAGGCGAATTCAATGGAGCCGACGGAGCCTCCAGTGCGGGCACCACTATCCAGATAAACGGCCAGATCGCCAGTGCCATTGCCCCAGTTAAGCCAGTTGTCCCATCCGCTGTTGCTGGTCGCCGTGAACACCCCGATCACAGTGAAATTATCAGTGCTGTTGCCCATGCTGGGGGCGAGGTTGGCCAGCTTGTTGCCACTGAAACGCACTATCGGCAGGGAGTTCATCACCCCGGTCGTGTAAGCCGGCCCGCCGGAGCTGATCGAGAGATGATTGCCATTGACGCTCTTGTCTTTCCAGAGCAGCACCGTCTGGCCGCTGGCGGTAACGGCGGTCGTGCCGGCGGTATTCTGCCAGAGCGTGGTTATATCGGAGGCGTCATACCAGTTCTTCAACTGACCGCTGGGAAGGTAGGACGGCGTCCACGGGGTGGCCTGGGCAACGGTGGCACCCAACAGCAAGATTAACGTCAGGATGCAGGAATACCAACGGGAGACGAAGGAGTTTGTTTTCATCACTTGATTTGGTTTTTTGTTTTTTGGTTTTGCGGGGCAACAGTATTTCGTTCTGATTTTATTGATCATAATTCGGACATGAATTCAACGTGCCAAAACTTAATTTCCTTCATTGCAGCCTGAATCGCTTGTGATTTTTACAATCATTTTCGTAAAAGAATTCAAGGGTTTCATCCATGAATAATACCGGCTGGTGAATTCCTGCATATGCCTCGAAAGAGGGGGGTCATGTTCAATGCTCCAAGGGCGGCGAGTCTTCGGGTAGCGATTCCGGGTGTTATCCCTCACCTGGCTGATGCTGCCAGCTCTTTGACAAACTCATCAAAGGTGGCTTGGGCTTTTTCACCTTCTTTAAGCATCGGCCCCGTGTGCTGGGTAAGATAAATGGTGATTAATCCCAACGTCGAATCAACCGTCATGCAAGTGTTAAACGAACCTCCGTGACTGAACTTGCCGCCACCAAGATCCCACCAGCCAAAACCGTATTCTTCCTTAATGCCGGCGGGTGTTTTTTTTGTCGTCATTCTGGCAATGGTGGCCTCGGATAAATAGCGTTTGCCGGCGTAAACACCGCCGTTGAGATACATCCGGCAGAATTTCAGCAGGTCGTCCGCCGTGGAGAAAAGCCCGATGCCCGGCATGGGATAACGGTGAACCCGGTCATTCAGCGGAAAACTAAAACGCGCATCCAGTCGGGTTTCTTCGATCACCGTCCTATCGGCATTGGCCTTATAGCATTTTGCCAGCCGCGTCAGTTGCTCCTCGTTCGGCCAGAAAGTGGTGTCTTTCATGCCCAGAGGCTTAAATATTCTTTCATCAAGGAATTGTTCGTAGGGCATGCCGCTGACCACCTCCACAATCCGCGCCGCGGTGCCAATGCCGGCATTGGAATAGAGAAATTTGGTGCCCGGCTCGAATTGCAACGGCAAAAGGGCGTGTTCCGCCACGACCGTCCGCAGCGGCAGACCGTCGAGGGTCGGTTTTTCGTGCGGCCCGGAATACAACAAACCGCCCGTGTGCGTCAAAAGATGCCGAACCAGTAGAGGGTGCTCGGGCTTTTTCAACAGTATGTGCTCGGCGTCCTTTTCCGCAATCACCATCTGGTGGCTAAACTCGGGCAGGTATTTTTCCACGGGATCGTCCACATTAACCTTGCCGTCTTCCACCAGCATCATCAGGGCGGTCGCCGCGATGGGTTTCGACATTGAGGCGATTTCAAAGATCTGATTGGTAGTCATGACTTGCTTGGCAATCAAGTCGCTATAACC
>Ga0316217_10006211_pt1 | contig 11950 bp, 6 predicted proteins | sample 1anoAmetaG_FD_203633 | JGI IMG/M metagenome (GOLD analysis project Ga0316217, IMG submission 203633) | Freshwater microbial communities from Trout Bog Lake, Wisconsin, USA - 1anoA | ecosystem: Environmental > Aquatic > Freshwater > Lake > Hypolimnion/Profundal zone | place: USA: Wisconsin... | reverse complement strand
TGGAAATAGAAGCAATAAGAGATGAAGGAATGGTATACCAAGATTCAGTAAATTAGAAAATAACATTCAATTTAAGAAAATAAGCTCATCTAGTTCAAAAAAGAGGTACAATATCAAGAACTCATCCTGCTCTAAAATAAAAGAAAAGTTTAAAATCTTGTTAACTTTGTTTAAAGGCAACAAGAGAAAAAAATACTACATTGGGTCAGTGAAGCCTACAAGAAGATTGAAGGCGAGATTTACGATTATGCTACTTATTTGCAATGTAATGCAATGGCCTCTTCGCTGACTTGGTAGCCAAAGCCTTTTAGGGCTGTTGAGGACTGGATAGATCAGGAAATGTAAAGGGTGACAAAGTTTATCATGTCCAAAGCTGAAGATCAAGAATAGAAGTCCAAAAGAATGAAAGAGTTTGTGCTTAGTACTTTAAGAAAATTCAAGGCTAAAGTATCTTTTCGTTTATTTAGGATGAGTAAATGTTGAAAATAACTGACTTTAAGACCAGTAGTATCAGAAAGTTTATCGAAATGATGCAAAAGTGGATGGAAAATTGGGAGTTAAAGCAAGAATATTTAGTAAATCTAAGGCAGTAGTTTGTTGTGGAAGAGGAAAAGATTAACGAAATTCTAAAGAGTTTGATGCAAAACACGGAAAAAATAGACATTGTGGAATGTAAATTTACACTTTTACAAGAACTGAAAACCAATTGGTAGAAAGTTGTTCTTAACTACAGCTACGGAAACTCATTTTATTGAAGCCAAAATCAATTATGATATCCATAATTTTTTATAGATAATTAGCATTACATTGAAATCAATAAAAGGAATTTCCGTATTTGTAGTTCATTTCAATCTTCTAGAAAAACTTTTTCAATTAAGCTATTATGCTATTTTGCTTTTAATTATGAGCCTGATGAGCAAATGTTTGCTGTAAAGAGTCAAATAGTTGATAAATTTTCTTTGAATCAACGAAAAATTCTTTTCTTAGGTTTATCAAATATTTTTGCTTTGAATTCCAGATGTCTATCCACCTGTAAACCATCTTGATAATCTTTTTGCAGCTTTAAGACTTATTTTACACGTCCTTCACCTTATTTTCAACCTAAATTAAAGACTAACTACGTTGGCTAACAGATCTTAAATCAAAAAGACTAAATTAGAACTTCTACCTTTAATTTCTTCCGGAGAATCTTGAAGACTCAGACAATTTCGAGTGATTTTATTAATTTAAGCTTTTATTTACTTAATCAAGTTTTTGTACAATCTCTAACTTGTTTTTATTGACCTATTTACAACGTTTTTCTATAAATAATTGGCGTACTCATAGATCTATCCTTAAATCTGTTTATATTCTTAGCTGATTTCATGCAGAGACTTTTTCTCTTTCTGCTATTGAACAAAGTTAGCTATTTTATGCTACTCATATTGGATTTTTTCTAACTGTTCTACAGTCTCTTCAATAGTCTTTTTTAAATTTTTGTGCTTAAGTTCCTAGCTCTAATAAATAACTCTTAAATTCTAAATCCTTTGCTCAAAATTCTTCAACTAACCTTACTTTTTTGCATACAACTAAGTCTTTTAAAGAAGTTAATTTGTCATTTGTTAAATTTTGGAATTGAGGGCATACTTTTCGTTGTTTACTTAGTTGATTTATCTTTAAAGTTACTTTCTCCTTTGCTAATATTGGTCAGTAATGAAGATTATTTAAACTTCTTTGGTTTTTAGCTTTAATTTGTTCTTTTTAGACTGAAATACTTACACTTTTGCAAGCTTAAATTGTTTCTAGTAGAGAAATTTCATCAATGTTTAATTAAGTCTTTCGTCCATTTCATTTTTAAGATTATTTTATAGAAACTACACCAAGGCCAACAAAGCTTTGTTGAATGCTGGTTTCCTTAACGGTGTTATTCCTAACTCTTGATTGATAGTAAATATTTCATTTAGTTTTCCATAGATTTGGTGCATCAAATCAGAAAAAGTAGCTCTTGGCTGATTTGATGGCTAAAGTCCTTAATTTACGTCGAAAGACATTTTAGTACCTAAGTCCCGATGAAAAGTAGACTTAGATTTAGATAATTTAAAAGTGCTCTTAGTTTCTTTTAAGTAATTATTGTCAATAGAATTTTTTGAGATTGGTGGGAGCATAGATTTACCTTAAATTCTTTACTAGTTTGGAGCTATCTAATTTGATTTCAAGCTAAACAAAAAACTGGTTCTAGACTCACAGTCTTACTGAGGTATTAGCTTAGAAAGTAACTCTGTATCTTTTGGAAGTGGCTATAAGGCAGAGGATTCTACAAAAAGCTTGGATTTGTATCTTGAGAGTGCAAGTTTCTACTTCTATTGATAGGGCATTTTAAGATAAGTTTATCTTTTCATTCTTCTATTAGAGAATTAACCTTTATTAATATCCAAGTATAAATGAAGACAGGTAATATCAACACTTAATCGTGAGGTTTACTCCTTTATCACTTTTCATAAATTCATTTCCTTAGATTATCTGCTTTGAATGCTATGAGATTTATGAGTTACTTGTGTAAATGGTCTTTTTACCGATTCGTTTTTATAATATTTTGGAGAATTCGTATTATTTGAGCATCTATATTTAATGAAAATCTTTTTATTTAGCCCAAGCAAGCTCATCTTCTGAGGGTGTTATTATTGCCTAAGGATTAACAGATTACCGTTTTCTGAAACTTTTTGATTCAATAAACTTCTGATTAGTGAATTTTTGCTTTTCGAATCGATTAAAATCACATTTTTACTCATTAGCTATGAAAGATAACATTTTTCTCTGTGAATATTCCAAAATTCTTTATGAAATGAATCAAAACCATGATTTTTGGAATAAAATTCTTATTTTTTTTTTTCGCAAATAAATTCATTACATTTAAATATCCTTTGATGCCTCTTAGACTCTGATAAAAAGTATTTGTTTGGTTTGGAGGGGAGAATTTATTTGTTGCTTATAATAATTAAAATGAGTAATCGTTAAATTGAGTTGCAAGTAATCATCAAAAATCATGAAAATAAGATAATGCTGTTAAAGTAATAAGCCAAAATTTTAACAACCCGCTACTAATAAAAAGCAAAGACTATGCAAGAAGAACATAGTAGAATACTTACAGAGAAAGATAAAGTGATTCAATATCTTGAGGCGGAAAACCAGAAAGATAGAGAACTCATTTATTACGAACAGTAGATTTTTGACACAAGGAGGAATAGGGAGCGTTAGTAACTCATCAGGGACCTAGATCGCTATAAAAATAAGTGTTATTAATTGGAAAGACGCATACAAACCATCACCTAGAAGTACGAAATGAGGAGAAAGTAATTGGAGTAAGAGAATTCAAAGCTAAAGGAAGCAAATGAATTTAGTAATACTTCTCGATTTTCCATGCAAACTTAGATCGAAAAACTCAACAAGTTTTATCACTCCTCAAGGGTTGTGACTCCTCAGAGAAATCAAACGCTTGAATGGATTGACAAACTTACAGCCTTTATTTCTCGATACGAAGTTTAAAGCAATAAAGGCACAAAATAAGCAATGTCATTGATGAAAGGAACCATTTAATCCCTAAAGAATGAGCTCGTAGTTTCTTTAAAGCATGCAAATTAACAAGAAGAAATCTTCGCATACGAAATCAAAGATACTTTGGAGAAAATCAAGGCTATAGTGGAGTAACAAAATAAAATAAACGCTGAATTGTCGTAAGATAATGAAAGGTTCTGGTAAGGCATAAAAAAGGAAAAAATTAGTCAACATTCCTAAAGAATTAACGAATTAGAGAAGTAACTGATGACTTGCAAAAGAAAATACCAATAGTAATTGGATTAACTAGCTGCCAAAGTGAAAATGCTCGAAGGAGAAAGAAAAACTTTATTACTAGGCTTTACTTAGCTCAAAACTTTAAATGAGTCAAGAGAAAAAACATACAGAGATTAGATTTCTGCCCTCAAACAATCAATCTAAGAGCTACTCGCAGGCATCTAAGATAGATAGCTAGAGTTTTAGCAGCAAATTCAGCTGATGCACTCTCAGCTGAAAACCATTAGCGATAGGTATTATGAGAATATCTAAGTGCCCCTGCAAAAAATGTCAGGAAAGCTTGAAACAGAGGTAAAGGCAGCTAGGAATTAGCTTCAAAATCTTGTAGAAAACAGAAGCTTTATAAAGCTTTTGCAAAGTCTTTAAACTACATTACAACGTTATATAAACTAACAATCAAACTCTACGAATTTGTCTTTTCAACTAGCTGAATATAATAAAAGAACAAATGAATTAGCTTTGATTGGGAAGTAGTTGGTACAAATGGAAGTTCAAAGATAATTATTTTAAAATGAGCAAACGAAAAGAGTAAGGGGAGTTTCATAATAAAAAGAGATGGTCCTTCAAAACAGCCTAAGTGACTTAGAATGGAAATAAAGATAGAATAAGTTGAATTATTAATTAAACCTTCTGAAGAGACAGAACAAGCAGCTAAAGGATGGTTATCGTCATCAAGACGCAAAAAATAAAGAGCAAAGAAGTACTTCGGCTCTCAAGAGAGAGCCTATTAAAAAAAAACTAACAGATGATCGGGAAACTAACTTGAAGATGATCGAACTCGAAAGCTAAGTTGAGTAGCTAAAAAAGCTAAATCAGGCATACAAATAATAGTTTATGTATCAGCTTAAGATTCTTAGATAGGCCCTTTTGAAGTCAATAGGCAGAGAGCCTAAGGATTTGACACACTTTAATGAAATTCATGAAGGAATCGCTTCCATTAACTATTTTAACTAGAATATTCAAGGCTTTTTAGAGCAATAAAAAGCTCATATTAGATCTGTGAGAGATACACTTTCTGCTCTTGATAAAATCTTGGTAAAGCCTGTAGAGATTTTCGATAACTTTATAAATAAGATTTCTTAGTGCCAAAACCCATACAAACTTCCCTTGAGTACTGAAAAAAGCTCAACGAAATTTGGCTATCTAAATCTTGAAAGATTACAGGCTATATACTCTTAAATTACATCTCGCAGACAAGATAATGTCACTTCAGTAAGTAAACTCATTTTATAACTCATAAAAGTAGTAAGATAAAGTCAGCCTATTGCTCTCAAGCATAAATCTCAGCACATTGATTCAAAAAACGATAAGAAGTAAGAAAACAATAAAAACAACAAAGCTTCAAAATAAAAATCACTTGAAAAGCGCATAAAAGAAGTCCAAACTTTAAGAATAAAAAATAGAGAGGAAATGGTGAGAAAAATCTAGAAGATAGAAGAAAATATTCGGACTGTAGACCAAAAAATTGGCAAAAAAGCAGTTCCTAATGCTTCAAGAGTCTAGCAACTCATTGATAAAAGGCTTGTCTAGCTTACTTAGAAGATAACAATCAAATTTGACGACTCATCTTCATAATTAGGTCAGATAACAAGCTCAGCCCTTAAAGACTTGAAAGCTAAGTTGAAAGCTTGTATGAATGATAATTAGGGCCTCCTCAAAGAGCTTTAATGCTTGCAAACTTTGAAAAGATCTTGATTTTCTTCTAAATTAGTCATTCATTATTGTCAAAAGTATATTCAAAAGACTTTAGAATTCTAAGTCAGTTGATTGCTCATCTTAAATAAGATAAAATCTCATTACTAAATAACTTAGATATTTATTTAATGATGGAGTGATCATTTTATTCAGCTACGAACTTTTAGCTTCAAAAGCTAAGACATAATCTCAAAGTATTGGCGATTGCTTACATAAATTTCGTAATTTAGTTGGTGTAAAAACCATATCTCTAATGAAACTAAATCTTCATTTTTCATTTTTAGCATCTTAGCATAATGGCTAGTCAAACCTTCAATCTCTTCGTCATAGAAAATTTTATAGGCAACGATTGTTGCAGTAACCAAAAGCCAGCTAATATTCTCTTCTTTTATCTCCACCTTATGTTTTGTCAAACCTTTTATCATTAAGCAGAGGGAGAGATTAACTAGGAAAGGGGAACAATTCCAAAAGATCTTTTTAACCAGTTCTAAATCAAAAGGAACAATAGGCTTCTGAATGCTTTAAAATGAAACTAAACTACCTTTTGAAGAGAAGATCTCACTTTACTTCTCATCTTCTTCATCTTCAAACATGATAATAGAAGGATTTTTACACAGATGCTAAATCTTACCCAAGCTGGCTCCTGAAGATTAGTCCTTACTGCCTTTCGATTTGTTTGAATAATCTTCAACTATCATATCCTTGATTTGGCTTCCTAAACTTTTTGACTTTTAGTATTCAACTCCCATTTCATTAAAAGAAAAAAATTTACCCAAACTAAGAGCCATTTCTTTTGTAGAATTCTATTCGTTTTCATTCAATTTGGCATTACTACAAACGATTTTTATAGAAATGTTCCCAAATTTTTAATGTTCTTCTTCTTAGATCAAATCTGTGAACCTAACTTTTCTTCTTTATTTTCCTTACTTTTTTCCTTATTTTTTAGGCAACTCCTTTAAATCAGTTAACTAAATAATGTTCTTTGTATCTTGTATTACTTTTTTGGACTTTCTTACTTCAATTTTGGCATCCTTTTAAAAAAATTTAAAATTTTAAAGTAAAACTCTACATTTGTCCTCATCACTAAGTATGCCACCCAAAAAGGAGTTAACCTTGGCATTCAATATTTCTTAACTAAGCTAAATAACATCCTAATATTTGAGAGTCGAGAATGAATGGGTCTAGTCGTTGAAAAACTAATTGCTTCTAGATAAATTTTCTTCATTCCTTTAAGCTGTTTTGATGTCTAGTAGGTCAGGCAGAGAGGTTAAGTTTTGCTTTTTCGTGTTTTATTCTCTTTTGGTATTATTGGAGTTTGAAAGCTTACTTTTCTATTTAAGTTCTATGCTTTGTTCTTCCATAGATGAAATTATATTAGTTAAACGATTGAGATTATTAATAGAATAAATCCTTCACTAATGTTTTTGAATGTTGCCTTTCTTTTAACCATGAAGCAGTAAAAGTTTAAAAAAACTCACCTATAATTAATAAATTTTGACACCTTTTTAAAGGACCTCGAAAGAAGGTTTTTAAAAAACAAAAGACCCATTTTTTGTATTTCTTCATTGGAGTCTTTTTATCTTAAATATCTATCAAATCCTTAAAAATAATTTGGTGCTTCAGATCATATTTAGATTTTCTCCTACCTCCTTAATAAAATAGAAAAACCTAGGTTTCGCTGGTTAGCATCCAAGAGCAGTCATCTGCGGCATCAGAAAGCCAAATAATGAAATTTTTAGGTCAAATAACTCTGTTTCCAAAACATAAGAAAAAACTAAATCTTTGTTGTCTTGCATGGCTTTTGAAAAGTAAAAAGTTAGTTCTGTTTATTTTTTGTCAAAGGGCTTGATATCTCAAGAATGATTTGATGCTTATTATGTTTTTCGAAATCAACACTTTGCTTCTATATTTAGACTTTTACGTTTTTAAGATTTGTTGAGTTTCTGGAGAAAAAGATGATTATTAAAAGCGAGATGAGTTCAAATTAATTATGCAGCTGCTTAATTATCATATTTTGGTGCCTATTAGATAATTTGGATTGAAATATTTTATAAGCTTGGTTTCTTTGAGACTCGAATCAGTGAAAAATAACTGGAGTTCTTATATCTTCATCTTATTCTAGATTAAAACTCACCCAATCTCACATATTGAATGCTTGCACAATTGTATTTTTCTTAGTTTCTGCAAAAAACTCTCAAAATAATCTTTAAAATACGACTATTCAAAGGCACTTATAGCATTCAAGAAATACTTCGTTTTTTGTTTACATGAAAAAAAACCATTATTTTACCCTTCTAAATATCTTACAGATACACTACAAAATTTGGTGTTGGGCGAAAAAAAAGAGTGTTGAGAATTTTTTTCCCTAAATAGCTCCAAATAGTAGATTATTTTTGGAGAGCTAAGGAGTTTTCTCGTTTAAAACCGTATATAGATTTTTAAAATCTTCCCAATGTTATAATTTTAAAGTTATAGAAGAAATGAAGATAAAAAGTTTCCAAATCAAGCCTACGCATGAAAAGCTCATCATTTCGGATTACAAGTCTATTTATAATGAATACAAAGCTTGTGCTTTACAAAAAAGACTGATTTAAAGTGTCACTCCCTGTTAGGAAAAATTTCAAAACTCAAAACGGTTTTTCTCTGTCAAACCAAACACTGCTCTTAATTTGAATAAATCTATCATTAAGGATCTGAATTTTCTCAAAATTTAAAAGATTAGTTGCATTTAGCGTCGTAGATCCAACTCTATGCTTAATCTCTACCCTATTCAGAAGTAAAATATAAGCCGGCAAAAAACTGCAGTTTTTTAGATCAATTTTACGCCAAAGCTCTAAAAGACCCAGTCTATCAAAATTAGAACTAAGCAAAAGACTAAGTCTAAGTCCATTTAAACAAGTTTTCATGGTTAGTACGAGCCCATCGACAACATGTAAATCCTTGCCACTTAAATTTACCAACGCTTGTGCTAAAAGCAGGTGATTCAAAGCAAGGGCAACTTTTCTTTGGTCAAAAGGCAGAAATTCATCTAATTTATTGCTAAATTCACTAAAAACTTAACTTTCAGTAGGAGATCTACACCTCTGTTTAATTAGGATTAACCTGAGCTGTAATTAGTCTTTAAAAAAGCAAGAAACGAGTTTGAAAAGCTTCGTTTAAACAACAAAAAGCTAGGATTGTCCATGAAAAGCAAAAATGTTCAAATCAAACTTCTACTGAATAACGAATTCAACATAAACTTTTAAGATTTGCATGCAGATATCGTCACAGCTACAGCTGAAAAAAAGCGCTTAGAAGCTGAGATCAAAGTTTTGACATAACAGCTCTAACACTATTCCTAGAACTATTCTTATAAGCAAAAAGAACTTTCTTAGCTCTAAAGGCAAATCGAAGATTTTAAAAGGTAGATTTCTAATGAAATGTTCAAATATAAGGAAATCAAACGAAAGACCTAGTATTAATAGAGCTAGTACCAAAAAATTCGATCCAAAATCTAGGAGATTGAGCATTTTGTTTAACGGCAGCAAGAAAAAAGAGTTTTGCATTGGGTTAGTGAAGCCTACAAGCAAATCTAGGGCTAAATCTGCGATTATGCTTCTTATTTACGATGCAATGCAATGGCATCTTGCCTGACGTGGGAACCAAAGCCTTTCTCCGCTGTAGAAAAATGGATTAATTAATAAGAGAAAAAAGTCTGCAAAAGTTTAGATTCTTAGAACTTAGGTGTCACTGAAAAGTCAGCAAAAATGAAAGAGTTTGTATTAACCTCTATGCGAAAGTTCAAGAACAAGGTACTTGCTGAATAACATAGGACGAATAGATGACGAAAATGACTGAGTTTAAGACCGAATGTATCAGAAAATTCATAAAAATGATGTAGAAATGGATGTAAAACTGGTAGCTAAAGCAAGAATACCTGGTAGGCTTAAGAAGTGAATTCGCAGTGGATTCGAAAAAAATAAATGACCTTCTCACTGAGCAGGCTGCAGAGTAAGGTACAAAAAAAACACATGAGGGTTGTGTCGCTAAGCTGAAAGATTTCAGGAAAGTATGGGAAAGGATTGAGCTAAACTACAAATACGGCAATTCTTTTTATTGATCATTTAAGGTTGTTAGAATTAATCTTGTTATTTTGATTCGCTTAAGAACAGCAACTTGCCCACTAGCTCATACCTATTGTCCTCAAAGTACCCAGTTTAACTGAACCATTAATTTGTATCAAATTATAAATTATGGTTGTTATATTTGAAGCAAGAAAAGTAAAGAAAGAAGTGGTGTTGAGTATTTGGGAGTCTTGGCCGCAAATCAGTTAGAGTTTGAGTGTGTTAGTTCTTCTTGCCAGCTTAATCTAATATATTTTGAGATCTAACTGTAGTTCATTTAAATGTTAGCTTTTTGAAATATCACTAGGCCTTTGGACCCTCTTATTAATTCTTGTATTGCTGCATAATCGCTAAGATAGCAAAGATTGCTCTAGTTTAGCATGATCAAAAGAGTTTGAGCTTATCTGGAAGAATTTTTACTCTTTTCATCATTAAGATGATTAAAGCATATGGAATGAGGAAAGTTTGTATAGCAGCTATATTTATGGAATTCACACAAACTTTAAATTATTTTCTGAACCAATTTCGAGATTGTTTCTCTAGGTCTTTAAATTTTTATTCCTTCTTTTTATCATAAATTATTATGCCTTAGAGGGCCTTCATTAGTTTTTCGAAGTCTATTTGGAAGAAAAGATTAAATTAACAAATGTTTTTATTCTTCTTTGATGATTTTATTTTCCACAACTTAAGAATGTAATATCAAAAGTATGCGAAAGTCATAGCTGAACTAACTAAGAATGCTATTCCCTATCAGATTTAAAAAGGAAGTTGATTTAATTTATCCTCTGTAAATAACAAATCATAGATAGGTAATCGTTGACGCAAATTGACGACTTCACAACGATCAAAAGTCAGAGATGGCGATTCTTACTGCAGTTTCATATTTAAGCATCAAAATTCAGAAACAGATTTACAAATACGACAGACAGGGCATATACTCAGTTTTTTCATTAAGTTTATAATAATTAGAAAACCTAAACAATCGAAGCAAAGCCTAAAAATGGTATTTTATTTTCGATGTAGATATAGAACCACTTTAATTACTATCCTAACTGCGTTTATTACTTTTTTCCTCAAAATTACGCTATTAATCCTTTTAATAGCTTAAGTGTGCCAGCAACTTCGTTCCAAACAAAAAGTTGTGAAAAAGAATGCTAAAAAGTCAAAATCGAGGCGGATCAATAACTAAGCTATAACAAGCAAACAACTGAGTTCAAAATAGAAAAACCGTAACTTTTAGGGGAAGAAAGATTCAAAAAAGAAAATGGCCAAGGCAAAGACCTGAAAGAGGATTGCCTGAGGATTATAAATAACCATAACATCTTGCCGAATAAAATTAATCTCATTCTTTCCTACATCCGCAGAGTTAACAAATCAGGAAAAATCGTAAGTAAAATAATAAATAAACTAAATAACTATAACTAAAAAAATGACTTTAACACCAAAAAATATTATGCTTACCAATTTTATTTGAAGGAAAATGTGGATGGCTTTACTCACAAAGATGCCATTTCTACACTCATAAATCACTGCAACCCTTAATGCCCCGTTTTTAGTGTTGAGGAACAACTCTTCTATAATAAAGTTTGTAGAATTCTTATTTCTTACTATTTGAATGAAGTCTCCACCTTTGAGGTGCTTCACAGGCTCAAGCTCAAGAACTCTAAAGTGTTTTAGCATTTCGTTGTCCATCGCTATTTGTCTGAGATTTTAAAAGGGAGAGAAGGGCTTTAGAATACTCGGAACTATAAACTATGATATCTTCAAACTTTGCTGTATAATTTGTTTTAAACCATATTTAAACTTTAATGCTTTATATAGTCTCTCGCAGGATTTTCTTCTTTTTCAGGGCTAGATTCCTTAATATTCTTTCAAAACTCTCTAACTAAAAATTTATCAAAAACTGCTGAGAGTCAATAATTTACCTTTCGTCAGCTTATTCTGAGTACAAATTGCATGTTTTGTCTCATGGGTGTGTCGGAAAATAGGAATAGAATTTCAATTTTTTTTCTCCTTCCTTTTTCGAATTCTACAAATAATCACCCAAATTTTGCCACTTTAGTTCATTCTAAATAGAATTATGTCTTCTCCCAGGCATTCTAATAAATTCCATGCGGAAAGTTTATAATATTTATCAAGAACCCTATCCCTCCAGTATCATGTTGCAAATAGAAAATGAGTAAAAACAACATAAGAACACTAAAAATAACATCATCTTCATCAGTATGCCCTTCAATATCGAGAATCGAACACAATTGGAAACCATGAACTTGAGGAGATCCTCAAAAATTATGACTAAGTCAACGATTTATGTGCCTGTAACT
>Ga0316217_10006209_pt1 | contig 11951 bp, 11 predicted proteins | sample 1anoAmetaG_FD_203633 | JGI IMG/M metagenome (GOLD analysis project Ga0316217, IMG submission 203633) | Freshwater microbial communities from Trout Bog Lake, Wisconsin, USA - 1anoA | ecosystem: Environmental > Aquatic > Freshwater > Lake > Hypolimnion/Profundal zone | place: USA: Wisconsin... | reverse complement strand
CCCCCTACCAGAAGAGGGCCTACGAACTGCTCCAGGTCACCGCCCTGTAGCCAGTCCAGCAACACACCCGTCCCCGGAAACGCACTGGGGACGGGCGACTTCGTTCAACTCACGTAAAAACTCCGGTCGCGTTCTCGCCAGTCTTCTCCAAGCCCCACCACGTGTCATAGGCATGCACACTGCGATTGCCGTCCCCGGCAACCCGGTACCAAATGGGGCTTACCTCACTGGGTTGGTCTCCGCCCCGCCGGCACTTGAATTTCCGCCAAGTGGTCGCGCACGGATCGGTGCGGTCGATGAATACGGTGGCCCGGGCTGGGATCGCGATGACCTCAACCTGCCCATCCGCGTTCCGTTCCTGGGTCGCCGTTGTCCCATCCGGCAGGGTGGTGCGGATGGTAAGGCTTCCGGCGCCGGCCGGGGGCGTGCTGCGCAGGGTGTGCTCGGCATCCGTGATGTTATGGATGATCATTTCCGTGTGCTCGTCGGCCTTGAGAGCAGGACCTGCGGCGAGGAGGGAGAGGACAGCGAGAATCGTGTATGGGGTGGCACCTGACATTATTTGAACTCCGATTGTTGCATTTAATACTTATGCAGCAATCGAAGCCAAGGTTCCCACATCATATGATTTTTTCAATGTTCAGCCCAATCCACGGTGTTCAATCCTGGCACCCGACCATATTCCCGCTGGTTGTGGGTGACGACAGTCAACCGGTGGGCCAGTGCCACGCTGGCTATCACCAGATCGCGTTCCCCGATGGGCATGTTCTTCAGAGCCATCCGCAGGCGCGCGTGCTCCCTGGCAGCTTCTCCGTCGAACGGGAGCACCGTGAGTGGTGCAAGAAAGGCCTGGACGTCCTGCCCATGCCGGTCGGGATGGTGGCTGTTGAGTGCGCCATACCAGAGTTCGGCTTCGTTCATGGCGCTCACCACCACCTCTTCCGGGGTCACCGAGGCGAAATGAGCCCGGACTTCTGGACGGTGCCGGAGGGCAAAAATACACGTATCGGTATCCAGAAGGAACTTCACAGTTCCTCCAGCACGGAATCCCGGTGAGGCGTTGGTGGGAGCGGCTCGGGTTCGGCGAAATCCTCACCTACCGGTCCGAAGCTCTCCCAGTAGCCTTTGGGCCAACTGCGCATTGGCGCGGGACGGAGAATGACATCGTTGCCGTCCCGGTAGCCTATGGCTTCGACTGCGTCGATGCGGAGTTCCTTCGGCAACCGGGCCGCCTGACTTCCGCCATGGCGGAAAAGTTTGACCGGGTATTCTGGAAAATCCTTCGTGAGGGGCATGGTCCGCCTCCGTGTAGATATTAGTATCTATATTCCTTTCGTCAAGGGCGCCACAACCCGTCTTTCCTATTCCCTAGGTAGCTGAGACCATGATTCCCCCGTTCTCCGCGAGGCGCCATGCCCCCCACCCTGCACCCCTCCGCCTGCCCCTTCGATTGCCCCGACACCTGCGGTCTGCTGGTGGAGGTGGCGGACGGCCGGGCCGTGGCGGTCAAGGGCGACCCTGACCATCCCCACAGCCGCGGCACCCTCTGCCCCAAGATGACCCAGTACCAGGACACGGTGCACTCCCCCCGCCGGCTCACCACCCCCCTGCTGGCCACCGGCCCCAAGGGCGGCGGCGCGTTCGCCCCCATCTCCTGGGACGAGGCCATCCAGCGCATCGCCGGGCGCTGGCGGTCGCTCATCGCCGGGCACGGGGCCGAGTCCATCCTGCCCTACTCCTACGCCGGCACCATGGGCCTGGTGCAGCGCAACGCCGGCCACCCGTTCTTCCACCGCCTGGGCGCCTCGCGCCTGGACCGGACCATCTGCTCCCCGGCCAAGGCCGCGGGCTGGGCGGCGGTCATGGGCAAGACCCCGGCCCAGCCGCCCGACACCCTGCGCCACAGCGACCTCATCCTGCTCTGGGGCATCAACGCCCTGGCCACCAGCCTGCACGCCCTGCAGTGGGTGCGCGAGGCCCGCCGGGCCGGGGCCCGGGTCTGGCTGATCGACACCTACGAAACCCCCACGGCGGCCGTGAGCGACCGGACCTTCCGGGTGCGGCCGGGCAGCGACGGCGCCCTGGCCCTGGGCCTCATGCACATCCTGGTGCGCGACGGGCTGCAGGACGACGGCTTCATCGCGGCCCAGGTGCAGGGCTTCCCGGAACTGGCGGCCCGGTTGCTGCCGGACTATCCCCCGGAACGGGTGGCGGCCCTCACCGGCCTGCCGGTCCCGGTCCTGGAGGAACTTGCGCAGGCCTACGGCCGGGCCCGGGCGCCGTTCATCCTGCTGGGCAACGGCCTGTCCCGCTACGGCAACGGCGCCATGAACATCCGCGCCATCGCCTGCCTGCCGGCGCTGGTCGGCGCCTACGCCCGGGAGGGCGGCGGCGCCTTCGCCGGCGTCAGCGACGGCGGCGGATTCAATCTGGCCGAGGTGACCCGCGAGGACTTCCTGCCGGGTCCGGTGCGCACCGTCAACATGAACCGCCTGGGCGAAGCCCTGGAGACCCTGGACGGTCCCCGGATCATGGGGCTCTACGTCTACCACTCCAACCCGGCGGCGGTCGCCCCGGACCAGAACGCCGTGCTGCGCGGCCTGGCCCGCCCGGACCTGTTCACGGTGGTGCACGAGCGCTTCCTCACCGACACCGCCCGCTACGCCGACATCGTGCTGCCGGCCACCTCCTCCCTGGAACACAGCGACCTCTACCGCTCCTACGGCAGCTATTGCATCCAGCGGGTCCGGGCCGCCATTCCGCCGGTGGGCGAAAGCCGCAGCAACTGGGACGTGTTCCGGCTGCTGGCCGGGGCCATGGGCTTTGCCGAGCCGTTCTTCCAGCAGAGCGCCGACGGCCTCATCGACCACCTGCTCAGCCTGGACAGCCCGGTGCGGACCGGCATGGACCGGGCCGCCCTGGAGGCCGGCAAGGCGGTGGAGCTGAGGCCCGGCGCCGCCGGCTGGCGCACCCCCTCGGGCCGGATCGAGATCCTCAACCCCAGCCTGGACCCGCCGCTGCCCTGCCACCTGCCCCGCCACGCCGAGGCCGGCCCCCTGCCGTTCTCGCTCATGACCGCCCCCTCCATCCACGGCCTCAACTCGTCCTTCCAGGAGCGCGACGCCCTGCGCGAACGCTCGGGCGGCATGCGCCTGCTCATGAACCCGGACGACGCCCAGGACCGGGGGCTCCGGGACGGGCAGCCGGTGGTCGCCTGGAACGGACTGGGCGAAGTCCGCTTCCAGCTCGGCGCCACCGCCAAGGTGCCGCGCGGCCTGGTGGTGGCCGAAGGGGTCTGGTGGACGGTGTTCGCCCCCGGCGAACGGACCGTGAACGCCCTCACCTCCCAGCGCCTCACCGACCAGGGGGGCGGGAGCACCTTTTACGACAACCGGGTGGACGTGCGCCCCATGTGATCCGCCGGACGGTTCCGGGCCCTGCTGCTGGCCCACCTGCACTCGGCGCCTCCGGCCTGGGACCCCTTCCCCGCCGGAGCCTGAACCGGGGACGCGGAACCCGACGCCCAGCGGGCAGGTTCCGGTGACGTCCAGCCGCATCGAAGGCCGGAGTCGCGACCGCCGGGAACCTGTTTTCGATGAATTACATATATAAAGAGTTCCACCCTTGATCGGGCGGAACGATCCCATCGCCCTGCTTCCTTTGAAGGACTGAACCATGGCCCGACCCCCGCGCCACACCCCCGCCCGCATCCTGCTGCCCGCCGTACTCATCGCCTGGAGCCCGATCCTGACCGGCGATGAAACCATTGAATTCGTCAACGACGACAAGTGTTCGCCATGTATGGGTTCTGATATCGGCTGAGCAACCGGCCGCGCACCGCACCATGGACCCCCTGTCTCCCGCCCCGGCCCCATCCGGACTTCCACCCCCGCCGGAGCCGGCCCGGCAGCCGTCCCCTCGCCCGGCCTGGGCCGGGCCCGGGGCCCGGACCCTGGGCCGCTACCGGCTGGGGCCCCGGCTGGGCAAGGGCGGCATGGGCGAGGTGTTCGAGGCCTGGGACGCCCTGCTGGACCGCCGGGTCGCCCTGAAGACCCTCACCGTGCCCAACCCGTCCGGGATCCTCCGCTTCATGCGCGAAGCCCAGCTCCAGGCCCGGGTGAGCCACCCGAACGTCTGCCGGATCTACGATGTGGACGCTTCCGGGGAACTGCCGGTCATCGCCATGCAGCTGGTGGCGGGCCCCAACCTGTACCAGGCGGCGCCGGGCCTGACCGTCGCGGAGGTGGTGGAGATCATGGGCGCCGTAGCCATGGCCATCAACGCCGCGCACCGGCTCAACCTGATCCACCGCGACCTGAAGCCGGGCAACATCCTGCTGGAACGCGACGGGATGGGCGGCTGGTCCACCTATGTGGCCGACTTCGGCCTGGCCAAGGACCTCGCCGCCGACGGCAACACCGAGACCCAGACCCTGATGGGCACGCCGGAGTTCGTCGCGCCGGAGCTGAAGCAGCTGCCCGGCGCGACCGCCGGCCCCGCCACCGACATCTACGCCCTGGGCGTCACCCTCCTGGCCGTGCTGGGCCTGGCCCGGGGCCCGGGCGGCGCGACCGGAGGGACGGCCGCCGCCCCCGGCCGGAGCTGGCCGAACAGGGCGGCCCCCTGGCGCGCCCTGCCCGCCCGGCTCCGGCCCATCGTCGCCCGCTGTCTGGAGGAACGGCCCCAGGACCGCTACCACAGCGCCGGGGAACTGGCCGAGGACCTCCGCCGCTTCCTGGACGGCGAACCCCTGCTGGCCGAGCGCGGGGAGTGGCGCCGGGGGCTGCGCCGGTTCATCCGCCGGCACCCCACCTGGACCGCCTCCCTGGGGCTCACCCTGCTGCTGGGCACCGGCCTCCTAGGCTGGTCCAGCCACCTGGCCGCCCGGAGCCACCGCCAGGCCGCCCTGGCCCAGCGCTTCGCCCTGGACGCCCGGGACATGGAGAACCGGATGCGGATGGAGCGGCTGATCCCGGTCCACGACCTCCGCCCGGCCTGCGCCCAGCTGCAGCATGGCCTGGACCGGATCCGGGCGGAGATGGCGCGGCTGGGCGCCGTCGCCCTGGGTCCCGGCAACCTCGCCCTGGGACGCGGCTACTGCTATCTGGGCGACCTGGACCAGGCCCGCCTGGTGCTGGGCACGGCCTGGGACGGCGGCTACCGGACCCCGGAAGTGGCCTATGCCCTGGCCCGGGTCGCCTGCTTCTCCTACTTCAGGCTGCTGGACCGGGCCGAGATGGGCGATCTGGAGGAGGCCCTCGAGCCGGCCCTGGCGGCACACCTGGAAGAGGCCCGGCGCTATTCCGCCCTGGCCGCGGGGCAGACCTGGGAGCCGGCGGGACTGGGCGAAGCCCGGCTGGGCTACCTGGAAGGTGGATTCGAGCGTTCCGTGCAGCACGCCCGGGCCGCGTTCAAGGACAGCCCCTGGCTCTACGAAGCGAAGATGCAGGAGGCCTACAGCCTCGCCGCCCTGGGCGCCGCCCGGCAGGAACAGGGGGACCTGCGGGGCGCCCTGAGCGTGTACCACGAAGCCAGCCTGGCCGCCCAGGCGGCCCGGGCCATCGGCCAGAGCGACAGCGCCTGCCACCTGGCCGACATGGAGTGGCGCTTCCACTGGCTGCGCAATCCCCACCTCACCCAGGCCGAGCGCATGGCCCAGCTGGACGAGGCGGAGCGGGGCGCCGACCGGCTGCTGCTGCTGCAGCCCGATACCCCCCGGGCCCTGTGCTCCAAGGTGTTCGTGCTCATCCGCCGGGCCGAGCTGCTGGCCGCACAGGGCCATAGCCCGGAACCGGAACTCCAGCGGGCGGAACGGCTGCTCGCCCCTGCCGGGGAACGTCCGGCGTTCCAGCGCATGGTGGACCTGAAGCGCCGGCAGATCCAGGAGGCGCGGGCGAAAGCCCGGCGCTAGGCCACCACGTTCAGGGTGAAGCTGAGGCTGCCCTTGCCGCTGTTGGCGAACGCGTAGGGCCGGTCCGAAGGGAAGGCGATGGACTCCCCGGCCTTGAGCACCTGGATCCCGTGCTCCCGTTCCAGGGTCAGCTCGCCCCGGATCACGTAGACCATCTCCCGGTACCCGGGAAGGTCCGGTTCGCCCTGGTAGCGGTCGCCCGGGGCGATGGTCCACTTCCAGAGCTCCACCGTCCGGGACGCCGGGAAACTTTGCAGCAGGTCCACCTTGGTGCCCGGGCGGCTGCCCTGCCAGAGCTGCAGCCCCTTTTCCGGCCGGCTGCCGGTCCCTTCCGGCTCCGCCTGGTCATTCACCAGCTGGGAAAAGGTCAGGTTGAAGGCGGCGGCGATGTGGCCCAGGGTGGCCAGGCTGACATTGCTTTCGCCGCTTTCGATCATTCCGATCATGCGCCGGCTCACCTCCGAGCGGTCGGCCAGCTCCTGCTGGCTCCATTTCAGCGCGTGCCGCCGGCTCGCCACGTTGCCCGATACGGACCTGAGCAACTTCTTCGGATCAAACGGCATGGCCACCTCGAAGCGAAATATATTGCGCATGGAAGCGCTATGGGCATTATACTGCTCACAGGCAGGGCGGCAACCCGCTCCGCCGCCCATCCCCCCCTGGACAGGAGGTCCCATGACCTTGACAGCCACCCCCAAGTCGACTGTGTTCATCGAGCAGGAGAACCAGTACGGCGCCCACAACTACCACCCCCTGGACGTCGTCTGCACCCGTGGCGAAGGCGTCCACCTCACCGACGTGGACGGCAAGCAGTACATGGACTTCCTTGCCGCCTACTCGGCCGTGAACCAGGGCCACAACCATCCGAAGATCGCCGCGGCCATGATCCGGCAGATCGAGACCCTGGCCCTCACCAGCCGGGCCTTCCGCAACGACCGGTTCCCGCCGCTCCTGGAAAAGCTCTGCAAGGTCACCGGCTTCGAAAAGGCCCTGCTCATGAACAGCGGCGCCGAAGCGGTGGAGACCGCCATCAAGGCCATGCGCAAGTGGGCCTATGACGTGAAGGGGATCGAGTATCCCAAGGCCGAGATCATCGTCGCCGAAGGCAATTTCCACGGCCGCACCACCACCATCGTCGGTTTCAGCACCGACCCCGACAGCACCAGCAGGTTCGGCCCCTTCACCCCCGGCTTCAAGATCGTGCCCTACGGCGACCTGGCCGCCGTGGCCGCCGCCATCACCCCCAACACCGCCGGCATCTTCATGGAGCCGATTCAGGGCGAAGCCGGCGTGCTGATCCCGCCCGCGGGCTTCCTCAAGGGGCTGCGCCAGCTGGCCGACCAGCATCACTGCCTTCTGGTGCTGGACGAGATCCAGTCGGGATTTGGCCGCACCGGGAAGATGTTCGCGTTCGAGCACGAAGGCATCCGCCCCGACGGCATCACCGTGGGCAAGGCCCTCTCCGGCGGCTTCTACCCGGTGAGCGCGTTCCTTTCCACCAGCGAGGTCATGGACGTGTTCACCCCGGGCATCCACGGCTCCACCTACGGCGGCAACCCGCTGGCCTGCGCCGTGGCCACCGCCGCCCTGGACGTGCTGATCGACGAGAAGCTGGTGGAGCGCTCGGCCGAGCTGGGCCGCCACTTCAAGGCCCGCCTGGAAGGGATCAAGTCCAACAAAATCAAAGCGATCCGCTGCCTGGGGCTGTGGGCGGGGATCGACCTGACCGAAGCCGCAGGCCCGGCCAAGCAGTACTGCTACGCCCTCAAGGACCGCGGCATGCTCTGCAAGGACACCCACGTCCGGACCATCCGCCTGGCCCCCCCGCTGGTCATCACCAAGGTCCAGATCGACTGGGCCGTGGATCAGCTCGAAGCCGTTCTCGCTTAAGTCCGTTTCCAACCCCAACAAAGGAGCAAGATTATGGCGGTCAACCTCAAGGGCAGGTCGTTCCTGACGCTCATGGACTTCTCGGTGGCCGAAGTGCGCTACCTGCTCGATCTCTCCCGCGACCTCAAGACCAAGAAGCGCCAGGGCGTCTTCAACTACCTGCTCAAGGGCAAGAACATCGTGCTGCTGTTCGAGAAGGCCTCGACCCGCACCCGCTGCGCCTTCGAGGTGGCCGCCCTGGAAGAGGGCGCCCACGTGACCTTCCTGGACGGCAACAGCTCGCAGATGGGCAAGAAGGAGTCCCTGGAAGACAGCGCCAAGGTCCTGGGCCGGTTCTTCGACGGCATCGAGTACCGCGGCTTCAAGCAGGAAGTGGTGGAGAACCTGGCCAAGTTCTCGGGCGTCCCGGTCTGGAACGGCCTGACCGACATCGACCACCCCACCCAGATCCTGGCCGATTTCCTCACCATCGAAGAGCACGTGGCCAAGCCGCTCAGCAAGGTCAAGCTGGTGTTCGCCGGCGATATCCGCAACAACATGTCCTACGCCCTGATGTACGGCGCCGCCAAGACCGGCATGCACTTCGTCGGCCTCGGCCCCAAATCGCTCAACCCCAGCGATGAGATCCTGGCCAAGGTGCGCGAGGTGGCCAAGCTCACCGGCGCCAAGATCGAGATCTCCGACGACCTCGCCGCGGTCCAGGGCGCCGACGTCATCTACACCGACGTATGGGCTTCCATGGGCGAAGAGGACCAGATCCCCGAACGGGTGCGGCTGCTGACCCCGTACAAGGTCACCATGGAGATGCTGGCGAAGACCGGCAACCCCGACGTGATCTTCCTGCACTGCCTGCCGGCCTTCCACGACTTCGAGACCAAGCTGGCCAAGGAGATGAAGGAAAAGGGCCACGATATCCGGGAAGTGACCGACGAAGTGTTCCGCAGCCGCCACTCGGTGGTGTTCGACGAGGCCGAGAACCGCATGCACACGATCAAAGCGGTGATGGTCGCCACGCTGTAGCGGTTGCCTGATCCTGCCGGACGGCGCCGGCGCGGGCTTCCCCGCCGGCGCCGTCTGCTGCCGCCGGTAGCGGAAACGTTCCGTCACCGGGCAGGCGGAGACCCCATGGAGACCAAGGTTCCATCCATGGCTGCCCTACCCCGGTAAAGTGAACGGAGGGGGTGACCGCCGTGGCGGAGGATGGCTGTACAGTGGCGAGCCTGGAAAAGCTGGCGGAGGATGACTTGGCGGTGCTGCTGGGTCTGGCCGGGCTGGGCCTGCCCACCAGCAACAGCCACCTGGCCCGGGTCATGGCCGGCGCCCGGGGCTTCCCCCAGGCCCAGGCCTGGGCGGCGAATCCCCGCCTGATCCAGGAGCGCCTGCTGCATCTGCAGAGCCTGGGACTGGCCGAAACCACCCGCCAGGGCTACTGGATCTGCGCCGATCGGGCCCTGGAGCCGGCGGCCCGGATGGCCTTCGCCAAAGGGCTGCTGCGCCGGCTGCACCAGGGCGCCATCACCGGCAGCTACGGCTCGGTGGCACCCGACGCCCGCGCCCGGATCCTGGCCGAGCTGCGGCTGGCCTTCCTGGAGGGCAGCCACGAACGCTGGCTGCCGCTGCGCGAGCGGTTCAGCCAGCAGTTCGGGGAGACCATCCGGTTCCGGGATCCCCTGGCCATCATCTGCGGCGGACCGTTCGAACCGGCCTGGTTCGAGGCGCTCCCCCCCGGGGCCCAGGCCTACGGCTGCCAGGCCCTGCTCCTGGACCAGGTGCTCCTGGGCCTGCGCTCCCCGGCCTTCCTCGCCTGGATGGGGACCCAGGCCGGAACCCCCCGCACATCCCAGAGCGCCCTCACCATCCTGCTGTTCCTCGCCCTGCAGGCCAGGACCGGGGAGATGGGCCCGTGGATGGCGCTTCAGCCGCCGGGACTGCGGGGCGGGTACGCCTGGTCCGCGCTGGAGGGACTGATGGCCCTGGCCTCCGGGGACCCCGCCCGCTCCGCCAGCTGCTTCGGCGAAAGCGCCGCCCGGCTCCAGAAGGCCAGCGGCCGGCCGGACCCACTCCTCCCGGGCCCCTACGAGCCGTTCCACATCCTCGCCCTGCTGGCACGGGGCGAAGCCCGGGACCGGGTCAAGGCCCGTGAGCGGATCGCGCGGCTGGGCCGGCGGCACCGGGAGGACCCGGCCCAGCCGGTCGCCGAGGCCCTCGGCCGGCTGGCCATGACCCTGGCCGGGGGCCGCCCGGCCCCGGCCAGGACCGGGACGCCGGGCCGCCTCGCCCCGGCGGCCACCGCCTTCACCCAGTTCATGGAAGTCCTGTGCGCCTACCTCGCCGGCGGGCCCCTGGCCCCGAACCAGCTGGACCGCGCGTGCCGGGCCTGCGCCCCGCTGCCCCTGGCATGGTTCTCGGCCGCCCTGGGCGAGCTCCGGACCCGGCTCCAGGGCGGCCCGGCCCAGCCCGATCCGCTGCTGGACCTGATCCCCCAGAAAGCCGCCTGGGAGCGGGCCCTGGACAGCCTGCAGCGGCTGGGCGGCCCGGAGCCCCCTTGTTGAGAACCTGAAAGCAACGCAAATCACATCTTCACAAAATTTATCCATTCATGGCGGTGCCGGGGGGCGCCGGTGATTGCCCATCCGGGCCATTGAATCCATCATGAGGGTGTCGGCCGGAAGCCGATTGGAGACGATCTCGATGGATCCAGACCTTGCCAGCCAGAAATCCCGGATCAGGATCGCCGCGCTTTCCATCACCGTCGGCTGCCTGGTCCTGGGCCTGAAGTACCTCGCCTTCCATGTGTCCCAGTCGGCCGCCCTGAAGTCCGACGCCATCGAGAATGTGGTCAACGTGGTGGCGGCGGTGTTCGCCCTGGGGGCCATCCTGTTCGCCGACAAGCCCGCCGACCGGGAGCACCCGTACGGCCACGGCAAGATCGAGCACTTCTCCGCGGCCTTCGAAGGCGGCATGATCAGCCTGGCCGCCGTGCTCATCGGCTACGAGGCGATCCGCTCGGTGGTGGAGGGGATCCCGCTCAAGAACCTGAGCCTGGGCCTGATCATCAACTTCGGCGCCGGGGTCATCAACGGCGCGCTGGGCCTGTTCCTCATCTGGCAGGGCAAGCGCCACCAGTCGCACGCCCTGGAGGCCGACGGACACCACGTGTTCTCCGACTTCTACGTGACCCTCGGCCTGGGCGCCGGCCTCCTGCTGGTCCGGGCCACCGGGCTGACCTGGCTCGACCCGCTCATGGCCATGATCGTCTGCGCCATCCTGGCCGTCACCGGCTTCAAGCTGGTGCGCAGCTCCAGCGCCGCCCTGCTGGACGCCGAAGACCCTGGCGTGGTGAAGCACCTGGTCGAGGTCATCAACAAGGTCCGGCCCAGGGATATCGTCGCCATCCACGAACTGCGCACCCTGCGTTCGGGCCGCTACACCCACGTGGACATCCACATGGTGATCCCCGAGTACTACGGCATCGGCCAGGGCCACGAGCTGGCCGAGAACTTCGGCCAGGCCGTGCTGGCCGAGGCGGCCCTGATCGGCGAACTGCACACCCACGTGGATCCCTGCCTCCGGGCCTTCTGCGCCCAGTGCGAGGTGGACGCCTGCCCGGTCCGGCAGGAAGTGCAAACAAATGAATGTGTAATAACAATTGAGGAAGCGGTGGCGGCCGGGCCCATCTAGTAGATAGATTCCAAAATAATATTGTATAAAATCTTCAATGACCCACGCTTACCGGTAGGTCGTTGGAGGTTTGATGGGACGTACACCCATACGGGCCAAGCTGGTTCTCGATGCGGAAGCCAGGTCCAAACTTGAAATCATTGCGAAATCCAGGACGGAAGGGCAGGCCCGCATCGAGAGGGCTTCATAAAGATATCTTTTCTTTTATCAGCTTTTATCCCCGTCTATCGGCGTTCATCCCCGTCGAGCAACCGCTGAAGCAACCGAGGAGCAGGTTACTGGACCTCATCCACCTTCAAATTCACATCCCCGGTTTCAGTCCCCCGACTCATGCTCAACCGTCGAACCTGGATCTTTGCCCTGCCGGTGAGGAGCCTGTCAGAAATTTTGTGTGTGGGCCACTTCCTGCAGGAGCATGGAGCATGGCCATCTCACCCGAAATCCTAAAAGAGTTGCTGAAGGGCTACGA
>Ga0316217_10006208_pt1 | contig 11952 bp, 13 predicted proteins | sample 1anoAmetaG_FD_203633 | JGI IMG/M metagenome (GOLD analysis project Ga0316217, IMG submission 203633) | Freshwater microbial communities from Trout Bog Lake, Wisconsin, USA - 1anoA | ecosystem: Environmental > Aquatic > Freshwater > Lake > Hypolimnion/Profundal zone | place: USA: Wisconsin... | reverse complement strand
AACTGGTCGTAGGTTCGAGTCCTACTATACCCATTGATGTTTCTTCTTCTTTTTGTAAATCACTTCCATGCCCATTTTTTTGAAAAAATGGCGGAATCACATAAAATTTTGAATCTTGTTATCATGTAATAAATTAACCCCCCTTTTTCATTTCTTTTTGTTTTAGACTGTTTACTTTCTTTTCGTTTCCAAAAAAAAACAAAATAAAAACACTTTCTACAAAAAAGATCATGAAAAAATCCTCATTATTTTGGCAAACTTGCTATCTTCACAGTAAACTTTCATTTTTTTTTGTAAAAAAACACAGGAAATCAGGTCATGTCGTTTTTTTTGTTTACACTCAAAAATTATTTTTTGTCTTTGTTTACAAAAAGAATGTCACTTTCTCGATACGTCATTGAGTATGAAGACAGACCACGATTCATCCAATTACTGGCTTCAGTTTCAAATTGTGTAAAGTTGCAAATTGAGAGAAAATTTAGTGGAATAAGAAAATGTCATCAAAATAAGAGAATCTTTTTTAAATTATCGTCATGAACTCAAAAATTTTTAACAATTGGTTAAATGTTTCTAGTAAAAGTTTCAACAAAGGTATTAATTTTGGTCATAAATCTATAAAATTCGCAAAAACGAACTTTTGGCATCCTTTAATGTCAGATTATTTTTTAGGTATACGACAAAATGTAAGTCTTTTTAGCACCCAACAAACTCTAAAATGTTTATTACGTGCTTTCCATATTATAGCACTCATTTTGAGACAAAAGGGCCGTATCTTAGTTATAAACACAAATCCTGAATTTTTTAGACTTTGTAATAATTTAACAAACATGATACTTATAGGCAAATACAAGACGTCAGAAAAAAATGTACCTCTTCCTCAAGAGAAAATTAAGGATTACCAGTCTCAATGGGCTATTGAGAGGACAGCAAATGAATTTTCTCAAGTAAACACGACGACACCTAATTACAGAAAGCTCAAAACACCTCTTATTTCTTATGTAAGTTACAAATGGATAGGGGGAACTTTAACTAACTGGAAGCAGATTTCAAAATCTGTATTAACTTTTGCCAAATTTTCAGAAAGATGCGAAAAATTTCTAGTAAAGAACGGTATTGATTTTCCAAAATATACCCGCGTAAAAAAATGTTTTCAGGGGTTATTATATAAAGAAAATCAAAAAATGTTACTAGCTTTTAATCAAAAACCTGATTTACTTTTTCTGATAAATCCTAATGAAAATCAAAGCATCCTAAATGAAGCATATCGACTTCATATCCCCGTTATTGCTTTTACTGAATCAAGTACCAACCCCAAAGAAATTAACTACCCTATACCAGTAAACAATTATTCAATAAAATTCATTTATTTTTGCCTCAAAAAAATTATTAAAATGGCTCATGTTTAAAAAACTTTTTGATTATTTAGCAAAAAACGACTTTCTTTCACTTTTTTGGAAAGAAGTCCTCGAGCGGAAATAGCTCAGTGGTAGAGTATTGCCTTGCCAAGGCAAGTGTCGAGGGTTCGAATCCCTTTTTCCGCTCCATCTCAAATTATCTTACTAATTTGAGAATTCGTGTACTCCAAATCACAATTGATAATTTCTAGGTTTCTTTAAAATCAAGAACACTTTCTCATTGTTTTTTTGTTCACAAAAAAGTAAGGCTCTCTCAATGTTCCATAGAAAAGAGAAATGTAACCTTTTAAAACTAAGACAAAGCCAAACTTCTCCTATGTCAAATTCTATACAACGCGATAAAAAAAAACGAGTTTTGTTTTTGAAACATGAATTACAAAGAGCCGAATTAACGAGTCTTGTTCATGATTTCACTCTTTCCAAAGATGTTCGTTACAAGACTCTCCAACAACTCAATAAATTACCACGAAACAGCTCTCGAACGCGCATAACTAATCGATGTGTTCTTACTGGTCGAGGCCATTCCGTATACCGTTTTTGTGGACTTTCTCGAATTAAATTTCGTGAACTTGCAGCTCAAGGTCTTTTAATGGGAGTAACGAAAGCAAGCTGGTAGTTCTTTTTCTTTTTTTTTATTTTTTAAGAAGCAATACTCTACGTTCTTTTTGATTTGAGAAAGAAACTTATGTTGTCTCAAAAAACATTTTTTTATGAAAAACCAAAACACACTTACTAAGAATTCTTGTAGAAAAAAATGGAAATGGACAAGAGTTACGGGTGGATCCTTTTGTGCCGTTCTTCTTCTCTTGTTTACTGTTTATTTACCATTTTTTCAACGTTTATTTTTTGTAAAACCAACATTGTTTCTCGAATTACAAAGCTTTCTTCATTTTTTTTACACTAGAATTTTAAACACTTCAATAAACCAAACAGTGTTTAATGATTGTTATTTATTAGATTATAATTTTGAATTTTCCTTGCTTTGCAATCATCTCCGCATTAATTTGGAAAAACACCAAAACTTCGTGTTTTTCCAAATTTTACCTTTTTTTAGTTATTTTACATTTTACAGCATTTTAAGAAAAAAAATCACTCCATTTTTAGATTATCTTACAAATCCATTACTAGCTTATAAGGATATACTATGGTATTTTGATACTCTTGCCACTTTTTTCGATTTTGTTTCGTCAAAAAAGCCACTTTATAACTCCTTGCTTCCTCAATTACCTCCAGTTTTCTTAGAATTGTCTCAAATTCTCAATCAGAAATTCGTTCTTGAAACTTTTTTTAATGATAAAAGCGAAGGATTTAAAATTCTAGTTTAATGACATTTATAAATAAACATATGTATATATATATATATTTAAAAGTAACCCCTTTGCTTTTGTCTTTTTTGACACTTACACTCCTGTTTTTTCTCTAGAACGCTATCTGTAAGCAAGAGAAAAAAACAGTAATGAATCAAAAGATTGAAGAATAATTTTTTCACTTTTTTGATACGAAAAAAAGTAAATTCTTTACATGTTAGCTTGAAAAGGTTGATTTCATTGGGTTTCCAGATTAATCACTTGTGAAAACAGTTGATTGAGCATTTCTTGATGTTCAGGTAAACTTAGATGTAAATCTTGATTTACATTCTCATTTATTCCAAAATTTGGATGAAACATTTTAGAATAATCAATTCATGTGTTAAAGACTGTTGTACTAGGGCAAATTGCAGCTAAACCGTTTTTTAATTGATGTAAATAGAGAGTGTGAGTTAAATCCAAAGTGTTGAGAAGAATCGTTCTATTTAAAATGTTGAATTCCTGAAAAATTTGTTCTAACTTTACGTTTTCAAATCGGTAGAGTGACCATGGCTCTAAGTTTTTTAAGAATTGTAAAAAATGAAAATGGGATTCTAAAACATGAGCTGCGTTTTGTTGACATAGATTGAGATTTCATAGATTCTGCGGTGAATTTAACACCGGAATGACAGGAAAAACACGAATGAAACCTTCTGACCTTGCGACTGCAACAGCTTCAAAATGGTGTTCATGTAAAAAGATATTTTCTCTTTTTTCAATAATTTCTAAGGTTAAAGTATGAAGTTGTTGAGAAAAATTCATTGTTTGTAAATCAGAATCATAGTTTAAAGTGTTATAACTAAAAGGCAGTCGATTGAGCACATCATCATTTAAGCTTGTGCCAGGAAGATGATACTGTAAGATGATTTCCTCTTTAGAATTTGGATCTAATGACATTGGGACGACATAACATCCTTTCTGGTTTCCAATTTGTGGTGGATTGGGCACATTTTCGACGTTTGGTAAATTAAAAAGAATGTTCGGATTAACTGTGTCGTCTACTAATGAAAGATTCGCAAGGCCTAGAAGTTGTCTTAGTCGACGGGTTTCAAAAACTAAACGAGGATTCGAATCGTGAGTTTGACTAGTGGTAGTATCAAGGCAACGATCTTCTAAATATTTAAGAGCCGGAAAAAGATTTTATGATAAAGTGGATAATGAAGAAACAGTGTGATTAATGACTCTCTCTTCAAAAACAAATCCATTTTGAAATTGCTGTGTCTCACAAATTGATTTAATAAGTAATTGTTGATTTGTTTTTGTAATGAGTTGGAAATAATTCAGATCGAGTTCTTGAAGTTCTGCTGATTTTAGCACCACTTGATTTACAAACTCATACCATCTGGAAAACTTTTCTCGAAAACAAGAACAATGATTTTGAAATCCATTTACAATTTGCTGTTCTGTCAATACAGTATCATCAAAATTCATAAATTCAAGTGATTTTAGTGGAATCACAGGAGGGTTATTCCAGTTTTCTCGAAAACGAATAGAACCACTAAAGTTTTCATAACGTAAACATTCTAGTGGCGTTAAGTGGGCTTCTACGAAGCCCGAGTCTAGAGGGGGGTTGACAAAGTAAAATCATCCTCGAACCCCTTTAGTTTTTTAAAATCTAAGGGATATTCTCTCGAATTTGGTGTTTTTAATGGTAAATAAAGCCCTTTATAGACTAATTGGTCATTTGCAAAACCAACACTTGCTTCTGAATCAGTTTCTGATTCAGCTTCTATGGCATAAGCTGTTTCTATGCAGAAAACATGAAAAATACAAACAGGGAGAAGAAAAAAAAAAGCATTCCATTTTAGGTGACGATGGGGTATATAATGCTTGCCCTAAAACTTAAAAAACAAAAAAAGAAAAGCAAAAAACCACCCATAGTAAAAATCATGAGTTTAAATTAAAAATTCTTTTTCAGAAATGCTCAAAATTTCTAGGCTCTTTCTCAATGGAACATTGAGGATGAGAAGATCTTCTTCTTTAGCAAAACACCATAAAGAATTCATCATAGGAATTGATGGTTACAAAAGCCTTTCTTTTTGCAAACAAAAAAAACATTGTCCTTTTTCTCCTTGTTGTTTTCATTGTAAACAAGGAGAAAGAAACATTGAGGAAATCCTTGTTCTTTTTAGGAAGCATGGGAGTCTTCTTACAAAAAAGAAGATTCCCATGCTTCCTAAAATTTGAATCAAATCACTCCTTGATTCTTTTTGGAAACAAAAACAAAGTTAAATTGAAGACAGGCTTAAGGCAAATAGTCAAAACTTAACAATATCCCAGAAACAAGAACAACCCAGGCTAATGAGAGAGGGAGTAAGACTTTCCAACCTAAACGCATTAATTGATCATAACGATATCGAGGAAATGCCGCTCGAACCCAAATAAACGAAAATAAGAAAAAAGTCACTTTGAATCCAAACCAAAAAATTCCAGGAATCCAATGGAAGAGGACAAAATGAAACGGGGGTAACCAACCACCTAAAAAAAAAAGAGTACAGAGACTTCCCATGACAATCATGTTAGCGTATTCACCTAAAAAGAACAACGCAAAACCCATCGAAGAATATTCCACGTTATATCCAGCCACAAGCTCAGCTTCAGCTTCAGGTAAGTCAAAAGGCGCTCGGTTTGTTTCAGCTAAACATGAAATAAAAAACATGACTAGGAGTGGAAACAGGGGCACACAGAACCACACGTGTGTTTGTGCTCTAACAACTTCTGACAAGTTCAATGAGCCTGTACATAATAACACAGTAATGAGAATCAAGCCAATTGAAACTTCATAAGAGACCATTTGTGCAGCTGATCGTAAGCTTCCTAAAAAAGCATACTTTGAATTACTTGACCAACCTGCGGTGATAATGCCATAAACACCTAAAGAAGAAATGGCAAATAAATAAAGTAATCCTACGTTAAGATCAGCTAAAACCAGACCTTCTCCGAAAGGAATCACAGCCCAGGCTACTTGACTTAATAAAAAAGTAAGAACTGGCGCAAAGAGGAAGATTACTAAATTTGCGCTACTAGGTAACACAGGTTCTTTGACTACTAATTTCAACCCATCTGCTATAGGTTGAAAAATCCCAAAAATACCCACAACGTTCGGTCCTTTTCGTCGTTGCATAGAGGCTAATACTTTTCTTTCAGCAAGCACTAAAAACGCAACACCCAAGAGCAAAGGGATAGTTAACACTAAGATTTTAAGAATCAGACTTAAAAAAAAAAAAGTCATACTGATGTATACAAAAACTTAAAAGAGTGTCACACATTTTTTCTTTTACGCAAAGAAAAGAGTGAAGACGTTAAGAATTACAGGACTAGGTTAACTCAGAAATTTTTCTAGTTTCTGAGAAAATTTTTTAGAATTGGTTCTTTTTTACGAAAAAAAAGACAAGGGACATACTGTGATATTCATTCTCTCTCTTTTTATAAAAAAAAGTATTTATTGACCGCCCTTCTCCTTGTTCTCTTTGTTCTTCTTTTTCTCCTTGGTGTTCTCCTTGTTCTCCTTGTTTACAAGGAGAACAAGGAGAACACCAAGAACCAAGAACAACAAAAACTTGTGCTCAAAAACTACAAAGTTGAAGGGCATTCTTTTTGTTCTTTGTCATCTTTTTTCATTTCGATTAGACAGTTGCTAAAAATTTATCTGTGAAACCGTCAAAAAATGTTTTTAGTTGACTGTTTAGTTCATCAGAAATTACTCGTTTTTCTCTAATAGTTGATAAAATTTCAGGAGAAATTTCTTGAAGAATTGCTTGTTCAAAACGTGGAATTGAAGACACACTCATTTTATCTAAGTATCCACGAGTTGCCGCATATAAAACAACAATTTGGTTTTCAATAGGCATTGGTTGGAATTGACCTTGTTTTAACACTTCAGTTAAACGAGCTCCACGATTTAATAAGTATTGAGTTGCTGCATCTAGATCAGAACCGAATTGAGCAAAAGCAGCTACTTCACGATATTGAGCTAACTCTAATTTTAGAGTTCCTGCAACCTGTTTCATTGCTTTTACTTGTGCTGCAGAACCCACACGACTTACAGAAAGACCTACGTTAATAGCTGGACGAATACCTTTGTAGAATAACTCAGTTTCTAAAAAAATTTGTCCATCAGTAATTGAAATCACGTTTGTAGGAATATATGCTGAAACGTCTCCTGCTTGAGTTTCAATAACAGGAAGTGCCGTTAGAGATCCACCTCCTACATCTTTCGACATTTTTGCTGCTCGCTCTAGAAGGCGAGAATGAAGATAGAAAACATCTCCTGGGAATGCTTCACGTCCTGGAGGTCGACGTAAAAGAAGAGACATTTGGCGATAGGCTACGGACTGTTTACTTAAATCATCAAAAATAATTAAAGCATGCATTCCATTATCACGGAAATATTCACCCATAGCAGATCCTGAATACGGGGCTAAAAATTGTAATGGTGCTGGATCTGAAGCAGTTGCTGCTACAATAATTGAATACTCTAAAGCACCTGCATCTGAGAGAATTTTCACAATTTGAGCTACTGTAGATCGTTTTTGACCTACTGCTACATAGACACAATAAAGTTTTTTTGACTCATCAGTTCCTGCATTTACACCTCTTTGGTTGATAATAGCATCAATAGCAATAGCAGTTTTCCCAGTTTGACGATCACCAATGATTAGCTCACGTTGACCACGTCCAATTGGTACAAGACTATCTACTGCTTTTAAACCTGTTTGCATAGGTTCATTAACGGATTGGCGTGCGATAATTCCAGGTGCTTTCACTTCAGCTCGACGGCGTGTAACATCCTTTAATGGACCTTTTCCATCAATAGGGTTTCCTAAAGCATCAACAACTCGACCTAATGTACCTTTTCCTACGGGAACATCAACAATTGTTCCTGTACGTTTCACGATATCACCTTCATTAATTGCGTTATCGCTCCCGAATAACACAACACCAACGTTATCGTTTTCAAGGTTTAGGGCCATACCGCGGACACCACTCCCGAACTCTACCATTTCGCCTGCTTGGATTTTGTTAAGCCCATAGATACGAGCAATACCATCACCGACCGATAACACTCGGCCAATCTCGTCTATATTGATTTTAGAATATGAGTTAGAAATTTTTTGTTCTAATAATACTGATATTTCACTTAAAGATAATGCCATATACGATGAATATACAAAGAAAAAAATGCTGACAAAGTGGGTTTCTTTTTGCTTCTTTTTAGTTCTTTTTGTTTTACAAAAAGAACAACAAGGAGAACAACAAAAAAGAACGATACACTCCCTGCTGTGAAAACAGTCTTCAAAAAAGAAAACTTTGAAGACTGTTTTCACAGCCTGTTTTTTGTGTTTACACAAAGAAAGTGCATACACTTTCTTTTCATTTGAGATCTTGTTCTTGAAAAAAATCTTCACCAATTTCAAGAACAAGAAGAAAGTTCTTCTTGTTTCTCGTTTTTTTGAGAAAAAGAAAAATCTTGAATGAACAATCATGAATTGATTATTGATCAGAGAAATCAGCAGGGGAAAAGGGATTCGAACCCTTAACCATTGGTTTTGGAGACCATTATTCTACCATTGGAACTATTCCCCTTGGTTTCTTTTTAGAGCTAAAAAAACCAACCCAAATAGCTTTTTTTGTTGTTACAGAGATTTCTCTACTTTTTTAAGAAAAGCCAGCCTACTATCGGACTTGAACCGATAACCGTCGGTTTACAAAACCGATGCTCGACCAATTGAGCTAAGCAGGCAACCATTCTCATTACGGTACTTTCCCAATGTGTATTTCTTTTTGTTCCTTAAAAGAAATACACATTGGGAATGAGAACAAGGGTCGTTTTCGTGCTTGGAAAGATTCGAACTCTCAACCCTCAGATCCGTAGTCTGATACTCTATCCAATTGAGCCACAAGCACAAAGTTACGCGTTGTTCTCTTTAGTTCCAAAAAGAAATCCTTCTAATTCCAGTTTTTTCGATCGAAAAACTTTCTGGAACTAGTTGGTATTCTTTTTGCAAGCAAAAAGAACGTGAGTGTTTATTCATTCTATAGGCATTAAAAAAAGAAGATGTTCTACCCCTTTAAAAGGTTAATAAATTCGACAGCAATTGTACCACGAACTCGATAATAAACTACTAAAAGTGCTAAACCTATGGCTGATTCGGCAGCGGCAACTGTGAGAATCAGGAGTGCAAAGAGTTGGCCAATTAAGTCGTCTAAATACACCGAGAACAGTAAAAAATTTAAATTGACTGCTAAGAGCATTAATTCAATCGACATGAGCATGACAATGATATTTTTTCGGTTTAAGAAAATGCCCCAGATACCCAGTAAAAACAATATCATAGATACCGCTAAATATTTGACTAAATCCATAAAAACTTGATTTACTTATTTGTTACTTTTTTCTTTTTGCTTTCTTTTTAGTTCTTTTTGCTTTCTTTTTGTTTCCAAAAAGAAAGCAAAAAGAACTGTATTGAAAAAAACCATGACAAAATTTTTAAATGATTACTGACACTACTAATTAGAAGGTATTTTGTCTTAAGATACTTTTCGGATAGTTTTTGCAAAATCTCGAGTGTTTTGTAAAAAAACCTGTTGTCGTTTGATACGAATTCCTTTTTGCATTGTTAAAACAATAGCTCCGATCATAGCCACAAGTAAAATGAGACTCGATAATAAGAAAAAATAGAAATAATACGTATAGACTAAGTTACCAATAGCATGAATATTTGTTACTGTTTGTAAATTTTCTGACCAGTTAACAAAACTACTGTTTTGAAATTCTAAGAAACTTTCTGTGTTATATAACAGCAGAGGGATTAAATCGTTATCGACTATAAGTAAGACTTCAAAGAGAAACAGGAGACCAAGTACTCCACCAATCGGAAGATAGCGTAATCTTTTTTCATTGATTTCTGCAATCTTAATGTTTAACATCATGACCACAAAAAGGAACAACACAGCAATAGCACCAACATAAACAACTAAAAAAATCATAGCAAAAAAATCTAAACCCAATAATACGAGCAATCCCGCAGCATTAAAAAAAACTAAAATCAGAAACAACACTGAATGTACCGGATTTCTGGCTTGTATGACCATGACACCAGAAAGAAGTGTTAAACTTGAAAAAAAATAAAATAATAAATCCATAGTGAATTTTTGTTTTAGTGTATTGATACACCCTTCAGAAAATTGAGAGGTCCTCTCTCAAATTGAAACCATCTAGAGCACCCACTTGTCCTCAATTGCAAAGTGAGGAAGACAATATCTTCAGATTACCAGGATAGAGAGTCGAATTCCTTTTTTTTTTACCATGAAACATCTCGGTTGAGCACTGAGCTGCGCACAATTAGTGATTCTCTGCTCGTTGACAAAAAAGAGCTTGCTTCATATAGAGAGACAGTTTTCGTTGGCAGATCAGGACGACTTCTCCAGATTTTAAAAATCAAAAAGAAAGAGTAGAACCAAAAAATCAATGCTATCATGGAGTTTCTGACACTTTTCTATGCGCGGAAGAAATGGGATTCGAACCCATGATACACAAAAGAGTGTACGCTGATTTAGCAAACCAGTGCCTTCAGCCACTCAGCCATTCTTCCACCATTTCAGCCCTTGAATGTACCTCTCGATTCACTCCCTAGGGAGTGAATCGAGAGGTACATTCAAAAATAAAAATTTTATTTACTTAAACTTGTTGTTTTATAATGAATCAGATAATTTTCAAATTTACCTAAAAATGGAACCATAATTAAAAAATAGATAAAAAAGAACACTGACGCACATTGACCTACTAAAATATAAGGGTCTTCTACTGGTTGTTGTCCAATCCAACTTAGGAGAACAACATCAGCAAGAATTAACCAGAAAAACTTTTTATGAAAAGGTCGAAAATTCGAACTACGAATTGGTGAGGTATTAAGAAAAGGGAGTGCCAATAATGAAATAAAAACCAGAGCAATTGCTGCTACACCTGCAAGTTTATTTGGAATACTACGAAGAATTGCGTAAACCCATAGAAAATACCACTCTGGAACAATGTGAGCTGGCGTTGACATTGGATTTGCTGGAATGTAGTTATCTGGATGTCCTAACACGTTAGGATAAAAATAGAGAAACAATGAAAAGAAAAGAGCAAAAGCAACCCAAGCCACTAAATCTTTTACATAAAAATAAGGATAAAGTCCAACTTTATCCACTGTGGAATTTGTGCCTAGGGGATTATTAGACCCATATTGGTGTAATGCCGCTAAATGGATCACTGAAGCCCCAACAATGATAAATGGTAGTAAATAGTGCAAACTAAAAAATCGATTTAAAGTTGCATTATCTACGGAAAATCCACCCCAAAGCCAAGTAACAATGCTATCCCCCACAACAGGTATTGCACTCGCTAGACTTGTAATTACGGTAGCTCCCCAGAAAGACATTTGACCCCATGGGAGTACGTATCCTATAAAAGCAGTGATGATCATGAGAAGAAGAATTACAACTCCGATACACCATAATAATTCACGTGGACTTGCATAGCTGCCATAATATAAACCACGAAACATATGAATGTATACGACAATAAAAAACATACTTGCACCGTTAGCGTGCATATATCGAAGGAACCAGCCCCCCTCAACATCTCTCATAATATGCTCGACACTTAAAAAAGCTAAATCAACGTGGGGAGTATAATGCATAGCTAAAAAAATTCCAGTGGCGATTTGAACCACTAAACAAATTCCAGCTAGACTCCCAAAACTCCAAAAATAATTCAGGTTACTTGGAGATGGATAATCAACTACATGAGCGTTTAATACAGATAAAATTGGTTGTTTAATTATTGAAACTCGTTTCATAAAAAATTGTGTGTGTGTGTCCCCTCAACCATAAGGTGCTCTCTCCATTTGCGTTCTCTGGGGTTGTTTTTGATTGTTTTTTGGTTGTAAAAAAACAATCAAAAACAAGGAGTAACCTCTCAATTTTCAATTGAGGGAGAGGACAGGAGAAAAATCTAAAATTGGTACTCTTTTTTTGTGTAATTCAACCAAAAAACAACACCCTCGAAAAACAATGCTAGAACAAAAATTTTTCAAGGATTGCAGCAATCTTTGGCATTACCACGTGAGATAATGCAGTCGCTAACTCCTCAGGATTTTCGTCTTTTGAGGGTATGAGAGAGCGGAACCGTTCCCCAGCTTGACGAC
>Ga0316217_10006206_pt1 | contig 11958 bp, 11 predicted proteins | sample 1anoAmetaG_FD_203633 | JGI IMG/M metagenome (GOLD analysis project Ga0316217, IMG submission 203633) | Freshwater microbial communities from Trout Bog Lake, Wisconsin, USA - 1anoA | ecosystem: Environmental > Aquatic > Freshwater > Lake > Hypolimnion/Profundal zone | place: USA: Wisconsin... | reverse complement strand
TGCCAGTATCCCTCATAGAAAGTGCCCTCCCTCCAGATTTGCCTACCCACCCCATTGCGCTTGCCATCCCTCCACTGGCCACAATAAATCACTCCGTTCTAGAGCTCAGTAGGAGGCTTGGTTTCGTAGGGATAGGTCTCTGTAAAGGTGAACTATCCAAGTTTAAGGTAGGTATTTCTCACTGCGTCCGGACATATTTTAGCCAATTATTCGAAGTTGAAGCTGTCGGCCTTGCTGGTGTCAGACTGGGGAAGCAGCGTGACCCCAGTATTGGGCCCAATATTTTCGCAAGTTTAGCAATTTCCCATTTTTTGAATTATGCCTTTCCGTTAAAAAAGCAAGCCAATTATTATAATTCGTGCTCTTTACTAATCAATAAAGATTTCATCAATCACCCAGCTATTTCCTTCAGCTTCTCTAAAACTTTTATGGCTTCCTTGTGGGTCGTCTAGCTCTTCTAGACTGAACTGTCTACCAGTTTGAACACCTGGTTGACGTTTTCGGAGAGCTAGCCAATCGCGACCTCTATGATTCCTTCAGTATCTCCCTCTCCCATTGCTGGGAACCATTCAATATCCTCCTTTTGAACTTTATCATTGATATCGAACTCCAACCCAGTGTAATCGGTCTTACCCTTCTTCTTCAAAATGTAGAGATAGTACAGATAGTTCCAGAGGAAGTGCTTGGCAATGTGTTTCTCAAAGGTCGAACCAGTCCTTTACATCTACATAGAAAATTAGGTACCACTGGCTTGGACATGTTACAGATGTAGCAGTAGGTCTATTTGTCGGAGTCTCTCTCGCTGTCCTGCTACTTCAGCTCGCTGAAGGCGTCGATCATTATACCGCTTATTATGCTTTGGAACATCATTTACATAAACACCACGTACACTGTGTCGAACACAAAGCGGTCGTTCTAGAATTTTTACATTGATTCGCCTATTGCTCCGCCTGTGTATAGCGTCAGAACGCACCCTACTATATCTTAGCAAGCCTATTAGGGAAGATCTTCAGACCAGAGAACTGGAGTGTAGGTATTCAGTGAAATAACGTTGAACACGAGGATGAACACTCCGGCAAGGAAGGACAAAAAGGCAAGTTTTTTGAAATTATTGAGGATGGCTTTGAAAATATTGGTGAGTTATGAGATATCAGTGAAGATATCGAACAAGTGTATGGTGTACCATTACACGCCCACAAAGTTACCCATTATGGTGGCTGTGACGAACATCAAAATGGAAAGGAAACCAGATTCGTACTGAGATAGTGCATAGGTAGTCACAAAAATGTTTCTAATTATGACATTACTCAAAAATACATGTTTGATCTTGCTGAAGTAAGGCTTCACTAATTCAAAAACTTTAGTTGACTATGCGATGAATAACTCCCAACCCTAGGTCTCTGCATACTCTTTCTTCTTGGTATCTTCAGGCGGCTTGGCCTCAGACTCCTCCAACTTTTGACTTTCTTTAAGATAGAGGTCATACTTATTGAGAGCCAAAGGTTTCCTCAAACTAATCCATATAATCATGAACCATAGAGTTACAAGCAACTGCATTGAGGCGGCAATACGTATCAAAAACTAAGAGAAGCTGCTAGTATAGGTGAAGGTTGAAGTCATCTACTAGGTATCATGGTCCACCATTATAAAGAACACCATCAGGAAACAGATGAAGAAAGAGATGTTTCGCGCCATTTTTCTTACGGAGGCTCCGTACTAAGAGGTAATGGGGAAGTTGACTCCTTCTTTGAAGAAAGGAAGCTGGTGAGGTACGTATTTCAGGGTGTAATTGAGATTGATTTACTAGTATACTTAGTCCTGGAAGTTTAGCAGGGTGATAAGCTTATCCCTCTGCGTCTATCTCTTGACCCTCATCATAATAGAATCACGAGTGTCCGCAGCCAAGTAGTGGAAAATAGGATGCCTGGGGAAATAGATGTACTGGAAACCCTTCTAATTTCCATTATGGCAGCTAATCTAGATGGAAAGGATCAGTTCATCGAACTGTGCCAAGAAAACTTCAATATCCCGATAGTTGTCATAATTTTAATTCTTAGCGAAGTCGATGAATTCTTGTTTGAATGCTGCTGCTTTCGAAGCTTTCTTCCTTTATTCTAAATTGGGCTTGTTCTTGTCATATTCTGCTATTTCCTTGCATTTCTCTTCATAAACACTAATCTTTTTAAGAATGTAAAACACTGAGAGAATGTTTTGAAGCTAATCGTTAAGCATAGGTCCTTCTTCTTCTATTTTACTTTTGTATCGGATTATTGCCTTTTCATCAAATTTTGAAAGAAGCCTTTTCTAGAACTCTTTCTAGCTCAACTATCCCTTCTCGACCTAAAGATCTTCAGCCTTTTATTTTAAAATCTTCATCAAGTTTTGTTTGATCACAATCCATAAAAATTTGGGTTGGCATTTCGAAATGAATTCTTGGATGAGAATGTTGTCATTTCCTTCGAAGTTACAAAGAGCCAAGTCTATACCCTTTTGGTAGATGTCCTTGAGCTGATTAATAGGATCTGAATCGTTTTCTCCTTAACCTACTGTAAACTTCCGATTGTAAATGTTCTCGTCATTGAGGAAGTAATCGGCCAGATAGCTCAGATCCTCGAAAAATGTGCTCTTCATAAAGGCGATTTGATTTTTGATACAAGGGAGCTGAGTTATTTAGTTGATAAAATCTAAAAGAGTTTGGGGTATTCCAACCACTTTAGTGTTCATTATCTTGAAAAGTTTTCTGAGAAGAAGGGTTGTCACCTCAATGAAATTGATTGTGTTGGTTTTTTTCTGGGTAAATTTCATATCGTTATATTGCTCAAGTAAAAATTGCTTCATTTTCGTGTTATTGTTCTCGCAGAAGAGCTGAAGGAAACGGAACATTCTGCACAGTGCTTGCTAGTTGCCTCTCTAGTTTCTAAGCTCAGCTTTGTCAAACACGCTACCTCCAAATGCATTATCGATTACGTAGTTTTTAGCGTCAAAATGGTCGTAAATATCGACAATCGAGTAAGCGAAATCTCTATCTTTGCCAACAGCTTCGTCTTTTATTTTGCGTATTTCAATCAAAATAAGCCCAATATTGCTAATAAGTCTTTTAATGGACAAAAGCATAGAATTCTAGGTATCTTTTGCAAGAACTTCCAAAAGACTATTTTGGCAGTTAGGGTTTCCGTTAAAGAGATAAGCAATACCCAACAAAAGAGTTTCGTTAAGTATTTACAGCTTGTTACTAAAAGTATTGTTGTATCTGAAGATGGACTAAATGAACAAAGAACCTCCACATTTCATGATCAGCTCCTGCCTCTTTTCAAGCTATTTCAAGGTGAGCTCTATATTAATTGTCCTTTCAGCAGCATTTGGTTCTTATGATTCGATTTCTCCAGGGAAGTAATCCGCATCCCATTTATCTACAGGCAACTTATAGTTTTGCTTTTCTTAAACTGCCTAGGTAATGTAACATCTTGCAATTTTGATCACGAATATCTTTTATTAATCTTGGATGGTGTCGTGATTGTTCATGATCAGCTAGAAGGATTTAGTGAAGATTTCTTCTAGAGGCACGACTGCCGTCAGTTTGTTACCCTATCCGACTGCAATCCACCTCTGCTCGTAGTAGTGTTTACTTGTTTAATCGATTAGAGTCAAAGTACTCACCAGTTTGTAGAACTAGTCTTCCTTCAATTTACGGAAAACAGGGGATTAGTCGATTATCTCCTTGACTATGTTCAGGCGTCGGTTCAGTTCGATATTTTATTCATTTTAGGTCAAAGTAGGCTTGGCGATAACCTTGAAAATGCGTGAGTTTGCAGTTTGGATGTGAGGCTTGTAAAGGGAAGTTGATACTTCTTTGAATTTTTTAGATTTGATTTATCTCAATGGCTCTCCTTCACAGGCGAAGATTGTCTAAATATAGATTTACTTCAACTCTTGAGGCGTTCCTTCTTTCTTCTCTCTCTTTTGCGCCAGCTTTTTAGCCTCCTCCCTCTTCTCCCTTGCTTTGATGTCTCTAATCATGCTTGACAAGTTTTTGAAGAAACTTTTAGAGTGATCATAGATATAGTTTTTCTTCTATGGTTCCATACCCAAATCATCCTGATCTTCAGCAACAACTGCTTCTAAATCATGACGAGCCTGCTTTTCCAGGTACTTGATGTCCAGTAATTGCAGCACTTTGAATATGTGCTTCTTGATTTCTTTGATGAAAGAGTTGATGATATTTTTGTTGGGGTAGAGCTTATTCAAGCATCCGATATGATGTAGCAATTTGACGAGCTGGTCGTGTATTTATCGCTGGTTTTATACCTTATGCTCTTCCTTTTGGATCTATCTCTTCAAAATCTTAAAAAACTAAGGCTTCAGTAGCATCTCCTAGATAGTGATAAAGATCTAAAGAATCATCTCAATGATCTAACTCATGGCGAATTTGAAACGAATGCCATTTGGAATCACAATCTCATCACTGATACTTTTGTTTCTGTGCAGAATGATCAGGTCATCAAGCTAGTCGTTGATGATCTTGAACTCTTTTCTAATGAATTCCTCAAACAGGAAAATATCGCGATCTTTGTTGACATAGTAAAGTCGGTTTATATAGGCACGAATCGCTCTGCGGATTTGCCACCGATTTGTGTTCTTGAGGCAATCTAAGCAATAAGGGTAGGGATGAATGTTTTACAGTTTACCAACGTTTATGAAGTTTTTACTCTAGACTATGACTGAGAATAACTCAAAGAAGGATGCGATATAGCTCTATTCGTACGAAAGGGCAAAGTTGTCTCTTTTGTTGAGGAATTAAACCTTATCTTTGAAAATCAATTTTTTGAACTTGTTGTCTTGGAACCGATTCATTAACAGCTCTTGATTGATTCTAAAGCCTTCACCGTTCAGCACAAGAATACCTCTCAGTGCGAAGATAATTTGACTTTTTTCATAGCTGTTTACTGCTATACCTTCGCTCTTCCCTTATTTGAGATCAAGATCAACACAAGCCTAAAGTGCTCCGTTGATAATCTTTTCAACAAGTGAGGTGTTTGCGATTAAATTTTTGTTGTTGACTGTCACTTGATATAAGAAATTGGCTGCACCAACTCGGTGTTTGAGGTGAGGGAGTATGTCAGGCACGAATTGCATAAGCTTTTGCTTACCATCCAGATTATTGAAGCAGAGAAGAGCTAAATAATGATAGATTCCGAATAAGATCTGCCTGTGGATTTCGTTGGGCGGGTTTTAACCTACTATTCTTATGTAAGTCATCAGAGGCTGATATATACCCTCAGCGATGTTCATGTCCTGGAAAAGTTTGTTATTTCTCTACTTCTAGTCAAGATAGTTGAAAACTCTGTCTCCTTTGAAAAAATCGTCATCTACTTGCATCAATAGCTCGATATTCTTCAAATTAATGTCTTCCTTCAGAGTTCGTGACAGGAAAAACAAGTCTTGTAATATTCCGGAGCGGTTTTTGTTTAGTTTCTCCAAACTATCATAGGGTTTTTTGATAAAATATTCATAGTTGGTATCTTGGAAGCTGGCTAATCCAACAATATTTTGGTTTGTCAAGATCTAAAACTTTTCTCTCATATACTTCAACGTCATATAAACCTCAAGAAGATTGCCCTTCCCGCAAACCAAGATGCCTTTAAATTGCTAAATTAGATCTTTCCTTTGTTAGAAGAAGAATCTCAGCATTCGCAAGGAGGAGCTTAGTAGTTTGTTATCTTTGTAGACAGGTAGCTAAAGCAAAGCAAGCACCATTGAGTCAAAGGATGGGGTATCTTTTTAGCCAGTGCCTTGGAAAAGATATCTATTTTTGCTCATATCGTCCACATTGGCATGCTCAAAAGGTGTCAACTATTTGAATTTATTGCACCAAATATTGACCTTAAGCATTATATCCTGGTCTTAGCTTATTTTGGGGACATCGCCTAACAGAACGTCATATTAGCTCTTGTGAAATTCTTAACGCGCAGCATCGTTTCTTTTCTTCTGCTCAAGATCCTTTATTTCAGGCTATTTCTCTTGTTTGTTGTAATCATCGAAATTTTCAGTGGCCTAGTAAAGACCTTTGAAGAAGTTCATCATATATCTCAATCTGATATCAATTTAGAGTTCATTGATGTATTTGAAAATTTCAGTTGTCTTGATCTTGCAATTGATGTTGAGAGCTATTTCAGGGCGATTGAAGCTCAAGCCCTCTTTGTTCAGCTTCACTACTTATGGAGCAGTTGTCTTATCTGTAAATATGTTGAACAGCTTTTTGTCGTCAATTTTTGTAATCCGCATTATTAAAAGAGGGATCAGTTTTCTGAACTGAGTGATGCTTTACCAAAGCCCAAGTAAAACGGTTTCTTTGAAGAGCAGGAGAACTGTGTGGAGTATATTGAGATCTGCATTATCTTGGTTGCAGGTTTAAATGAAAGCTTCAATATACTTCAAGATGGAAGTTAGGTAAAATTTCTATTACTCCTCTTTCTCTCCCTCGAAAGCTCTTTTAGTCGTATTGATATCCTCTTTTCTTACAATTCCTTTCTCCTATCCTTGATGACGATACCATCTGCTGATATTTTTGATGGTCTTGATTGGGGTAAACTTATTGTTGTAGACATAGATGTAATGGGCGATTCTTACAAATGGTTCGTGTACATTTGCGATGGGGTAGAGAGCTTGGCCTTTTTCTTTTGCGGCTTAGTTTGCCTCTCGAATCTAATTGTTCAGCTTTGAAATGTCAGGATCGAAGAGAATAATGGTCACCATTTGGAGAGATATCAAGGCTGAGACATTCTAAATAGCCACATTGTTCTTATCCATGCAGACATCAGCCAGAAGATTGACGAAGTGTAAGAAATAATTCCATTTGGGTCCCCAGTCTTTGTAGTATTTGGGAATTGGACTAAAATCTTGCTTATCTAAGGCGATTTCAACTCTCTTGGTTTTAATCTTACTAAAGGGGTCTTGAGGATTCTAAAATTAATCGTCCTTCGCTTCTATTTTGAACCTGTAACAAAAGTTATTGCCTTTGTCCTTGAAAAAGTGCTAAAGGATAGTATTTTGGTTCTGCTTTAAAATTCTGTCTTCGCATTTAATGAAAGTTGAGAAAAGCCTGAGGTACTTAGTGGTAAGTTAACCATTCCTATTTTTCCTGGCCTACTCGTAAAACCTTCTAATTAAATCTTTGATTTTATTTTAATCAATAGTGGCCTCAATGGCTTTCGCGTTATTCTGAAGGATTCCAACCAAACATTCTTGGATGTACTCTTTGTTTATATTTTTAGAATGGTCCAGGAACAAATCAACCCACCTTGATAAATAGAAACGGTTATCAGTGTTTCCTACCACGATCTTCTCTAGCAGTTTGTAGACTCTTTCGAAAACCTAAGAAATACGGGCTCTTTGAGCTCTATCGCTTGTGGTCGTTTCAGTGCTGTTTTCAATGAACTTAAAGCCTTCGTAAAGCTGGTAAATGATCTCAATAAGGAGCTCAGTAGTTCCAGTTTGCACTAATATCTTTTGGATAGTAGAGTTGGGAGTGTTGCCTGATGAAACAATTTCTGCATAAGTAGTACCATATATCTTTCCAGCAAGAAGTTCCAGAACTGCTCGAATGTTCTCAAGCTAATCTACACTGAGACCAATGAAATCGAAGCCAAGTCCTTTCTTTTTATCGTCAGCACCCTCGTTGACAGAAGGCAGGTTGCTATCTGCTTTTTCCTTCTCCTTCTCTTTTTATCTTTCGAGAGATAGCTGCACATCTCTGATTCTTTCTTTTTCTTTTACCATGTAGCTGATGTATCCATTCAAAAATTTGGTCAAGTGCTCATGTGATGAGAGTATGTATTGAATGTTCATTATAGTCTATTCATCGACTTGTACGATTAAGAAACTGTCTTAAGTTAGCTCTTCGACGTCTGTAAGCTCATAGAGGTCATAAAGCTATTCGGCAAATTTGACTGCAGGTGAAGATTTCTAATCTTTGGGTATCAATGCTCCTCTTTATATCTTTTTGCCCTAGCCTCCTTCTTTAGATGGGTCACTACAGATTAAATTAATGAGTCCTTTGTTGACAAATCCTCCTCCTTCAACTTAATTCTTGGAAGTGACTTTAACTTGGTATTCATTGTATTTGAGATACTTACCAGTGACTATATTTCTGGCATAGAAATGGTTGCAGTTCTCAGGCTTAAGTTCTTCAGTGTCCTTGGGTATCAGTTCCCAGAAAGACTAGTAGGTTTGTTTCTGGTCTTTGGTCTCCTTGAGAAAGAACCTCTCTTAGTTGAGTGAAGAGGAGATACAGCCCCTGTTTTTGGTGTGCTCGAAATAGACGATATCATGAGACTTAATCTTTTCTTTGTTGTTGATGTAGCTCTATGCCCTGCAGTGCTGAATAAATTTCCAAAGACACTTGCTTTTATTCTCGTTAATAATCGACATCCGCTTCTCATTGGGAATCTTGATAGTCGGCCTGCACTTCACATACTCCAACCCTTCGTCCCCCTCAGGCAAATCCCTCCTGTTGACAATCGGAGTATCAAGGTAAATGGGACTGTCGTTGTCGGTGAAGTTCATGTAGCAATCTGTGCTGACATGGTAGATGAGCAACTAGTCGTCGAAGAAGATTGGATCGCCATCATGCTGGTAACTGCGGTGGGTGTTAATTTTCCAGATAATCTGCTTGGAGGGTTGCGGACTCACTTCTATGGTGAATGCGCCGTCTCCAGAATCAGCCGCTTTGAGTAAACCTCGCAGGTAAGAGTTTGATTCAACATGTCGGAAGATGGCCTCAGCACCGTATTGAACTTCACTGCCGATTTTCGCTTCAAGGTTGGCTTTGAGAGTGAGAATCTAGCCTTCTGCCTTCTTTCTGAGACTATCTTTGTCGGAAGGTCTGCATCTAAGATGAGGTACTTCAAGATTTTGGACTCGTTCAGTTAATCATGGATGTCAAAGTTGGACTGCGGCATGATTTGGAAAAGTGATTATCTGTAGAAATTGACGTTGGCGAAGTTGGAGTACTTCTGATAGTAGATATTGGAGTCGGTGAAACTATCTGAGGGGAGCTGTACGCCTTGGAGATGATGAGTCCTTTGGACTTGTCTTGCTCGTGCTTGTTCAGGTTCACACCGTGGATGCGGATGATGTCGCCCCACTTCAGCGTGTTTTACTACTGCTCTGCCATAGATATATATCTTAATAAATTATAAGTGCAGCCTATATCATCACCCTAACCAATCGAACCTTCCATCATCTTTACAAATATGTCCACCCCTCTGCATTTAGTACTCAAGCTTGGGGTCAGCTCGAAAAACGAGCGAAATGGGGCAAAACTGCTAGATTTTGATGTAAATGTAGGAACAATATTTTTTATTTTATTTATTCAGCTGTTATCATTAGTTAAGATTCATCATCATTTTTCAGGATGAACTGTGTTCTTGATGAGCTTGCTGAAGTTTGATGGCCTTCTTCTTCAAACCTAAGCTAAATTTAGTCTTACTTTCTGTCAGCTATTGCTTTTCGAGTTTCTCAATGAGATAGTAGAAAGTTGGGAGGATATAACAGAAAAAGACTAAAAGCTGGAGTTTAGGCCAATAATTTCTGCGGAAATTAGTGGCTTTAAAATACTGGTAATCCACTTGGAAGGTAAACCAGGGCCACTTCATTTTCCTGGCCTGCCTTTAATCCTGATGGAAGTCTTTGAAGGATTCCGCTTTTTCAGCAGTAACGTTGTTGAATTCTGGATATCTATCGAGGGCATCTTCAATTTCTCTTGGACGATGCATTTGTCCGGGCTCTGCCTCTGCACCTCTTCTCTAGACACCCGTTTTATTTGGAAGGCCTCCCTGATATCGCCCAAACTCATCAATGTTGAGCTTCTTTTTCACTTCCTAGTGCCTATGTGAAACGAGTCATACTTATTTGCCTTTCTCTGAGCGAGATAAGACTTTGTGGCTGGGACTTTTGTTTATTAGGGGGAAAGATAGTTTTTTTTCCTTACTTGCAGCAGTGAATCGTAGGCGTCTCTGGTTTTGTTATCAGTTAAAATGACGAAAGCTTCGTTAAGCCACCTAAATCTTTCGTAATCGTGTTCGGGGATAATTCCCTCAGTAAGTTCCGCATAAGCTTTACGAATGGCTTGTTCAGTGGCTCCTTCTTCGACTTCAAGAATGTTATAGTAATTAACTCTATCTTTGGTAACGGCAGTGGCAAAAGAATATTTAGTTTGGACCAAACCAGGCATTCTTTTGAACAATTGAGCCAGCATGTATTAAGTGGTGAATATAATAATATCGATAATCCACAGCAATCAATTGATTTGAAATCAGGTGATATGTTTATCTAGTTTATGGGGGGATAAATGAATCTGGATACAAAAAATAAAACTAAAAATGCATATTAATTGGTTAGCAAATAACTCTTCTCTTACAATACTTCTTAGCATGAAAGTTGATTGGTTGTGGTCTCCAGTTTTTTCGTTTTTACTCTATTTAGGGTAAAATAGTAGTGAGGAATAACATTGTAAGCTCAGAATCACTCAAATTTTCTGGCTTGTAACGAGCTTCTTCATCTCTAATCCTTCCCTGAGATCAAAATCACCCTCAGATTAACCAATATTCTTTGATGGGCTGATAATCATTGATAAAACACCTAAGTATAAAAAAATTCATAGTGGAAATCCTCTATGCTTGCTTGGTTGAGATAAGTTCGCTCTCGTCTGTTAGTCAGTACTCAACCGCAGTGAGCTAGATAACTCTTTTGGTAAGAAATAAGAAGAGAGAGTTACCATATTTTAGAAATATTGGACCAAAATTTTCTAATCTGACGCAATTAAGTTTAGTTGAGAATGAGTTGTTGCTGATACCGGAACATCAAGAAGATGCCTCAATGGAAGCAACAAAAATTGATTTAAAGAACTTATTGATCGGTATAAGAAATAGTAAAGTAGCTATATTTCTTAGATTTATAATGGAATAGAAGAACGAAACAAATGTTGACGAATACTAGATTTTCTGAGAATACTTGTAACCTCGACGAAATAGTCGAGAAATACTCGACAGTTATGAATACCAACTACGATAAGCAGGAAAGATAGTTGCTTGATGCTCTATACCGCGAAGTTAAAGTACTCAAAAAGGAGGTGGCTATGTTTAAGAAGGAGGTCAGCTGCGAAAATATTGAGAAACTCATCAATTAGAAGCGGAGAGAAAAAGAAAAGGAGAGGCAAGTACTCTAAAACAGATGGAGGCAGTGTAATTAGTCATATAAAGCATCGCAGGAGTAACAAAAAAAATTGATAAACCAACAAAAAGAAGACGCTTTCGACCTCCAAAATCTAAAAACAAAAATAGAAGAGTTCAGAACCCACATTGACAAAGCCAAAACCAAAGCCGCAAACGATAGCCACTAAAAATAACTCAGCTTCATGACTGAGGCAAAATAAAACTACCAATCCCCCTACAAATTCGCAAGTAGCAACGCCCAGCTCTCCAAAGCTATCAATGAAAAACAGCAAAAACTACTTGCCAGTTCTTCGGCTTTCTTCTTTACTAGCAAGTATAAGTTGAATAAGTGCAAACCACTCTAACTAAATCTTGAAACCAGGCCGAATTTTGCTGATACTACGAAAAGCAGCAGATTTGAGAGTTCTTTTGATAGGACGAAAAATTTTAACCTTAATCTGAATAAGGATGTGACTGAGAGATAAAGCAATTTGCAGACATTTCTGAATGACCCATCAGTTCGGTTAAAATTGTTTAAGATTCTTAAAAAACAAATCTGATAAATATAATACTCTTTATTGTAAACTCCCTTATTTTATATCCCAAGCTTCGCAGTTAGAATCAGTTAGAATAAAATTGAATTTTTTGAATATGGGATGGGGTTGGGGTTGGGGGTGGGGGTTGGGGTTGGGGTTGGGGTTGGGGTTGGGGTTGGGGGTGGGGTTGGGGTTGGGGTTGGGGTTGGGAG
>Ga0316217_10006205_pt1 | contig 11959 bp, 9 predicted proteins | sample 1anoAmetaG_FD_203633 | JGI IMG/M metagenome (GOLD analysis project Ga0316217, IMG submission 203633) | Freshwater microbial communities from Trout Bog Lake, Wisconsin, USA - 1anoA | ecosystem: Environmental > Aquatic > Freshwater > Lake > Hypolimnion/Profundal zone | place: USA: Wisconsin... | reverse complement strand
GCGAGTACGCCGACAGCGCCGCGAACTGCGCCGGATCGGCGACCGAGCCGTACTCGGTCACGTTGAAGGCGCCGTTGGCGTCGCGCTCGACGCGCAGCATGTCGTAGATGCCGACCATCGAGACGACGGCCTTCCAGGCCTCGGGGTGCTGCGTGAGCTCGGCGCCCATCAGGAGGCCGCCGTTCGACCCCCCCATGATCGAGAGGCGCGCGGGGGTCGTGTACCGGGCGTCCACGAGGTGCTGAGCGCACGCGTAGAAGTCGTCGAAGACGTTCTGCTTGCTGGTGAGGTTCCCACCGGTGTGCCACGCCTCGCCCCCCTCGCCCCCGCCGCGGATGTTGGCGACGGCGTAGACGCCCCCCTGCTCGAGCCAGGCGAGCGTGTGGGGGCGGAAGCGCGGCGTCAGGGAGACTCCGAAGCCGCCGTAACCGGTCAGGAGGGCAGGGGCGTCGCCGCCCGGGGTCGCGCCTCGCGGACGGAGGACGGTCATCGGCACCCGCGTCCCGTCCTTCGAGGTGCACTCCTCACGGGTGACGTCGACGCCGCTGAAGTCGGCCACGGACGTCGCCGCGAGGGCGGTCTTCGTGACGGCCCCGTCCTTCCCGCTCACCTTGTAGACCGCCGTGGGCTGCGTGTAGCCCGCCGCGGCGAAGGCGATGTCGTCCCCTCCGAGCGGCTCGAGCCCTCCGATGGCCGACACGGGGGGCGCCGCTATTTGCGTCGAAGCGCCAGCCTTCCCCTTCGATACGGGCACGCTGCGAAGCCGCGAGACGCCCCCGGTGTCCTCGAGGAGGTAGAGGCGCGACCGGGTCGGGAGCACCTCCGACAGAACGGCGTCCCCCTCGGGGACGACGACCTCGGCCCTGGCGAGCGACGGGGTCGCGCCGGACGCGCGGAGCAGCCTGCGCCGCGGGGCGTCCTTCGACGAGACGAAGAAGAGCGACCCGTCGGGGGCAACGGCGACCTGACGGACGGCGTCGGCCCGCGTCGCCACGAGCACCCACTTGCCCGACGACGGGCGGACCCAGTGCTCCCAGCGGCCGCTGTCCCCGTCCTCGACGCGGGCCACGACGGTGCGTCCGTCCTCTCCGGTCGTGACCTCCCACTGAGCGATACGCGGTCCGTCCTGCCCGAGGACGGCGAGATCCTTCTCCGCGGGGTCGCCGAGCTTGTGGAAGTTGATGTGGCGGTAGGCGTTGGGTGACGCGCCGTCGGGGCGACCGCGCGTGTAGAAGAAGCCGCTCCCGTCAGCGATCCATGCGAGACAGTCGCCGTTGCCGGCTCCGTCGGCCTGGGGGACGACGTCGTTCCCGTCCTTTCCGGTCGCCACATCGAAGACGTGGACGTCCCCGTGCTCGGCGCCTGCCCTGGCGAGCGACACGGCGACGCGCTTGCCATCAGGCGAGGGGACGAACCAGCCGACGGACGTCGAGCCGCTCGGGTCGAGGACCGTCGGGTCCACGAGCACGCGCGAGCTCTTCAGGTCATCCAGGCCCCGGAGGACGATGAGATACGGCTGCTGCTTGGGCGGCCGGCGCTCCAGCGCGAAGAAGACCCCGCGGCGGGCAGTGAGGCCACTCCACGACGGCGACGAGTCGCCCATGAGCCGCTCGACACGAGCGCGAATAGCCTCGCGGCTCTGCCCGGCGTCGAGCCAGCTGCGGGCGAAGGCGTTCTCCGCCTCGGACCACGCCTTCACGCCGGGGTCGCTCCAGTCCTCGAGCCACCGGTAGTCGTCCGTGACCTGGACGTCCCGGTACGTGTCCACCACCGGGCGCTTCTCGGCGACCGGGTACGAAGGCTTCATGGGGCCGGGCGGGGGGGGCGGCGCCGCGACGGCCACCGGGGCGGCCTGCAGCGGGGGCGGGCCGCCCGCGTCGCCGGCACCGCAGGCGACCAGCGTCAGGAGCGGAGAGGCGAGCAGTAGACGGAGACGCAGCGTTCGACGCACCAGAAGCTCCTTGGTTGAGGCAGGGAGCGTACAGCGCGCCCTACCGCCGGGCGACGACGAATCGGCGGGTGGTCCCGCCCTCGGAGGCTGGCGCGCGAAGGCCCTACGGGGCCGGAGCGGGGGCCGCCGGAGCGGGAGCCGGAGCGGGCGCTGCCGGAGCAGGAGCGGGAGTGGGAGCAGGGGCCGGAGCAGGGGCCACCGGAGCGGGGGCCGGTGCTGCAGGAGCCGGGGGCGGCGCGGGCGCGGGCGCGGGGGGAGCCGGCTCCGGCGCGGCCGGGCTCGGGGCGGGGGCCGCGGCGGCGGGCGCCGGGGTCGGCTCGGGCTTCGGTGCGACGGGGGCGGCCGGGGCCGGAGCCTCGTCGGCCGGCGCAGCCGGGGCGGTCCTCGCAGCGGCCTTCTTCACGGGCGCTTCGGGGGCAGCGGCAGGTGCAGCAGGCGCGCTGGGGGCGGCCTGCGTCCCACCGGAGGCGCTCGGCCCCGGGCTGGGTGCGGCCGACGGAGCCGCCGACGGCGCGGCAGCCGCGGAGGGCTCGGGGGCAGCCGATGGCGCAGCCGAAGGAGCTGGTGCCGCCGTGACCGCCGGCGGGACCGGCTTGACCGGGGCGACAACCGGCGCGGGCTTCGGCGGCTCGGGGGGGGGACCGCCAGACAGGATCGAGTAGCCGGCGAACGCCACGACAGCGCCAACCACCACCACGGCGGGGAGAACCCAGCCCTTCTTGCCGCCGCCTGAGGCCACGGGGGCAGCCACGAGGGGCAGGGAAACCTCCGCGACTTCGGGGGCGGGCGGGGTCGGCTCCTTGGCCTTCGTGGCGGCGGCGGGCGGGCTCGGCGAGGACGGCTCGGCGGGCGTCGGCGGGGGGGCCTTCGGCGCTTCGCTGGGCTCGAGGCCTTCCGCGCGCGGGGCGCGGGCCTCCAGGCTCGTGGAAGGGACCATCCGCTTCGGCTCGTCGAAGAGCGGGTTGTCGCCGATCTCGTCCATCGAGCCGCCGGCCCCCTTGAGGGCCTCCTCGAGGAACTCCGCCGCCTGCTTCATGACGGTTCGCTCGCGGGGCGGAGGCATGTCCGCCTGACTGTTCGTCGTCGGGAAGAACCCGCCCGCCGTAGCCGCGGCCTCCGGAGCCGCTGCGGCCGGGGCCGCCACCTCTGCCGGAGCCGGTGTGGCGCCAAGGGCACCGATGGCCGCCTTGCGCGCCGCGGCCGCGACGACCGGCGCCGGGACCTGCGCGACCGACGGAGGCGGCGCGTCGTGCGCCTTCGGCTCCGCCTTCACGTCCACGGGCGCCGCCGCCCCCTCGCCGCTGACGCCGACGTCGAACGCCGACTTGGCGTCCCCCTTCGTCTGGACGAGCTTGTCGATGGTGGCGCGGGAAGAGTCGTCGAGCTTGATGAACTTGACGCCCATCCCGGCGGGGTTCTCCGCCGTCGCCTGGGCGCCGTCGCGCTTCCAGACCACCCTGCCAACGCCACCGATGACCGCGACGTCCCCCGAGATCCGGATCTCGAACTTCAGCAGCGTCCCTGGCGCGAAGGGCGTCGCCGTCTTGATGAAGACCCCGCCCTTGCTCACGTCGTAGGAGTGGTTCTCGATGAACTCGTCGACCGTGGCGCTCTTGTAGCGGACATTCAGGCTGACGATCTTCGCGCGAGCGTCTTTACGCGTCTCTTGGGTCATCTTGCGGACGATGGTAGCCGACCGACGCCATGAATGGCCAATTGACGTGCGGAGACCTGCCCGAGGGTCACGCCTGGAAGCCCGGCCCATGCGTGGTAACGTCCGGCCGCGTGGTCACCTCGGGCGAACGCCGCACCGCTCATTTTCGCGCGCACGAGCGCCGGTACGTTCAGCTACACGCCTCCCTGTGGCACCCCGGCGCCGTCGAACCGGTGCGCGCGCAGGTGCAGAACCTCGGGCTCGGCGGGGCGGGGATCGCGTGTCAGACCGTCCTCCGGACCGAAGACCGGGTGATGTTCACGCTCCTGTCGGACCGGCTGCTCGACCCGCTGTCCCTCCCTGCGCGCGTCGCGTGGGTGCACGTTCCGGAGCGGACCGGCCTGCTCTATGCCGGCCTCTGCTTCGAGACGCCGGACAGGAGCGCCCTCCTGACCCTGTTCCAGCTCATCGGCGCGGTCACCTCCTAGCGACCGCGCCGCCGCCGTTCAGCGGGGCGCGACGCGCTCGAGGCGGGCGGCCAGGTCGAGCACGCTCCACTCGGAACCCGGCGGCCCCAGGATCTGGAGGGACCGCGGGAGCCCGTTTGGAAACCGACCGAAAGGGAGCGCGAGGGCGGTCGCGTCGGTCAGGTTCGCGATCTTCGCGAACGCGAGGAGGCGAAGGTCGAAGATCGTACGCCCGTGCCGCGACGCGGGGACCGTCGTCGTCGGCGTGACAATCAGCGTGCCGCGCTCCCAGACGCGCCGGAACGCCGACCGCGCCGCCTCGAGCCTCTGCGCCGCGCGCGCCTTGTCACGGAACAGCGTGGCGCGCCCGATCGCGACCATGGCGAACATCGCGCCGGCCTTGGCGTGGAGCCGCTTGTCGAGCCGACCGCCCGACAGCGCGCCGACGATGGCCGCCGTGACCCCCTCGCCGAGCGACAGCTCGTCCTTCCCGATGAAGTCGCCGAAGTGCGCGCACAGATAGCCATCAAAGGCATGGGCTGCCGCGGCCGGGCTGGGGAGGCCTGACGCGGACTCCCACGCCACGCCCGCCGCGCCGAGCGCTGCCCTGGCGTCTGCGTCGAACGTCGGCCACTCGCGGCGCATGAATCGGTCGGGGCCGTAGACGACGACGCGATCGGGCGAGATGGCCGGCGACGGGGCCGACGGCTCGCTCCGGAGGGAGGGGACAGCCGACAGCACGCGACGGCAGGTCGCGACGTCGCGCGCGAGCGGGCCCATGGCCAGGAACGGCCAGAACACCGGCGAAACACGCGGGAAGTGGTCGTGACCTACGGGCCAGGTCGCCGCAGAGAGGCGAAGCCCGACCACGCCGCAGAACGCGGAGGGGATCCGGATCGACCCGCCGATGTCGGTCCCCCAGTCGAACGCGGCCATCCCGGAGGCGATGGCGGCGGCCCCTCCGCCTGTGCTGCCTCCCGCCGTACGAGTGGAGTCGAGCGGGTTGTTGGTGGTGCCGATGATGTGGTTGTCGCTCTCGGGTGAGAACGCCATGTCACCGATGTTGGACTTGCCGAGCAGCACGGCACCGGCCCGGAGGAGCGCGGTGTAGGCCGGCGCCGACGTGGTGGGGACGCGGCTTCGGTGCCGGTGGGAGCCCCCCGTGGTCACGATGCCAGCCGTGTCCCAGGTGTCCTTGAGGACGAAGGGGACGCCCGCGAGCGGAGCGTCGGGCGGGGCGCTCGTGTCCCTCACCGGCGGGTCGACGACCGTGAGGACCGCCCGAAGCTCGGCGTTGCGCGCCCGGATGGCGCGCTGGCACTCGTCGACGGAAGGGAGGGGGGGCTGCGCGCTCAGGGGGCCCGCTTCTTTCTCGCCTTCTTCTTCTTCTCCTCCGGGAGACCGAAGGTCAGCGTCGGAGCGAGCTTCTTCCTGCGGCGCTCGACCTCCCGCTGCAGCGTCGCCACGGCCTGCTCGCGCGCGTCGTAGAGGCGGCGCGGCTTCCGGTGGACGCGCGGGTCGCTGAGGAGCGCGTACGTGAGCCACGGAAAGACGGCTGTGACGTCGGCGTGAACGTAGACGGAGCCGGTCGTGACGCTCTCGGCCGAGACCTTCCCCCAGGTGTGTCCCTCCCCTGCGGGGCACGAGCTGAGCGCGCCGTTGTCGACCGGGTCGACGCAGAACTGGAGGTCGATGTCGAAGCCGTGGGTCGGCACGCCGAGGATCTGGTCGAGCAGCGGCTCGCCCTGAAGCGTGTAGTTCTTCGGGACGCCGCCGCCGAGGATCCAGACCGCCATCGGCCGCTTCAGCGTGCCGAAGCAGTGGTGCTGCATCGCCCCCATCTCGAAGACGTCGTCGTTCACGTCGATCTCGAGCTTGAACTTGTCGCCGAGCAGGCGCTTCAACTTGACGATGTTGAGGAAGATCGAGCCGTCCTGCACCGCCCCCACGAAGATGGGGACGCCGTACCGGTAGGCCGTCGCGAGCAGGGATGGGCTCTTGATGCCGAGGGCCTCTTCGATCCCCGCGATGTGCTTGCCGAGCAGGTAGTGGAGCTCCGGCGTCGTCATCCGTCGCTGAAAGTCGGGGAGCTGGAGGATGGCCGAGAAGAGCTTGTCCGTCTCGAGGAGCGTCTCCTCCCAGAAGCCGAGGTCGTAGATGCGGATGATGCGCGCGAGGCGGTACTGAAGGTCGCCTGCGTTTGGCTCGATCTCGCGGATCCGGTGGCCGATGATGCGGTGGGCGTCGTGGTACAGGTTCGCCCCGGTCGTGGTGATGCAGTCGATCACGCCACGCTCCAGGAGCGGGATGAGGCACGACTGGTGGAGGCCCGCCGGGGTCATCGCGCCGGACAGCGTGAGGAAGACGGCGCAGTCGTCGCGCACGCTCCGCTGCATGAGGCTGAAGGCGGTCCGCTCCTGCCGGCCGACGTAGGCGGGGAACATCCGCTCGATGATCTGGGTGGGCGTCTCCTTCCCGGTGATGCCGACGGGGTGGACGTCGCGGGCGCGCTCGAACTCCTTGCGGACGACCTTGCCGGCGCGGGCGGGGGCGCCGGATGACTTGGCGGAGGGGGACGGGGATGACTTGGCCATGAGAGCCCGCCGGTTCTCCTCCGGCTGCCGTTCCGGCGTCAAGCGGCATCCGAAGCTTGCGCGCGGGTCGTCGCCGGACCATGCCTAGGAACCTCGATGGATACCCCCCCTTCGTTCGTCAAGCGCGACACCGTCGACTACGCCCGCACCTCGTTCGAGGAGGTCGCCCGACAGCGCGACAGCGACCTCGATGTCGCGCTCGGCGCCGCGCTGGTCGCCCGCGACGTCTACCCGCAGGTGGACGTGGCGGGGCTGATCGACGAGCTCGACCGCTTCGCCGTGCCGCTCTTCGGCGCGCGGCTCGAGCACCGGCCCCCGGAGGACCAGGCGCGCGCCCTGGGCGACCTGCTGTACGGCAGCCTCGGCTTCCGCGGGAACGAGGCCGAGTACTATGACCCGAGGAACAGCCTTCTCTCCGACGTGCTCGAGCGCCGGCTGGGGATCCCGCTCACCCTGGCCATCGTCTACTGCGAGGTAGCTCGCCGCGTCGGCGTACCGGCGAAGGGGGTCGGGTTCCCGGGGCACTTTCTCGTGCGGATCGACCCCCCCGGGCGAGGGAGGCCGGCCCTCGTGGTCGACCCGTTCTTTGGCGGGCGCGTCCTCGGGGACGACGAGCTCCGCGGACGCCTGCGTCGCACGTTCGGCAAGGAGCAGCCCGTCGACCTCGAGCCGCACCTGGCCGTGGCTGCGCCGCGCTCGATCCTCGTCCGCATGCTGACCAACCTGAAGGCGATCTACCTGACGCGCGGCGAGCGCGCGCGGGCCCACCTCGCGCTCGACCGCATCGCGTCGCTCCTGCCGTACGCGGCGGGGCCGCTGGTCGAGCGCGGACAGCTCGCCGCGCAGCTCGGCGCGCGCGAGTCCGCGCGGAGCGATCTCAACCGGGCGCTGACGCTCCACCCGGACGACGGCGAGGAGCGGGCGATCCACGCGGCGCTGGCGAAGCTCGGCGAGGCGCGCTCGGCCCTCAACTAGGATCGAGCCATGCTCACCCCCCCCGCCAGGGACGCGGCACACCTCCGCGACGCGTTGGAGCGCGCCGTCGAGAAGCACAACAGAGCCGCCGCTGCGGACGCGCTCCGGGAGCTGACGACGCTCGAGGCCGATCAGCCGCGCTGGCCTCACCGGCTGGGCGAGACGCTCTCCCGACTCGGACGGGCCCGCGAGGCCGAGCAGGCGTACGTACAGGCCGCCAGGGGGTACGCCGCGCAGGGATTCCTGGCGCGCGCCATCGCCGTCGCGAAGCTCGCCGTCGATCTCAACCCCGCCCGTGTCGACCTGCTCGAGGATCTCGATGTCGAGCCTGCGCAGAGCCTCCGTCGCGTGAACCGCGCCGCTCCGGCCGCCGCGGCGGGGTCGGCGACGAGCGACACGGCCGCGGCCCACCCGCTCGAGCCGCAGGCAGGGGCTGGCGAGGACGAGGTGCGGTTCGAGGACGCTCCGGCGTCCTGCACGCTCGAGGTGCAGCTCGTCGACTTCGACGTCTCCGTGCTGGCCGATGAGGACCTGGAGGAGGCCGCCCCGTCGGTGGCGAAGGTGGACGACGCCGCCCTCGACGCGCAGCGGCTCTCCCGCATGTCCGGCGCCGCGCTCTTTGCCGACGTGCCGAGAGGGGCGCTCGCGGAGATCGCCCAGGGGGCCGAGCGCGTGACGTTCGACGACCGCGAGATGATCTTCCGGCTGGGCGATCCGTCCGACGCGCTGCTGGTCATCGTGGAGGGGAGCGCGGACGTGCGCCTCGTCGGGCGGCCGCTCGTCGAGGTGCGCGAGGGGGACGTCCTCGGTGAGACCGTGATCCTCGAGGGGGCCGTCCGGACCGCCGACGTGCGCGCGCGCGCGGGGTGCGTCGCGCTCCGGATCCGGAAGGCGGCGCTCGACGCGATCATCGCCCGCCACCCTTCGGTGGGCGAGGTGCTGTTCGGGCTGCTCGCGCGGCGGCTCGTCAGCGACGGGCTCGAGACCTCGAGCCTCTTCGCGCCGTTCGACCCGACCGTGCGCGCCGAGATTGCGCGTGCGTTCGAGGTCCGCCGCGCACGCGCGGGGACCGTGCTGCAGGAGACGGGGAAGAAGGGGGACGGGCTCTACCTCGTCCTTTCGGGGGTCGCCGAGGCGCGAGAGGGTTCGGCGGTCGAGCGGCTCTCGCACGGGGCGCTCATCGGCCACGAGACGCTCGTCACGCGCGCGGCGGCGACCCGCACGGTCACGGTCGTCTCCGAGGCGGTCCTCCTGCGCCTCCCGGCCGCGCGGTTCGCGGCCTTCGTCACCGAGTACCCGCCGGCCCTGGCCCACCTCGCCGAGCTGGCGGCGGGGGGCTGAGCTCCTCCCATCAACGTCCCCACATCACGCCGAGGTCGACGAACATGGCCGCCGAGTCGTCGCCGTTCGTGACGCTCCCACCGGGCGAGTAGGCGCCCCCGCCGAATCCGAACCCGACACGCGCCCCGGCCTCGGCGGTGATCCAGATCGGCGCCGTGACGCGGCAGAGAACGCCGACGGCGAGCGGCACCTCGGTGAACGTCCCCCTGGCGGCAGGCACCAGCGCGCTCCCCCCGGCCGCGCGACCGTCGAGCAGGCCGTGCGCGGAGGAGAACATCCCGACCTGTCCGAGGCCCACCCGGACGTAGACGCGACGGCTGCCGCGCGGCCAGGGCGACAGGAGCCGCACGTCCACCCCGCCCGAGACGAGCTCGCGCGCGTCGAGCGCGGCCACGGGGGAGGCGTCGTACGCGAGGTAGAGGCCCACGCGGAGCAGCGGGATGAGCGCGACGTGCGTCGACGCGGCGAGCAGCGGCCCGGGGCCCGCGTCCACGACTCCGGGCGGCCTCGAGGTCAGCACCCGACGCTCGACCCCCGCCTGGACCTCCGCGTCCCACCGGACCTGCGCCAGCGCCTCGTGCTCCCCGGAGGCCAGCGCGGTCGCCAGCGACAGCGGAGCGAGGGCCCGCCTCACGGCCCGCCCGAAGCTCGCCGCTTCTCGAGCTCTCCCGTCGCGAACGCGGGACGCTCGGCCTCCGGGAGTTGCTGCGCGTAGGCGGTCGCGTCATCGAGGGCGCGCCTCCACGCGACCGAGTCCCCCTTCGCCTTCAAGATGTCGAGCTCGAGGAGGTAGAGCTTCAGCTTCCGCGGCCCGTAGCCCTTCGCCAGAGCCCGCCCGACGGCGGCGAGCGCCTCGTCGTGACGGTGCAGCTCCAGGTCGATGCGGGCGACGCGCGCCGGGGGGTTGCTGTCGCCCGGCGAGTCCTTCTCGCTCTGGGCCAGCATCGGGAGCGCCCGCGCCGGGTCGCCGAGCGCGACGTAGGCAAGCACCCGGTGCGCGTCGAAGACCTCCCGCGCCGTCGGGCTCGGGGCCGCCGCCGCGCGGGCCTCCAGCATCGTCGCCCAGCTTGTCGCGAGGCTCCTCGCGCCGGCAGGGTCCCCGTCGGCGATCCGGTCGTCGACGGCCTCCTCGAAGAGGCCGGAGCGGTCGTCGTCCAGCAACGGCACGGACGGGTCGAGCGCGATCTGCTCCACGGCCCTGGCGAGGCGAGGCGCCAGGGCCCGCGCGGCGGACCCCATCGGGGCGCGCCTGGCGCACTGCAGCCCGACGAGGCCGACGTTGGCGAGCGAGGTCCCCGGCGGGATCTTCGCCATCTCGGCGTCGGCGAGCGCGGCGCAGGCGGCGTCATCCTTGGTGGCCCAGAGCTCCGAGACGAGCGCCTCGTCCGTCCGGCCTCGCCGGGTCCACCGCGGGGGGGCGCTGACCAGGGCGGCGCGGTACTCACGGATGGCCTCGTCGGACCTCCCTCCCGCCGAGGCTCGCTCGGCGCGGACGAGGGCCGCCGTCGCCTCGCCGTCCTCGGTCCCGCCCGCGGCCCCGGACGCGGCGTCCTCGAGCAGCGACAGGAGCTCGGGGACGGTCGCGGACCCGAGCCACCTGAGCACCGGCCTCTCCGTCTGCGGCTCGACGACCCAGAGGGTCGGCCATGACTGCATCGGATAGCGCGCGACGAACGCTGCGTTCTCGGGCTTCTCGGTGTCGATCGCGAGCCAGACGAACCGCGACTCGACAGCATGCATCCGCTCGTCGGTGAACACATACGAGCGGAGGCTGAGGCAAGTGTGGCACCAGGGGGCCCAGGCGTCGACGAAGAGCGGCTTCCCCGTCGCCTTCGCGAGCGCGACGGCCCGCGGGTAGTCGTCGTCGATGAAGGTGATCGGCGGCGCGGCCGGCGCGGGGCTCCCGGGCGAGGGAGCGACCACCGGAGGCCTCGCGGCCGTGCAGCCGGCGACCAGGAGCGGGAGGACGAGCGAGAGGCGCATGGAGAACCCCATGTGCCATTCAGGCCAGCCGCGGGCAACTGACCGGCGCGACATCTCGTCCCGTACCGCCGTGCGTGGCGGGGCGCCTGTCGCCCGCATGGGTGACACGGAGGTGGCTGCGGACGGAGTGATACCCCAGTATCCGCGGGATCCCGCGCTGCACGGCGCGTTGGCGCGAGGCTTGCGAGAGCGTCCCGTATGCTTGCCCGCACGGAGACACCCCGTCTTTCGCGGCTCGCCGCGCTGCTTGTGCCGCTGCTCGCGTCCGCGTGCGGCGCCGAGGCCTCCTCCACCGTCCCGCTCCTCACGGCCGCCGGGATCCCCATCACGATGACCCCGCCGGGCGACGTCTCGCTCGAGGTCGTCACCCGCAGCACCGCCGTCCGAGACCCGCTCCCCGTGGTGGGGACCACAGTCTCGTTCGCCGACCTCGAAGGCGCGCTCGGGCACGCCGTATCGACCGCCACCATTCCGTGGGCCGACGCGCACAAGGACGCGCGGCCAGGCGGACTGCAGCTGGTCATCGACATCGTCGAGGCGCACGTCGAGTTCGACGCCGGGCGCCTGAAGGTCACGCTCACGGCGCGCGCCACGCTCCGGACCCGACGCGACCACGACTACATCGCCCAGACTCAGGCGAGCTGCCGCGACGCGGGGCTCACCGACCCGAGCCACGGCGCGACCGTCGTCTACGCCTGCATGACCCGCCTCGGCCGCGACCTCGCCGGCTGGCTCGGCGGCGCACCGCTCTAGGGGTCTGTCGGGCGGCGCCCGCCACGCTCGCACGCCGGCAGACCGCCCGGCCACACGTCACAGAAAGGACACGCCATGCGAACTCTCGTCTTCTCGACGCTCGCCGTCGCCACGCTCGCGCTCACCGGCTGCGCCGGACGGAGCGCAGTGGTCGATCCGGGCCACATGGGCATCATCTTCGACCCGATGCACGGCGTCCGGCACGACCCGGTCGGCCCCGGGTACTACCGCCTGAGCACGT
>Ga0316217_10006203_pt1 | contig 11961 bp, 7 predicted proteins | sample 1anoAmetaG_FD_203633 | JGI IMG/M metagenome (GOLD analysis project Ga0316217, IMG submission 203633) | Freshwater microbial communities from Trout Bog Lake, Wisconsin, USA - 1anoA | ecosystem: Environmental > Aquatic > Freshwater > Lake > Hypolimnion/Profundal zone | place: USA: Wisconsin... | reverse complement strand
GGCACCGTATACGTCAGGGCCCCATTCAATTACGTTCAAATAAACCTCCATCATCCTTTCCTTAGGCACCAGGCCCAGATTTTCAATCAGGTATACTATCAGGGCCTCCTCTGCCTTACGCGAAACAGTTTTGTTATGGTTCAAAAAAACATTTTTAACAAGCTGCATGCTGATGGTGCTACCCCCACGGGCAAACCGATGCTGCTTATAATTCTGCGCAATCGACTCGCGGAAAGATTCCTGCACAAAACCCCGGTGTTGCAGAAACGAAGGATCTTCTGATTGCAGAATAGCCTGCCACAAACGCGGGTTGATGCGGTTAAAAGGTGTAAACTCAGGGTTTTCGGGCCCAACCGTTATATGCCTGATGAACTGCTCGCCGCTGAATGCATCATAAACAAATGGGTCATTAATACGGGCATAGTCCTCGGCCCCCATGTGTATAATATGGAAATTCTTCCGTTTCAACTGCGAGTCAAAGATCAGTGAGTCTGGCTGGCTGGTGTTTATTTTAAACTGAAGCTCGTAAGCCAGCGTGCCACTGCACGATATCCCTTTAAGCGTATTGAATATACCGCCGGGCAAGGCATGAAAAAAGGTATCAGATACCGTTTCAGGCATACTTACTTTCAGAGCAAAAACAGTGTCGGGCTTAGTTTGGTAGCTCGTAAATACTTTAAAGCTGGCGGAATTTAAAGTGGCTGTTGAGCTTGAATCCAGTTCAAAGCCACTCTCATTTATTTTGATGCGGCCATTGAATGATGCTTTCGGAAAAATCACATCTTCCTTAGCCAGGCGCCAGTGGTTAATTTGAAAATTACGAACCGCAATATTCTGCTCTATGCGCAACTCATCGCTATTGTCGCTCCAATTCACATCGGCAGTAACGGATTGAAAACGGCATTTAAAACCGTGTGCAGCATCCAGAAAAGGGAGATAGCACAATACCTTACCCCGATGCTCGAAAGCAATATGCAAGGCCTTGCCACCTCTGGCCACGTCAGCACTCACCTGCATAGTATCATTCAGTTGCTGATTAATAAGCAGCCCCGTTAAATTGCTTCGGTCGTAAACCATTTCGGGAATGCCTACCTGCTCAACAAAAGCTGTATCACGGTAATTAATCTGCAATCCGGTTATTTTAAATGAGGTATTTAAAATCCGCACAAACCTGTCTTTCAGATTCGCAGCGCGTAAATAGTAATTTGACTTGCCGATGCCCGTATTTTTTGCGCCGCTGCTATCAGCTTTTAAAAACAAAAGATTACTACGATCAGGTAGGTTATATGCAGTAATAACAGCGCTGTCTATTTTAATTTCGCTGATAGTCAATTTACCAACCATCAGGCGTAAAAAGGAAGGTTTGATCTCCACGCTCCTTACATGCAGTAAGGTATCAGCCCCCTCAGGTTGAATAGTTATGCCTGTTAACTCTACCCGGTTCCAGGATGTAAATTTGATCCCGGCTACAGTTAAATTCAGGTTATATGCTGTTTTAGCATGGGCCTGCTCATGCTTAAACGCCCATTGTAACAGGCTATTGCGGCAGGCAAAAGCAACTACAAACAACACTAAAATAAAAAGCATCGATAGCCGCAGGGCCCTCACTGGTTTCATAGGGCGAAAGTAGTGCGATTATGCTTCTAACCGGAAACCGGCATTGCTTTTTTCTTCTTCCGTTTTATAAAGGGATATGCACTCTTATCAACCGGGAAAGACAGGCCGCCAACAATATAGTATTCACCAAAAAGAAAATGATGTACCACGCCTGAACCATCGTTCCCTTCAAATGGTGCCCAGGGCAGGTAAACGTATCCGCCTTTTACTTCAGCTGCAAAGAAGAAACACTTCCATAGGTCAATGCGCGGCCCCGTATATCCCGTCCAGGTAACGCCGGATAGATGAAAGTAATTAGGATAGTAAACACCCAGAAAATGCACTTGCGTTCTGGTAACCATAAAAACGCCACCAGTACCAAAGTTCCAGCCAATATGTATAATGTCGTCTTTGGTATGGAATATTGGCATCAGCCAAGCCGCATCAAGCGTGGTACAGTTTAGTCCGTTGGTATGCTGAAGTCCGAGAAATCCGGGATTCATAACCATAGGCTTGTTTACATAGGTACCCCCATACTGTTGCGATAGAGATGAATCAATATAACCCGTCATTCTAACCGTTTGGTTAGGTATCATCACATACTTCATATGGTCAAGCCCAAACGAGACATGGATATTGTATTTGATAAAAAAGCCGCCCCGGTAATTATATTGCGGTATGGAAAGGGTTGTAGGACCAAAATAAAGCGAGGCTGAAAATGGGGCCTGCTTATCGTGTGCGGCAACGTCATAAATTGTAAAGTCGAAACCTTTGCCGCGTATATTAATATCAGAGTTGGTATACTTATCGCGGTTATATCCCCAATATACATAGAGCCGCTTTTGGTAGTATTTATCGTGAAGGTCGAAGAATTTGTATTTCTTTTCTTTTGCCGGCCCGCCATCCACGGCTTTAGCCACCGGAATATTTAAAAACAGCAAAAGAGCTATCCAATATTTCATCAATAAATCTAACTATGTTTTTTATTCCGCCTAGTGGCTGATGCTGTTTTTTTGTTGCTGTTAATGCGTGTCTTCTGCAGAACCGGCCTATTCATCCTCCATGATCTTTATTTCATACTTCTTATGATCCTTGTTGGTCAGTTTAGCATCGCGGAGCCAGGGGTTTAAGATCTTAATGTGCTTATACTTCAAATTAAATTGCGCAGCAAAATCGGCAATGTTGGCAATAGGAGTATCAACTTCAACCACCTTGTATTTATAGGGTGCATACAGATCTGCAGGTGTAAGGTTAAACCCAGCATTTTTCGGGTTACTGAATATAATTTTCATGGCCAGCATTCTGAAAACGTAACGCGATGTTTCCTGGTTAAAATACATGTCGTAATAGTTCGTCATCTTCTGGTCCTTAGCCCTTGCCATAGCACCAGCCAGACCCATATTGTACGAGGCAGCCGCCAAGGTCCAGCTTCCTAATTTTTCTTTGGCATCTTTTAAGTATACGCATGCGCCACGGGTAGCTTTTTCAACATTATAACGTTCGTCTACCTGGTCGTTTACCTCCATATCCAAGCGTTCGGCAGTCGGCTTTACAAACTGCCAAAAACCGGTTGCGCCGGCCGGCGATGATTCTAACCTGAAATTACTTTCAATCAGTGCCAGGTATTTAAAATCGGCCGGCACTCCGTTTTCAATAAGCGTTTTTTCAATTTCCGGAAAATACCGGTTCGCCATTTTCATACAAAGTATGGTGTTTGAGTGCCAGTAGCTGTTTATTACCAACTCGCGCTCCAGGCGCTCTCTTACATCAGGGTCTTCGAGCGGCACACGCTCGCCGGCAAAATAAAGTTCACCTTCAACGCTGATGGGATGGCCGCCATGCACCGTATCTGCTACCGTAAGCCATTTAATGCCGGGACATTCGTTTTTGGTTTGCTCAAAAATGGTAGTGGTGTTCTTTGCCGATTTGATGGCTATAATGGCTGCCGGGGTAACGCCCAGAATAAGGCATAATGCCAACAGGGGCATCCAGTATTTTTTGCTGAAGTTCAATACACAGGGTTTAATCAACTGATTTTTTTAAAAACGGGAACGGTTGAGCAGGGCTCGCCATACATTACAACGCGGGCAATATTAGCTAATTGCTGTGTTATTTGCACAAAAGCCGTTTCGGGCACTTTACGGTCGCCGCAACCTTTTACAACTACACGCTGCCCTTTAAACTGTTCTTTATCCAACCGGGCAAGATTGTTCAACAGGAATTTGTCGCTGGCCTCACCTGCGTCACTGCTTATAACGTCAAGGGCAAAAGGCGACAGCTCAGCGCTTAAAACCATATAAGCCCACATAGGTATAATAGCATCGGTGCTGCAGTGTATGGCTACGTATTTATTTTTGTACTGGCTCCAATCTGTATTTTTTACTACTTCGCGAAAGTCCGCCTCACGTAGTATAAGCCCCTTAAAAAGAAACTCTTTCAAATCAATAAACGCCATATCCTCCGGCTTCGGAAAATATGCTTCCAGGTCTAAAGTTATCAGTGCCTTCTGGGCAACCTTATTTACCAGGGGTTTGGTAGTGTCTGTCATAAAAAATCTGCCTTACGGGTTATAAAGATAAACAACAATCGCAGAGCTTATGTTTATGAAGTTTAGCCGCTTAACAATAACAACCTTACCGGCCATAAACAGAAACAGTCCCGGCTTAGCGGAACTGTTTCTGTTTATGGTTTCCCTTTCGGGGTAGATTTTGTTTAAAAGAAATCGAAACGATTATCGTCAATAGTTGCCAGTTTCTTTTCTACTTCCTGGGCAAATCTTGATTTGCCTTGCAGCTGTTGTTTTAACTGGTAAGTGTACATGCTGTAGTCTGTTGCTTTAACAGGCTCCTGAATAGCAGTGGTTTGACAAACATAAACACCACCGTTTCCTTTAACAGGCTGAGATAATTTGCCAACCGGAGTAACCAAAGCAGTAGCAACTACTTTTGGTTCAAAAGCACCGTTTACTGCAGGGCGGGCAAAAGAAACCTTATCAGCTTCTGTTGCGCTTTTGCCCAACTTGCCGGCAAGTTCATCAATGTTAGCAGCCTTTGCGTCAGCAATTTTCTTCGACAGAATATCAAATTTCTTTTCCTTCACTACTTCAGCTTTTACAACATCGCGAAGCGCATCTAATTCAGGCACGCCCTTAGCGCGCACTGTTTCAAGCAAGGCAACAACGTGTTTCTTCTCTACAGTATATACAGGAGAGATTTCGCCCTTCTTGGCAGTGTATACCCATTTAATCAGATCGCGGGCACTGCCTAGTCCTGTAATATCAAACGCATCTTTCTTTACTGTATTTACCGTTTTCATGTTCAGCTTTTCACCTGAGGCCTTAAATTTAGCTTCGCTCTGGTTATCGGCAGCAAAGTTTGTGGCGGTGCTGTAGATATTTCTTTCAGTTTCAGGTGTTGGCTGAATTTCCTTGGTTAAATAAGCAACCAATACCGCTGGGGTAGTCGGCTTGTCTTCAACTACCTGCACCAGGTGTATTGCATTTTCAGTCTGGTTAGGCACTTTATATAATTTACCTTTTTGAGCATGGAAGAAAATAAGGTCGTTATATGCCTTGTCTTTTGAATCGCGTTTGATCCAGCCAAGGTCACCACCTCTCATTTTGCTCATCTGATCGGTTGAGAAGGTTGCGGCAAACTGGGCAAAGTCGCCATGTAATGAATCAATCGCTTTGTAAATACTATCAATCTGCTTGAATATTACATTAGCTTCTTCCTGAGATTTAATGCCTGTAAAAGAGAAAGCAATATCGCGCACATGCACTGAGTCAGAAACCAGTTTTCTATCGCTTATTTTAGCCAGTTTGTATGAGCCATTGTCAACATAAGGGCCAACAATTGAACCCACCTTAACCGAAAAGAAAGAGTCTTTAACGGCTGCCGGTGCTGTCACTTTATCTTTCTCATAATAAGCCGCATCGAAAGGAGTTTCAGAGTAAAGCTTTACAAACACCGAGTCTTCAGATGCGGTTTTGCCTGCTGCAAAATCTGCACGCTTTTCTTCCAGGTATTGGATCGTTTTAGCTGAGTCGGCCGAAGATGCTGCAATATCAAAAGTTACATAGTCAATCTTTCTGGTCTCTTCATCTTGTTTAAAGCGGCCTGCGTGTTCATCAATGTATTTTTTCAGGTCTTCATCAGTAACCTTAACATCAGCATCATTCACTTCGCTGTAAGGCAATTGCACATATTTAAAATCTGCCAGACGGTTCTGGTCGTTATAAGTCATTTCGCCCATCCAGGTAGGAACATAAAATCCTTTAGATACCAGATTGCTGTATTTTGCCTGAAACTGCCCTTGTTTAAGCAGGTTCTCGAAGTTAAGCCACTGTTTTCTTACGGTTCCTGGCTCAACACCTTCCGGGTCCTGATCAAGTCTGCTCAGATACATACGCACCAGGCTGGGATCAAACTGGCCTGTTTGCGGGTTTCTGAACTGCTGGTTCTGCTGTATATAAGGTGAAGCATTTTCGCCGGTAGCCAGTTCGTTCAATTCATCGGGTGTTACATTAATACCTAACTTGGCGTAGATTTTATCAAAAATGATATCATTTACCATTTGGTTCCAGGTTTGGGTCTTAATGCTGTTGCGCTGTTCATCGGTCATAGGCTGGCCACGCATCTGGTCTTCGGTGGTCTTCACATTTTCCTCGTACTTTTTATTAAAGTCGTTATACGTGATCTTTTCACCATTCACTTTTCCGATAGAATCCTTTCTACCCTTCAGCACGCTGAACTGAGAGTTGGTGGCATCCATTACCAGGAACCCCACAATTGAAGCGCCGATAAGAAAGATGAGCAATCCTGAACGCTGACGTATTTTACCTATTACTGCCATGTACCTGTTTTTTTAAAGGACGGCAAATTAAAGGTAAAAAGTCCGAAAATGAAAGGGGGACAGCCATTTGGTTGGGTTTCAGCCCTATGAAATCAAATAATTATCTGAAAAAACAAGCAGATTTCGGGTTTTCATGGCTCTTAACCATGTCGCTATCCCCTTTGGTGCTGTTTATAGCAATTTAGTGTCACGGCTGAAAATTAAATCCATGCCGCCTTTTTCGTGGTCCTAAACCGCTCATTTTAAGCCCAGTTTGGCAAAAAATTTCCACAATTTCTGAGCGCTATCTTTTAAGTAAAGTTTCCGGCCCGGCCCGGGTATTGAACCAGCCGCACCGGTTAGCAGGCCTGAAACGCAGGCGCAGCAAGCATTTTGCCGTTGTTACACCGGTTAGCAAAAATACGCAGATACATTTAAAGACATACGATGAAACCCGCAGTTATCAACACTTTCAGCCCATTCAGGGATTTGGAAAAGCGGTTGCCGCTGTTATATTTGTTACACAAATTTTTCCATCACTCAAAAAAACAAGTCATGAACAAAGGAGAACTGATCGATAAGATCGCGAAAGACACTAAACTTACCAAAAGACAATCTTCAGATGCGTTAGACGCAGTTTTAAGCGCAGTTACCACCACCCTGGGTAAAGGAGGAAAAGTTACTTTAGTAGGATTTGGAACTTTCTCAGTTTCTAAACGCGCTTCGCGCAAAGGCCGCAACCCCCGCACCAATAAAGAAATAACCATCAAAGCGAAAAAAGTTGCAAAATTCAAAGCCGGCGTTGAGTTGGCTAAGAAAGTAAATAAGGGGTAATTAAAATATCCTTGTAAAACGCCCTGAAACCGTCGGTTTCGGGGCGTTTTAGTTTTTGCATGTTTTACATGTTTCAAAAACCATTACATTTGCCGCACTAAAAAAATCAACAAACATGGGAAGAGGAGATAAAAGAACCGCCAAAGGAAAAAGATTTAAAGGTTCATATGGTAAGTCAAGACCTCATAAGGATGCATCTATTGCACCGGCTATTGAGGCTGCAAAAAAAGCTAAAGCACCTAAAGCAGCCGCTGCTGCCGGCGACAAGCCAACCGTAAAAAAAGCGCCTGCTAAAAAAGCTGCCGCTAAAAAGAAGACTGAAGAATAGTTCCTGCCTGTAAATGATGATCAGAGCCGCAAATCAATTGCGCGTCTGCTATTCCATCATTTTGTTGTAGGTTTTAATAAATATAGCTCCAAGGTTTTTGTGAGGCGGGATATAATCTTGAAATCTCTCATAGGCCTTGGGGTTATCTTTTACGGCCTTGTCAAGGTCGTTCCATAGTAGTTGCCAGTCTACGTCTTTTCCCTGCCTTATATATTCTGCCAATAGCTTCAGCATGGGGTTATTAACGGCCCGTGTACCTATCTGCTTGCTCGAAATTATACTTACCTCGGGCGAGCGCTCAATAATGGAAGAAAGGTTATGGTAGCCCCCGCACGAGCCCAATACAAATATCTGGGTATTATCGCGCACCTTTTCAATGGTTTTAAAGGCATAATAACTGTGCCCGCGGTGCACCATTACGTTGGGTTCATAATTATTATCGGCAAAGATGCGTTCTAAAGCTGCCTGGCCTTCATACTCATCCTTCCACTTATTGGCGTATATATGAACGCTTTGGCCGGTCTTTGATTGAATGATAACGTAGGTGTTTGAGTCTATCACCGTCCAGTTATTATCAGTAAAGGATTTAATGAACGTGCGGAACGACTCCTCGCCGTCTTCATCGTTATAGAAATAAATCAGCCACCGGTCAACCGTATCGCGGCCAAAAAGTTTGTCGTTACTTATTTTATCAAAACTGGTTACCGCATATTGTTTCGATACCGAACCAAACCAATCTGAACTACCCACTTTGCGGTCAACAAACAGGTTCGATAACAAGCCATAAATAGCGGCACCATGGGTATTCTCTGCAGCCTTTAGTTTGATATACTCCAGTTTAATAGTCCCTCTTAAAATTTTAAGCACCAACGAATCTGTAATACTACCAAAGGCATCAGCCACCTCAACCGCCTGCGACAGGTCATTGTATTCGCCCAGTCCGCTTGCAAATTTTATCATCAGCATTTGCTGGTAAACCGCTGTCATGCTTTGCAAAAACGTACTTAGTTTGCCAAAGCCGGCACACATTTTTATAAAAGTACGAAAACGGTTATCGCCTACTCCTTTCAAAAATTCAAAGCCCGACACCGGCCCCATCTTCACCATCATGCGGTTGAACAACCCGTTAAAAGTTGAGGTAAAAATTTCTTCCTCGCTATACACCATCAGGGTATATATCTCCTCGGCCGTAAACTTTTCTATTGAGGCGAACCTTACTTTATCACTTTCCATGTGCAGGTCGTTCAGCACCCTTACAAATTTGAGCGAGTAAATTTCCAGGTCACTTTCTAACGAGTGGGCACCCAAAGGATTTTTACGCGCCCTTATACGCAACATGGTTTGCAAAAATTTAACCGGGTCGTTACCTATAGCGTCGGCCTCCTGCATACTAAGTCGGCCGTTGGCAATATCATCTATCAAAGTATACGCATTCGATTTACGGGTGTACTTGTTTTTTATATCGATAATGATCTTTACAACAGTATCATTACTGGTTTTAAGCGCTTTAAAGATGGGGTCGTTGGGGTTAAAGTAGCGCTTTACAGTAACCGGCGCAATTTTAGTGGCTTCCTCTAAAACATGCAGCGCATAATCTTTGTGCTGGTACTGGTGGTAATTAAGAAACACCAGGTCTGGCCGGGTTTGCGCAGCGTATATTAAAAAGGTATCTGCACAACTCTCATTCATGATTAAGCTGAACGTGTTAAACGACTGAATGATGTTGGTTTTAAGGTAGCTGCAAAGCTTGTTTTGTAAAACAGCATTCAGTTCGCCCAGCATAAACCTGAACTGGTTGTCAAAGCGCTTTACCGAATAAATATTGCCTGCATTTATTTTATGCAGCTGCGCAGCCAGGTATTCCCGTAGCTCTGCTTTCCGTGTTTCGTCAAATGCAGCATGTTTATCAATCAGCCGTTGAATAGAATCAACCAGTTTAAAATAAACTTTCTCAGCATAAGTGTTTATTACCGAATCTCCCAGGTCGACTTTTCGGTCCTCATTGCCATCAAACAGGTCAATACGCTGTTGTTCTGCCGCTATGGTATAGACTTGTGTTTGAAAAGCATTCCCGCGAGGCAATGAATCGGTTGATGCAAAGGCTTGCCCGGCCACCAAAACCCAAAGTATTACTACCAGGTTTCTGACCCTGCGCATAAAATTATTTGCACCGGCAATCTGCATCTGTTATACCCCTAATATTTTATAATATGCCCTGATAAAAATTGCTTCCAGATTTTTGTGCGGTGGCACATAATCGCCAAAGTATTGATTATTACCCAGCCGGTCGTGCATTTTATTCCAGAACTCGTTCCAGTCAATGTCTTTTCCCGTTCTGATATTTTCGTTAAGGGCAAACAGCATAATATCGTTCACGGTTTTGGTGCCCACCTGCTTGGTTGAAATAATATGTGCATCAGGCGCATTTTCAAGCGCTACAGAAATCTTATAAAAACCTCCACACGATCCAATAAACAGCAACTTGGTAGTTACCGGAATCCGCTGCAGCGTTGATTCAGTATGGAAGCTATGGCCGCGGTGTACAATTACAGTAGGCACAAGCTTGTTTGCTTTCAGATAATCATCAATAGCGTTCATGCCATTCTCTTCCGAGCCTGGCTTATTGGCAAATATCTCTACCATTTTTTGCTGGCGCGAGTAAATGCGTACATAACTATTGCGGTCTTCAACAGCCCATGCATTTTGATTTTTATAGCTGTTCATGAAATTAATGAACGAGCTGCGTCCATCGTCGTCGTTATAAAAATACATTTGCTCGGTACAGCCGGTGCCTTCGCTAAATAGTGTGGCAGAGGTAAGCATGGTAGCCGGTGATATTTTAAACTGCTGAGATACTTTTTTGTACCAGGCTCCATCAACCGTTGCGTTACCCGATATCATACTTGCCAGCACACCATAAATAGAGATACCGATCTGATCTTTGGCCGTTTTTACCCTTTCATATTCCTTCTTTATGCTCTCCTGCAAAATAGCCAGCAGCGTGTTATCCTTCAGATTTGAAATCGCTTCAGCTACCAGCACTATGCTTGAAAGGTTGTCCTTCTCAGCTTCCAGCTTGGCAACATACATCTGCAGCAATTTCTTTTTTGCATCAGGCGAGAACTTGGTTAAAAACTCTTCCAGTGTGCCATAGTTGGCGCAAAGCGAAAGAAAATCGCGAAACTGGTTATCGCTTACCGAGGTTAAAAAGGCTTCGCCGTTATCTTTAGGCAGCTTTTGAATAAACCGGTTAAAAAGCCCGTTAAAAGTTGAGGTAAAAACCTCATCGCGTCCATACAGCATTAAAAAATAAAGTTCGGCCGAACCAAAATTCTCTACCGACGAGAAAGGCTGCGGTGCACCGGTGGCTATTTTATCATTTATTTCGCGGATAAACCTTAAACTGTAATCGCGCATTTCGCGGTTAATGCTGTACCTGCCTACATATCTGGGCCTCGATATGATCTTAACCACGCGGCTGAACAGTTCGTTGGGGTCGTTGCTGATGGTAACCGCTTCGCTCACACTTAGCCTGCCATCGGCTATGTCGTCCAGTAAAAGCAAGGGCTTGCTGTGGTAACCCAACTGCGGGTTTATTTCAAAGATTTTTTTTACCAGCGGGTTATTGCTGTAAACCAGGATATAGTTAACCGTCTCGCGCGGGTTATATAAATATCTCTTTAATGAAACGGGTGCATTAACGGCACACTCCTCCAGTACTTTCTTGCAATAGAATTTGCCTTTAAAATCATTTATCTTTTTAAACAGTTCATCTGGCTCTTTTTGCGCTGCATACATCAATATCTCTTCTGCATAATCTTTATTAATAAAAGAGTGAATGTTCTGAATGGTTTGCAGAATGTTCTTTTTAAGTGCCAGGATGGTCTTTGTGCGTTCATCCAGAACTATTTTAACCGGCTCTATCACCTCTGGTACCGGTATGGGTACCACATCTTTAGGTGCCGGCGCAGGTGTTGCTACCCTTGCAGGTACAGCAGCGGTAATTGTTTCGGTCTTAGGGTTTATTGCTGAAGAAACAGGCCGCACTGGGGGTTTGGCCGCAGGTGTTGTGTTTGCCGGCACCTCAGGTTTGAAGGCAGTCGCCGGAGCATAAGCAGGAGGCGTGGTTGCATTGGCGGGCTTACTTGTTTCTGTCGTGGCTGGTTGGCTAATGGCCGGCGCCGGGGTTATTGCGTTATTTTTTACAGGTGCCTCTATTGCTTTTGCCCCGGTAATGGCGGGGATAGCAATCGCCACGGCTTGTTTAGTCTCAATGACGGTATCAGGAGAAACAGGCTTCGGCGGACGGGCCTGCACTACCTTTTTAGGACTGAGGTCCTCGGGCCGGTTGTTGGCAATGTAATCCTGCG
>Ga0316217_10006202_pt1 | contig 11964 bp, 8 predicted proteins | sample 1anoAmetaG_FD_203633 | JGI IMG/M metagenome (GOLD analysis project Ga0316217, IMG submission 203633) | Freshwater microbial communities from Trout Bog Lake, Wisconsin, USA - 1anoA | ecosystem: Environmental > Aquatic > Freshwater > Lake > Hypolimnion/Profundal zone | place: USA: Wisconsin... | reverse complement strand
CTTCCTTTGGGGAGAGAGGATGAGCAATGGATGGTTGATTGAGAGCAGGCACATAGACTGTATTTTAGGGCTTTTTGTGCTTATTATCAATACCACAAGATTTGCTTGACTTATTGGTCAAACTGGCTCTAGAGTTGCGAACAGACTAAGACTCCCTTCTTGTCCTAAAGTTTCTTGCTTTGCTTTGGTCTTTTGCCGCATGAGGATTAGGAACTATCCTTCTTTACTGCTAAATCTAATAGATTTTCCTCTTAAGGTTGGAAGTTTTGTCTTCAACAATTGGGTTGCTGGCTGTTTTGTATTCTATGTTTTTCAAAAGGCACTCACGACTAGCTCTTCTTTTGGGGTCTACGGCTTCAAGGGGCAAAGATGTGTTTTTGGGTTATTTTTTCCTAATTTGCTAAAAATTGTCCAAAAGTTCTTTGTTTAGGCTTTTTTCTCTTCTTTTAAGATTTTCTTGATGCTAAGCTGGCTTTATTTTGGGAGGATTTGAATGATTATTATGACTAGGTAGTGTCCGAGGCATAGAGGACTCCATTTCTGGCTCATGGCCTAGGTTTTTATGTGTTAAAGGAATCGGACGTTGTGTGGCTGCTGAACTATAGTTATTTGGAGTTGAGTTAACAGGCAACTTTTGGTTACTGATTATAGTTTTTATTTTAAAGCTATGTTCTTTTGCTTACTATTTTTTGGCTATTTAAACTTTCCTCTCAATCTTAGGCTAACTTCTTATGACTATCTATGGCTCTTGATTTGCTCCTTTTGATTCATTTTCATTTTTTTCAATTTGCATGCTTTCAACAGCTTCCAATGGCAAATTGGTTGAACTTTTTTACTTTTGAACGCTCTACAGTTTTGGAATGTAGCCCTAAGTTTAATTTTTCTTTTGCTCTGCATGAGTTTCGCCAATCATCTCTTCCTAAATTTTCGACATTTTGGTTTGAGTCAGATTATTTTTTACTATTTTTCCAGACTTTGATCTTTGTAGCTTGTATTTGGTGAGTGAAGAAGCATTTTGAAATTCTGAGACCGCAGATTAGCTAAAAGGATTGGGACTAGTGACATTAAAGTGACTGGCCCAGTCCAACTTTTTTAAAGGAGGTGTTTAAGCCAACCTCAGTAGATTTCTATTGCTGTTTTTGACCTCAGCCACACTAAAGATTGTTCTATCTTGAGGTTGGTCTAAAAGTCTTGAATTCTGGCTAACTTGGTATTTAATCCTTTCCACCCGAAGTTAGTTCACCACTTGCTGCAAAACACTTATTTCCTTCTAGAGTTTTTATCTTTACTCACTTTGATGAGCCTCAGAGCTTTGCCTTGTAGATTCGGCTATTTGGTAGTTGACAATGTTGTAGGCAAAAAGTAACTTTTTTTTAGGTTTTTAAGGCTCAACCAAGATTGCCACTTATTTGGTTTGAATTTATGCTTTTTGCTCAACAGGTTGCTCTCCTGTCTTTGCTTGTTGTTATTCTTTTAAATCGGCAAGATGAATGTCTCCTTATAACTATTACATCTTTTGTTCTTTAATGTCTGCTTAGTTATCTTTATTCAAGATGTTCATTATACTTTATTTCTGGTGCTCAGCTTGATCAAGCTATCTTAATCCTTCATTTATCTCTTGCAATATGTCTTTGGTATTTTAGAGTAGCTAAGATGGTCTATAGGGCTCTCTTCTGTGCCTTTAGTACTGAACAGAACTCACTTCTGGAGGATTTGGTTGAGGAGTTTTCTACATATTGTTGATGTTATGCTGCAGTTTATAAAGTTGAGAGTGAATCTCATTGAAGAAGCTGTTTCCTGCTCTTTACTGGGCTATTTATAGATTGTTCTCTTCATCATCACAGGCATTGTTGAAATCCAAAATATTGATTGCTTTAATGCCTACTGCCGGTGAGACTGTTTAAATTTTACGAAGAATCACGCTTTATGTTTGTTCTAAGTGTTGACTGTCACTCTTGATAAACTCCTATTTGTTGTCTTTGACGTTTGTTGGAGACTACCTTAATTGCAGGTTTGGTTGTAGATGCTGGCTTGCTGCCTTAGATATCCTTGACTATTTTGTTACCTTTAGCTTTTAGACTTCATCTCTGCCTTTAGGCTACTAGAGTACTTAGCCTGTGTTATTGTGTGGAGGATGTTGAGTATTCTACATGTTTATCTGCACTAAAGATTGCTTTTGAAGCAGTTTGGGCATTTCGTTTGGCTAACTTCCTTATTTGTTTTACAAGGGAGTGATTGGATTGGGCATTTGGTGATTAGGTGACTCCTTCTCTATCGCTTGTGAATGATTGCTCGGTTTCCGCAACCTTTTCTCCTTCATTGATTTTGTGTCCTGCTGCTTTACACTTATTAAATTCTTGTTTGCCTTTTTCACCTCTAGCTATTTCCTCTTATTCTTCAGCTCAACAAGCTTACCGAAATAGGCTTCCTCTTCCTTCAGCAACTCTTTTTCTGCTCTGAGTTGGTTCAGTCGCATCTTTTCCGGACTTTTCTCTGTTGCACAGGAATAGCTCGAAATGTCTCTGTGGTTTTCGAAAGATCTCTAGCTTTCGGCTTTGTACGCATCGTCAGTATTGCGAAATTACTCTGCCAGTTTTTTCTAAAGGTCGATTTCGCTTTGGATTTCTTGGAGTTTGGCGATAGAGTAAGGGTCAGATAGGTAAAACTTGCCTTAGAAATAAACCGCAGCCCACTCTACTACTTCCCTTTAAGGGTCGGCAAAGTAATCTCCAACTCCTGCTGATTAGACGTGTAGTTCTTAAGAGTTGTCTTATTTGGCACCGTTTTATTTCTTTATCATAGCTAATCTATAAAATTATTTGAAAATGCCTAAAAACTGCCCTTCCACAACCTTCAAGGTACTCAACCCTGCTGAAAAGGAGCCATGTGCCTTTGTGCTCAATGTGGGTTAATGCCTGAAAGAGCCTGGTTATAATGAGATATGGTAAGTGGCAAATGTGATTTATGAAATAATGTAAGGTCGCATCATACTTAATCCTGGAAGCACTAGAAAATAAGTTCTCCTTGCTCGTTCTCGTACTACCTAATCCTGTCTTCAGTTTTGAGCTAGTTGTACTCCATGGATTCAGAGTTGTCCAAGTCAACGTCTTTTGGGTGGAACATGTGTGCGCACAAGTCAAGAACTGTACGTTTGTCGATTTAGGCTGCTTCATTCTCAGAGGTGTTGATCTGAGAGTAATACTCAACGAACTAGCTGATCTTCTCGACAAAGCTGCAGTTCTCCTTCTGCACTTTGAAGTACTCTTCCTTGGAAAGGTAGGACAGGCAAATCAGCAAATGCATCAGAATGGAAACTTGCAGATTGGTCATCTTAAGCAAACGAAGCATGGACTACATCAGCTGAATAGGAAGAAAGATACGTGTTGTGCTTGTTTGGGGTCTGCAGACAAGGCTGTGAGAGTGGAAGGGGCATGAATGATGTTCGCCAACAAAGCTGAGCCGAAATCAAGGGAAAAGTGATGGATTTTGTCAGTCAGGGATCTGTTGATTAGGTTCATCAACCATTTGATCATATCATGTTCCAAGAAGGTTGGAATCACTGTCTCTTTGACTGAGCACTTTTGCAGAAGAGCCAAGCAAAAACGCTGTATAACTGACCCATTCTCCTGTTCTTTCAAGATCTATGTGAGCTTTTTTGTACCTTAATGATGCGGTTGATGACTATCATGTTCTTTCGTGAGGTGATGTACTCCACTCCACGGAGTGTGCTACAGACGATGCTCACAAGGGGGATGATTGCATATCTGAGTTTAGGACTATTGTGGTCTAAAAGATAGAGCAAAAAGTCAAACTTTTCGGTCTCTTCAATTTTGAAGAGATCATTCCTGATAAGCTAGTAAACAAGGTTTTTCCTTAGCTAGGGGGCTATCTGCAGCGCATTGACCCTAAAACTAAGCAGAACCTCACAAATCCCGTCGATGTTCTTTTCAGCTACAAAACGGTCAAGTTTGTTTTTGTGCTCGAAGAAGACGACCTCAGTGGGCTCTTCGCCTTCAGGCTTGCCCTCATTTTAAACTACCTTATAGTACTTGGCAAGCTGGATCTTGTAGGTCTCAATCATTTCAGCAATTTCAGGTTTGTTTGACTCCTTGAAGTTAGACAGCATTTGCACCAAACTGATGGTCACCTGAAACACGCTTTTGGAAGCCACAACTATCTGTTTGAACTTTTTTGTGTTGTTTCGCAGCTATCGCTCAACATTCACTTCTCTTCTGTTTAAGCTGAAGTTGTTTTTCTTCAGAGCCAAAAGTCTTGGAATGTCTACTCCCTTGGTAAAGGGCTTGAACTTTTTTTGCACATACTTATCTAAGTGAAAACAAGGCTACTTTTGATTTATTGGGCGATAGTTTAGGAGACCTTGCCGAGGTCGTGAGCATTGAGGTAAGCGATGATAGCCTCTGTGAGGTCTTAGTGCTAAAGAATCGACATAATATTTGAATTTTATAGTGCTTGCCTTAGATTAAAACTTAAAATTAAAGCGAAATCTAAGCAAAATCAAGTTCACTTGTTTAGGGTCTTATAATATTGACTGTTGCCGTAATGTCCGAACTCAGTGGTCTCAACGTAGGAACCTGGTCCTGGAGTTTACTTTCCTTTCCAGTAGCCATCTCTTGCACTCTTGGAAAACACTCTCCTTCCGTTGCTTTTCCGGTTTGAAAGCACATACTTCCCTTCTCCATTAATCGCATCTCCCTAGACGTAAGTAGAGGGGCCAGGGCTTTGCTTGATAGTTGCAAATCTTTCAGTTTTGGGGTTGATGATGGATAGGGGAGCATCTGTGTACTTGGAGACTGAGAACCTTCCCTTATTAGGCTACATGTTGAGATCTTTGTGAGCGCCTGGTCCTGGGGCTTCCTTGTATGTAAGTTTAGCCTCAATGAAGTCTACAGGCTTGGGGCGAGTGGTGAAGCTGTAGTTCTTGAGTTTCTGCTTTTAGTTTTCGTACTGAATAGTGATAGAGTTACTGCGCCTGGGCCTGGGATTTTCTGAACCTGGGGAATAAGGTAGGACCTGTCTGGCATTTTATCGCGAGCAGTTCCAAAGCTTTTGCCCCTGGTTTTGGTTTATTCAACAAAAGACTTGATCATATAGGAAGTGACAGGGGGACTGATGGTGGTGGTTTGGGTGAAGTCTGACTTGTTCCCGTAGCCGAATGCAGCCTTGCGATTGGAAAGTTGACTATCGTAGCTGTAAAAGGCATTGGGACATCTGCGTAAAGGATGGCATACTCGGGATTGTTGCTAAGGAAGCGGGGAGTTTTGGCGAATTGGTGAACTTGCTTACTTGTGGAAGTATTGGTGGGGTGGTTGCGGATGGTGTCCGAAGGAGTGATCGAAAAAGACATCTTTATTAATTTTATTTATAGCTTAACAAATTTCAAGATTAGTTGTTCGGCTACTACCACAGCCACAATCCTTACAAATTTTCTGAGAAAATCCTTTCTCCTAACCAAAACATTTGTGTTGAGCAATCCAAATTTCTCTTTTGACTACATTCATATCCAATCCACTGCTTCAACTTACTCAGCTTGAAGAAAGATGGCACTGATTGGGCAGAAAAGCAACATTTGAGCCAGTCTATCCTTAAAAACCAAGAGTATCCTTCACTGAGCAATTGGGATATCTTGCACTCTGATAAAAAATCTGCATATAGTTAGTGATTGCTGTGATGATGATTTGTTATGGAGTATGCATGAATATTGATAATAATGAGCAAAGCGATGAACCACGTGATTGAAATAAACGCCCAGAGATACATCATAAGACAGGCCCATCAGAAACTGCTGCTACTCACTTTTCCTGACCTCCACCTCATACACAAGTACTACACTAATGCCAACTTCACCTATCTCAACCCCACCTCACATGAAATACTCGTCCTCAACCTTAATGAAATCACTATCCTCAAGCCTGTGGTGATCCCACTGCAGCTAGCGTGTGAACAGCAGTCCTTTGTGGACTGGCATCCTTCAGGCGGGATCCTCATGCAGCATCAGATCGTACTCTTCGGAACTCATGGAATCATCTTCTACACCAAAAGCAATATCATGGAAAAGACATGGCAGATAGAGGTACTCCAAGATATCGAGGAACTAAAGTGCAATAGCTCTGAGCAGGCCTTGGTAATGAAAGTTAGGTAAGCCCAAAAAAGCCTTTTCCTTTGGAAGCTAGCCGAGCTTTCCTCGAAACCTGCACAGGAAATCACTCTTACACAGCCCATACTGCAATTCGACTTTCTCAACCAAGACACTTTGGCCATACTTACCAACCTATAGTTACGCATCTATGTCCATAGCCAAACATAGTTCAACCTCTATCACTTTTTTCTGGTAAATGCCACTTCTTTCGCGGCTTTACCCTCTTCACCATCCCCTACCCTTCCTCAATATATATCTGTGAATACAGTAGTACTACTAGGAAATAATGGAGAGGCGAAGCTTCTTTAACTTTATGGCTTAGAAAAGAGGTTGCTTAAGTCTTAAAGCAAGCTAGTTGGAGAGTTCCGTTTGGAGTGCGACTCTGCCACCACAAGAAAAGTTATAAGTGTTTGGGGTTAATCTCGTTAGATAAGATTTGTATGTTAAGGATAGGATAAACAACTAATTACTATTGAATTAGATAAGGATTTAAAGATTACTAGAAGTAAATGCTTCTAATGGCGGCTCGGTTCTTTCTTAGAATAAGCCTACGTTTAGAATAATCTAGCTCAGATAAAGGACTCTACAGGTTGGAAATACTACTAGATACAAAGTAGAGATAACTTTAAACTGCTTGAATCACTCAATTGCTAAAAAGCCTTCATCTGGTCCAATCAGCAATTCTTATATATCAACTAGCAAGCCCTTTTCATAAAAAAAGTAGGAGGAGAAAAAAGCTAGCCCATTCCCATCAAATATAGTCGGAAGGACAGAGTTCACCGTCTAACCCACACAGATGAAACTTACTTTTTGGTCTCAGGCATAAAGTTCTATCGGCTTGAAAAGGGTGTGTTGGCTTTAGCAGGTTTCGCCCTCAAAAACGAAAGGGCCTAACTTATAGCAGTTGATACCCTTACCTCTACACTGACCTATCAACTTGCGGACCAATTCATTCTGTTTAGCTATAAAGTAGTGGGGCAGAAGGTCGTTGCAACTACTCTAAAGTCTAGCACTAACGTCCTTACTGCTATAAAAGGAGACCGTTGGATTTAAAAGCAGTAGCTTTAGTTTAGGGTCGGGCAAGGCTAGAATATCTTGGCGGTGTTTAGCATATCTAAACTCCTGAAGATCTTAGACAGTGAAAACAAGATCTACAACTACAGTGTTTACGGACTAAATGACGGAGGTTTGGCAATTATCATCAAAAACTACGTCTTTTTCCTGCAACTTGTAGAATAAGATCGAGGCTCAGAGATTGTGCTGATCAAGCGAACCAATTCCTTACTCTTTCATAGGTTCAACCCCCATTGTCCATCAATAAAGCTCTTGGATGCAGATAAACTGGTTTTTTTGGTTGGTAACACTCTACAGAGAATTCAAAATAGAATAAATCCACATGCAATGGTAGAACCCTTTAGTCCTCCATAAACTTTACTCAAAAAGCAGCTCTAACTGAGGAAGTGTTGTCCACCTCAGCACCCTCGGCTGCTGCAACTCCTGATAGAGACTGGCAAATTGAATCTTGCGCTTGAGATATTGAAAAAAATAAGAATTTGGTTCAACCAAGATTAGTCTCTTATGGCATTATACCAATCAATCACCATCCAATTCGTTACTGATGCGCTATGGACAGAAAAAGAGGAAGATATCAGTCGCTGGCCTGAACAAGTTACCTCGCAATAGACTTAAACACTTACCAAGTTTTCCTAAGAGATTCTTTAGAAGATAGATGGACTTAAGCTGAGATAAAAAACCCCTCTTCTATTTGAATCCTTAATCCGCTCTTTATGCGCTTTTCTGAAGAATAACAAAATGGTTGACTACTTTTCACAATCGGTTCTGATTATTGCTAAAAGTGGGATTTCTAAGGTAAAAGGGTTATCCAGCATGTCGATAGCTTACTTAGCTCACTCACTGAACAAGCAAGAAGCGGCAGCTGAGCTAAAGCCTGAGCGAGTGAGTTGGTAATGGCTGAAGTAGTTTTCCATTCCACTGTGGTACGATGGCAAAGAACAACTCAAGAAGTGGATTGAGTAGATGGCTGCCCAAGAATACAGACAAACAAAGGATCCTTTCAACTGCTTATTGTGGTATCTTCTGGTGGGCAAACGTGCTATTCTTTCCACCCTCTTCAAAAACCATAAACTAGACTCGAAGTAGCACCAAGCTATTGCCGATTTCTTGGCTAGAGACTTTTCTCAACCGAAGGACAAGTCTGCCGCAATAAAGAATGCCTATGTACTAATAGACAAAAAACGGTACTATCATGCCTTAAGTTTTTTCATTTTGGGAGGAGCTATGGACGATTGCGTACGTTTGGCCATCGACAGATTGAAGGACCTAAACTTAGGATATCTGTTTGTGTTGATGTTTAAGTAAGCTTCTTCGAGTTATCTCACATAAGTGATGATGAAAGGAGATGTTTGGATGAAGCATTTAGCCTATAAGCTTTCTGCCAAACACATTCTGAGCTATAACTGCTTATTCGAAGAAGGAGCAGCCAGCAACTGGGGCTATCAGCCTGAGCTCACTGGCTTTCATCCAGCCCTTTTAGAATTCGCCTTCAAGATCCGAAACTCCATTGCTGTGAAGAGAGAGCTTTAATAGCAAAAAAGACAGCAGAACTAATCCCAAGACATTTTTGCTGATTTCTACGGCTCAAGCACCACAACTACGCAAACTCAGCAACAGCAAATTGTGGAGCTCATCGGAGATATTGACCAACTCAAACCTAAAGCTATCAAGTACTATTTAGCTGAAGGAGTGCCCTTACTCGCTTTGGCTTTGCAAGAATCTAATAACTAAGCAAAACAAGCCTATTATTTGGAATTGTATCAAATCGGAGGAGTGGTAAAACCAGAGATTTAGTCGGTTGTGATGGGGCTCTCAGATAAGTTAGCTACTTTCTAGTGTTTGTTGACTAGCAAAAAATACTAAAAAGTGATACTTTATTTGAAAAGTTTGATGGAAGATGTAAAAGAAAGTTTGTAGGAATTACAAATCGTGTAAGTGTTGTCAATAAAAAAACATTTAGTAGGCTAGCTTTTGCATTTTGCCTATTTTGCAGAGAGAATCCTAGAATTTTACAATTCAAGGAAAGAAAAGTAAGGCAACCAATAAATTGAGAAGGTTCTATCTGAGTTTCTACGTTACTACAGAGTAAGTAAAGCTATTTCTTGCTTGTCACTCGAATGCTACGAATAGCTACTTTAGAGTCTCTAGTTATTCGGACATTAGAAACTGATAGTCCCTCAACATTCTTTCTGGCTTAAGCTCAAAAAATGCTACGATTCTTTGATTTAGAGTAAAAAGTTGAAACAACTGCAACAAATGGATCACTTTGAGCATGTTTTCATAAGCTCTTATAGGCCCAACCAAAGCTCAAACACCTATCGTCCTTAACTTGCACTTACACAGCAGGAAGCAGCCCAGGCTGTGTTGAAACTTTGCGTTTTGAAGTATTTATCAAAATTTTCTTCACTGGGCTACCTTTTACTGTAAAAGGCAGAATTGATACAATCTTTCCTTGATAACTGGATAGCTTCTTATAAGAAGATAGACATTTTGCTTTAGTTCAAGCTCCTCTTGAAATAAGGCTAGCAATCGAAGCTAAAACTAAACATTATAGGAAACCTTTTTGGCGATTTTTTTCACCAAGTTTATGATATTTTGTCTCTTACTCACAACCAATACTTTAAAAATGCTTTGCATGTGAACTCAGAGGAAAAAACTCAGGAGCTACAAGCAGTTGAGGTCTATAGAAACAGGATTTAGGGTATCAGAACATTTGCCATCAATATCCACACTCCAAAAGGGTTATAGTGTGCAGTTCTTCTGAAGAAAAGTATAAAAAAGTTTGAAATCTGTGGAAATCTAGTTAAAAAGGAACGTAGTAGAGATGGCTTCAGCCTGCTTACAGATGACAGTGGTTTATTTCAACCATGGAGTGGAGGGGAAGGGGAGGGGAAAGGTAAGTACTCAACTTCCGTCCAAGATACTTTGGCTCACATTTTATCAGAAAAAAATGACAAATATGAAGTCTAGTTTCCCAAAAAATATGTTAATTTTACTGAAAAAGAAGACCTTAAAAAACAAGAAATAACTGAGCCTTTTTAATCCCCAAACTGCATAGAATGTCATTCATTTCTGCCTTTGCTTTTAACTGGCGGAAAAGCTCAAATAGAAGTAAGCAATTTCAACAACTTGAAAGCTCAGAGTCGAATCAAATGCGCAAATATGTCCGATATTGTAAAGCTTCATTCTTCTGGGCAAAGAGTTGGAGCCTTGGACTCAAATGGCACCCTCAGTCTTTACAACTTGTAGCCTGCATACCAAAACAAGTGTTTATATTCCTTGAAGAAAAACTCAATCTTAGATTTCTGCTTTCTATCATCAAGCCAATTAGGTGTTATCTCGGCTAATGGGGTTCAGGTTTTTGATACTCTCCTCCATCCTAACAGACAGCTCAAGTTCAAAGAGAACCTTTCAAAGGAACCACTGTCAGTTTGCAAGATTGAAGACACAAAAATGATAGTTTTGCGCAAAGGAGATGTTCTTGTGTATGATTTACGGATGGAAAGAATGATATAAAGCAAAGAGCTGAGGAGCAGAGGCAGATCTATATTGGTAGAAGGGAACTTTCTTTACATCGGACAAGCTGATGCAAGGGTGAGAGTGCTTAGCTTGAAGGACATGAATGATGCCTGTGAAGCAATAAAAATGGGAGGCATAGGTAACTTTATTCTTATTCAGATGAACGTGATAGGGAGAAGATAGGCATCTAACAATTGTTGAATTGCCAGGGCATCGTTTTGGCTCTTACTAACGAAAGCTCCATATACTGCCTTCCCAAGATACCAGCTCAGTGAAACGATTTGTATAGTCAATACTCATTAACTGCTATAAATAGTTCAAAGCCATAAATCTTTCATTAATAAGGTTAGTAATGGCAAACATTTCGCAGAAAATAACACAAGTAGCGATGATTTTACTCAGTTGGACGAAAAAGTGAGCTCTATTTACAAGCAAATAGAAGCTTTGGAGGCTGAAGCTAAGTCCTTTCTGCAGAAATCGAAGTAAAGCAAAGGTTCAGCAAAAGAAATGTACAAACAAAAGTGCTTAATGGCATTGAAAAAGAAAAAAGCACTTTAGCAGCAAGCGAAATCCTACAATTCTCACCAAAACATTCTCCAACAAGGAATATTCAACGTAGAGGCAGCTAACGCTCATAAGTAAATGGTAAAACATTGGATATGAAGTACTAAGGGCTGAAGGGCGCAGTATAAGCGCAAAAGGAAGCCTTGAACAAAATCGACATTGATAAGCTACAATAAACTCAAGATGAAATGCTTGACCTGAAAATGCAATCAGACATGTTAAACGAAATGATGGCAAGAAACTACGATATGGACGTAGATTAATAAGAATTTTAAGATTAGTTCATGTAGTTCCAGAAAGAGGTAGCCATTGCCAGCAAAGGGAAGTCCGCAGAACTAAAGAAGCAAGAAATAAAGGGCAAAGAAATAAATAACTTTTTGCAGTGATCTCCTCAACCTCATCATCAGCAAAGCACACTCTACACTTTATAAACTATTCTCAATACAAAACTAAGATTGGATTGTGATTTGAAGCAAAGTAACACTGATTAATGTTAGAGATCAATCAACCCACTTTATACTCCTGTAAACTACATCAAGTTTTTTTATGTTTTTGGCAACTAAATTAAAGAAAGGTTACTTTTTTTGGCGTGTAAAGTCCATTCAGTCGCATTTGAACCCCATCCTTTGTCTTCTATTTCTATCCTCTCA
>Ga0316217_10006201_pt1 | contig 11964 bp, 6 predicted proteins | sample 1anoAmetaG_FD_203633 | JGI IMG/M metagenome (GOLD analysis project Ga0316217, IMG submission 203633) | Freshwater microbial communities from Trout Bog Lake, Wisconsin, USA - 1anoA | ecosystem: Environmental > Aquatic > Freshwater > Lake > Hypolimnion/Profundal zone | place: USA: Wisconsin... | reverse complement strand
GGCTTCGGCCTATTGCCAGGATTGGCAGGATTGGCAGGACACCCTGCTGCCCCTGCGTGGTGCGATTCCGGGCACGCGGGATCTCTACCGCGTTTCCACCGCGGTGCTCAGGACCCATGAGTCCTCGCGCCTCCCTGGCGGCCTCATCGCCAGTCTCTCGATCCCCTGGGGGTTCTCCAAAGGCGATGGCGACCTCGGCGGCTATCACCTGGTCTGGCCAAGGGATCTGGTTGAAAGCGCCGGGGGCTTGCTCGCCGCCGGAGCGGTGGAGGAAGGCATCCGGATCCTCCGCTATCTGGCGGTCACTCAGGAAGCCGACGGGCACTGGCCGCAAAACATGTGGCTCGATGGCTCCCCGTACTGGAACGGCGTTCAGATGGATGAGACCGGGTTCCCGGTGCTGCTGGTGGAGCTCGCGAACCGGGCCGGCGCGCTGGATCCGGCCGAGCTCGAACGGCTGTGGCCCATGGTGCGCCGCGCCGCGGGCTTCCTGGCGCGCAACGGCCCGGTCACCCAGCAGGATCGCTGGGAAGAGGACCCCGGCTACTCGCCGTTCACGCTGGCGGTGGAGGTCGCCGCCCTGCTGTGCGCGGCGGACCTGGCCGACCGTTTCGAGCCGGCCCTCGCGGCCTATCTGAGGGAGACCGCCGACGCCTGGAACACCGCCATCGAACGCTGGACCTACGTCAGGGGCACCGACCTGGCCAGCAGCGCCGGCGTCGATGGCCATTACGTCCGCATCGCCCCTCCGGACGCCGCTTCGCCCACCGGTGGCTTCGTGCCCATCAAGAACCGACCCCCAGGGGCCAGCAGCGCCCCCGCGGACCACATCGTCAGCCCGGACGCCCTGGCGCTGGTCCGCTTCGGGCTCCGGGCAGCGGACGATCCGCGCATCCTGAATACGGTCCAGGTGCTCGACTCGCTGCTCAGGACCGACACGCCCCTGGGCCCGCTCTGGCGGCGCTACAACGGCGATGGTTATGGCGAGCACGAGGACGGTTCGCCTTTCGACGGCACGGGTGTGGGCCGGCCCTGGCCCCTTCTCACGGCCGAACGGGCTCACTACGAACTTGCCGCCGGCAAGCCGGAGGCGGCCAGGTCGCTGGCATCTGCCCTTGGGCGATTCGCCAATGCCGGGGGGCTGCTGCCGGAACAGACCTGGGACGCCGCCGATATCCCCGAGCGGGAACTGGTCTTCGGCCAACCTTCCGGCTCGGCCATGCCCCTGGTCTGGGCCCACGCCGAGTATGTCAAGCTCTGCCGGTCCCTGGCCGACGGCCGGGTCTTCGACCTGCCCCCGCCGACGGTGCTGCGCTACCAGGTGCAGGGGGTGGTGTCGCCGCACACGATCTGGCGCTTCAACCACAAGTGCCAGGCACTGTCCGCCGGCACCCGCCTGCGCCTGGAAGTGCTCCAGCCGGCCAGCGTCCACTGGAGTTCCGATGGCTGGCGGTCGGTCACCGATACCCCGACCCGGGACAGCGGACTCGGTCTGCACGTGGCGGACCTTCCCACCGAAGCCCTGCTGGCCGGCACCCGGCTTGAATTCACACTGTTCTGGCCCCTGGCCGCCCGATGGGAAGGCCAGGATTTCACCGTCACGGTGCGGCCGGCCAGCAACCTGGATGGAGGCGACCGACCATGACCCTGCCGCTGCCGGCCGACGCTTTCGTCTTTTTCGGTGCCACGGGCGATCTGGCCCACAAGAAGATCTTTCCCGCCCTGCAGGCGATGATCCGCCGAGGGCGCCTCGACGTGCCGATCATCGGCGTCGCCCGGGCGGGCTGGAACCTCGAGCGCTTCCGGGAGCGGGCGCGGGAGAGCCTCGAGGAGCACGGCGGCGGCCTCGACCGGGCCGCCTTCGACCAGCTCCTGGGCCTGCTGCGCTACGTCGATGGGGACTACCACGACCAGGCGACTTTCGATGAATTGCGACGCCAGCTCGGCGATGCGGTCCGCCCCATCCACTACCTGGCCATCCCGCCCAGCACCTTCCCGGTCGTCATCAACCACCTGGGAGGCTTCGATTGCGCGGCCAACGCCCGGGTGATCGTGGAAAAGCCCTTCGGCCGCGACCTGGCTTCGGCCATCAAGCTGAGTGAAACCATCCACGGGGTGTTCGATGAGTCGAGGGTCTTCCGCATCGACCATTACCTGGGGAAGGAGGCTGTCCAGAACCTCATGGTCTTCCGCTTCGCCAACACCTTCCTGGAACCCATCTGGAACCGGAACTATGTGGAGAGCGTGCAGATCACCATGGCCGAGGCGTTCGGCGTGCAGGGCCGCGGGAGTTTCTACGAGGAGGCCGGCGCCATCCGGGATGTCGTGCAGAACCACCTGATGCAGGTGGTGGGCTTTCTCGCCATGGAACCGCCGGCGACCACCTACCGGGAGTCCATCCGGGACGAACTGGTCAAGGTGTTCCGCCAGGTCAACCCGCTCGACCCGGAGAAGCTGGTCCGGGGACAGTTCCTGGGCTATCGCGGCGAACCCGGCGTGGCCGCGGATTCCGACGTCGAAACCTTCGCGGCCATGCGGCTCGATATGAATTCCTGGCGCTGGGAGGGGGTTCCCTTCTTCATCCGGGCGGGGAAGGGCCTTCCGGTCACGGCGACGGAGGTGCTGGTCAAGCTCAAGCGGCCGCCCCTGACCCAGCTGGCCCTGGGCGCCGGAAACTACCTGCGGCTGCGCCTGAACCCCGAGTTCACCATCGCCCTCGGGGCGCGGGTCAAGAAACCGGGGGAAGCGATGGTGGGCGAACCGACCGAGTTGTCGCTCATCCACCGCCCGGAGGGAGACGAAATGAGCGCCTACGACCGGCTCCTCGGCGATGCGATCGTGGGCGATGCCACCCTGTTCGCCCGGCAGGATGCGGTGGAAGCGGCGTGGGCCATTGTCGATCCGGTGCTCGGCCAGGCAATGCCCGCGCACCCCTACCCGCAGGGCACCTGGGGGCCGGCCGAGGCCCTGGCCCTGACGGCGGAGGTCGGCGGCTGGGCCGATCCGGAGGTCGCGCCATGACGGTCCTGGCGATCGACATCGGCGGAACCCACGTAAAGGTGCTGGCCTCCGGCCAGGACGTGCCGCGCAGGTTCGCCTCGGGTCCAGGCCTGGCTCCGATGCCGATGGTCGAACAGGTCAAGCGGCTCACCGCCGACTGGTCCTATTCCATCATCTCCATCGGCTTCCCCGGCCTGGTCGTGCATGACCGGATCGCCGCTGAACCGGCCAACCTGGGCCGCGGCTGGGTGGGCTTCGATTTCGCCAAGGCGTTCGGCCTGCCGGTGAGGCTGCTCAACGACGCGGCCATGCAGGCCCTCGGCAGCTACGAGGGGGGGCGCATGCTCTTCCTGGGCCTGGGCACCGGGCTGGGTTCGGCCATGATCGTCGATGGCCGGCTCCAGCCGATGGAACTGGCCCATCTTCCCTATCGGAAGGGCCGCAGCTACGAGGACTACCTGGGCCTGGCCGGACTGGAGCGCCTGGGCACGCGCAAGTGGCGCAAGCACGTGTGGGCCGTGGTCGCCATCCTGCGGAATGCGCTCGAACCGGATTCGGTCGTTCTGGGGGGAGGAAACGCCAACCGTCTCAAACGTCTGCCCCCGGGCGTTCGGCTGGGGGACAACCGCAACGCTTTCATCGGAGGCTTCCGGCTTTGGCCGGAAGCAGGCGGCAGCCCAGGCAAAGGGCAAGGCGAAACGGACGCTGCCGCCCCCTTCCCAGGAAACGGCCAGGAACCCGGCCGGGCTGCTCAGGACCGGGTCACCCGGAAGGTCGGTGCGACGTAATCCTTTGGAAGGTGCTGGGCCGGAATGCTGCCTTGATCCCCCGTTGGCTGGCGGGGCTGGAACCTTTGATCTATAGAATTCATTCATCGATCGAGGTCGATTCCTCGCCGGGCGCCACCGGGTTCAGTTATGCCAGGGCCTTGCGGGAGTGGACCTCGTCAACGTCCGGCCTGCCCGGCTTCGCGGGGCGTGCCCCGCGATCCGTTCCATTCCAACCCAAACACTGGAGAACGTTCGAGATGCGCCAACCACCTTGCCCCTCCTCGCCACCTCCCTGCTCGTGGGCGCCCCCCTGGCGGCCGAGACCCTGGAGAGGCAGCCCTGTGTGTTCAATTTCAACGATGCGCCCTGGTTCCTGCTGAGGACCAGCGCCGGGGCCCTGATTCCGGCCCCCGGGCTGATGCCTGCCCAGTTGCTGAACGGTCTGCCCCGGCCATGGGCACCTCGGCGGCCGCCACCGGCCTGGTCGCGGACGCCAGCGGCGGCGCCACCGAACGGCTGCATCTGACCTACCGCGGCAAGGGCGGCGGGATCTACGACATCGCCCTGTTCGACCGCAAGGCGGGCAAGGAAAGATCATCGGCAAGGACGCCACCGGGTTCCTGGACAGGTGGCACTGAAAGAAGGGAGCGATTTCGAATAAATAAATTATACTATGGGATCGACCGGGATCCACCCATGGCCTGCCTCCTCTGGTTCATCGTATTCTTGCTTCTGCTGGGGACGGAACTGGCCATGTCCGGCCGCTGGGCCTTCGTCTGCCCGGCCCTGGGCGCCCTGGCGGCGGCGGCTGCCGCCCTGCTGGGCGCCGGGCCGGTCCTGGCGCCGGCGGTATTCTTCGGCGTCGCCCTGCTGGCGGTGCCCCTGGTCCCCGTGGTCCGGCGCCTGCGCTCCGGCCCGCCCCGGGAACCGGTGGCCCTGGACGCATCCCCGGGCCAGCGGGCCCGGGTGACCGAGCCCCTGGATCCGGGCTGGGGCAGGGGACGGGTGCGGCTGGCCACTGGCGTGGTCGCGCCGGCTGTCTCCGACCACCCCATCCCCGTCGATGCCTGGGTCGAGGTGGTCTCGGTCGAAGGTGGGCGGCTGCGGGTGCGGCCCCTGATTCCGCCGATGCGCTAGCCCGGCTGGCCCGGCCTCAGCGGGTGAGCCGGGTGAACGACCGCCCCAGGCGCTGGGCCGCCCAGATCCAGCCGGCGATCACCAGCAGCAGGATCAGGGCGATCTGGCCCGGGACCGCCCGCAGGGAATGGTGCAGGGCGATCAGCGCCTGCTGGATGACCGACCCGCCGGCCTTGCCCAGGCGCGCGCCCACCACATCGATGGCGGCCTTGCCCTTGACCTTGGATTCGGGATCCAGCGGGATGTAGGACATCTCCTTGGTGGGATCGAACAGGGCGTACTTGGTGGCCTTGCTCAGCACGTTCTGGATGGTGCCGAACAGCACCGCCGCAGCCAGCGGGGTGGTGGCGAAGCGGGCCAGGAACGGCGCGGAGGCGTCCTCGAACAGCACGAAGCCGAAGAAGCCGGCGCCGGTCACCAGCAGCACCACCGGGGTGGCCAGCGCTGCGGCGGTCCAGCCGAACACCCGGATCACGTTATTGGCGACGAACAGCATCAGGAACAGGGTGGTCGCGCCGGTGGCGAGGGAGAAATCGGCCATGAAGTCCTGGTAGTCCTTGGGGTCGGGGTGGAGCAGCCCCAGGTGGGTCTTCCAGGTCACCTCGATCAGGTTGATGGCGATGCCGTAGCAGATGACCATGATGGCGATCCACAGCAGGTAGCGGGACCGGACCAGGAAGCCGGCGGCTTCCCGCAGCGACAGCCTGGGCCGCACCGCCAGCCGCGCCCGCTGCTCGGCCGGGGAATAGAAGCGGGGATCGGTCAGCACGTTCCGGTTGATCCAGCGGTGGATCACGAGGATCGCGGTGATGCCCGCCAGCACCACCGCCATCAGCAGGATCACGTAGGCGGTCCAGGCGTCCATGCGCTGGCGGCCGGTCAGCACCCTTTCCATGGCGTGGATGGCCTGGTTGGCGAACTTGACGGCGATCAGCGCGAGGTTGGCGCCGAGGCCGAACAGGGTGTAGAAGCGCCTGGACTCGTCGACCTTCACGGTATCGTTGGCGAAGGTCCAGAACAGCAGGGACAGGGCCACGCTGCCCCACAGTTCGGCCATGACATAGAACAGGCAGAACACCCAGTTCCGGGCCATGGCCGCCAGGCTGGCGAGCCCCGGCGGCAGGCCGCCCTGCCAGTGCGGCTGGATGGCTTCCCGGACCGGGAAGACCAGGGCGAAGCCGGCGAAAAACACCAGGAACGGGGCCAGGGCCGCGCGGAACAGCATCGGCCTGCCCAGGACGTTGCTCACCTTGGCGTAGAGGACCATGTACAGCACGGATGCGGGGATGACCCCATAGACCTTCAGGAACGGGATGAGGTCGGCGCCGCCGCCCGGGGCCGTGACGATCAGGGTGTCCTTGGTGTTGCGCAGCAGCGAGTAGACCAGCGAGATGAAGAAGAACATCAGCAGCATCGGCAGGAATTTCTTCAGCTCGTAGCCGTGGATGGGCCAGAGCAGCTGGCGTGCCCGGCCGAATTCCCGGCCGCCGCCGGGGCGCCTGTCGGAATCCATGAAGCCTCCTGGATGCAATAAATAAATGCACCGGATGGCGAACGCAGCCACCCTCTCCGCGCGCATCGCTGCCTGCGGGGATGCGCGAGGCATGCTGCCTTCTCATGCGCTTCCGGCCGCGGGAAGTTCCACCGGACCCGGAATGTCCCAGTTGCGCCTTGCAGATTAAGCCGTTACACTCCCCCCATGGTCGACCGTCCGAGCTTCTCCGCGCGCCCCCTGGCTTTCCAGGGCGCCGAAGGCCTGTCCGCCACCCAACCCGCATCCCGGAACTCCATTGGCACCGGTACCATGACCACTACGCGCTCGACGCGGAGGCCGGGGCCGTCCTAGGACGAAGGCAGACCAAACCAACCACCCGGCCCCGCTCACCTGCGGGGCCTTTTCTTTTGAAGGCAGACCATGGACAGCACGGAACCGTCCCTATCCCTCCCGCCCGCCCCCGCCCGGGGCAAGGGCATCCTGGTCATGAAGTTCGGCGGCACTTCCGTCGCCGGTGAAGCGGGCCTGGCCCGGGTGGCCGGTCTGGCCGCCCAGTCTGCGGCCGGCCACCGGGTGCTGCTGGTGGCTTCCGCCATGGCCGGGATCACCGATCTCCTGGTGGCCGGGGCGCAGCGGGTCAAGGGCATCGGTGAAGTGCTGACCGGCTACGGCTCGGCCCACCGGCTGGCGCTGGCGGCCCTGCGCCCGGAACTGCCCGGACAGCTGGCCAAGGACCTGGAAAAGCGCCTGGGCGCGCTGGAGGAGGAACTGGCCCGCCTGCTCCAGGGGGTCAACCTGCTGGGCGACTGCTCGCCCCAGGTGCTGGCCCGCATCTGCTCCCTGGGGGAGCGGGCTTCCTGCGCGCTGCTGGCCGGGCTGCTGGAGGCCAGGGGGGTGCCCTGCCTGGCGCTGGATCCCACCCAGGTGCTGGTCTGCAGCGGCAATCCCCAGGAGGCTTCGCCCCTGCCGGCGCGGATCCGGGAACGGCTGGCGCCGTTCCGCTGCGGCGACCAGCCGCTGGCGCTGCTGCCGGGGTTCTTCGGCGGCAACGAGGCCGGTGAGCCGGTGCTGCTGGGCCGCGGCGGTTCGGACCTCTCCGCCGCCCTGGCGGCCGGCGCGGTGGACGCCGAGCTGCTGGAGATCTGGACCGACGTGGACGGGGTCTACACCGCCGATCCCCGGCTGGTGGAGAACGCCCGCTGCCTGGAGGAGCTCAGCTACGAGGAGGCCATGGAGCTGGCCTACTTCGGGGCCAAGGTGCTGCACCCCCGCACCCTGGGCTACGTGCGCGGCCCCGGGATCCCCACCCGGGTGCGCAACACCCACCGCCCCGAGCATCCGGGCACGCTGGTGACGGCTGCGGCGGTGGCCTCCAACGATCTGCCCCGGGGGCTCACCCTGCTGCCCGGCGTGGCCCTGCTGGACCTGTCGGGCTCGGGCCTGAGGGGGGTGCCGGGCGTGGCCGCGCGGGCCTTCGGCTCGCTGGCCGCCAAAGGCGTCAACGTGGTGCTGATCACCCAGGGCTCCAGCGAGTGCGCCATCACCATCTGCGTCAGCGCCGCCGAGGCATCGCAGGCCCGGGAGGCGCTGATGGCCACCTTCGAAGGGGAGCTGGCCGCCGGCCTCATGGACCCGCTGGTGCTCAAGCCGGACCACGCGGTGGTGAGCGTGGTGGGCGACGGCATGGGCCAGTACGTCGGCGTCGCCGGCTCGTTCTTCGGGGCCATGGGCGGCCAGGGCTGCAGGGTGACGGCCATCGCCCAGGGCGCCAGCGGCCGTTCCATCTCGGCGGTGGTCTCGGAACAGGAGGGGCCCCGGGCGCTGGCGGCCATCCACCGGCGCTTCTTCGGCGGGCTCGAACCCCTGGAGCTGTACCTGATGGGGATCGGCCTGGTGGGCAAGCAGTTCCTGGTCCAGCTGCAGCACCTCAAGCAGCGCATGCCGGAGGTGGCCGCCTCCCTGAAGCTGTGCGCCGTGAGCAATTCCCGGCGGATGCTGGTGGACTCCGAAGGCCTCGACCCGGCCACCGCCCTGGCCGCCCTGGCCGACCGCGGTGAGCCCCTGGACGAGCAGAAGCTTCGCGACATCGTCCGCTCCCGCCGGCCCGACCACGCGGTGCTGGTGGACTGCACCACCTCCCAGACCCTGGCCGAAAGCTACCTCAGCTTCGTGGAGGCCGGCTTCCACCTGGTGAGCGCCAGCAAGAAGGCCAACAGCGGCACCATGGCCTCCTGGCGCGAACTGCGCCGGGCCCTGGAGCGGGGCGGCCGGGTGTTCCACTACGAGACCAACGTCGGCGCCGGGCTGCCGATCCTGGGCACCCTGCGCGACCTGCGCAACGGCGGCGACCGGGTGCAGCGCCTGGAGGGCATCCTCAGCGGCTCGCTGTCCTACATCTACGGCCGGCTGGACGCGGGAGCCGAGTTCAGCGAAGCGGTGCGGGAGGCCCGGGACGCCGGGTTCACTGAGCCGGATCCCCGGGACGACCTGTCCGGCCTGGACGTGGCCCGCAAGGCCCTGATCCTGCACCGGGAGATGGGTGGCGAGCTGGAGCTGGGCCAGGTGGAGGTGGAGGGCGCGCTGCCCGCCGGCTTCGACGCCAGCGGCACGGTGGACGCCTTCATGGCCCGGCTGCCGGAGCTGGACGAGCCGTTCCGGCGGCGCATGGCGGAACTGAAGGCGGAGGGCAGGTCGCTGCGCTATGCCGCCACCGTCACCCCCGAAGGTTGCAAGGTCGGCGCCATCGAAGTGGACGCGGCCCATCCGCTGTCGGTCATCGGCGGCGGGGAGAACGCGCTCTGCCTGGCCACCGAGGCCTACCACCCGCACCCCATGGTGGTGCGCGGCTACGGCGCCGGCGCCGCGGTGACCGCCACCGGGGTGCTGGCGGACGTCCTCAAGATCGCCCGGGGCGCGCGCCGGTGAGCCAGGTCACCGCCTTCGCCCCCGCCAGCATCGGCAACTTCGCCGCGGGCTTCGACGTCCTGGGGGCGGCCATCGCGCCCCTGGACGGCCCGCCTCTGGGCGACGAAGTGCAGATCACCCTGGCCAAGGCCGATTCCTTCCTGGCCGAAGGCCCCTTCGCCCACCGCCTGCCGCCGCGGGCGGCGGACAACCTGGCCCTGAAGGCCGCGGCCGCCTTCGCCCGGGCCTGGGGCCGGCCCCTGCCGCCCCTGGCCATCGTGCTGCGCAAGAACCTGCCGGTGGGCAGCGGGCTGGGCAGCAGCAGCGCCACCGTGGTGGCGGTGCTCGCGGCCCTGGACGCCCTGCTGGAGGCCGGGCTGGGCGAGGCGGCCCTGCTCGGGGCCGGAGGCGAGGCCGAGGCCCAGGGCTGCGGCAGCTTCCACCTGGACAACGTGGCGCCCGCGCTGCTGGGCGGGCTGCGCCTGGTGGATCCCGCGGGGCGGGCCCGGGCCCTGCCGTTCCCGGAGGAGCTGGTGTTCGCCGTGGCCAGCCCGGAGCTGGAGCTCAACACCCGGGACGCCCGCCAGGCGCTGCCGGTCCAGGTGCCCCGGGAGCTGGCCGTCGACCACGCCCAGAACCTGGCCTCGCTGGTCTACGCCCTGCTCGCCCGGGACGCCGGCCTGCGCCGGGCCTGCCTGCGCGACCTGCTGGCCGAGCCGCACCGGGCGCCGCTGGTGCCCGGGTTCCGGGCGGTGCAGGCCGCGGCCCTGGGCGAAGGGGCCGAAGGCTGCACCCTGTCCGGCGCCGGCCCGGCCATCTTCGCGGTGGTGGACCGGGACTGGGCGGACGCCGCGGCCGGGGCCATGGCCCTGGCCTGGCAGAAGGCCGGGGTCAGGTGCCAGGTGCGGATCTGCCGGCTGGAAGGGCAGGGGGCCCGGATCCTGGAACTCCGGTGAAGGCGCCCCTCATTTTCCAAAACTCTTCTCGATTCTTTCGTAGGCGTCGCGGATCTTCCTGAACTGCTCCTCCGCCGCCTTCTCGTTGCCTACGTTCTTGTCGGGATGCCACTTGAGCGCCAGCTTCTTGTAAGCCTTGCGGGCATCCTCGAAGGTGGGCTTGGGGGTGGCTCCGGGGTCCAGGCCGAGCATCTTCCAGTCGTCAGCGTCGGCGGTTCCGCGGTTGTTGGCCTTCGGCGCTTCATCGGGCTTCGTCCTGGCGGCCTCCTTGACGTCCATGTAGCGTTCGGTCGGCAGATCGGTGTTGATGCCGAGCACGGCCAGGACGGTGCCGTCCCCCAGCAACACGGCGGCATGGCCGGTGCGCTCCGCCAGGGTGCGCCCCGCCGGGGCCCAGGTCCCGGTGGCCGGATCGTAGCGTTCGGCGGTCCGGATGCTCTTCCCGGGCTGCTCGCCGTAGCCGCCGGTCACCACCACCTTGCCGTCCTGGAGGGCGGTGGCGGTATGCCAGTGGCGCTCGTGCTTCATCGCCCCGGTTTCGCTCCAGGCGCCGGTGGCCGGATCATAGAGTTCCGCGCTGGTGCCGTGCTTGAGCTTCCAGCCGCCGGCCACCAGGACCTTGCCGGTCTTCAGGAGGGTGGCCGTGTGCAGGGTGCGCTCGTGGTTCAGGGCGCCGGTGACCGTCCAGGCGTCCGTCGCGGGATCGTAGGTTTCGGCGCTCCTGCGGTTGGGGGAGCCGCCCGCCACCAGAAGCCGCGCTTCGGTTTCCAGCCAGGTGGCGGTGTGGCCCCGGTGGGGGTTGTGCGTGGCGGCCGCGACGGTCCAGGTGTCGTGGACCGGGTCGTAGATCTCCGTGTCCCGGAGCACCTCCTTGGTGCCCGGCTTGACGCCGCCGACCACCATCACCCTGGCCAGGCCGGTGAGGAACGTGGCCGTGTGGCCGCTGCGGGGCGTATGCAGACCGGCCTTGTTGGACCATTCATTCTTTCCCGGGTCGAACAGCTTGACCTTCGGCCCGGAGCTGGTCTGGCCCACCACCAGGATCCTGCCGTCATCCAGTCCGGTGGCCGTGTGGCTGGTGAAGGCGTCCGCCAGGGGCAGGCTGGTGGCGGCCCAGACGTTGGATTCCGGACGGTAGATGGCCGCCGCGGCCGGGGGCTCGGCCGGCTTGCCTGGCAGATGAAAGGTTCCGCCGATCACCAGGACCGAGCCATCCTCGAGCCGGGTCGCGGTGACCAGGGCCGGATCGGCCACCACCGGACCCGGCCGGTCCTTGGTCACCCAGATGCCCCGGCGCACCTGGATGGTGTGGCTGGCGCCGGCATGGTCATGGGCCTTGTTCTGGACATCGACCGTGAGCTTGAAGGCGCCCTCCTCGAGCCCCACGGCCAGCTTGAGGGCGGCGCCGTCCAGGCCGGAGACGACCTTGGCCAGATCCGTGGCTGGGCTGATCTCCCACCGGTAGCTCATGTCCGGCTGCTGGGCCACCTGGGCCAGGACGTCCAGGTCCCCGGGGTGGACCGCGGCGGGCGCATCGATCACCGCGCTGGGCGCGGGCACCACCTCCGCCGTGGCTTCCCCGCTGGCGGTGCCGCGGCTGCCGGTCAGCTTGACGCTGGCCTTGAGCGGTCCGGCCGCGCCGGCCTTGAAGATCACGGTCTCGCTCGTGGCGCCGGCGGTGATGACCCCGCCGGTCAGGGTC
>Ga0316217_10006200_pt1 | contig 11969 bp, 9 predicted proteins | sample 1anoAmetaG_FD_203633 | JGI IMG/M metagenome (GOLD analysis project Ga0316217, IMG submission 203633) | Freshwater microbial communities from Trout Bog Lake, Wisconsin, USA - 1anoA | ecosystem: Environmental > Aquatic > Freshwater > Lake > Hypolimnion/Profundal zone | place: USA: Wisconsin... | reverse complement strand
GTCGACGCCCAGTGCGTCGGCCGCGCGCGCGTAGCCCCAGGCGACCGTGTCGTGGCGCGCCGTCCCGCCGCGGCGCTGCAGCGCGGCACCCATGACCGGGTAGCGGATGTTCGGCTCGATGTTGAGGATCGGGCAGAACTCCTTGGCCTGTTCCGGCTCCAGCCACTCGTTGTCGACGCCGTTGCCGCGGTTCGCGTGGACATGGCGCTTGATGACCTGGATGTCGTGCACCGTGTGCGCGAGCATCATCACGCCGCGTGGCGAGAACATCACGTTGTAGTTGAGGACCTGCGACAGGTCCTCCCACTTCTTCAGCGCGTGGTCGTACAGGCGGGCACTCTCGTCGAACAGGTAGTTCGAGCGGATGATCGTCGTGTTGCGGCCGGTATTGCCGCCGCCGATCCAGCCCTTCTCCACGACCGCGATGTTGGTCAGGCCGTGCTCCGCGGCGAGGTAGTAGGCGGCCCCGAGGCCATGGCCGCCGCCGCCGACGATGATCGCGTCGTACTCAGCCTTCGGCGTCGCGCGCCGGTACTGCGACTTCCACCCCTGGTGGCCGCCGAAGGCTTCCTTTAACAGTGCCCAGCCCGAGAACTTTTGCATCAGGCCCTCAGATCCTTGTTGTCCGGGTCGTAGGGAGACTCGACCAGCACGGTGGCCCGCTTGCGCTCGCCCAGCACCTCGATCTCGAGGCTGGTGCCGGGGGTGGCGAACTCGGGCTTCACGTAACCGATCGCGAGGCTCTTCTTGATCGTGTGGCCATAATAGCCTGCCGTGGCCCGACCGATCATCTTGCCGGCCGTGTCGAAGATCGGCTCGTTGCCGAGCGGATCGGCGTCGACGACATCGTGCACTTCCAGGGTGATGAACCGGTTCGGGACACCGGCGGCGAGCTGCTTCTCCAGCGCCTCCCTGCCGATGAACGGGCCCTTGTTCATGCGCACGAAGCGGTCTAGCGAGCACTCGAACGGCGTGTAGTCGCGCGTCATGTCGCTGCCCCACATGCGGTAGGACTTCTCCAGGCGCAGCGATTCCATCGCCCGCATGCCCACCATGCCGATGCCGAACTCCTGGCCGGCGGCGAAGATCGCGTCGAACAGGCTGTGCGCGTACTCGATCGGGAAGTGCAGTTCCCAGCCCAGCGCGCCGACGAAGTTCACGCGCAGCGCGTACACGTCGGTGGCGTAGCCGGCCTCGATGACCTGGCTGGTCAGCCACGGGAACGAGGCGTTATCCAGCGGGGAGTCCGTCAGCTTCGCCATCAGGTCGCGTGCCCGCGGGCCGCCGATCACGAAGCAGCCGCGGCTCATCGTGATGTCCTGCAGGCTGACCGAGCCGTCGGTCGGCAGGTGCTTGCGCAGGTAGTCGCTGTCGTAGCGCTCGGCCGCGCCGGCGCTGACCACGTAGTAGTGGTGCTCGGCGATCTTGGTGATCGTGAACTCCGAGCGGATGCCGCCACGCTTGGTCAGCGCGTGGCACAGGGCGATGCGACCGGTCTTGGTGGGGACCTTGTTCGCGACCAGGCCGTCGAGCCAGGCCTCGGCGCCGGCGCCCTTGACCTCGTACTTCGTGAACGGGGTCAGGTCGATGACGCCGACCTTCTCCCGCATCAGGCGCACTTCGTTGCCCACATGCTCGAAGTAGTTCGAGCGGCGGAAGCTCCAGACGTCCTTGGGCTCGACGCCCTTCGGCGCGAACCACAGCGCGCGTTCCCAGCCGTAGCGCTGGCCGAACACGGCGCCCATGCGGGCGAGCTTGTCGTACACCGGGCTGGTCTTAACCGGGCGGCCGTCCGGGCGCTCCTCGTCCGGGTAGTGGATCGTGAAGACGTCGCGGTACGTCTCCTCGTTCTTCTTTACGACGTAGCGCTTGGACGTGTAGGGGCCGAACCGGCGCGGGTCGACCGCGAGCATGTCGATGCCCGGCTCGCCTTCCGTGAGCCATTCGGCCAGCTGCCAGCCCGAGCCGCCCGCGGCCGTGATGCCGAAGCTGTGGCCTTCGTTGAGCCAGAGATTGCGCTTGGTCCCGGCCGGGCCCACCAGCGGGCTGCCGTCCGGGGTGTAGGAGATCGGGCCGTTGACGATGTCCTTGATGCCGCAGTGCTCGAGCGCCGGCACGCGACGTTGCGCCGCCTCGATGTGCGGCACCAGCCGCTCCAGGTCGCCCTCGAACAGGCTCTTGCCGAACCAGTCGGGCACGCCGTCGGCGAAGCGCGCGGGGGCGCCGGCCTCGTAGGGCCCGAGGATCCAGCCCAGGCGCTCCTCGCGCAGGTAGTAGGACTGGTCCGATTCGCGCAGGACGGCCAGTTCGCGGCCGCCGGCGGCACGGTAGGCTTCGAGTTCGGGGGACTTGTCGTAGACGATGTACTGGTGCTCGACCGGGATCGCGGGCACGTTGATGCCGAACATGCGACCGGTCTGGCGCGCGTAGTTGCCTGTCGCGCAGACGACGTGTTCGCAGGTGATCACGCCCTTGTTGGTCGTCAGCTGCCATTCACCGCTGGCCGTCTGGACGGCCGACAGGACTTCGGTCTGCTCGTAGATCTCGGCACCGCCGCTGCGCGCGCCCTTGCGCAGCGCCATCGTCAGGTCTGCCGGCGCAATGTGGCCGTCGTCGGGGTGGTACAGCGCGCCGACGATCGGCGGCGTGTTGCCGTGGCCGCCGAGGTCGACCAGCGGCCACAGTTCCTTGACCTGCGCCGGCGTGATGACCTGGAACGGGACGCCGATCGTGTTGGCGGTGCCGCAGTACTTGTAGTACTCGTCCATGCGGTCACGGTTCGTCGCCAGGCGCAGGTTGCCGGTCACGTGGAAGCTGACGTCCTGTCCGGTCTCGGCGGGCAGGCGCTTGTACAGATCCACCGAGTACTTGTGCAGCTGGCCGACCGTGTAGCTCATGTTGAAGAGCGGCAGCAGTCCGGCGGCGTGCCAGGTGGACCCGGCCGTCAGTTCGGAGCGCTCGAGCAGCACGACGTCAGACCAGCCTTTCTTCGCGAGGTGGTACAGCGTGCTGACGCCGACGGCACCGCCGCCGATCACAACCACCCGGGCATGAGTCTTCATTCTTAGGGGTCTCCGTAACGGCCGCTCGGACATCCGGCGGACGCCGGATGGTGGGCAGGAAATCAGCTGGAAAGTGTAACGGGAGGCCATGACGGGACGGCTCCATTTGCGACAAACTCTGACGCAAATGCGCCAGTCGGCCGTATACTTCGGTTTCCCACCAATTCCGAGCGTCGGGGAGGCGCCGTGAAGGCCCCGCTGCAGTTCCGCAAGAGCCGTTTCGCGTTCCTGACGCTGCCGCAGTACTCGGCGATCGCGCTGACCAATGCGGTCGAGCCGCTGCGCATGGCCAACACGCTGGCCGGGCAGGTCGCCTACGAGTGGGTGATCGCGAGCCTAGGCGGCCAGCCGGTCGCCGCCAGCAACGGACTCGCGCTGGCGCCGACCGTGGCCCTCGACCAGGTCGGGCGCGTGGACGTGGTCTTCGTCTGCGGCGGCGTCAACGTCCGGGAGGCGGTCTCCCCCGGCCTGCTGGCGGCGCTGCGTCGCCTGTCGGAGCAGCGCATCGGCCTTGGCGGCCTGTGCACCGGGGGATACGCGCTCGCCCGCGCGGGCCTGCTCGACCGCTGTCGCGCGACGATTCACTGGGAGAACGTCTCGGCGCTGCGGGAGGAATTCCCGCGCGTCATCATCTCCGACCAGGTATTCACGATCGACCGCAATCGCTACACGGCGTCCGGTGGCGTCGCGCCGCTGGATCTGATGCTCAACCTGATCGAGGAGAAGCTGGGCAGCCGCATCGCGCAGCGGGTATCGGAACAGTTCATCGTCGACCGCATCCGCAGCGACAAGGACCGCCAGTACGTGCCCCTGCGCGCCCAGGTCGGCGTGTCGCACCAGAGCCTGATCAAGGTCGCCGAGCTCATGGAGGCGAATGTCGAGCGGCCGATGTCGCTGGAGCGGATCGCCCAGGAAACCGGCCTGTCCCGGCGCCAGATCGAGCGGTTGTTCAAGCGGCACCTCAATTGCGTGCCAAAGCGCTACTACCTCGAATTGCGGCTCAAGCGGGCCCGCGAGCTGCTATTGCAGACGGCGATGCCGATCATGGACATCACGACGGCATGCGGCTTCCAGTCCCCGCCGCACTTCTCCAAGTGCTACCGCAAGCAGTTCGGCTACCCGCCCAGCGTCGAGCGCCAGACCCGCCAGAAGGTGGCACCGCTGCCCGAGGACGACCGCCCGGCCGCCGGCTAGCCCGACGCCACCCGCCAAGCCTCCGCAGCGGTCGTCGGTTGTCGGAATGCGACGAGCGCCGGATTGCGGCGACGTGGCGGCTGGTCACATATTGCAGCGTTAACTAAAAGTAAATTTACTCATGGGCCTAGCGAAAAAAGGCGCGCCCTCCGGCTGCGGCGGCACGCATTGACAGGGACCGGTCCGCGGGGGAACTATGTCGCGTTGAGGCATGTGTCGGTCGCGAAACCGCCACCGCCGCGGGCCGCCACCCCGTACCATCGTGGCGCTGTGTGAGCCGCCACGCCGGCGGGCGTCACCCTTCATGATTAACGCTCTGGGAGTACGTCGATGGCCGACGAGCAGGAATTCGATCTCAATAGCCTGAACGATCAGGAACTCACCGAGCAGGTGCATGACGACCTGTACAACGGCCTGAAGGACGAGATCGAGGAAGCCACGCACATCCTCCTGAAGCGCGGCTGGTCGCCGGAGAAGGTGCTCAACGACGCGCTTGTCGAGGGCATGCGCATCGTCGGCGTCGACTTCCGTGACGGCATCCTGTTCGTGCCGGAGGTGCTGCTGGCGGCGAACGCGATGAAGGGCGGCATGGAGATCCTGCGGCCGCTGCTGGCCGAGACCGGCGTCGAGCCGATCGGCAAGATCGTGATCGGCACCGTCAAGGGCGACATCCACGACATCGGCAAGAATCTCGTCGGCATGATGCTCGAGGGCGCCGGCTTCGAGGTCATCGACCTGGGCATCAACAACCCGGTCGAGAAGTACCTCGCCGCGATCGAAGAGCACAAGCCGGACATCCTCGGCATGTCGGCCCTGCTGACGACGACGATGCCCTACATGAAGGTCGTCATCGACACGCTCAAGGAAAAGGGCATCCGCGACAACTTCATCGTGCTGGTCGGCGGTGCACCGCTCAACGAGGAATTCGGCAAGGCCGTCGGTGCCGATGCTTACTGCCGCGACGCGGCCATCGCCGTGGAGACCGCCAAGCAGCTCGTAGCGGCGCGGCGCGCCGCACGCTGATCGTCCGGAGGGTACCGTGGACGATACGGGCCGCGTGCTCGTCATAGCCTGCGGTGCCCTCGCCAGGGAAGTCACGGCGCTAAAGCGCGCCAACGGCTGGTCAGCGGTCGACGTCACCTGCCTGCCGCCCGAGCTGCACAACCGGCCTGAACGGATCCCCGCGGCCGTCGCGGAGGCGATCCGCGAGGCGCGGTCCGGTTACCGGCAGATCTTCGTCGCCTACGCCGACTGCGGCACGGGCGGGGCGCTCGATCGTGTCCTGGCCGCCGAGCAGGTCGAACGTCTGCCGGGGGCTCACTGCTACGAATTTTTCGCGACATCAGCGGCTTTCGAGGCCCTGCACGATGCCGAGCCGGGGACGTTCTACCTGACGGACTTCCTGGTCAGGCACTACGAACGCCTGGTCAAGGTCGGGCTCGGATTGGATCGGCACCCCGAGCTCGCCGGCCAGTATTTCGGGAACTATCGCCGGGTCGTGCACCTCGTGCAGGTACCGGATGCCGAGCTTGCCCGGCGCGCGGCGGCCATCGCCGCGGAACTGGGGCTCGCGTACGAGGAGCGGCGGACGGGCTACGGCGACCTGGCTACCAAGCTCGGTGACGTCGTGCGCCGGGCCGGAGCCACAGTGGTCATCGAACCGCCGCGTCGGGCGGGCGGCTGAGGATTGGCGTTTATGAGTCAACTGATCATCATTTCCTGGCGTGACATCCCCGCGCAGGTGATCGCCAAGCGCGGTCGCGAGGTTGCCAAGATCCAGCTGTCTCACCGTTTCCAGGAGGCCGTGGACCGCGCCGCGATGCGGGCGGGAAAGGGCAGTTCCGACGCCTACCTCGCCGACTGGAAGCGCAGCGCACCGGTCGCCTGCGGCGACGATCTGGAGGCCGCCGCCAGCACCGCCGCCGCCGACATCGAGGCTCGCTACACGGACGAGGACCTCGACCGCATCATCCGTGCCAAGGGCAACGACGAGCGCCTCGCGTCCGTCCCGTCGCCCACCGACCCGACGGGAGCCCCCTGAATGTATTCGGTGCGTCGCTGGTCCGTCCGCCATGCAGGCGGCCTGAACCGCTTCTACAACGCCTTCGAGAACTTGCTGGTGGCGATGGCCCCGCTGTTCCGTGCGATCGGCTACGAACGCCTCGAGCGTCCCCTGGCCTTCTTCGAGCGCAACGTCAAGGGCCTGCTGTTCGACTGCAAGATGTGCGGACAGTGCGTGCTCAGTTCGACCGGCATGTCCTGCTCGATGAATTGCCCGAAGAACCTCCGCAACGGCCCGTGCGGGGGCGTCCGCGCGAACGGCAACTGCGAGGTCAAGCCCGAGATGCGTTGCGTCTGGGTAGAGGCCTGGAGCGGTGCCGGGCGCATCAAGGGTGGGCTAGACAAGATCCGCGTCGTGCAGCTGCCGGTGGACCGTCGGCTCGAGGGCCGCTCGTCGTGGCTCAAGGTCGTGCGCGAGCGGACCGATCCGCCCAAGACGGAGACCCGGAAATGATCTTCGAGGACGAACCGGTACCCGGCTATCCCCTGCCCATCCTGCCCGGCCACAGCTCGCCGGGCCGCTTCGAGCGCGTGCTGCGGGCGGGCGGGTTCGCCATCACGACCGAGCTCGCGCCGCCCGATTCGGCCGACCCCGAGGAGGTCTTCAAGCGCGCACGCGTGTTCGACGGATACGTCGACGCGATCAACGCGACCGATGGCTCCGGCGCCAACTGCCACATGTCCAGCCTCGCGGTCTGCGCGCTGCTGACGCGCTGCGGCTATGCGCCGGTGATGCAGATCTCCTGCCGCGACAAGAACCGCATCGCCATCCAGGGCGACATCCTCGGCGGGGCGGCGATGGGCGTCTGCAACATTCTCTGCCTGTCGGGCGATGGCGTTCAGTCCGGCGACCATCCGCAGGCTAAGCCCGTGTTCGACCTCGATTCGCTGTCGCTGCTGCAGATCGGCTGCACGCTGCGCGACGAGCAGCGCTTCCAGAGCGGCCGCAAGCTGACTTCCGCGCCGCGGGTCTTCTTCGGCGCCGCCGAGAACCCGACGGTCGAGCCGCTCGAGCACCGGGCGATGCGCCTCGCCAAGAAGGTGGCGGCCGGCGCGCAGTTCATCCAGACGCAGTACGTCTACGACATGGACCGGCTGCGTACGTTCATGCGCGGCGTCGAGGACCTCGGACTCCTCGACAAGGTCTTCATCCTGATCGGCGTGGGTCCCTTCAAGACCGCGAAGGGGGCCGAGTGGATGCGCAACAACGTGCCCGGCATGCACGTGCCCGACGCGCTCATCAAGCGGATGGCCGGGGCAGCGGACCAGGCGCGCGAGGGCCGTCAGATCTGCATCGACATGATCCAGGAAGCCCGGGCGATCAAGGGCGTGCACGGCGTGCACATCATGGCGTACCGGCAGGAAGAGTCCGTGGCCGAGATCATCGACCGATCCGGCGTACTACAGGGGCGGGTGCCTTGGTACCCGGATCGCGACAAAGGTTCCGACAGGAAGACATCATGACCGACACCGTAATCAGCTCGGCGACCCGCGAGGTCGTCATCGGCTTCAATCGTCCGTTCGTCATCATCGGCGAGCGCATCAATCCGACTGGCCGCAAGATCCTTGCTGCCGAGATGGCCGCGGGCGACTTCAGCCGCGTCGAGGCCGATGCCCGCGCGCAGATCGAGGCCGGCGCCCACATGCTCGACGTCAATGCCGGCATCCCGCTGGCTGACGAGCCCGCGATCCTCGCCAGGGCCGTGCAGCTGGTGCAGTCGATCACCGACGTGCCGCTGTCGATCGACTCGTCGATCGTCGCCGCGCTCGAGGCGGGCCTCTCGGTCTACAAGGGCAAGGCGCTGGTCAACTCCGTGACCGGCGAGGACGACCGCCTGGAGTCCGTGCTGCCGCTGGTCAAGAAGTACGGCGCCGCCGTGGTCGCCATCTCGAACGACGAGACCGGCATCTCCGAGGACCCGGACGTCCGCTTCGCCGTCGCCAAGAAGATCGTCGAGCGGGCGATGGACTACGGCATCCCGGCGTCCGACGTCGTCGTCGATCCGCTGGTCATGCCGATCGGGGCGATCAACCAGGCCGGCGTGCAGGTCATGCGCCTCGTCCACCGCCTGAAGACCGAGCTGAAGGTCAACACGACCTGCGGCGCGTCCAACGTCAGCTTCGGCCTGCCGAACCGGCACGGCATCAACGCGGCGTTCCTGACCATGGCGATCGGCTCGGGAATGACCTCGGCGATCACCAACCCGCTGCACGTCGAGACGATGCAGGCGGTCATGGGTGCCGACGTCATGATGGGCCACGACCCGGACTGCATGCGCTGGATCCGCAAGTACCGCGAGGTCCCGGCGGCGGGTGCGCCGACCGAGGGCGCGGGACGCGGCCGTCGCGAGGGCGGCCTGCGCCGCCGTCCGACCCCCTGAGGCGGCACCGTGACCGAGCCTGACGCTCTCGTCGTCTTCACGCCGTCCGGCAAGCGCGGGCGGTTCAGGATCGGCACGCCGCTGCTGGCCGCTGCGCGTACCCTCGGCGTCGACATCGACTCCGTCTGCGGCGGGCGGGCGTTGTGCACGCGCTGCCAGGTGCTGATCCAGGAGGGCGAGTTCGCCAAGCATGGCGTGCGCTCCGCGGCCGACCATCTTTCGGCCATGACGACGCCCGAGCAGCGGCTGGCGAACCGGCAGGTGCTGGCACAGGGTCGCCGGCTGTCCTGTCAGGCCCGCGTGCAGGGCGACGTGGTCGTCGACGTCCCGGAGACCAGCCAGGTGCACCGCCAGGTCGTGCGCAAGGCCGCCGAGGCGCGCGACATCGAACTGTACCCGGTGATCACGCTGCACTACGTCGAGGTCGCCGAGCCCGACATGCACGACCCGTCGGGCGACCTCAAGCGCCTGCAGGACGCGCTCGCGCGGGAGTGGCAGCTGACCGAGCTGCGCTGCGACCTCAAGGTACTGCAGGGCCTGCAGTCCACGTTGCGGGCCGGCAGTTGGAAGGTGACGGTTGCCGTTCACGGCCGGTCGCAGATCGTCGCCGTCTGGCCCGGCTTCCGTGAACGGGTCTACGGCATGGCGGTCGACGTCGGATCGACGACGATCGCAGCGCACCTGTGCGACCTGACCAACGGCGAGGTCGTCGCCTCGGCCGGGCTCATGAACCCGCAGATCCGCTTCGGCGAGGATCTGATGAGCCGGGTCTCCTATTCCATGATGAATCCCGGCGGCGCCGCGCAGATGACCGACGCGGTCCGTACGGCGCTGAGCGGTCTGGCCACCGACGTGGCGCGCTCGGCCGGCGTCGACCATGACGCGATCCTCGAGATGACGGTGGTCGGCAACCCGATCATGCATCACCTGCTGCTGGGGCTCGATCCGGTGGAACTCGGCGGTGCGCCGTTTGCGCTCGCTGTCGACAGCGCCACCACGGTCACGGCCGCCGAGATCGGGCTCGGTCTCAACCCGAGCGCGCGCGTCTACGTGCTGCCGTGCATCGCCGGTCACGTCGGCGCGGACACGGCCGGCGTCGTGCTCGCCGAGCGGCCCGATCTCGCCACGATGATGACGCTCGTCGTCGACGTCGGTACCAACGCGGAGATCGTGCTCGGCAACCGCGACAAGCTCGTGGCCTGCTCGAGTCCCACCGGCCCTGCCTTCGAAGGCGCGCAGATCAGCTGTGGCCAGCGCGCGGCGCCGGGCGCCATCGAGCGCGTGCGCATCGATCGCCAGACGCTCGAGCCGCGCTTCAAGATCATCGGCTCAGACCTCTGGTCGGACGAGCCGGGCTTCGCCGAGGCGGCCGCCAAGACCGGCATCACCGGCATCTGCGGCTCCGGCATCATCGAGGTCATGGCCGAGCTGTACCTGGCCGGGATCATCAACCAGGACGGCGTCGTCGACAGCTCGCTCGCGGCGCGCTCCTCGCGCATCATCGCCAACGGCCGTACCCACGCCTATGTGCTGCACGACGGCGAGCCGCGCCTCGCCATCACCCAGAACGACGTGCGCGCTATCCAGCTGGCGAAGGCCGCGCTGCATGCCGGCATCCTGCTGCTGATGGAGCGCCTCGGCATCGACCACGTCGAGCGCATTCGGCTCGCCGGCGCGTTCGGTAGCCACATCGACGTCAAGTACGCGATGGTGCTCGGGCTGATCCCGGACTGCGATCTGGCCAATGTCGCGTCGGCCGGCAATGCCGCGGGCACCGGCGCGCGCATCGCGCTGCTCGACTCGCGCTCGCGCGACGTGATCGAGAAGATCGTGCGCAAGGTGGAGAAGATCGAGACGGCGATCGAACCGCGCTTCCAGGCGCATTTCGTCGAGTCGATGGCGATCCCCCACAAGACGGCTCCCTACCCGAACCTGCGCAGGGTCGTCGACCTGCCGGAGCCCAAGGCGGCGGTGCAGACCGACGGCCGCGAGCGGCGAACCCGGCGTCCGGTCACGCGCGAGTAGGCCGGCCCGGCGTTCGCCATGTACGAGAAGGTACTTCTCTGGGCGACGCCGGTGTTCCTGCTGCTGATCGCGGTCGAATGCCTGGTCGCCGCGCTGCGCGAACGTAGCCCGTACCGCATCGGGGATGCGATCGGCAGCATCAGCCTGGGCGCGCTGTCCACCTACGTCGGCGTCTACACCCGGTTGTTCAGCTTTGGGATCTACGTGGCGCTCTACGAGGCCGCCCGCATCGCGACGCTGGACGACGGTCGCGTCTGGGTATGGGTCGCGGCGCTGCTGCTCTACGATTTCCTCTACTACTGGAACCACCGGTTCGGGCACGAGATCAACGTGTTGTGGGCGGCGCACGTCGTGCACCACCAGAGCGAAGAGTTCAACCTGTCCACGGCCTTGCGGCAGACTTCCAGCGGGTTCCTGCTGTCATGGATCTTCTACGTGCCGATGGCGCTCGCGGGATTCCCGCCGCGGCTGTTCCTGTTCGTCAGCCTGATCGACCTGCTGTACCAGTTCTGGATCCATACCGAGCAGATCGGTTCGCTCGGGATGCTCGACCGGATCCTCGCGACGCCGTCGAACCATCGCGTGCATCACGGCGTCAACGACGAGTACGTCGACAAGAACTACGGCGGCATCCTGATTCTCTGGGATCGCCTGTTCGGCACGTTCCAGCCGGAGCTGGCCACCGTCCCCGTGGTGTTCGGTAGCCGCGATCCGCTACGATCGTGGAACCCGCTGTGGGCCAACCTGCACACCTACGCGGCACTGTTTCGCGACGCGTCGCGGGCGGGCGCCTGGAACGACCGGTTGCGCGTGTTCTTCGCCCGGCCCGGCTGGCGTCCGGCCGACGTCGCGGCCCGGGATCCGAAGCCCGCGTTCGTGCTCGAGCGGTGCGTGAAGTTCGCCCCGTCGTTGCCGGGGTCGCTGGCCGCGTACTGCGTGCTGCAGGGCTTTGGCGTGCTCGCGCTGGGCGCGTATTTCATGGCCGTGGCGCCCGCATGGCCGACGGGGCGGGCGCTCATGTGCCTGGCGCTGCTGGTGGGTTCGCAGTGGATCCTGGGGGGGCTCACCGAGGCGCGGCGCGGTTTCGCATGGCTGGAGGCGACGCGCCTGCTGGCAATCGCCGCTGTGGCGCTGATCGCGCTGTCGATGGCGGGTGCCCGGGAATGGAAGCCGCAGGCGGCATTGGCGTTCATGCTTGGCGCAGGGAGCTTGACCTGGCTGTGGGTGGCGATGCGCGCACCGCGAC
>Ga0316217_10006198_pt1 | contig 11972 bp, 10 predicted proteins | sample 1anoAmetaG_FD_203633 | JGI IMG/M metagenome (GOLD analysis project Ga0316217, IMG submission 203633) | Freshwater microbial communities from Trout Bog Lake, Wisconsin, USA - 1anoA | ecosystem: Environmental > Aquatic > Freshwater > Lake > Hypolimnion/Profundal zone | place: USA: Wisconsin... | reverse complement strand
GTGCGTGATTTGAAATTCAAGGGCGGGATCATCAACTCCCACACCAAGGGAGATTACCTGGACGAGAAAAAATACTGGGTGATCCTGGAGCGCGCGCAAAGGCTGGGCGTGCCGATCTATCTGCACCCGCGCGGCCCGGCCCCGCAGATGATGGGGGCTTACGAAGGCCATCCGATGCTGACCAGCGCGACCTGGGGTTTTGGCGCCGACACGGGCCTGCATGCCATGCGGCTGATTTCCAGCGGCGTCTTCGATCAGCTGCCGAAGCTGAAGATCGTTCTCGGGCACCTCGGGGAAACGATACCCTTTCAGCTCGAACGCATCGACAACCGCTGGGCCGCCGTCAGCCGGGCGGGAGGCGTGAAGAAGCTGCAGAAGATGCCCAGCCAGTATTTCAAAGAGAATTTCGTGGTCACCACCAGCGGGATGTTTACCCATCCGCAGTTGCTCCTGACGTTGTCCGTGCTGGGGGCCGATAGCGTGCTGTTTGCCGTGGACTATCCGATGGAGGAGCCGCAGGAAGCGGTTACCTTCATGGATACCGCGCCGATCAGCGACGAGGACAAGGAGAAGATTTATCACCGCAACGCCGAACGGGTGTTCTCGCTTTCCTGAGCGGGGCAGAAGCGTCAGGGGTGATTCGACGGAGGCATCAGGAAAAGGCCCGCATTCGCCGACCGGCGGACGCGGGCCTTCTTCTAAAACAGTCACACGAAGCAGATCAGGGCTTGCCCTCTTCCTTGGCGCTCTGCTGGCGGGCGAGCTTTACCTTGGCCGCCTCGAGCTTGCGCTGCACGCGCTGCACGTCGCCGGCATCCACGTCGGCCGGAACGCTCTTGTTCCAGGATTGCAGGGCGTTTTCCCAGTGGGCGGCGGCCAGCTTGAGTCGTCCGGTCTTGGCGTAGAGTTCGCCGAGATGATCCTGCACCGTGGGGTCGCTGCTCAGGCGGTCGGAGGCGCGCCGCAGATTGACTTCGGCAAGCACGTATTCGCCCAGCTTGAAGTAGGCCCAGCCAAGCGAGTCGAGATAGGCGCTGTTCTGGGGGTCAAGCTCGACGGCCTTCTTGATGTAGCCGAGGGCTTCGTCGAGACGCACGCCGCGGTCGGCCAGCATGTAGCCGAGATAGTTGAGCACCATGGCGTTGCGCGGGTCGTTGGCCAGCACCTTCTTGAAGAGCACCTCGGCCGGTTCGTATTTCTTCTGCCGCTCCAGCATCGAGCCATAGACAAAGTTGATGTAATCGATCTGGTCGGGCGTCGCGGAAATCGCGATCGCCTTGTTGATGTAATCGTCGGACTCCGGGTAGCGCTTGAGGCGGGCGGTCATCTGCGCCAGAGCGATATAGACCTCGCGGTCCTCGGCGCTGCCATTGAGCAGCGCGCGGGCCTGCTGCATACCCTGCTCGGGCTGTGCGGTGTCGGCCAGCTGCGCGGCCAGCGTGAGCTTCAGTCCACGGTCAGCGGGGAATTTCGCCGCGCCTTCGCGCGCTGCTTCCAGGGCGCGGTTCCATTCGCGAGCCTCGCGCCAGGTGTCAACGACCTCCTGGTAGCCGCGGGTGGCGCTTTCATCGCCCAACTCCAGCATCTGGCGGAAGGCGGCGTTGGCCAGATCGTACTTGGCGTTGTCGCGGTAGATGGCGCCGAGGCGCTCCAGAAAGACGCTGCGGTTGTTGCGTTCGCCGAGGTTATAGGTGCCGTTCGCCTTTTCGGTGCGCGAGGCCAGATCCTTCAGGATCGCGACGGCTTCGTCGTACTTGCCCTGCGCCTGGTAGATGACGGCCATGTTGTAGGGCAACTCAAAGGAGTCCTGCGTGAAGGCCTGTGCCTTCTTCAAGGCTTCGAGCGCCAGGTCAAACTTGCCGTCGCGGCGATAGATTTCGGCGATCCGCATGTAGCTCTGCGGATCCTGCGGATCGACCGTGACTATGGTCTTGAACTGGGCGAGCGCGGCTTCGGGCTGGCCGTCGTTGAGCAGGTTCTGCGCCAGCCCGCGGCGGGCATCGAGGTTTTCCTTGTCGAGTTCGACGGCCTGGCGGTAGGCTTCGACGGCTTTCTTGTAGTTCTTCTGCTGCTCGTAAGTGTAGCCGAGCGCGCCGTAGAGGCGGCCACTGCGTCCTTCGACGGGCAGAGAGGTGAGAATCGCGGCCGCCTTGCCGGACTGATTCGTCTCGTTGTAAAGATAGGCCAGCGTGGTCACCGCCTCTTCCGAGTAGGGCTGCAGGCGGACCGCGGTCTGGAACTGCTCTTCGGCGCGGGGGATCTCATTGTTGAGGCGGTAGAGCCGGCCGAGCAGCAGACGATCCTCGATGCTCTTCGAATCCGCCTTCACCAGCGCTTCGTACTGCTCGATGGCGCGCCCCAGCACCTCGGTGGATTGCGTGCCGGACTGCAGGTCGCCGAGCGAGCGCAGATAAACCCTGCCCAGCAGGCGGTGCGCTTCTAGGTTGTCCGGATCGCGCTTCAGTACTTCCTGCGCCTCGGCGACGGCATCGCGAATGCGCCCGGTCTTGGCGTAAATCTCAGCCAGCGCAGAATCCAGATAACCGTTGTATGCGTCGGCGGCAATGGCGGCGCGGTATTCCTCAATGGCGCGGTCGGCGTACTCCGAGCGGCCATACATGGTCGCCAGCTCTTCGTATACGTGGCCGAGCGAATAGTGATAATAGGCGGCTGCCTTGTCCACCGGCTTGGCGGCGACGGCGGTGTTCGCCGCCGGGGCTTCCGGTTTGGAGGCCGCCGGGCCGGAGGTCTGCGCCAGACTGACGCCGGCCAGCAGGGCCAGAACGAGGAGCGCGGATACGCTGGTTTTCATTCAAATCCTTGAGGCTGCAACTTAGCCAACCACCTTTTGATGCCGGCCATACCAGAAGGGACAGTGCAATTTTAGCGCGAAAGAAGGGCAAAGGCAGTCCAACGGCCGGCGGCCACCCCGGCCCATACCCCTTTAGAACCCGGATCAGTGCCGGAAGTGGCGAATTCCGGTCAAAACCATGGCCACGCCGAGGCGGTCGGCGGCCTCGATGACGTCCTGATCGCGGACCGAGCCGCCCGGCTGAATTACGGCCGTCGCCCCGGCCTTGGCAACCTCTTCCAGGCCGTCCGGGAAGGGGAAAAAAGCGTCGGAGGCGGCCACGCAGCCGGCCAGCGGCAGCACTGCTTTCAGCGCACCGAGGCGGGCCGAATCCACCCGGCTCATCTGCCCCGCGCCCACGCCGATGCCTTGGCCATCGCGCGCGTAGAGAATGGCGTTCGATTTAACGTGCTTGGCGATCTTCCAGGCAAAGAGCAGGTCGCGCAACTCGGCGCGCGTAGGCTCGCGGCGGGTCACCACCTTCAGTTCCGCCGGGTCAAGGCGGCCCCGGTCGTTGTCTTGCACCAGCAGCCCTCCGCTGACGGTCTTCAACACCGATTCCACCTCGGCCGGATCAATCTCGAGCAGGCGGAGATCCTTGCGCTTGGCGAAACGCGCGCGTGCCGCCTCGTCAAAGCCGGGGGCAACGATGCACTCGATGAACAGCGATACGCCGTTGTGGCGCAGGCCGGCAATGGCGTCGGCCACGGCGCCGCTGACCGGGCGGTTCAGGGCGATGACCCCGCCGAAGGCCGAAACCGGATCGCAGGCAAAGGCCTTCTGGAAGGCTTCAATCAGGTCGTCGCCCGTGGCGCTGCCGCAGGGATTGGTGTGCTTGATGATGGCGCAGAAGGGCTCGTCAAACTCCGACGCCAGCTCCCAGGCCGCCTGCAAGTCCACCATGTTGTTGTAGGAAAGTTCCTTGCCCTGCAACTGGCGGCCGTTGGCGATGCCCCGAGTGGACCCGTCGCTGTACATGGCGGCGCGCTGGTGCGGATTCTCGCCGTAACGCAGATCGCAGAGTTTTTCGTACTTAAGGCGCAGCGTCACCGGAAAGGCTGCGGCCGGGGGCAAGTTTACCTGAGTGGCTTCGGCTGCGTCCTGGGCCAGAGTGACGCGCTCCAGCGTCGAGGCGATGGCGGAGTCATAGGCCGCGGTGGTGGCAAAGGCCTTCTGCGCCAGCTTCCACATGGTCGCCAGTGACAGCGTGCCGCCGGAGGCCGCCAGTTCGGCGGCGATGGCGGCGTAGTCGGCCGTCGCGGTCACGATGGCGACATCCTGAAAATTCTTGGCCGCCGAGCGGATCATCGAAGGACCGCCGATATCGATATTCTCGATCAGCTCGGGCAAGCGGACGCCCGGCTGCGCCGCCGTCTTCTCGAAGGCGTAAAGGTTGACGACGACCATGTCCACAGCCGGAATCTGGTGCGCCGCCACGGCCGCCAGATGCTCGGGATTGGAGCGCACGTGCAGGATGCCGCCGTGCACCTTGGGGTGCAGGGTCTTGACGCGCCCATCCAGCATCTCGGGAAATCCGGTCAGCTCGCTGATATCGCGCACAGGAATGCCGGCCTCGCGGATCAGGCGGGCGGTGCCGCCGGTGGAGACCAGTTCAATGTCAAGGGCTGCCAGCTGGCGGGCAAATTCCACCAGTCCGGTCTTGTCGGTAACGCTCAGGATGGCGCGTCGCATCTTGCTCATGGTCGTTTCCTGGCGGCTCGCTGCGGCAAGCCGACTGTTCCTGGTTTTCGTACTAATTGTACAGACCGGCGCGAGCCGAATCAGTCGTGGGTGGGAATGCCCTTGGGCAGGCTGAACAGGCGGACTCGGCCCTCGCGAATCTGGATACGGTATTCCACACGGGAGCAGGCGAATTCGCGCTGGATCTGGTTGGTCTTCATCGTCATGAAAAGCAGAAATCCCTGGAAGCTGCCCTTCAGCTCAGGCTCGCCAAGCCTCCGCCGGGCGGCCACCAGGGCGTCAAACAGCAGGCGGATCTGGTCGGCTTCCGCTTCCGGGTTGCTGCACACGATGGCAAATTCTTCAGCGAGTTCGCGTTCGGCGGAAGGGTGGCGCAGCAGCTTGGCGGCGGCGCGCTCCTGCTCCGTGCGCAGACCCTGAATGGAAAGGCCTGCGTCCTCGGGACGCCGGTAGCCTTCTTCGCGGATGCGCAGCTTTTGCCGCCAGAGGTCGCTGAACTTGGCGTAGCGTTCGCTGATCGTGTTGTACCGGTAGCGCTGAGCGAAGTTCAGCTTCTGCGAGTCGCTGTATTTCTTGATCAGCGATTGCACCCGCCAATCGAGGTCGAGCGGCGGTTTGCGCGAGCCTCCGCCGAAGAAAACGTCATACTCGACCTTCAGCCGGCGCAGGGCGTCGTCGAGTAGTGTGATCTCCTCTTCTGCCGTCAACGTGCTTCCTCCAGCAGGATTCGCCAGCATCAGTCCCGCGAATGCCGACAGGTTAACATTTCACCCTGGCTGGCGTACAGGTTTCCAGCGAGGGGCGGAACCTAAGGTAACAGGGGCCGGCGAGGGGAAAACCGGGAAAATGGAGCGCATCGCGCGGTATAGCCTCGACATCTAAGCGGGTACCCCGGCCAGATGGGGTTTAGGGGGCCGCCATGAACACGGAAGAATCAGCACCGACCGGGACAGAAGCAACGCGCATCGTGATCGCCGACGATCATCTGGTGCTGCTGGAGTCGTTGGCGGCCCTGTTGACCCTGCAGCCGGATTTCCGGGTGGTCGGCAAGGCGACCACGGGACACGAGGCCTTGGAGTTGGTCAAGCAGGAGCGCCCTGACGTGCTCGTGCTGGATTTGTTCATGCCGGAGCCGAACGGTTTTGAGGTGCTGCGCACCCTGGAGCGAAGCGGCATCAAGGTAGCCTCGGTGGTGCTTACCGGCTCCGAGAGCCGCCTGGACTACGTGCAGGTGGTGAAGCTGGGAGCGCGCGGGCTGGTGCTGAAGGGCGACAGCACGGAGCAGCTGTTTACCGCCATACGCGCGGTCGCCGGCGGCGAGCTGGCTTTTTCCAACGACATAGCCAACCAGGTGGTGAGCGCCATGGCGGCCGAGCCGCGCGAGGCTCCGGCCAACCTCGCCCGCCTCTCCGGGCGCGAGCGCCAGATTGCCGGGCTGGTCTCGCAAGGCATGAAGAACCGCGACATCTCGCAGGAGCTGCACATCAGCGAGAACACCGTGAAACGGCATCTGCAGAGCATCTTCAGCAAGACTGGTGCCCGGGACCGGCTGGAATTAGCCGTTCTCGCGCTGACCGAAAGCAATCGGGCGGCCTGATCTAAGGTGAATGCCGGAGCGGGGTGAGGGATCAGGAATCTTTGGAACCCAGAGACGCGGAACGGGCGCGGAGCGGACCCCAAACCGGGTCCGGTCACCAGCGGCAGCAGAGCTCTGGTATCTACTTGCCCGCGGAAGCCGCCATTTTCTTGACCATTGCCATCACCAGCTTGCGATCACTGTCGTTCAAGTTGGAGGAATAGCGGCGCATCTGGGTCAAGAAACGTACTTCTTCTTCACTTAATTGCGGCAACTGGCGGGCAGCCTCGTCGGCCGGTCCTTCGGTGAAAAACTGCGCGAGGGGGATCTCCATGGACCCGGCGATTTTGGCCAACGTGTCGAGCGAAGGAATGGTGTGCCCGTTCTCCACACGCGAAAGATAACAACGCAGCAGTCCGGTGCGCTTTTCGATATCGCCCTGGGACATGCCTTTCTGCAGGCGGAAATCTCGTATCGTTTCGCCGATATTCATTATCTGAGTTAAGTCTGTCAAATTCCCGAAGGTGTCAGCATAGTAACCAGAGTAGTACCTTCTGGCAAGGTTTTTTTCGCCTATCAGGTTACCCCCGCCGGACTCGAGGATAGCCGTTCGTGCCCTGCCCATGCCTCTCTCCTCGCGCCTGCGGCCTTGAGTCTGGCGTTCCGCAGGGGCGCCAAACGGCAGAGAACGTTACGGCGAAAGCCTTGAGCGCGCTCGCGGCGAGTACAATCCGGGTGCCGGCCGTCGCCTGAAAGCAGGCGGTCAGTTTCTTCCTTACCCCCCACGTGAAGCAGTGAGATTTACACCTAGCTGGAAATATTTCCAAGTCCCTGCTTGTCTGGAACCGAGAAGCTGGCCTAAACTGCGTCATCCCCATCGTGGGCGCAAGAGGAAATATGGACAAAAGGATCAACCGCAGAAAGCTGATTACGCTGCTGGGCGGAGTTGCCGGTGCCGGCGCCGTGGCCACCTTGGCGGCCCGCGCCGAACAGGTTGTGCCGGCGGCCGCATCGCCGCTGCAGAAGGTGCCTTGGCCCTACCAGCCGCTGGACGCCGAGGCGGCGGCGCAGCGGGGCTTTGACGGCTATTACAAGGGCGAGTGCATGTACGGCACCTTTGAGGCAGTCGTAGGGCAGCTGACTGAGAAGCTGGGTGCACCATACAAGGACTTTCCTTTCTGGATGATGCGGTACGGCGCGGGCGGCATCAAGGGCTGGGCCACCGTCTGCGGCGCCCTGAACGGGGCCGCCGCCGCCGTGCAACTGGTCTCTCCCGAGCCGGACCCGGTCATCAACTCGCTGTTTGAGTGGTACGAGCACACGGCGCTGCCGAACGTGCAGGTTATGAACGCCAAGTTCGCCGAGATACGCTCGGTCGCGCAATCTCCGTTGTGTCACGTCTCGATCCATTCCTGGACGAAGGTCGCCGGCAAAGGTCCGTACAGTGCCGAACGCTCCGAACGTTGCGGACGGATCACCGGCTCGGTCGCGCGCCAGACCATCTTGCTGCTCAATGCGCAGGCGGCCGGCAAGCCGGTGGCATTCGCCCTCACGGCGCAGACCAAGGGCTGCATGTCGTGCCACGAAAAGGGCGGCGCGGTCGAAAACATTCGCACCAAGATGGACTGCGCTGGCTGCCATAGTCCGCAGCTGGCAAAGCATCCCAAGGTATAGGCGTGAGCGTCCGCCCTCGGCGGAATAGCAGCCTCGGCGGACCAGACAATAAGACCGGGCGGCCATGGCGGCCGCCCGGTTGGTTTTTTTGCACGGAACGATTGCGCCGGGCCTTCGGCCCAAGCGAGCTTAACCCATCAACATGCCGCCGTTGACCTTGATGACGTTGCCGGTGATGTAGTTGGCCTCTTCGCTGGCCAGGAACTTCACGGCGTTGGCGACATCGGTGTCCAGTCCGGGACGGCCCATCGGAATCTGCTTGAACATGGTCTCGCGCAGCTCGGGCGCCAGCGCCTGGGTCATCGCCGTCTCGATAAAGCCGGGCGCGATGGCGTTGGCGGTGATGTTGCGCGAAGCGACTTCGCGGGCCGTAGCCATGGTGAGGCCGATGACGCCCGCCTTGGAGGCCGAGTAGTTCGCCTGTCCGCCCTGGCCCGTCTGTCCGAAGATGCTGGCGATGTTGACGATGCGCCCCCAGCGCTGCTTCAGCATGATGGGAATGGCGGCCTGAGTGCACAGGAAGACGCCGGTCAGGTTGATGCCGATCACTAGGTCCCAGTCCTGCCGCTTCATGCGCATGATGAGCTGGTCGCGGGCAATACCGGCGTTGTTGACCAGAATTTCCAGCCGGCCGAACTTCGCGGCTACTTCCTTTACCGCCTGCTTGACGTTGTCTTCGTCGGCGACGTTCATCTTGAAGCCGGCCGCCTGCCCGCCCGCGGCGGTGATTTCTTCAATTACGCCCGCCAATTTGTCTTCCATGATGTCGGCGACGGCGACCACGGCGCCGGCCTTGGCCAGCGTCAAGGCAATGGCGCGCCCAATTCCCTGCGCGGCGCCTGTGACCAGCGCAACTCGACCTTCTACTCCCGGCATTGCTTGCCCTCCTGAATGGGTAGGGGAACCCGTGAGTAGGATTATACGCAATCACGAGCGGCGCAATGAGTCCGCCAGGGCGCTGGACCAGAGCCGCTACTCCGGGGTCGCCGTTTCCGAGGTCTCGGTCTCGACTTCCAGCACCTCGGGCGCAGCGATTGCATCGCGGTAGAGCACCTTCAGCAACGGCGGAGCCAGCAGGGTCGTGGCGGCGGTCATGAAGATAACGATGGCATAGGCGCGCTGCGAGATCATCTTCATCTGCAGCCCGATCAGGGCGACAATGAGAGCCACCTCGCCGCGCGGCGTCATGCCCACGCCCACCCGCAGGAAGCCGCGCCAGCCTTCCTTGAGCATAGGCAGTCCGCAGGCCACCATCTTCGACAGGATCGCCAGCAGCGTCACCATCACGGCGGCAAAGAGAATCGAGCGGTCGAACACCCGCACATTGAGCCGGGCGCCCATGGTGAAGAAAAAATACGGCGCGAGAAACTCGTTGATGGCGTGCGTCCGGGGCATCAGCTTCCGCTCCGGCGCATAGTCGGCGAAGACCAGCCCGGCGAAGAAGGCGCCGATAATCGCCGCCATGCCGATGCGCGCCGCCGCCGCCGAGAGGCCGAGACAGAGGGCCAGCGCCAAAATCAACGGCGCGTCCTGGCTGGACATGCGCTCCATGCCGGGCCGCAGCCGCTTCACCAGGCGCGGGCCGAGAAACAGCATGAAACCGGTGAAGGCCACGGCCTCAGCCGTCACCACCCCCAGGTGGACCCAGCGAATGCCCCCGCCGGTAACGACTCCAGCCACCACGGCTAGGATCACCATCCCGAGAATGTCGTCAAAGACGGCGGCACCGAGAATGATCCGGGCGGTGCGCGTGCCAAGTACCCGCAGGTCCCGCAGCACCCGCGCCGTAATGCCTATGCTGGTGGCGACCATGGCCGCAGCCACAAAGATCGATTCGTGCAGCGGCTGGTGGGTCAGCCTCATGAACCCGAAGCCAAGCACAAAGGGAGCCACCACGCCGGCCACCGCTACGCGCAACGAAGTGCTTCCCACCCGGATTAGATCCTGCGGGCGGGTCTCGAGACCGACGGTAAACAGCAGGAAGATCGCGCCGATTTCTGCGATCGAAGTGACCGTCTCGGAGGGCGCGACCAGTCCGGTGGCGTAGGGCCCCAGGATGACACCGGCCAGGATCTCGCCGATCACAGCGGGCAGCGAGAGCTGCTCAAAGACCTCGCCGAACACTTTTGCGCAAACAAAAATGACAAACAATTCCAGCAGCAGTGTGTCGGTCCCTGAAGGCATGGTTTTTTCCGGACTGCCCAGATTAAATCACGCACCGGCCATAATGCGAGTCGTCAGCGGCGCTAAGGTCACCAAAATCGTTGTTACGCTTGGCTCGGTGGAGCTTGCTTCCTTGAAGTAGTCTGCTCAAGATAAAGACACACGCCAGCATGATGCAGCCCGGTCTTTCACCTTGGATAGCCTGTCTGCCAAGGGCTACCTACACGAGTAATTGGTGAAGGGATTGTCTCCGGAGCAACAGAAGAACCTGATCTTGGCGATTGGCACTCACCGGTCGGTGCGCGCCCTTACTCCGTTAGAGGTTGGGCGGGAAGCGGTCTCATAAGTGGCCGACCCCGCCAGATTGTCATTCCGAGCGCAGCGGGAAATCTGCTTTTCGGCTGGGAAAAATGCAGATTGCTCACTCGCTGCGCTCCTTCGGAATGACAAAATTGAGCAGAACTCATAGGCACCTGGACCGGACGGCCGTTGGATCCGAATCTTGACCGTGGTGGACCAGTTTACGCGCGAATGCCTCGCGCTGTTTCCCGATATCGCAATCAGCGGAGAGAAGGTCGCGGCGGCACTGGACAAGATCCTCGTCTGGCGTCATCCGCCTCAGTCGATCACCGTCGACAACGGCACGGAATTCGCCTCGAAAGCAATGGAGCTCTGGGCTTACACGAACAAGGTTCATCTCGATTTTATTCGGCCAGGACGACCGGTCGAGAACGGCTATATCGAGAGCTTCAACGGCAGACTACGGGATGAGTGCCTGAACGTGGAGATCTTCTTCACTCTGGCCGATGTGCGCCAGAAGCTGGAGCACTGGCGACATGACTACAACCATCACCTACCGCATCCGGCATTGGCCGACCGGACGCCGGCAGACTTCGCCGCTGCCTACAGCGGTGCAAATGACGGCAACGAGGTCGCCTTGGAAAACGCTGCGTGTTTCCCACATTCGCACCGCACGGCTGCTGCGGATCAGTTCACCGAACAGCCAATTTCTCAAGATCATTGCTGGAGATCGTCACGCGGGTTACATTAACCGCGTACAACTCGGCTTGGCCCTGGTGCCTAAGGCAAGCTGCTGCTTCCCACCATGACGGTCATGGACAATTTCCGCCTCGGCGCCTACCACTTGCGCCGGCAGGCCAGGCACGACTTCGAGTCCACCCTTGAAACCGTCTTCCGGGTTTTCCCCGTGCTCAAAGACCGCCACAAGCAGCGCGCCGGAACGATGTCCGGTGGCCAGCAACAGATGCTGGCGATTGGACGGGACCTGATGGGCCGCCCCGAACTGCTTCTCCTCGACGAACCCTCTACCGGGCTGGCGCCCTTGCTGGTCCTCGAACTGATGGACACCCTCGCCCAATTGCGCGAACACACGCAGGTTGCTATCTTGCTGGCCGAGCAGAATGCCGAAGCTGCCCTGAAAATCGCCGATCGCGGCTACGTGCTGGGTGCCGGACGCGTGATGATGGAAGGCTCGACCCGGCAGTTGATCGACAGCAACATTGTGAAATCAGTCTATCTGGGCAAACTGGTGTAGTTGCTCAGTCTCGCCCTCCTCCGAGCGGCAGCAGACGGACAATCCTGCTCGCATGCTTCCCGTTTTGGGCATTTCTTAAGTAAACATGCAGCCGCGCACTTTTTGCTCAACATTGATTGGTTTTGGAAGTACCTTTATGGGCGTTCGACCGGTCCGTCGTACGTTCACTGTCCTGGGGGCTTAGAACCGGCACGGGGCCTTTTTCGAGCTGCGCTTGCACTGGAACTCCGCAAGCCATCTCCGGCGCCATCGTCGGCCCTTGAATAGGTCTGGCTCCGAAGCGGCGTAGCTCGCGCTGCCACCGGCGCGGGTGCGGAGGAGGTTATGGGTTAAGCCCTGCCTGCATTCAACCCTACGGCAATTCGGGTGTCGTCCGATCATCTGTGCAACGTGATGAAGAGCGCTTGCCTATTCCGCACCGGGGGTGTGAACCTCATTGCAGGAAGACCGGA
>Ga0316217_10006197_pt1 | contig 11973 bp, 10 predicted proteins | sample 1anoAmetaG_FD_203633 | JGI IMG/M metagenome (GOLD analysis project Ga0316217, IMG submission 203633) | Freshwater microbial communities from Trout Bog Lake, Wisconsin, USA - 1anoA | ecosystem: Environmental > Aquatic > Freshwater > Lake > Hypolimnion/Profundal zone | place: USA: Wisconsin... | reverse complement strand
GAAAAGATGGAAGTGGTTGATGGCAACAAAGCCAGCGATCCGCAATCGGCGGTGGGCATGGAACTGACTATTTCCGTGAGTTGGGAAGCGGACGCCAAAGGCAACCCACGACCGGTTCCGGCACAGGTAGCCTATGTCAAGAACCTGAAACCCGGCGATGCAACATGGGTGACTGTGAGCAACGACGATGGCATGAGGCTACACATCAAGGCATTTCCTGATGCCAAATAGACGCGAGTTTTGAGACAGGTCGTTTAACCGTGAAAACGCAAAACGTGTCGGGGAAAATCCCTGTCATGGTTTGCATTTCAGGCTTTTTCACGGCCGCATTGCGGATCACGTCAAGACAAGTAAAATTCTTCGCTTTACGTGTACGGTAGATAGTTTAAGAGTGGTAACAGTCCACCTATTTTGGAATTTAGAATCCCATGCCGAGCCAGATTTCCACCGCCGAGATTGTCCGCCGGGCGTATCAGCGCGGCATCGTTGTTCCAGCATTTAATATTCCGTATCTGCCGATGCTTGAGCCGATCGGGCGGGCGCTGCGCAATACGCGGTCGTTCGGCTTGATCGCGGTGGCGCGGCTAGAGTGGGTTAAATTTGAAAGCGGCAGTTTGCAGGCTGTGGCCGCTGAATATGCCCGGCATAAAGATTCTCGTTTCATGCGGTTGCATCTGGATCATGTTCCGGTGATTGATGAGGACAATTTGCAGGTGGATTATCTGCCGATCATCCGCCAGGCCATTGAGGCGGGTTACGAATCGGTGATGGTGGATGGCTCGCGCTTGCCGCTGGACAAAAACATTGCCGCCACGGCCGCGGTGGCAAAATTGGCCCATGCCGCCGGCGTGGCCGTTGAAGGCGAACTGGGCGCGGTGATGGGGCACGAAGAGGGGCCAATGCCATCGTATGAGGAATTGTTCGCTTCCGGACGGGGATTTACCGATCCGCGCGAAGCATCACAGTTTGTCCGCCAAACAGGCGTGGATTGGCTGTCGGTGGCAGTCGGATCAGTGCATGGCGCGGTTTCCAAGGCTCGTAAAGACGAGAAAAAAGTGGAAGCGCGGCTGCATATCGCCCGCCTGCAAGAAATCAAAGCGGCAATTAACATTCCCCTGGTGCTGCACGGCGGCAGCGGCATCCAGAAATCCTACATCCGTCGGGGCATTCAGAGCGGCATTGCCAAGATCAATGTCGGTACCGCGCTGCGGCAGCCATTCGAGCGCAACCGCGCCGCCGGAATACGGCAGGCGCAAGAAGCGGTTTATCAGGCGGCGATTGCACAGATAAAAGATGAATTGGGCATGACTGATTCGGCAGCAGCACTTTTTAGCGCATAAACATAGTTCCCTTTTGGAGACTCCATGAGCTTTTCACAAAAATCAACATTCGCGGTGTATTTCGGCAATCGGGGATTCTTTCCCGCTTCACTTCAGAGCCAGGCACGAGAAGAGATGCGGCAGATTCTGGAAGCACGCGGCCATAAAGTGCTGATGCTGGATGAATCGGCCACGCGCTATGGCGCTGTGGAAACTCCAGCCGAAGGGCTTAAATTCGCCGCGTTTCTTAAAGATCATCCCGAGGTCGAAGGCGTCATTTTGTGTCTGCCCAACTTTGGTGATGAAACCGGTGCCGCTGCCGCGCTGCAAGATGCCGGCGTGCCCATCTTGGTGCAAGCCTATCCCGACGAACTGGACAAAATGCGTCCGGAACTGCGCCGCGATGCCTTCTGCGGCAAATTTTCCATCATGGACGTGTTTTACCAATACTCGATCAAATGCACGGCACTTTTGCCGCATGTGGCCGCGCCGGCGTCGGTGGATTTTGCCGCTAACCTGGATTACTTCGACCGCCTGTGCCGTGTGGTTCGATCCATGCAGCGCATGACCGTTGCCGCGGTTGGCGCTCGCACCACGGCGTTCAAGACCGTGCGCGTTGATGAACTGGCCTTGCAGCGCCATGGCATCACCATGGAGACCATCGATCTTTCCGATGTCTTCACGCGCATTGAAAAGCTGGATGCCAAATCCAAGCTGGTGCAGGAGAAGGTCGCATTTCTCAATGGCTATGCCGATCACTCGGCGGTGCCGATGTCGGCAAAGCTTGATCTGGCCAGATTGGGCGTGGTGCTGGAGGAAATCGCCGCCGAGTTCAAAGCCGACTGCCTGGCGATCCGCTGCTGGATCGAATTGCAAAAACGCCTGGGGATTTCACCGTGCGTGCTGGTATCAGCGATGAACAACATCGGGCTGGCGACCGCGTGCGAAGTAGATATTGGCTCGGCGGTAACGATGTATGCCCTCAAGGCCGCTTCGGGCAATGTGGCTACCTGCCTGGATTGGAACAACAACTTTGGCAACGAACCCAACAAGTGCATCCTTTTCCACTGCGGGCCGGTTCCCCAGGCGATGATGAGCACCAAAGGCATCGTCACCGACCACACCATCCTGGCCAATGCCCTCGGGCCTAATTGTTCGTGGGGCTGCAACAACGGGCGAATTTCTCCCACGCCCATGACCTTTGGCAATCTGCTGACGGAGGACGGCCAGATGAAATTCTATCTTGGCCAGGGCCGCTTCACCGAGGACGTAATCCCCGCCGACTTCTTCGGCTGTGCCGGCGTGGCGGAGATCGCCAATCTGCAAACCGTGCTGCATACGGTGGCCACCAGCGGGCATCGGCACCACGTCGCGGTAACACCCAGGCATGTTGCCGATCCGGTGTATGAAGCATTCACCAAATATTTGAATTACAATGTCGTGCGGGTCTGATGTTATGCGCGGCGTCTGCCGTGCCAGAGCCTATGAGTTTGCTCGGTATTGATATCGGAACCACCGGCGTTAAAGCTGCCGCCATTGCCCTTGATGGCCGAATGCTGCACAGCACTTACCGCGAATATCCCACGCTGCGCCCCAGGCCGGGCTGGGCGATGCTTGACAGCCAACAGGTTGTTGATGCGGCCAAGCAGGTGATCGCTCAGGTGGCCCAGAACACGCCCGGCGATCCCATTTCGGCATTGTGCATTTCGGCGATGGGCGAAGCGGCAACGCCGGTTTCCAAAGATTGCCGCATACTTGGACCATGTATTTTGTTTTCGGATACGCGCGGCGAGCAATACATGGCCCAGTTGCGGCAGCGTATCTCCGCCGTTGATTTCTATCGCATCAACCCGAACATTCTTGCCGGGCCAAGTTACACCCTGCCAAAGCTGCTTTGGATGCGCGAGCATGAGCCTGAGATCTATGCCGCCGCAGACCACTTTCTGCTTTGGGGCGGATTGCTGGAATACCTGCTGGGCGCAGAACCCGTGGTGCCCTATTCCCATGCCAGCCGAACCTTATTGTTCGATATCCACAGACAAGATTGGTCGGCCAAACTGCTGGAAATTACCGGAATCGAACGCGTCAAACTGCCGGCGTGCGTTCCCGCCGGGCACATAATCGGTCAGGTGTCGGGGGCAATGGCGGCGGAATTGGGCTTGCCGGAGAATGTGCAAATTGTCAGCGGTGGGCACGATCAATGCTGTGCCGCCCTGGGTGCCGGAGCCGTTCAACCCGGCCAAGCCATCGACGGCATCGGGACGGTGGAATGCATCACCCCGGTCTATCGTGGCATCCCCGATGCCGACACCATGCTTGCCCTTGGCCTGGGCGTTGAGCATCACGTTTTGCCTGATTTGTACGTATCGTTTCTATTCAATCAGGCCGGTACGCTGCTGCGATGGTTCCGCGACACTTTCGCCGCCACCGAAAAATCCCAGCCGAACCTGTATCGCCGTCTGGACAGTGAGACGCCAACCGATCCAACGCAGCTTTTTGTGCTGCCCTACTTTGAACCAACCGGCCCGCCCGATTTTGTTGCCGATGCCAGCGGCGCTATCCTTGGACTCAAGACCGCCACCACGCGCGGCGAAATCTACAAAGCGATGCTTGAATCCATCACTTTCTACTTTGCAGTGGCGATGGAAAGTCTCAAAAGCCTGCGTATCGATACTTCCCACTTTATCGCCACCGGCGGGGGCGCCAGATCGGATACCTGGCTGCAAATCAAAGCAGACATCATGGGTGTGCCCTACACGCGATTGGAAACTTCCGAAGCCGGCTTGGTTGGCGCCGCGCTGCTGGCCGGCCACGCCACCGGCCAATTCGACATCCACGCCGCCCTGCCGCAATGGATTCGCCCCGAGCGAACTTTTGAGCCTGATCCCGCCCGCCATCGCATTTATCAGCAACGTCTGGCGCAATATCGCCAGGCTATGGCCCGGCATGGCATCAGCCAGCCCGCCGCATCAACCTGATGGTGTGCAGCAGCGGCAATTTCGACGGGCATACATGATTGCACAAGCCGCATTCGATGCAGGCATGGATGCCGGCTTCGGTGGCGGCTTGGGCATCATCATGTTGCGCCGCATCCAAAATGGCAGCGGGTTGAATACGCGTGGGGCAAATGTCGGCGCACCAGCCGCAGCGGATGCAAGTCTCGGCCGGTAATGATTCCTCGCCGCGGTTGATGTGGATCGCCAGTTCCCCGCCAGCCAGAATGAAATCAGGTGCTACGCACATATCGCGCAGTAAGTCTCCTGCTCGCAGCACCGCTTGCCGGTGGTCAATATGCAAGTGTTCCAGCAAATCACCCAAGAGAGTACCCATCGGCACCAAACAGGAATGTGATTCCCCCGTAGCATGGTCGTGCAGCAGCACGGGCACATGCGGCATCGGCGTTCCCTGCACGGCTTGGCCAATGGCCATGGCCGCGGCGGCATCCACCACCACCGCCTGTTGCTGCGGCGGCAGATTGCCCGGCCGTAATCGCCGGTGATGCAGCATCGAATAAACCATCAGCGTGGGATCGGTTTGCGGATAATCGTTGGTCATTTCCACCACGCGAATCCGGGCGGTGGCGGCGGCACGGCGAAGCTGCTTGGTCCAAGACTTTGGCGTCCAGGCTTCAACAGCGATCATTGCCGATGCGCCGGGAAGAAGCTGCCGCAGAAGTTTGACCCCGGCTACCACTTCGTCGGGAAATCGCGCAGCCACCGCCGCGCTCAATCGCAGCACACTTTCGCCGGCCAAAGCAGTGCAGACGATGCTGTCCACCGGCTGTTGCAAAGCCAGATTTAGTTGGCCGATAAGATCGGGGCTGGCCCGCCGATTTGCATCAACGCCCATGCGTCGCAGCCAATCGATTCCGCTGGAAAGATTAAGATCAGCCGCGGATTGAAGTGATTTTTCGCAGCCATCCGCGTTGGGCGCTAACGGCGCTGTCGCCCGCTGCGGCACAAGCGGCAGAAACTTCGGTGCCCGTGTCGGCCAAGTGGAGCGAGGAAGAACAATGCCGAATGCCATTTCATTGCCAATTGCCAATTGCCCATTGGAAAATGCAGAATGCCGCATTTGTTATTCCTCAATCGGCAATCGGCAATTGGCAATCTTTTCACACCCCTGCCAATGGCACATTATTCCGTTTCAGCAGGATTTTCAGCGCGTCAACCGCCGCCTTGAAAAGATGCGGGCCGCTGAATCCGCTGAACTGCCCGGCGGCGGCCAAGTGTGGCTCAATACTCAGAAATCCGCTGTACCCGCTGTTGTGCAAGTCCACCAGAATCGGCTCAAGCTGGCCATCACCTTGGCCGGCAGGAACAATTTTGTGGGCATTGCGCAAGGCGTCCTTCACATGAATATGCACAGTGTAGGGCTTGAGCAACGGCCAGTTATCCAGTGGGTTTTCACCATCCACCACAAAATTGGCAAAATCAAACGCGCTGCGAAATTTTGGCGAATTGATGGCCGTCATCAGATCCAGACAAGCCTTGCCCTTTTCGCCATAGATGGCGTGTTCGTTTTCGTGGACGAGTACCACGTTACGGTTTTTAACATAATCCACCTTGGCCTGCATACGCCGCAAAACTTCATCGCGATGCTTGCTGATATCGTCATTATTGTCGGCGGGGTAATAACTGAATATCCGCACCAGCGGAGCTTGGAAAAACTCGGCCAGTTCGACGGCAATCTTGAACCGCTCAAAATGCGGCTCAAACGGCTCGTTGATCTTTACCTTGCCGATAGGCGACCCAATGCAAGCCACCCCCAAACCGTTGGCTTGGAGCTTGGTCTTGATTTCATTCCGCAGCGGCACGTCAAAATCCAGCACGTTCTTTCCGTAGACGCCACGCAGTTCAAAGTGCGTAACACCATTCTCCCGGCAGACACGAATCTGCTCATCCAGGTTGGGCGAAATCTCATCAGCAAAGGCAGCCAGCTTAAACATTTTTATGGTCTCCAATAATGGGGAAGATGTTCGGTAAATCACCGCCCGTCGTCAAGCCTGTGTCTACGGGACAGCCTTGGCCATCGCTGCGTTGCCGGTGATCTTTTGCGTTAGCGATTCGCGTTCCACCGGACTTAGCGCCCGCAAAGTGACACTAAGCTTTCCACCACCGGCTTGGATGTCAGCAAGCCGCACCGCCAAGGCCCGGCTTAAATCCTTGGCGTCAAAGGGAACAAACACGATTGCATCCGATGCTTGATCGGCAAGGCAGTTAAGCAGAAGCTGGGAATAGGCTGCGGCGATTTCGGCACGGTTTACCACGCCGTAGGCATCAATCCTGGCACGCGGCCCCTCGGTGGCCAGATGCCCGGCCAAATCATCGTGAAATTTGCCAAGCGTCTTACGCATCGCCACCCGCGGAATTCGCAAAGTGCCGGCCAGAATATCGGTCAATTGCAAATCAAGATGCCCTTGATCATCCACCTTGGGTTTGAAAACAAAGCTGAGAATGGTGCGGCTATCCTTGGGTTTTCCGGACATCACCACACCTCCATCGATAAACGTGATGCGCAAATTGGTCACGAATTCATTGACCAGTTCCGCCAACGCCGCCGTGGCTTGATTATCGCATGCATCATAAAAAGCATTGATCTCATCTTCCGTAAGCACGATGGTTATCGATGTGTCGGCTGAATCCCATCCCTCGGTGCGTGCTCGCACCACCTTGGCCTGCATATCGGCCGCCCAACTGAAAGTCTGCTCAAATACTTGTTTGGCGTGCCGGCCCGCCTCCTGCCACTGCTGTGGTGTGCAACGCGGTGCGCCATACCACACCGGCATAGTATGGATGCGATGGATAGCCACGCATGTCAGCACCACCAACACGACGAGTACAACTGCCGCACTGCGAAAGATTGGTTTGATCCATTTCATGCAAAAGCTGAATCATAGTCATTCCATTTGCGGGATACAGCTTCGGCAGTTAGCCTCACCGCCATGCGACACGACAATCGATCGGCAAATCAGCTTCGTCCCATCCGCATCAAGCGGAATTTCACGCAAACCCCGGCTGGTTCTGTGCTGTGGGAACAGGGCAACACCATCATCCTGTGTACCGCTTCGGTCACGCAGGAATTGCCGCCATGGTTTAAGGATGACCGCGCCGGCGGCTGGATCACCGCCGAATATATCATGCTACCGGCTTCCACACCGCAACGTAAACCCTGGCCCAAGATCGGCCACACCGATTCGCGCGGCACGGAAATCCAACGCCTGATTGGCCGCACCCTGCGTGCCGCCATCGACCTGTCCAAGATCGGCCCGCACACCGTGGCGGTCGATTGTCAGGTGCTGCAAGCCGATGGCGGCACCCGCACCGCCAGCATTTGCGCCGCTTATGTCGCCCTGGTTGATGCCATGGCCAAAATGCCCAAGGAAATGCCCCCGCAACGTCTGCCGCCTAATTTCAACCCCGCCAATCCCCCCGCGCGGTTCGACGCCAGACTTTACGACCCCGCCCACGCCATCGTCGATCAACTGGCCGCCGTCAGCGTCGGCCTTGTGGACGGCGAAATTCTGTTGGACTTGGATTATCAGGATGATTCGCACGCCTCGGTGGACATGAACGTAGCCTACACCGCTGCCGGTAAGTTTGTCGAAATACAAGGCTCCGCCGAAAACGGCGTGGGGTTTGACCGGGCGCAAAATGAACAAATGCTGGACTTGGTCATTTTCGGCTGCCGCGAATTGCACCGGATTCAATCGGCGGCGCTGGCCGAAATTTGAAGTGTTAAGGAATCCTTAATAAGTGCATCCGTGTGGCGGCCGAAAAGATTGGCCAAGCGGCTATAGAGCTGCCCTTGCATTGGCCAACCACTCCAGCCCGGTCCATGTCACGGTATGACAGCGGTGCCGTCGGCAATGGCATTTGCCTGGTGCTGGCGTTTGCTTATGGTAAACCATACAATTTGCCAGTTCCACATGAGTGACAAAACCGAACATCCGCCGTTGCCTCAGGCATTTGCCGATTTGGGCGTTAGACAATCGATCCTTCGCGGGCTGGCTGACGCCAGCTTTGTTACGCCGTCGGAAATTCAATTGATGCTGATTCCGCGCGCGCTGGCCGGGGTGGATATCCTGGGGCAGGCACGCACCGGCACCGGCAAGACCGCCGCGTTTGGCATTCCTATTTTGCAGCACGCGCAGCGCGGGCTTGCCACGCAAGCACTGATTATGGTGCCCACGCGCGAATTGGCCGTGCAGGTGGAAGCGGAAATCCAGCGGTTGGCCAAATATACGTCCATCCGCAGCGTGCCGGTTTATGGCGGGCAGAAAATCACCGCCCAGCTTAAGTTCCTCAATAAGGGGCCGGAGATTGTGGTGGGCACGCCGGGGCGAGTGATCGACCTGCTGGATCGGCGAATCATCAGCCTGGAAAACATCCGCTTTGTGGTTTTGGATGAAGTGGACAGAATGCTGGATATCGGTTTCCGTGATGATATCCGCAATATTCTTTCGCGCATCAAGGGGATGCGGACGCCGGCGGATGAAGATGAGCCTAATGCGGCCGTGGTTGCGCCGCCGCAAGCTGAACCGGTCGCAGGCCAGCCTGTTGCGGGCGAGCCTGCCGCGCCAGCGCCGCGCGGACGGCAGATGATCTTTGTGTCGGCGACGATTTCCGATGAGATCGAAAAACTGGGCCGGCGCTATATGCGCGAGCCGATCGAAAAACTGATCGTGGCCGGCTCGGACGCTCGGCCGACGGTGGCGGAAGTCGAGCAATGGTATCTGGCCGTGCAGCCGTGGGATAAATATCGCCTGCTGCGGATGTTGCTGGAGCGGGAAAATCCCGATCTGGCGATTGTCTTCTGCAAGACCAAACGCGGCGCGGAAAAACTGGCCAAGAAGTTGCACGCCGATGGAATTGAATGCCGCGAGATTCACGGCAACCTGGCGCAGAACAAGCGCGAGCATGTGATGAAAGGTTTCCGCGGCGGCAAGTTCGACGTGCTGATCGCCACCGATCTGGCCAGCCGCGGCATCGACGTGGCGGACATCAGCCACATCATCAATTACGACATACCCGATGATCCGGAAGTCTATGTGCATCGCGTGGGCCGCACCGCCCGCATGGGCGCCAAGGGCAAAGCATTTACGCTGGTAGGTCGCGAGCAAGGCGATCAACTGACCAAAGTTGAGAATCTCATCAACATGGTGATTCCGCAGGCCACGCTGGAAGGATTTGAACCGCGCCCGGAGCCATCCGATTGGACGCTGCTGCCGCCCGGCAGCGCGCCGGACTCCCCGCCCAAGCCGGTGGTCAGCCGATTTGATCGGCCTTATGGCGTATCGCCGGTTGCGGCAACAGCGGTCGATGCCGCCAGCCGCCCCGCCGTTGCCCTGCCGCCGCGAACCATCGGCAGCAAAATCCCCATCAATCGCCGGCATAAGCGGCGGCGGTAGATCAATTCAACTTTTCAGCAGCTTGGCCATTTGGTTACACAGCAGACCAATCTGCTCATCGGTATGTTCGCTGCACAGCGTGACGCGCAATCGGCTTGATCCGCGCGGAACCGTAGGCGGCCGCACTGCCGCTACCAATATTCCAGCCTCGCGCAATTGCGCGGCGGCGGTTAATGCGACATCTTCTGAGCCAAGGATAATCGGAATAATCGGCGAATCTCCGGGCGGCAAATTGCAGCCGGCCAGGCGTAGTGATTGCCGCACATGTTTTGCCAGGGTACGCACACGTTGCCGACGATGCGGTTCGTGTTGCAGCACATCCAAGGCGGCGGTGACAGAAGCGGCGATCGATGGTGCCACGCCGGTGGAATAGACATACGCCCGGCCAAAATTAGCGACGGCCTGACAGAAATCGGCATTGCTACATACCGCACCGCCCATACATCCCAATGCTTTGGACAGCGTCACCACGGACACATCGACCGCAGCCGTGAGTCCCAGTTCGGCGGCGTATCCCGCGCCGTTGGGGCCATACACACCGCTGCCGTGAGCTTCATCCAGCAGCAGGACAAAATCATGCGATTCCTTCAGAGCGACCATCGCCGGCAGATCGGCCGCGTCGCCATCCATGCTGAAAATCGATTCGGTGATGACGATCTGCAATTGATCAGCCGGCGATTCGGACAACAGGCGTTTGAGCTTGGCCATGCCATTGTGCTGAAACACGCGAAACGGCAAGCCGCTGCCGCCGATAGCATCCAGCAATGAAGCATGGATGAGCTTATCTATGAGAAATCGCCCACCTCCTAAGCTTTGTTTGGCCACCGCCGCCAGGGTTTGCACGGCAGCATGATTTGCCTGATAGCCGCTGGGCAACAGGCAGGCGGATTCGGCGGATTTCCATTTGGCGATGGCGTTTTGTGCGGCGACGACCTCGGGAGACAAACCGGTGATCAATGCCGATGCCGTGGCCCCTGCTTGATGCACAGACGCCATGGCCGCAATGATTTGTGGATGAAAGCTTAACCCCAGGTAATCGTTACCGCAAAATTGGACGTACAATCGGTCATCTATTTCCACAAGCGTGGCATCAAGGTGATGCGCCAAAACCGGCCGGCGAAGAAGATTGGCTTGCTGGCGCTGGCCAAGCTGATCGGCGAGGAGTTGGCGGAGCCGCGAATTCACCAGGAGTCTGCCATCCGACCGCAGGCCGGGGCTATGAGAAAACAAGTGGCCTTATTCGTCCTGCGATTCGGACTGTTCGGCCACATCGGCAGTGTCACCCTCACCGTCACCGTCGTTGTGAATCTCCATCTTCTGTCTCACTACCCGGCCGGCTTTGAACCTGACGGTGCGCTTGTCCGGCACATTAACCATAGCCAGGGTCTTGGGGTTGTGGGCTTTACGACCGCGGCGAAGCTTGGTTTCAAAGATGCCGAAATCCCGAAACTCCAACCGGTTGCCTTTGCTCAGTTCTTCGACAATGGCGTCGAGGAACTGCTGAACGATGCGTTTGACCTGACTGCGTCGCTCTTCAGAAGATGCGGCAATCCGGTAAATCAACTCCTTCTTGGTGATCGTGGCCATCTCATGCCCTCATATTGAATTTAACGTCCGACAGCATACGAACTTACGTATAATATCGTCACAATTAAATCCAAATGCAAGAAAAAATGCGAAGATTCGTGAAGCAGGCCAGAAATACTTGATTGGTTAATAATAACCCTTCGCACTCCTACTGGAACCAGCGACGGCATGGTCTGCCATTTCGGCAGCGGAAACCGCCTGCCAAGGTAGCCCAACACCTCCTGTTCTTGCGGTCGCTTTACGCTGTGGTCAAGATGCGTTGCACAAACTGGCAACGCTTTGACTCCAGTTCCCGACACTGATCTTCCGCCAGATTGCACCGATCCGCAGGGCACGCTCCACCAAGTGCCTGATCAGTGCCCTCCCTTCCATGAGTGCCAAGGTTCACAAGGCCGGACATAAACCGCCAGCAGATGCGGAAAAAGCACGCTGTCGGTTTTCAGCGGGCAAGCCGGCGACGGCGGCGGCCCAGCAGTGACACACCGCCCAGCAGCAGTAAAGTCGTGCTGGCCGGCTCCGGAACTGCCGTGACGATGCCCGTGGTGCCTACCGCCGGGGTCAGTTCATGGTTGACCGACAAATCCGACAGCACGCCGCCGGTGAGGGACTGGTCATAGTTGTTCTGCAGGATCGAGAAGTCATTGAAGTTCACCAGGC
>Ga0316217_10006196_pt1 | contig 11974 bp, 5 predicted proteins | sample 1anoAmetaG_FD_203633 | JGI IMG/M metagenome (GOLD analysis project Ga0316217, IMG submission 203633) | Freshwater microbial communities from Trout Bog Lake, Wisconsin, USA - 1anoA | ecosystem: Environmental > Aquatic > Freshwater > Lake > Hypolimnion/Profundal zone | place: USA: Wisconsin... | reverse complement strand
AGAAAAAGTTTGAATTTATGCCTTTTGTACTGAAATATGTTGAATAGGAACATTTATCAGTTCTTCGAGAACCTGATTATTTTATTATTAAAAAAAATAAAAAAAATAAGGAATTAGAATCACTAAAAAGAGATAGTGTTTGAGGAAAGCATTCTTTCAATAAGAAGAAAGCCAACAAATTAAAATGTGGATGGTTTAGACTGCAAATTTATATAAAGAGGATTAGCTAAGAAAAAGGGTCACCCAAAAGAATTAAAATAAAGAACAAAAATGCTTAAAGGCCCAACCTCAAACTTAAATTTCTACCCATCAGACTTTTCAAAATGAAGGTCTGTACAAAATAAGGGAGAGTCCGCTTCCCAGGTAAAGAAAGCCAAGACCATATAATTTGCTGATAGAGCAGATAGAGGAAGAGATCGAGAGACTATTTATTCTGGAGTAACAAGGCGGGCTAAAATTAATTATTTTGATTTTTAGTTGCTGGAATATTCATCAAATTTCTCATACTTTTACTCAAATCCTAATTATTTCCTGCCCTACGGAGTCTCAGCTCAATCCGAAATAGCGCTCTTGCTAGGTTTCTCGTTCAAACGATGCGAATCTTAATACTTATGGAAAGATTATAGACAATATTCAAATTTAAACAAAGAAATACTTAATAATAAATCAAGAGTAAAGAATCAGCTTTTTAGAGTTCGAATGAAGCAGTCTACTAAAATCCAATAATTTTTCGTGTTTATATGCTACACCATCTGTTCCTAATCTTTCAATATGCTTCAATAGGTGAGGGAGGATGAATGATTGAGCCTTTTTGGAGACTATCTGAAGATTCGGATGCTGGAAATAGTTCTAGCAGCATTAGCATTATGAAGATTCTTAGTTGTCCCTATTCATGGAGCCTATTTTGGGTAAGCATATAAAAAGTCCAAGTGGATTTTGAGAGTTAATCAGAGCGTTATCATAAGAACATGATCAACCCTATGTCAAGCATACTTGGTCTTGCTTTTAGCTACTCTGAGGCATGTTTTGTTGGCTAAAGAAGAGAATACCAAAAGTTTTGATATGCAGACTACTCTCATAGACACCAATAGCTCAACAATACCGTCTGAAACCCTTCTTAATCGGACTTCCACAGGGCATTGATTAGGACAGAACCATCCCATTCAGTATTTTTTTAAAGAGATAATCATTTCAATCAATCAGTTAATTCGCAATTCGTACTCATTATAGTTAGAATAGCAATAATCACTAAGTTTGTTTAGCTGGTGGCTATAGCTCGCAATTCTCTACCTCCTTCTTGGCACTTGGCTGCGGATCGCACTCTTTCTACTAAGTGGAGTGCTTCTACTAAGGCTCCTTGATTTCCTATTTAGACTCTGCCTTCTTCTAAAGACTATCAGGAGAATTCAGTACATTATCTGTGTTGATTTTATTGCTGTGACTCTACTCCTGCTACTCTGGCTGCTCATCCCACGCGATTTTAAAAGTAGTGATCCTAGGTTTATCAGTGAGTATGGTGCGTGTGGTGTTTTTGATGAGTGTCTATGAAGGCATGGATTGCTATTGCTCGTCCAAGGTCTAGTCGAGTACATTGTGAACGTAGTATCCGACCCTTATGAACTCCTGTGCTCTGTAATTTATTGTTATGATTAGTGCGGTCACGCCTAAATAATCGAATCATTACATATTAGCTCATCAGCTGGAATTTTTGTGTAGTCGGGGCAACCGCAATCCACAGTGAATTTCATCGTTGACTACTCCTTTATTGGACCAATCTAAAATTCTTAGAGTGTTTGGTCGAAGTCTTCATCTTTGGCCGATCCAACATAAATGATTTTCCAATCCAGGGGCAGAGACAAGGGTTGGAGTGCAGTGAAGGTGATCTCTAGTTGCAGGTTGTCGAGGAAGGGGGCGGGGTTGTTGATGAAGGTGATGTTGTCCAAGATGATTCGGGAAGCCATGGCCAACTTGCCTATGATTTAAATTATATATTTGGGAGGCAAGATATGTTACCTGCTAACCTACCACCCCTCCCCACGCTCATTTTTATACATCTTTTGACAGCCCCAGAACACCAAACAACTAGCGTTTAATTGCAGAATAGGAAACTCCTCTCACTAAGTGAGGTACTAAGCTATCGCCTAAGACTCGTGAAAGTTCTTCTGGATTGATACAAATTTGCTTTTGCTCTTCATAGGCAATAAGTCTACGTCTGACGAATATTAACTAATCAAAGGCCAATGCTGGGATCGCTAATATGTTTCAGCTCAAATATGAAAGATCAAGTAGCAGCCAGCCACTAATTCTCTTCTTTTGTATTACTGCTAAAATTATAAAGCTCTACTCGGGAATAAATAGATTACTAAGCAGTATTGAAATTTGTGAAGAGAATAATCGCTAAACTGTTTTTAAACTCATGCTTTCAGCTGTTCTTTCTCTTCAGCAGCGAGTTTTCTCTTTATTTGATGCAAAGAGTTGCAATATTTAGAATTAACATTAGACTGGATTTAAAATACTTTCAAGCAAATTTTTTAAGGTATTTAAAGCAAATTCAATTGAGCTTATGTCCTGATACCTTTTAGCTTCACCGTATTAACATCCTACCAAATACATAACTCGACGCAAAAAGGCAAAAAAAGAGAAAATGGTTGCAAATTGAAGCCTTTAGTTAGAAATTAAAGAAAAACAATAGAAAAAACAAGCCAGTTGCTATTATACCTTGAGCTTTGCGGCAGCTTATTATCATATCTTATCAAATGGATTATCAAATACAAGGCAGCACAAAATCTTGATAGCTTGGGATTGAGTTCGAATGACAAATCTTCGTCATAAACTCCTCATTGGCTCCTTACTTATCTAACATAGACAATATTATTTGATTCAATCTCTTAAAATGACTTACCAAAACATTATTGACGAAGTACAATAAACCGATTCTCAGGCACGAAGTTCCGAAAATCTTTTGACTAATTTTAGCTTTGCTTTATGAAGGCAAAGAGGGCTGGAAGAGAAGCAGGGAGAGAAGAAGAAATGCTTGAAAAGCTAGAATACTAATTTAAGCATGTTCCATGAAATCAATGATAGGATATATTCCATCACTAAATCACCTCAAATATCATATTATCATTTTTAATATATGGACAAAAAAGGATTGCCTGACCCCAGATTCACCGAATTTACTGAAGTGTTCAATGGAGAGGGAACACTCATAGGTTTCTCTATCCCCAACTCCGACTTCATCTTCAAATATGACAGTCACGGAGGTTGGTATGATGAAGAGAGGCGTTACTACAACGCAGATGGTGTTTTGCAGTCAGATGATGAGGAAGATATTGAAGATCTGGAGTCTGACAATGAAGATTTATCAGAAAACGATGACTAGTTAATTGATCAGTTTGAAGATTTGTTGAGGAAAGAAGAGGAGGGGTATGTGAGGAAAGAGGCGAAAGAGATAAAAAAAGTTGAAGAGTCTTCTCCAGCGAAGGCCGAATAGTAGCTACACTTGAAAGCATTTTAAGATTTGCTAGCTTAGTATCTAAAAAAATAGCGGCTTAAAGATAACCTTTCTGCCGAACTGTTCATCTACTTCAAACAGAAAGCCAAATACTTCTAATCCATTAAACCATAAGCTTAGGCATTCCAAAGTATCTAAGAAAGGAATAAGCACGTCTAAAGTAAAACTAAGGTAGCAGTCATTTCGAAGAGACAATCTTTGATCTCAGCTGACAAATGGCTAGGTGAGCCTTAGGTCTTTCTGGACTTTTCTGGGTAAAGCGAGAAAACTAATGAGTATGACAGATACTGGTATGGACATGTAAAAACAACAGCTGAAAGATACCTACACTTTTTGCGGCAAATTAAACAGAGCTAAGTATTCTACCTTCTGGAAAATAAAACTTACTTTGCCTTGAAATCCAAGTTCTACCATAAAAAGAGTCAAGAACAAATCAAAAACACTATCAAAGACTTTACTGCCAAAATTGAAGCTTTAACTGATAAATAATCAATCGTAATAAGGATAGAAAATCTTCCTTAGTTTTTCCCCCTGAGCTTGGTCTACGATTTAGTTGAATACGTCGATGGAAACCTTACTTAAATTTAACAAGCGGTGATTATTGATAATTAAACTGCCTAGTTGACAGCTACAAAGAGCACTGCTCTTAAAGTAATTAAGTAATTTATCATTTACGTAGTCTGGAAGCTTACAGTCATGATAAAGGCTAGTTTTTAGAAGTCTCCTTGAAATAAACCTTGCCAAGGCAGGTGGAAAACCCAGAAAAACGATTTTATTCTGTTTCAATTGAAAGCGAATTCAAAACCCATGAAAGATAGCTCAATGATACTCTTGCTCTAGTTTCCTCAAGGTCTTAAATAGCAAGGATCTGTACTGTTGATGTCGAAGCAAAGAGTGGGATAAGATTTGTTTTGGGCTCGATTCCTACTTTAAAGAAAGTGTTAATGTTCAGAGGTTAAAGTCTTAATGTAGTAAAAATCAAAAGCTAGCTCCCTCCATAGAAATGATTGTTGTATCACAAATAGTCGCCTCTTCATCAAGCTTAACTTCTAACTTTTATTTTTCATCATTCCCTATCTTATCTCAGCTTTAATTCATGCCTTTATGAAGGAATCAACTTCCCTGACGAATGCAGGAATCAAAACCGAATCGAATGATAATAGTTATTATAAAGATGTAGATGCAAAATATTCAGGAGGCACCACTGAGCTACAAAATAATCCTTCTCGGCGATGCTAGTAAATGTAGCGACATGTAGATGTGGGTAAAACTTCATTTATCAAACAGTATATCGACCACCGCTTCGAATAAAGACTTATGTCCACTTGCAGCGTAGACTTTGTTTTGAAAAGCTGTCAAGTCGACGAATTTGCAGTCAAACTTCATATTTTCGACACAGCCGGACAGGAAAGATTCCGCTCTCTGACGCGATCGTACTTCAAAGGCACTGATGCAGTCCTCTTCATGTATGACATGAGCAAGTACAGATCTTGAGATGAAGGAAAGAGTCGTTTTTGAATTTGAGTAACTGGATCGAATTTTATGAGAAGGAGACTGATAAAAATGAGGAGATAAGGGTCTTGGTTGGCGCCAAGAAAGATGTCTTACTTGCTAGCCTGCAATCAGCTCAGGAGGGCGATTAAAATGCAAAGAACTAAAAAATTGAGAAAGAAGAAATAAAGCTATTTGTCGAAAAATACAAATTCGTCTTCAAATTCTAGACCTCAGCGAAGTAAAATATCAACATCAATGAAGTATTCTAATAAATAGCTCGCAACCTCATCTACAACAGCCTGCAGAGGAAGAAGTGCTCAAACCCCATTCGCTAGGAAGAGTGGTCAATCATTTTGAAGAGAGATAAGGAGCACCTAATGAAAGGGGAATAAAAAAGCAATCAATGCTGCTGATATTTATATGCTTATGTTTTACCAATTCATACATGCTGGCCCAATATGATAGTTTGGATTGTAAGGGTTAAGTGGCAGCTAGTTGTGATTTGGATTGACCAATAATTTATGATCATTTGAGGCCTTTTCTTCTCTTTAGACCGTATTGCTAAGGCGATATTGAACTATTGTCCAGTATATTGATGAAGACGTTTCTGACATACTCAACATACTTGCGACATAATGAGCCCTCTTGAGCTGCCTATTCATAATTCTGGTATGTGTAGACCTCTCTATCTTTCCGATAAACGATCTCGTCCTTATTATTGCAGCTGTTATTAAGAATAACGCATTTGGAAATGAAAGATGGTGGTTTGGGTCTAGGCTAGTTGGTTTTTTGGAAGAAAACTTGAAGCGTTTGGTTGCTCAACCTCACAAATAGGATTTTGTTGTTGTAAAATAACTTCTGGATGCTGCAATCTGGCATTTGTAAGAATTCATAGCCTTCCTGCAACTATAAGTTACAAAATTATTTATTATTGTTTAGAAGAAGTTATTTGAAATAGTTTTCCTTGACGTAGATTAATATTTTAATCCGGTTTATTTTTTATTCTTTGCTATCTTAGAGCTCTATAGTAAATCTAAAAGTACCATGTAGAGTTTAGATTAGATTTTATTCATATTTGAGCACACTTTCATCATTAAAGTATGCCAAAAAGCTATTGTTACTTAGTAAGAAGAAAAAGCCATAATTCTAGAGGTGTAAAACTTCTACTATTTGTACTTTATGCGGATTCCTTAGCTTTCCAGAGAGTTGAGGAGGTAGTTATAGTTGCTTAAAGGCGATTTGTTTTTTCCATTTTATGTTTTTGCATATCTTTTGATTAAAGTATTCAAAATAGTACTCGCCTAAAGTGTCTCTTATTTTTCGTTCATAATCAAAGTTGAAATCTTTGAAGATGGCCAACGAAAGCAAGGAAGCTGCACTTTTCCTCTTTTATTACCTTTTTTCAAGCATAAGCTTACTAAGTTAAACAAGCTCCTAAAAATCTCGGCAGTCGCCATTATCAAAATCGAAACTAATCGTAGATTCCTATGCCTTCTTATATAACATTTGGCAGTAATCTTCACCCTGGTTCTTCGCGTTTGGTGATACCTCCACCGTAATAGGGTACCTTGAAAACAGAATATAGTAACTAAGTTATCAAATATGTACAGTAAGACACCCAAAGACCAAATATCTACTTTTTAAGTATAGACGTTGTTCTTTCTCAGCACCTAAGGAGCCATGTATAAAGGCGTCCCATAACGTTTCTCAGCTTATATCTTTTACCAAGGCTATTAAGCCAAATTTTTTTATTCACCCTACTCAAGCTATCCTTTCTAGCTGGGTTACTATTTCTTTTCTTCTATCCAGGCTAGCCCAAGATCTACCAATTTTACATTCAAGGCATCGTCGAAGAGCACGTTTTGTGGCTTGACGCTAAGTAGTGGCAGAAATACTCTCGATCGATGATCCTTGAGGAATGCAGACTATCTAAAGCTTTGAGGAGGGAATGAATAATGTATAGAATATGTTCCTTTTACAACTTTTTTTTGTACTGCCTGGCAAAGTTTAGCAGCTCTTCTAATGACCCTTTTCTGCATTTTTAAAATATCAAGTAGTAATAATTCTCATCTCTCCAGAAATCGTACAGCTTGGCAAAGTATTTCTATATCTCCAGTTCCTTTAATTTCATCAAAGCCTTTACTTCGTTTTAAAACTTAGTCAGCCCAAATGTACCAAAATTTTAGACCTTTCTTATTTTACAGGCATTAGTTTAGCGATCAGCTCTCTACCTTTATCCGAATCTGAGATAGCTGACGATATCTGCCTCACCTCGTAAACTTATGAGAAACCACCATTACTTATATTCCTGCCCCTTTCGTATTCAGCGATTGTGTAAACCTTTTTATCGTAGGATATTTTGTGCTTGAGAGGCAGTTAGTTGTAAAATGGTTTGTAGGACTGTTCTTACATTTGCTGTTTTAGTTACTCTGTTATGATGTTATATACTTATTACGTTGATATAACTTTTCTTGTAAGAACAGGAAAAGTTTTTGGCTGACCTTTCAATCAATTTTTTCATTCTTTTGTTAGAATAACAACCTTTTGGCGAACACATACTCTGCTTTAGTGGGCATATCAATCTAAGTAAACAAATAATAAAGTCATATTTTCAGAAACGCATTTCGATGCAAATCTGAAAATCGAAAAAACCATAGAGGATGAGAGCCTTTAGAACTTAAGCAGCAAATCATTTGTTTTGTCGAATTGGTAGCCTTGCAAATGTAGAATTAAGTACAATAAAAGAACGAACAATCATTTTGATGGTCAATATTGATTGGAATGTTGCTAGAGTGAACAGGGATTGTTCTCAGTATTGATAAAACTCTAATAAACGTTGTTGTTTATTTTCCCTAGAAGCTACAGTTTTAGGGGAGCCAATTTTAGCTTTGCTTTCTATTGGGTGTGGACGATTGAGTGGGTCAGTTCAACTTACTATTGCCAAAGGTCGTTGAGCCTCTTGTTCCACTGGTTCTTTTAAAAGGCAATTTGAATGTTGTTTCTAGTTTTCTATTCATCTTCTTAGTCATTGATGTGTCCATAGGTTTTGATTTCGGTTTTTATCTTCGGCTGCGTATACTTCTCGAAGTGGCTGACAGTTTTTTAAGTATTGAATTGGAGTTTTTCGAATTAGTTTAGATCTACGGTATACGAGTTATATTTTCGAACAAAAAACCTGCTGTTTTATGGCCCATTTACCTGTTTTTGGAGCTAAGATTTATAGATAGTTTCTTTGTCTTCTTACTTTGTAAATTCGTGATTCCGATCATTCTTTTATAGGTGCTCGTTATTTGAAGAACTATTTATGTAGCTTCCATCTCCAGTATCTTCGGTTTTGTTAGTTTTTGGGAAGAACTCTACAGAATCTTTCTTAGGGCTGTGGTAAGCATTAGATACTGGCACCTGACCTCTCACTTTTTTAAAAGGGCTCTCTGAAGTGGTATTAAGGGAGATTCTCAGCCCTGAAAATGGCAAAAAGTCTAGTACTTTATTATTTTTGAGTGAAGAAAAGAAATCAAAATTTTCCTCCTTTTAATCCTCCAAAACTAACTCCTTAGCCGTCAGCTTGCAAGATGAAGAAATAACAATTCTATTTTCTTTGGTGAAAAGGTCAATGAAATTCAAAGCCTCACAGAAAGTTGCGCAATTCTGAAGCTGAAGAAAAAACTGGCAAGTATTTTTCAAATTATTGCTCCTCTGCTGGAATAAGCGGAACAGCTCGGATAGGAAGTTCGCCTCACTCCGTTTTCTTGGAACCAGCTAGTTGCTTGCGAAGTTTTCGTTCACCCACACTTTGCATTTTTGAATGTTGTTTATCGCCACCATGCTTGAAGTTACCACAAACGGCCCGAATTTGTTGTAGAGTCTTTAGAAGCCGATTATGGATTATTTCAGAAGGTAAAGCACTTTGAAAAGCGGCAGCTATCTACAGTTTTTCAGCTTCAAGCAATACTTTTAATTTTTTATTTACAAGACCGTAGTATTAGCCCTCTTTTACAGCACTTTGCAATGCGATATTTTGACTATAGGGAATTACGTTTTGGAGCGCCAATCATAAATGGCAAGTTCCCGTTCGAGTTTCTAATTGTTGACAGTGAGGTTTTGCAGGGATTCAAGTTTCTAAGTGGGTTTTTGATTCTTTTGAAAATGAGATGGAGTGTTGGGTTTGGGACGTGCGGCAAGGGGGTAGAGGTTGGCTCTAAAGCTCTAAAAATCTTATTATCTCATTATTTTATTGAATTCAATATAATCATAATAAGTCCCAAGGGTCAATAGCTGGGCGTAGCCAGTAGGCTACCAAAAAAATAGTAAATACTAGAGGCGTCAAATATTGTGCTAACTGGCCGAAACTCCAAGGATGAAGCATCTGTTTGAAATTCAGTGAAGGTTTCACATGACTGGAGGTTAGTTTATAGCTTGCCAAAACTGCAGCAGAGTCTGCCTCAAGATTTTAGCTGAGAAATAGTGAGTAGAAAGGCATCATTTAGCCCAATTTGTGTGCTTTGGATAAAAATAGATAATTATAGATCGAATGGCAAGTAAATTAAAATAGATGAGTTGAGGGGTAAAAATGTAATCGAAAGAGTAGGAGAAGGGTTCAAAATATCGAATTAAAGCATTTTGATAATTATTTGAATTTACAGACCCTATATTAAAACTAGGAATTAATTTGTTTTTAGTCGTTATTCAGCTTTGGCGTAGATTTATATACATCGCTTAGACTTGCTCTTTCTGCTTCAATATTCATGCTCCCTCTTCAATGTTCTAGCCCTCTTCATCTTTACTGCAGCATTTTGTAAAACTAAACCTCACTACATCCTTTGCTAATGGTCATCATCTTGTAAAGCGGTACATAGAAGAAACTATAAACCCTTAATAATTTCTCATCAATCCAACAAGCAGAATCTCATGACAGAAATCATCTAAGAAGGTTAATAATTTATCTGTTGATCAGATAGCGGAATACTTATATTATGCATCAAAATTGATAATGCGGCATCAGAGGGTTGACATGCCGAGTGGTCGTGATCCCTTTTTTAAGACTTGACGCCTTACTTTTAGCGATATCCGTAATATTCAGATTATCTCTGTAATGGCTGCGTCTCTAAATACTACATTAAGTACCGAGAAAAAGTATTTGCGCTCGTTGTAGCTGTCTGCCCTTGCTCCACCTATATCGTGAGTACTCAAAGACATATCTTGGGGCCTTTTTACTGTGCTAGCGATTAGTTCTCTCGGCCTGTTACCGATATCGCCATATCGATGGTTGACACTCTTACTTGTATCTCTCCAAGTGTAAAACGGCTAGAGCGGGTTGGTGGGGTTATGGGTGCGAGATGACACGAATATCCCGTCCCTGTTTATATCCTTTACGTCTAGCCGATTAACAGCTTGAACTGTTCTGAACTGCCTTGATGGGGAAGTCCCTTCAATAGACTCATTTTTATGACCTTTGGATAGTCTGGAGGTGACTTTGGTCTACAAATCTGAAATATCCATGCTATCTCTGATAAATTTGCGAGGAGGCTAAGGGTTCACTGGAGGAACGTAGGGCAGCTTATACCGAGGCATTATGGGGTTGGTCACTCTGTTTGTTTTGAACTAGTTGGATTGTGGCTGAGCGTACTAAATGTCGTCAGTTCTCAGACTGTTCGTAGGGATGAACTTATTCTTCATGACATGGGAATTGGGAATAGGCTCAATGTAGGCCGAATGGGCGAAGTTTTCTCTCGTGATAACGTCGGGGATTTGAACTTTGGGGCAAGCACCAGGAATGTCATTCTTTAGAAACGAAGATGTTCTGGTCGTATTGGAAAAGGGGGGAGGACTAGACTCTAAACATGAGTTATCAGTTACCAATCGTAGCCAAGAACATCGTTTGATTGCGCTGAGGAAAGCGCCAGTTGTAAGGGTTGTCCATTCAAGCAATAAATAAAACCTAATAATCGCAACTAATGGTGCGTACTAATAATAGTAACCATAAGTAAACCAAATAGGAAATCACTACTTGTTGACAAGTTTATTGAGCTGGTCTATCTCTTTGTCAGATATCGGCCTCACTTTGATCTGGGTTATTTCTGCGAGGGTGACCAGCAAGACTTGTTTGGCTATGTTGGCCTAGAGGCTGGCTGAATCTGGAAATTTACTGATGGCTTCCCAAGTCTTGGTTCTTATCTCCTCAGTGTATTTCTCACACTTTTTAGATTTCTAGATTGCCCCTTCGAACACCTGTCTAACGCTTTCCCTCTAAAGTTGGAATTTCTGCTCTAAGTGCTCTTTTTTACGCTTATACTTCAGCTCCAACTTTTGCAGCTACAACTTATGGGAGGTTTCCAGGATCTAGCTGTTGTATTGGCTGTTCTTGGAACTTTCAGACATCATACGCAGATCGGATTCGATTAACTTTTTTAACAGGTTGTTGTCTTCTTCGATGTATTAGGCTGAGTCTTTCAATGGCTTCAGTTTATGCGTGCGATGTTTATCGCTGCCGAACACGCAATTCGTGCAGAGGACTCTTCTCTAGTTGAGACAGTATAGAGTTTGGACGTTGTTATGTTCAGGGCAGCGGACCCCGTTTTGGGTTTGGATGAGACTAAAAATTTTGATACAAGCCTATAACTGCTTTCTTTTTTATTCTAAATCTTTGATCACCTGCTACAAATAGTCCTTAAAACTTTCGTCATTCGGCTTCTGCTTCTAAGTTGTTGCACTTCTTGGCGACTTGTATAAGGTTCCTTCAACCATAGGGCTGGTATTATAAAGGACACTATGGTTGGTTTGTTGGAGCTTGCTTTTATCTTTAAAAAGTAAATTATTTTTAGGAGATCCGATTACAACTGATTTGAAATTTCTGGACTCTGCCTGCAGCTTTTTCATGCTTTCCTTAATAAAATTTATAAATAAAATGGGAGAAGGATTTACATTGGCGTTAATCAATATGTAGCTAATAGATCCCACTAATTAGAA
>Ga0316217_10006194_pt1 | contig 11981 bp, 8 predicted proteins | sample 1anoAmetaG_FD_203633 | JGI IMG/M metagenome (GOLD analysis project Ga0316217, IMG submission 203633) | Freshwater microbial communities from Trout Bog Lake, Wisconsin, USA - 1anoA | ecosystem: Environmental > Aquatic > Freshwater > Lake > Hypolimnion/Profundal zone | place: USA: Wisconsin... | reverse complement strand
CGCCGCTTTCGTGAAACTGCGGGCGTCATTCTGCCGCCACTGGCCTTTCTTGGCTGCTCCGCCTGGATCGGATTGGCCACGCCGGCCCTCTTGAGCCAGGCCTGGTCCGCCGCGGTGCAGATCCTCGTTTTCAAGCCATGAATCCCGCGCGCGAATTCTTATGGTTGAGCAACGGCGCCAGCGATAGTGGCACGGGCGTCCCGCCCGTGCGATTCCATTCTGCCAACATCTGCCTGCTCAGCAACTCACGGGCGAGACGCCCGTGCCACTAAAATGAATCCACCACGCGAATTTTTGTGGTTGAGCAACGGCACGAGTGTGCCGTGGGCCGACGTGCCGGAGTGGCCGGCGGCGGAATTCGTCGCCGCCACCGCCGCCGAACTCGAGCGCGGCGGACGCCTCTGCGCGTGGTTCGGCGTGCCGGAAAATGCCGCCACGCGGCTGGTGGCAGTCCTCGCCTATGATGCGGACAACACCCTGGCCGTGGGCCGCAGCACGCCCTTGACCGGGAGTTACCCGTCGCTCACCCTCCGGCAGCCCCAGGCGCATTTGTTTGAGCGCGAAGTTTGGGAACAGCATGGACTGACGCCCGCGGGGCATCCGTGGCTGAAACCGGTGCGCCGGCAGGACGGGGACCATCCGGCGACGGGAAATTTTTTTGCGGTGACGGGCGGCGAGATTCATGAAGTCGCCGTCGGCCCGGTTCACGCGGGCATCATCGAGCCGGGCCATTTTCGCTTTCAATGCCAGGGCGAGGAAGTGCTGCATCTGGAAATCGCGCTGGGCTACCAGCATCGCGGCGTGGAGGCGGCGCTGGCGGGCGGCCCGCAACGCGCGACCTTGAGCCAGATGGAAACCGTGGCCGGCGACACAACCATCGGGCACGCCACGGCCTACGCCATGGCGAGCGAAGCGCTGGGCGGGGAAGCGCCGCTGCGCGCGCAATGGCTGCGCGCCCTGGCGCTCGAACTGGAACGGCTGGCGAATCATACCGGCGACCTCGGCGCGCTGGCCGGCGACGTGGCCTTTTTGCCCACGTCCGCCGCGTGCGGAAAAATCCGCGGTGATTTTCTCAACCTCACCGCCCGGCTCTGCGGCAACCGTTTCGGGCGCGGCCTGGTCCGGCCTGGCGGCTGCAAGCTGGATTTGGAACCGGCCCGCGCGGCGGGGCTGCTCGAAAAACTCCGCGTGGCGCTGGCCGAGGTGGCCGCCGCCGCGGAATGGCTGTGGGACGCCAACGCCGTGCGCGCGCGGTTTGAATTAACCGGCACGGTATCCCACCGGCAGGCCAACGAAATCGGGCTGGTCGGCGTGGCGGCGCGCGCGTCCGGCCTGTTGCGCGACGTGCGGTTTGATCATCCGGCGGGCTGGCATCGGTTTGCGCAGATGCCGGTGTCCACCTGGCCGGACGGCGATGTCTTTGCCCGCGCCCGGGTGCGCTGGCTGGAAATCCAGCGCGCCGGAAAATTTCTCGGGGAACAACTGACGTCCCCGCCGGACGGTGGCATTTTTGAGGCTCCCGGAACCGCCGCTCCGGACACCCTGGCGGTGGCCCTGGTGGAAGGCTGGCGCGGTGAAATCTGCCACGTGGCGCTGACTGACGATGCGGGCGCCTTTCGCCGTTACAAGATCGTGGACCCCTCCTTTCACAACTGGGCCGGGCTGGCGCTGGCGCTGCGGCGGCAGGCCATTTCGGATTTTCCGATTTGCAACAAGAGCTTTAACCTCTCGTATTGCGGGTTTGACCTGTGAGCCATGTTTGTCCTTGATTCCATTTTGCATCGCTTGCGGCACGGTTGCCAGACCATGCCGTATCCGCGGGGTCTGCCGCCGGCGTTGCCGGAGCGTCACGGCGGCGCGTTGCGGGTGGACGCGGCGAAATGCGCCGCCGACTGCAATGCCTGCGTGCCGGTTTGCCCCACCGCCGCCATTGTCCGCGAACCGGGCCGGCGGGTTTCGCTGGATTTGGGCAAATGCATTTTTTGCGCCGCGTGCGTGGAAACCTGCCCGGCCCATGCCATCACCCAGACTAAAGATCACCGGATGGCGGTTCGGCGGCGGGAGGATTTGCTGCTCGGCGAGCCGGGGGCGGAAACCGTCCGCCTCGCCGCCGCGCTGGATGCCAAATTAAAAAAACTGTTTGGCCGTTCCCTGCGGCTGCGCCAGGTCAGTGCCGGCGGCTGCGGCGCGTGCGAAGCCGACACTAATGTATTGGGCACGATCGGCTGGGATCTAAGCCGGTTCGGAATCCAGTTTGTGGCCTCGCCGCGCCATGCGGACGGCCTGCTCATCACCGGCGCCGTCAGCCGCAACATGGAACTCGCGCTGAAAAAAACCTATGCCGCCGTGCCCGCGCCAAAAATCGTCATTGCCGTCGGCGCCTGCGCGATTGCGGGCGGACCGTTCATCGGCCATCCGCAAGTGTTGAATGGCGCGGCCGCCGTGGTGCCGGTGGATTTGTTCATCCCGGGCTGCCCGCCGCATCCGCTGACCATTTTGGATGGTCTGCTGCGCTGGCTGGACCGGCTGGAATGAGGCCTTGTAAATCCAGCCAGTCGGGTTATCTTGCCTCCATGACTGCGGTTTTAACCGAAAACGGACAATTACCGTTGCCGCGCGAGTTGTGCGAGCAGCTTGGCTTGGCTCCAGGCCAGACCCTCGAGCTCCACACCGAGAGCGGCTTGCTGGTCGCTTGGAAAAAGTCGGCTGACGACCCCTTTGAGAAATGGCGCGGGCGCGGGCAATTACCGCTGGGGAAAAGCGCCGATGATTATCTCCGCCTGATTCGCGATGGTGACAGCCGTTGACACCTCCGTGCTGCTTGATGTGCTGCTGAATGACCCGCAGCATTCTCCGGCTTCCATCGCCGCCCTGCATCGGGCTGCCGCCGAAGGTACGCTAGCGATTTGTGACGCCGCTCTCGCGGAAATCGTGCCGACGCTCGGCGCTGGAGACGTTCCGCATTTCCTGGCCGACTGGAAACTCGCTTTTCTCCCGTCCACCCAGCCGGTCGCCCTGCTTGCCGGCAACATGTTCCGCGTCTATCTCGGCCGGGGTGGAAAGCGCGGGCGCGTGGTTTCCGATTTTTTGATCGCCGCCCACGCGCAAGAACTGGCGGATCGCTTGCTCGCGCGTGATCGCGGCTATTATCGCGACTACTTCACGCAACTCGTCGTCTGGGAGCCTTAGGGTGAGCGACGGAGGCAGGGCCAACTTCAATCCTGTCCAAGCAGGTTCTAACGCCGCGTTTGGTAGGCTTTTTCATAACGGTCAGAGGCGGCGAGGTTCTGGCGAAGCCCGACGAGGCGGCGAGCGGTGAAGGGAAGATTCGGGCGGACGCGCCGGAGCATGGGGTCGGTTTGGAATTCCGATTTGATAAAGCCGACTTCGTCGGCGGGAACCTTGAAGGCTTTCGCAACGAGTTGGTCGAGTTTGTCGAGAATGCCGTCCAGGGACTGCTCGTAATTCTTCGCGTCAAATTCGGCGACGGTTTTCTGCCATTGCTTCAAGGTGGCGGGCGTCGGGATGGGGATGTCCATCTGGACGTTGCGGGAGAGCAATTCTTCCGTCTGCAATTTCAAGCCTTCGGCGAAGCAGCGGGCGATGGTTTCGTCATTGAGGGCGATCCAGTGGAGCAAGTCCTCGCCGGGTTGGATGACGAACAAGCCGTCACGCTCATAGATGACGGGGCTGCCGATTTTCACCGGCTTGCCGGCTCCGAGTTCCTCGGACCAATCCACCCTGGCTTGGGCGGCCTCGGTCACGATTTGCTTGAGGGTGGTGTGCGTGGCGGCTTCGAGTTTTTCCAGCAGCACCTGTTCGCGCTGGTGCAGATTTTCACACACAGTTAGAAATTCCCCGCGCAGCTTCACCAATTTGGCCTGCTGATCAGCCAGCGTGTCGGTCCACGGCAGGCGGCGGATGGTACTGGGATAAACATTGCAGCGGGCGCGGAATAAGATGGCTTCGCGTTGCGAGAGGCCGAAGAAATATTGGTAGAGCCGCGAGAGAACCAAAAAGTCGAATGGAAAATCTTTCAACTCAGACTTGGGGAAAAACAAAGTCGCGGTGTTCAGGACGACGCAATTCGCCGGAGCGAATGGCGCAGCGGTCAAGGCCGTGGAGATTCTGTGAAAAGCGAACCCTCGTTTCGGCAGGATGTCGGCGAACCGCCATAGGCTGGCGTCATCCATCTTGTTCACGTCAATGTTTTGATTGACGGGATCGCCTTCCACCTGGCAGGCAACAATGTTCTCACCTTTAAAGACATTCATGCCGCCGTCTTTGATTTGGTGGACTTCGCCGCGAAACGCCGCGCCCATGCGAATCATGTCCGCCTGCTCCCAGCGCAAGTCGCGCTCATCGCTTTCCGGCGGCCGTTGCAGCGCCCAAGCGCGGATGGTGTTCTTGGCTTTGCCTTGCCAGAATTTCTGCGCAATGTCATTGAAGGTCTTCCCGGCAAAGCGGTCGAGGATCGCTTTCCGCTCCGGCGTGAGCTTGGTGAGGATGCGGCCATCCGGCGAAAACACGTCGGCGTAAGGCAGTTCCGTTAGCGTGGCCTGGTGCAGATCAAACTCGACGTGCTTTTGGTCAAAGCCGGTGAACTTCGCGCAGCGTTCATCCGCCACCCGGAGAAGAATCTTGTCGGTCTCCGTCGGCGGACGCTTTTCGGCGATGAGAATGATCGGCACCACGTCGGCGCTAAACACCATCGGGCCGATGATTTCCAAATCCACGATTTCCCGGATCGTCCAGCGGCCGCCGGGCGCGAAAAGCTGGCGCAGTTTTTTATTGTCGTCGTTGTCGCAAAAGGAAATCGGCAGCACGAAACCAGTCCGGCCGGGCCGATTGTCCCCGTTGGCGGCGCGGCACCAGCCATCCATCGCCTTGTAGAGAAACAGCGAATAGAGATCAATGTTCGCCGACATTTCGGTGCTGAAATAGGCGGCGTCCTCGGGCGTGAGGCTGGCCTCCTGCCGTTCCGGACGGACATAAGGCGGATTGCCGACGACGGCATCGTATTCCGGCAGATCGGCCAGGGAGAATTCCGAAAGATGCGCGTCAAACAATCCTTCCGCGTACGCTTGCCGGCGGAGCGAATTGCAGCCGCCTGTGATGTCGGTTTCGGGGAAGCCGTGTTGCTTGATGTCATCGCGAAAGGCAAACAGATGCCAGAGCATCTGGATTTGGGCGATCATCGCGGAAAAGGCGTTGAGGTCGTTGCCGCGCACGTTGCCGAGGGCTTCCAGCACGTCTGCAAAGGAGGCCACGCCCTTGGCGGCGGCGTCACCGGCCACGGCTTTGAAGGCTTCAATCAGAAACGTGCCGAGACCGCAGGCCGGGTCAATGATCTTGTCGCCCTTGCGCAAGCCCATTCGGCGGACAATGTAGCGGGCGATGTCCGGCGGCGTGTAGTGCTCGCCCAGGCGCTTGCGCTGGCTGGTATCGAGGAACTGGCCGTAGATATTGCTCAACACGTCCTGCTCGATGGTGGCGAAATCGAAGTGCGAAAGATAAAACAGGACGCGCTCGACGGCGACGGAGAGCGGCCGGTCGTTGTTGGCCAGCACCCAATCCAATTCGCTTTCGCTGAAAACGGCGGCGTGGATTTTCGAGCCTTCCTGATAGGTGTCGCGAATCAACCGCGTGTAGCTCGTGCCGAAATATTCCCGCATGGACTTGAAGGCTTTGACGCCGCCATTGCAGAGATATTTTTTCTCGCCAAAGAACCCGTGGTCTTCGAAGAACCGCAGCACCATGCAACGCGAGAGCAGCAGGCTGGCGGTTTCGGCGGCAAGCAGGTCAAGGGCTTTTTCCTGATCGTTTTTCGCGCGCTCCAGGTATTCCGGCAGCGTGAAACAGGCCAACCGGGCCAGCGGGACGTTGCGCCGAACGGCCTTAAACAGATGGTGGACATCTTTCCGATGCTGTTTGAACGCCTCGCGATGGTTGATTGCTTTGCCCGCCAGCCGGAAGGGGTCGAGATGAAACTCGCGGATGCCATAGGTGGTCTGGAAGTCGTCGTAAAGCTTTTTGACGGCCAGCGCGTCCGTCACCATTCCTTCCAGCGCCCGGCGGCAGGCCGTCTGCAGAAGCTGGGCGGACGTGCGCATGGAGAGATAAAACTCATTGCGGGCGCGCTCCAGGGTTTCCTCCTGTGCGTGCGAAAGCAATTTGCCGGGATGGCTCAGTTTGATGGCGGCGATGGGGTGCCCGAGGTCATCGCGGAAGGCCTGGAGGCGGCGATTGGCGCCGGCCTGGGGCGCCGAGATTTCAAGCAAACGCTGCTGGAAAGTTGCTTCGGTCAGACCATCCCATTTGATTACCAGGTCGCGTTTCGCCTCGTAATCGGCGGAACGGGTGGAAACCGCGCGCAGCACGAAGCAGGCCGGATCAACCATCGCGAACCACTCGGTATCGAGTTCAATGTACTTGGACTTTTCCGCAAAAATTTCCGCGCGGCGGGTTTCCTCCAGAAAGATCCCCGACTCGTCCTTGGCTTCCAACACCAGCCAGCGCGACTTGGTTTCCTTCCCCTTGGCATCCAGCACTCCCGTGGGCGCAAACACCGCCAGGTCGGGAATGTCACCCCGCTCGTTGGCGGTGTCCGTGAAAACATCGGCGGCGGCAAAACCGAGAAACCGAACGAACAAATCCCGGATGAACGGATACAGGTTCCGCTCTTGCCCGGGCTGACATTGCCGGATGCCGCCAACGCACTCCAGAAAATCAGCGGCGGATCGCTGGCCCGACTTTGGTGTCCGTTTAGGTGACATGATTTGTGCTTCGAACGCGAAGGAGATTACGGTGCGGCCATGGTTTGCACAAGCGCAGGAATTTTCGGCGTTTGTCCGGGAGGAACAACCACGTTCAACCATGCGGGAAAAGATGGATCAGGGCGGGATGGAACGGGCTTTCAGCCCTTGTCCGAGTCTGCCGGCCGCTTCCTGGGGCGTTGCCCCAGGCTGGGATAACGCCGCGCCGTTGGCGCTCTGGCTCCCGATTTTCAGGTCGCGCAGATTTTGATGTCGCGCAGATTTTGATTGCCTGCCGGGACGGTTGCATTAGGGTATTTGCACGGCAGGTAAAGCATGAATCCCAAACTGTTGATTGTGGAAGACGACGAGGAGATTCGCAGTCACGCGGGTAAGGGGCGGGAGAAGTTCCCCGCAATCAAGCTTTCCAGACCTGGCCCGGCTTGGTCTTCACGCCGGCCAGGGCGTTGCGCGTATCCACGATGCAGCCGGTCCAATCCGCCAGTTCCTGGTAATTGACGACCTGATGATTGGTGGCGACAATCACGGCGTCAAAACCCGCCAGCGTTGGCTGGTCCCAGTTCACCGAGCGCGTCCCGGTCCAATGCGCATGTTCGCGGGTCGGACGCACCACCGGCACATGAGGATCGTAGTAGGCCACTTCGGCCCCGCGCGCTTGCAGCAAATTCATCAGCACATAACTCGGCGATTCCCGTTCATCATCCACATTGGGCTTATACGCCAGACCCAGCACCAGCACCCGGCTGCCATTCACCGGTTTGCGGCGGGCATTGAGCGCCTCCGCCGTGCGGCTCACAACATGCAGCGGCATGGCGGTGTTGACCTCGCCGGCCAACTCAATGAAACGCGTGTTCTGGCCGAACTCGCGGGCCTTCCAAGTGAGGTAAAAGGGATCAATCGGAATACAATGGCCCCCCAGCCCGGGGCCGGGATAGAAGGCCATGAAACCAAACGGCTTGGTCTTGGCCGCATTGATCACTTCCCAGACGTCAATGTCCATGGCGCTATACACCACCTTCAACTCGTTGACCAGGGCAATATTCACGCTGCGAAAAATATTTTCCAGCAGTTTCGTGGCCTCGGCGGCGCGGCAGGAAGAAACCGGCACCAGGGTTTTGATGGCCAAGCCATACACCGCCTGAGCGCGTTCCAGACAGACGGGCGTGTAGCCGCCAATCACTTTGGGAATCTTTTCCACCTGGCTAAGATCGTTGCCCGGATCTTCCCGTTCCGGAGAAAATGCCAGGTAAAAATCGGCGCCCGCCTTGAGGCCCGAGCCGGCCTCCAGCACGGCGCGCAAATCCTCCTCGGTCGTGCCGGGATAGGTGGTGGATTCCAGGGACACCACCATGCCCTTTTGCAGGTGTGGCGCGATGGCCTTGCCGGTCTCAAGAATGTACGAAATATCCGGCTCGCGGTTCTTGTTCAACGGGGTCGGCACACAGATGATGACCGCCGCCGTTTCCCGGAGGCGCGCAAAATCCGTGGACGCCACGAACCGGCCGGCCTGGACCGGCGCGGCAATGGCCGAGGCATCAATGTGCTTGATGTAGCTCCGTCCCTGATTGAGGGCTGCGACTTTGGCGGGATCAATGTCCAGCCCCAGAACTTCCACGCCCGAGCGCGCGAACTGGAGGGAGAGGGGAAGCCCAACATATCCTAAACCGACAATGGCGATTTTCATATGTTTTGATGGTACCGTGCAGTGTCCTGAAATCAGCCGAAGAAATCCTTGATTACAGCCACCACGCGCTGGATTTGCGACTCGGTCAATTCCGGGAAAATCGGCAGGCTCAAACACTCGCGTCCGGCCTTTTCGGCGTTCGGGAAATCACCGGGGTGGTAGCCCAGGCTGGCATAACATTTTTGCCGATGCAAGGGCAGCGGATAGTGCAGCGCGCAGCCCACCGCATGGGCTTCCAAGTGTTTTTTGAGTTCGTCGCGGCGCGGATGGCGCACCACATAAAGGTGCCACACGCTCTCGGCAAAAGCCGGCTGCTGGGGCAGTTGGAGCGGCGTGTCCGCCAGCAATTCCGCATACCGTCCGGCCACCCGCTGCCGTTCCCGCGTCCACTCGTTCAGATGTTTGAGTTTGATGCCCAGCACCGCGCCCTGCATGCCCTCCATGCGGTAATTGAACCCGATCTCATCATGGTAATACCGCACCGCCGAGCCGTGCTCGCGCAAGGACCGCGCGCGTTTGGCGAAGTCGGCGTTATTCGTCACCAGCGCGCCGCCTTCGCCGCAGGCACCCAGATTCTTGCCGGGATAAAAGCTGAAGCAGGCCAGCTCACCGAAGGTCCCCACGGTCCGACCCCGGTATTTCGCGCCATGCGCCTGCGCGGCATCCTCCACCAATGGCAAGCGGTGTTTCCGGCAAAGCTCGCGGATGGGATCCACGTCGAAGGGCTGGCCGTAAAGATGCACCGGCATCACCGCCTTGGTGCGCGGCGTGATGGCCTGCTCCACCCGCTGCGGATCCAGATTGAATGTCGCGTCATCAATATCCACAAACACCGGTTTGGCGCCGACGTAGGAAATGGCCCAGCTCGTCGCCACGAAGGTGAACGGGGTGGTGATCACTTCATCGCCCGGCCCGACGTTCAGCAACCGCATCGCCACGTGCAGCGCCGAGGTGCCGCTGTTGAAGGCCACGCCATGGGCCGCGCCGCAGAACTGCGCAAAATCCTGTTCAAACTGCGCCACGTCCGGGCCGAGGCAAAACGAGCAGTTGTCAATGGTGCGGGCAATGGCCGCGTCAATTTCCGCGCGCAAGGGCTTGAGTTGCGCTTTCAGGTCAAGGTAGGGAATCGGTTCAGACATAACGATTTTCCACCGAGTTTATCCGGCAGCCACGGCCTTGTGAAATCAAAAAATCGTCAATAAAAATACGGTTTTGTCTTGCCATGCGGCGCCCCAACCGCTTTACTGGGACTGCAAGTTAACCATTAACCACCAAATTGAACTGACTGAATTATGGCCAAAGCACTGAGCAAATCACAAATCGCGGCGGAACTCGCCGAAAAGAACGGCATCACCAAGAAGCAAGCCGTGGAAATCCTGGAATTCATCGCGGAGCTGGCTTACAAGAATGCCAAGAACACGTTCACCCTGCCGGGACTGGGCAAGCTGGTGCTGGTCAATCGCAAAGCCCGCGTCGGCCGCAATCCCGCCACCGGTGAAACGATCCAGATCAAGGCCAAGAAAGTCGTGAAGTTCCGCGTGGCCAAGGCGGCCAAAGACGCGATCTTGGGCGTGAAGAAATAATTTCGGTTTTTTAATCCCCCAGGCACCCTGATGATTCAGGGTGCCTTTTTGCTTTGCTGCGCCGGCCAAAACCTCCCTCGCCATCAGGGATGGCTCAAGCGGTAGAAGACATTGGCCTTGGCCGGGTTGATGGTGATGACCAGATTCGTGCCGTTTTCGGAGCCAGGCACACTGTACCAGTCATTGGTTTTGTTCAGGCTGACGGCGTTGGATTGAATATACCATCCCAGATGGTCAGCGGGCCATTTGAGGGTCAAAGTGTTTCCACTGACGGTGTAGCTGATGTTGGTGGGGTTGGAGGCAATGGAATTCGTCGGCGGCGGACCGACGCTGAGAAGGCCGGTGGCCGGAGTGAAATTCCACTGCAACCCAGCCGGGACCGGCGGGCCGGAGATGCTGGTGAAATTGTTGGCATAATTGTTGCCATAGGAACTGGCGGTGAAGATCGGAAAACTGTCGCCATTCACCAGCGTGCCGCTGAGATTGCTCACGATGAGCGTGCCGCCATAAGTGACGCCGGCCAGGTTGGCAATCTGATTGTAAACACTGTTGCCCTTGTCCACCACCACGGTGGTGAAACTGCCGGCATTCAACACCAGATTGCTGGCGAGTGACATGATCACGGGGGTGCCGGAGCTGTTAGTGCCCGGAGCCAGGGTGCCGCCCGCCCGCACCGAAACCGGCCCGTTGAAGGGACCCGTGCCGCTGAGGGTGCCATTGGCGGCCACCACGACACTATTCGACCCCGTGCCACAGTTGACGACCAACAGGCCGTTGCTCACCGCGAGGGTGCCCATATTGCTCAACTGGCCGTAGCTGCCGCTGAACGTCAAGGTGCCCTGGCCGATCTTGACCAGGTTGCCGAGGCCGCTGATGCCACCGTCGTATGTCGGACTGCTGTTGTTGTTGCCGACCAGCAACGTAACCGTTCCCCCAATGATGTCCTGCAAGCCAAAGGTCCCGTATCCCGACAACCCGCCCACAGTGAAGGTGCCAATGCCACCGGCAAACGTCAGATTGGCGCTGGTGCCCACGGTGGTGCCCAAGGTGACAATGCTGTTCGACAAGGCATTCGCATTGCTCAACTGGATGGCGCCGGCACTCGCGGTGGCGCCGCCGATGGTGACGCCGCCGGAGAAGGTGTTGGCGTTGGAGAGCACGAGCGTGCCGGTTCCGGCCATGACCAAAGCCAGGGTTCCGCCGGCGGTGCCATCGCCCAGCACACCGCTGAAGGTGCCGGAACCGCTGCTGTTGGCGGTGCCATCGGTCAGGGTCACGGGGCTGGCAGTGGCGTTGGTAATCGTGCCGCTGATGGTCGCGCCGGCGGCTTCCATGCCAATGGTGGTATTCCCCTGCAGCGCGAGGGAGCCGACCAGCACCGCCGTTCCGCTGCCCATGCGAATGGCGCCGCGGTTTTCGCTGTTGCCGGTGCCTTGCACCGAAATGCCGTTGAAGGCGGACGTTCCCGCAGTGGTGTCAAATAATTGGCTGCCGGAATCAATCTGCAGTGCGGCCAGATAATTGCCGGGAGTTACGTTCCACTTGTCCCCAGTGGCGCCACTATTATTAGCCAGTTCAATCGTTCCGGTCAAGTTGGTCGCCGCCGTCATATAGGTATTTCGGGCCAAAGTTCCGCCGGCAAAATTCAATTGCAGCCCGCCCGCCCCGCTGAACACGTTGCCGATGGTCGTGCTGGCGCCACTGGCCGTGGTGGTGTCCATGAGTTGACACATGGAACCGGCGCCAACCGAAACCGGCCCGGTGCCGAGCGCGTCCTGGGCGGGGTTCACCAAGGCGACCACCGGGCCGGCGTTGTTGCTGATGATGGTGCCGCCGGTGTAAGTGTTGGTGGTGTCGAGATTCAGGGGAGCGGTACCGCCTTGGATCAGCGTGGTGGCGCCGGCCAAGCTGCCGCTGCCTTGAAAGGTATAGCCGGAG
>Ga0316217_10006193_pt1 | contig 11982 bp, 7 predicted proteins | sample 1anoAmetaG_FD_203633 | JGI IMG/M metagenome (GOLD analysis project Ga0316217, IMG submission 203633) | Freshwater microbial communities from Trout Bog Lake, Wisconsin, USA - 1anoA | ecosystem: Environmental > Aquatic > Freshwater > Lake > Hypolimnion/Profundal zone | place: USA: Wisconsin... | reverse complement strand
CCCCAACCCCAACCCCAACCCCAACCCCCAACCCCAACCCCAACCCCAACCCCGCCTTTATTATTCAAATATTGATTATAGAGATAGATAGCTTTAAGACAAACCGCGATATTCAACCAGCTATTTAAATTCCCCATCGATATCAAATAAATGCCAATAAAATCCAGACTAAAGGAAAGGATCCAAATCGAAGAATCAAGAATACCACCTAAATGGTTATAAAAACATTCAAAATCTTAGCCATTCACTTTGTTCGCATTTATAGCCAACTTTGATAGCTAAAGTGATAATAATTATCTATAAAGATCTATCCTCTTACAAATGAAGGTTTGCCATGTCTGCGAAAAGATTGTGAAAGTATTGCGGTCAGTAACTTGCTCAACCTGCAAAAAGACCTACTGCTTCCCCTGTATCGTCAAGTTCTTTCCCTCTAAAACCAAATAGTACTTACCTGAAACTGAGGAACAAGCTCTCAATAAATCTAAGACCAAAGTTTGCTTCTCTTGCCTCAAATAGTGTATTTGCGATAAATGTAAGGCAAATCGATCTGTGTTGGCTTATCCCAAACAATAGGCGGAAGAGTAGATTTAGTATGGCAAGCTCGCCAATCTTATAAAAGAGGAAGAACCTATCACGGAAAATGGGTTTTTCAAGGGAAAAAAGTACAGCGAACTTCCGGGATTCATGCAAAGAGCCTATCTCAAAAAAAAAATAATCTACTCAAAACACGAGCTCTCAATGCCCAGTATGGTGAGTCTAGCAAATGGTGAAGATATGAATGCTTAGAGGCCTGAAGAAATTAAAATAGAAGATAAAAAAGGGGCTCAAAGTGGAGGTGACTAGAGAGATTAATCAAATGCAGGCCGTCCACAGATAGATTGCTCAGTTTCAGGCAAAAACTAAATGGAGCAATAAAATGAAAACCAAAACGAAAGAGAAGAGAACAGATAAGAGCAAAACTAAGAGTCCGGAGGTTAAAATGAAAATGTTGGCTCCTCACAGTAAAATGCCAACGAAATGGAAGACGAACAGGAGTAGTAAAGCAGTAAGAAGAAGAAAGCAGGAGAAAGGGAGCCTTAAGATTCCTCTAAGAAGAACTAAGGCAATTCCGAGGAAAGAAAAAACACTCAAAAGAAATTGAAGTAAGCTCTGCAAAATGTTCAAGATTAGTCCTCAATCTAAATCGTCCCAGAAGAGTAACCCAAATGATTAACTGCTAGACATTGAATCGCTTAATATCTAATCATAGATAATCATCTCATGCTTGGAATACTCCTCCAACTTGCTCAATCACAACGTCGATCTCATCTCCGTTTTACATGCCGAGGTCTTTGGGGGTCTGAGTTTCGTGGATTCTGTTGCCGTCGAAGAGGAAACGCACATTCTCATTCCTCAGCTAAATACATAAGGTATTACAGTCTGTCTTTGGCAGTAGGCGTCCATGAGCTTTTTCAGCTGAGTAGTGTTTTTGATCTTAAAGAAGACTTCTTCGCCGTCCTTGCATCTTTATATGTGTACCTGACTCTTGACTTTGAGGTTAAGTTGCTCAGGGTTAGTAGTGGGAGCCGTAGGAACTGCGGCAGCTGTGGTTTCAGACATTGGTTGCTTCAAATAATAATTTCTCAAATTGGGAGTGCAATTTATAAAATGCGCTCCAAATTGCCAAAATTAGGTCAACCCCCAAAAACTATTTTTTGTCGATTGTACTTCCAAAAAGAGTCATGGATTACTAAATAAGCTGAGCTGAGTTGAATTTACAGGTTTGATAAAATAAAATTCCAATTTTTGTAATCTTTACTTAAGATGGAACAAGAGAAGGCTATCCAGCCTCGGTAAAAGGTTATAACTATCCTGCTGAGAACATACTCCTAAGCGATTCAAAGACTCAAGCAAAGGAATTTTACCCAGGGTATCACCTTGCTACAATCTTTGTTGGCCCACCCCTACATCAATGATTCCGATATGGAAAATCTCAAGTTCTCCATCTACATGTCCCTCGGCGAAGTTCATGAGCCCCTCGGCTAGTCGATCCTAGCAGCGGGTTATTATTGGGAGGCATTGAAGCTGCATTAAAAGCGAAGCCATTTAAATGACCAAAGGCAGATGATGAATAGACTTCAAAACTAAGATAGAGCTGATGAATAGTTTACAATATTGCTGAAAATGATATTCATCATTGAAAAAACCCAGCACAGAGAAGAGTTGATTTACCTATTGAAAAGGGCGATCAAGATAAGTCCCTCCCTTTGGCGCGAAAGTTTGCTTTAAAAACTCAGAGCAGCCTACCAGAAAGAGGGCAAAGTCTAGTCTCTAAGAGATTTGAACAGTTTGATGCAGAATCCAGTCGAGTTGGAAGAGGCAATCAATGAGATAGCATAAGTTTAATTTTGCAAGATTCAGCAACTGGAGCTAGATACTGGTGAAATGTAAAAAGAGTCATTCATTTTGAAGAAACTGTGCTTGAGACTGAACCTGAAATAAAAAGATGAAATTATGCTGAAATATAGTTGCTGGGAAAATCTGCTGACAATGATATATGTGCTGCTAAAATGCAAGCACTCTCGCAATTTCAACAAAAAAAAATATCTGCACAAAAAGTATGATGAAAGCGATCGAGATTGGAACTAATTCGTCAACATTTTTAGCCTTACGAAAACCAAAATCTAAATCAAAATTGTGGAAGTGGAGGAAGGAGTCTAAAAAATAGAGATTTAGAACTAGGTGAGTCTCAAGTACGATAAAATGGTTAATGATTTGAGTGATGAGCTCTTGAAATACAAGTATGGCAAGAAAAAGGGCAAGAAGCAGGCCAACCCTCTTTAAGAGTTGAGTCGATTACCATCTTTAACGTCCAAAGACCCTAAAAAGGTGCTGACAACCCAAACGAAATCGATTTATGGTTCAATCTATGAATACTATAAGTAACTTCTAACTAAAAGCAACATTAACAAAAACAAATTGAAATATCTGAGCTAGTTCAACTAAGAATTATTTCATAAGATATTCAACCGCATTTTAAGCGATGAGACAACCAAATAAAAGGGTGAAACTGAAGAAAACGACGAAGAAGATATGGAGGGATCAATGTCCCAACTTCATGAAGCTAATCCGGCTTAAAAAGATGTAAAATAGAAAAAGAATTCCAAGACCAAGAAGATCTAGCAGATAGAAAGAAATCGGCTGATAGGAATGGCAGTCATTCCTGTGCTGAAAATCAATCACTAATCACAAAGCAAATAGTATTCTAACGTCATTGAGCTTCTACATGACATAATCGAATGCCTCTTTAGCTCTAAGGCAGAGTAAGCCAACTTCCTTTTGAAAAATGCAGGTATTAGAAGTATTCTTCAAAAAGATATCTTAAAGGTGCTTGAGCTGGGTTAGGGTTTCTTTGAAAGCGTCTAGAGCATTTAATTTTTTGAGCTACTGATGGAAAAACTCTAGAACGTTATCGACAAAGACTGCAAAACCAAGGAGTTCAAAGCTCATCAGCTTAACAAGCGCAACATTTTGGCCAATTACATTAAATAAAAATATCTACCCTCTACTTTCTAAATAGAAACTTAACTCACTTCCAGTTTAAGTCTGGAAGCTTTGAAAAAGATTGCCAATCTATGCGAAAATTTCTGCAAATTTTACAGTCTTTACCAAATGACGATCCCTACATAAGTAAATTTCTACAGAGATCTTTACATAATCTTCAAAAAGAAGTATGATATGCTAATGAGCCAAAAATAACTCAACTAGAAGGAAAGATAGAAAGCCATAACATACTACATAGATAGGTAGATTTAAAAGCACCAAAAGAAAGTTCTGTCCAAGACAGCAATCATGACAATCAAGGATTAAGGAGAGTAGAGTTTGAATACTGTTGACTAGATATACAAAAAAGATCAAGAGATTTCAGCTGTGTTGCCCATATTGAAAATATTTAACTGCCATCCTGACCAATCTAAAGCCACCAAAAACACTTAGATTTCATAATAGTGCACAGGGCAGGTCTATTTGCAGTCTTTTGTCAAACTAGCAGAACTCTTCTTCAAAAAGATAGAGTTATAATCTTATAAAGAGTTTAACTCTCGGCTTTTAAACTTACTTGGGTAAATCATGAAGCTTAAACAAGTCATAAACTAGCTTTATTAAAAATTTATGCAAACTACTCTTTTCAAATCTCCAGATATCAGCAAAGAACTCTATGTTGAAGCCTTATTTTACCTGATTAGAATCTATTTACTGAATCTTTACGAATAGAGTGATAACTGTTTAAAAATCTCATTCTTCCTCACGAACTTGCTTTTCAAGAGTGAGTAAGAAGAGAAAAAGTACATTTTCATCCCAAAAATAATTTACTCCTTTGATGAGTTAATAAAATTCAAAAAGCTCAAGCCAGATATGCTGAATTCAATTCGGAAGAGGCTTTACCAAAACTTGATTCTGAAAAATTTGAACTGTATTTACGGAAGTCCGTTGTTTATCTAAACTCAGGAGAAGACCTTTAGGAAGAAGTAGCTTAAAAATAAAATGGATTAGTAAGTGCAAATGAATTCTTAATAAAGAGCATTGAAAGCATTGGAATAGGAAAAAGAAGAAATCAAAGAAAGGATATTCGATTTGATTCACGACGTCTATTTCTGCCCTGAGAAAGATAGAGAGTTCAACCCTAAAAGGATAGAAGAAGCCGTTGGCTATTTTATATATCTGCTAAAGGCTTATCATGAGATGTTTTAAAGAAAAGTCATTTAGCTTTAAAACTAAGCCATTAAAGTCTTTAGAAAATGCCACAGACTGTACCTTTAGAAAAGAGATTAAGTCTATAAATTGTGCTTCAAAATACACAAATTCAGGAGTGATTTTGAACTTTTTATGGATGGTGATGAGAACAAAGTAGATAAAGCTCAATTCTTGTCGATTATAAAGCAGGAAAGGTAAATCTGCTAATGTTGCTCATACTTATCCAAAACTCATAAATTCTATGTCTAAAGTCTATTCGTGATCGGGAAATACTATTAATCTCAATGTTCTCAGCCTTAGCTCTACTTTACTAAAGAATCCTGGATTGAAGATTCTGACAAAGACTAAACTTACTACTTTTAGTATCTGGTCCTAAACCTAGACAAATAGTTGGCATGGGAAAATATTCTGAGAGTAAATTGCTTAAAGTCCTTTTACTACTTTGATTCTCTGCTTGAATAGCCTTACTAGAAATACAAGAATAAGTTTCTGTATACTAAAAGACTGATTCATCTAATCAATGAAAATTTTCCATTCTACAGTAGTTTAACAGCCACAGGACTTGCTCATCTTGAAATTTTGAACATCTTAAAGATTAAAGAGCGGTAGCTGCTGATGTTAACCAAAAAGATCAAATTGGGAGGCATATAGAACAAGGAGAGTCGAGAACTTGAATGGAAATACAAAGAAGGAATGAAGAAAATCTACGCCTCTTGCCAAAAGTATATAACTGAGGACGTGAGGATAAGATACTTGAGAATGAGCGAGTTGAAAATAAAAATGATCTGGGGGAATATTGAGAAAGATTTGAAGTACGAACACGTTCAGTAAGAAATCCAAGTTATTATTGAACTAGATGATGATTCCAATAGCTCTAAAATAATACACCAGCCTTCTAAAAACATTGGCCAGATTCAGGAAATTGTCGAATAAGCCAGACTGATCATCAAGGATCTTCCTCCTGCAGAGGAAACGCAGTATGTTGTACATCTGGAGGAAGATATCTGTATGTAGCTCTATGTGCTGCTCGCCAAACACTTTTAATTAAAGCTGGACAATGCTGTAGACTCCATCTGTTCTTCCTTAGGGCTGCCACACAGTTAGAAACTCAAAAAAATCAAATAGGCTTAGTTCTATCTCAGTGATCTTGATTACACTCTCAATTTCTGTAAAAATGGTGATTTTTTGACGAGTAACCCTAGATACGCTCTCAAAAACTAGAATATGGCACTAAGTTCGGAAGATTTTGTTAACATTCAAGCCATTTTTGCCAATATTTTTTCATCAAATGAAGCAGCTGACCAAAACAAGGTGCTAAAGTAGGAAAAATAAAGGCTAAAGTAAACAATTAAAAGACAGCCAATTGTTATAAAAGATGAATAGAATGAGTAAATGGCCCTCTAGAATTAAAGATCTAGAATGTAATAGTAATCAGTAAGGTAAAAAAGTAACTCAAAGAGTGTTTCCTCCAAAGGAAACGCGAAAAGCAAGGCTCTGAAATTATAAATCGGTACCTATATTTACGATAAAATCGTGCAATATATTATAAGTAGAAAAGTGTTTAGCTAACCCTTGAACCATCTGCAGACTTTTCTTTTCTACTCCAGCTTCCAATAAATTGTCCTCAAGATGACCAAAATACTCACCTAAATCAGTAGAATCATTACATAGCTGCCTAAATACCAAATCAAAAAATTCAAAAATAGGAGGAGCGTAGTAATTTCCTTGCTTTATTGCTCTCATCTTGCCATTAAATACACCAAAAATGCTGAAAAGCCCTTAGAACTGATCAAATAGTATGTGAATATGAAATCGGATCTTATCACAAACTTGAATCTGTACAATGATAAGCTTTGTGCTGAAAAAAACTAACTTTTGGTCGACTTCTATAATCGAGGTATAGTTCATCAAATAATGAAAATATAGTTCATAAGGCACTTGTTTTAAGTTTACATAGCTCAAGCAAATAAGTAAGGTTTAGTGTTGCTCAACAAAAAATTGTTAAAGCTCAGCAAAATTAACGATTCTAAACCGGAGAAGTAAAAGGTGTAGAAGAATGTTGAGAAATAACCGATGTGCATATAAGGAGAATAAGGAAAAAAAGCAAAAGAAGCTAAATAAAAAGATGGGACTGACTTAAATATTAGTAGATAGAGCAAGTAAGCTAAAGAAAATGTAGTAGCAAAGACTTTAGAAGTGCAGATTTGTTTTTTTTTGTTTTGCTAAGGAGTCTTGATTTTTATGTAAATGTTGAAGAAATAGGCTGAGTAAGGAGAAATAGAAGAGAAGTATTAGAAAAATTTGCTTTAGTTTAAGAACAAAATGAAAAAATAGATAAAAATAGAGTAGAAAAGTGTATTTTTAGCAAAACTATAAGACTTTTTGAACCAGTATTAGCAGAAATACAACAAAAAAATCAAAATGAAAAGGATCAGAAAAGACAAGTAGGGAGAAATGCTGCCTTTCCTCGACGAAAAAGCTCTATAGATCTAGGTAAAATAGAAAAAAGGAGAATTTACCTACCCAATCAACTTTTAAATCCTTAAACACATCCAAAAAGTTAAACCTTAAATAGCAGTTAGCTATAGCTAAAAGTAGTAACGTTCATAGAAACTTGAAGGTGAAACTAAATTGAAGCGAAGAGTTTCGAATAAAGTCAAGTAATCTCTCAAGAAGCAGAAGGGAAAGATATAGGTATAGTAGTAAAACTAACCTAAATAGATATAACCATAGCTTATATCTTTGATCAACGAAAAATAACTTTCTAGGCAGCTAAAGTCAAACGATTCTAAAATGAAGTAGGCTTCGAAATAATAAAAATTGGAGAAAACCCCAAAAAGCAAGAAAACGGAGCCTAAAGCAAGCGCAAAGCGATAGAAAAGCCAAACCCCAGTGAAGAAAAAAAGCAAATAGTCTTGATAATCTCATAAAATTAGTGATTAGACTGTTGATTGATATTGTTTGCGTTAATCAAAGCATTTTCTTTACTTTCGAAAACTTATCGTAGTTCTAATCTGACCTATAGTTCCAGTTGGTGGCCAGTGAGCTTAAGAAGAGAGTCGCGAGCAGCCAAGTCCAAACGAAAGTCTTGTTGGCAGCTTTGGTTCTATCGAATTCTACTGTTCGTTCTTTGTTGAAATACTGCAGTCTGCATCTTGTAATTGCTACTCTTTAGTGAAAGGGATGCCTGCCGATCCAAATGACCGATAGACGTAGAATCTTTTGGTGAGGTAGGCGAGAGGGAGGGTCACAGCGCTGAGGAGAATGGTGTTCTGGAAGAACTTTTTCCGAGCCTAAGTTACGATGAAGATACAGTCCCATTGTAATGAGCATACTCCATCTTAGTTTGACGGATATCCTCCTGCATGTAGTATCGGTTATAAGGTTGGTCGAGCCAACTTTTTTCAAGTCTGTCCAGCATCTGCAGCTCCTGCAGTCTATCGGGTACTGGGGGTACAGCTTACTCGAATCCCATGAATAAATTAATACAACCAATAGCTTGACTACAACACAAGTTTTATTATGTGAGAAATGGAGTTAAATGTTCTGCTTTGAAGAAGGGTGAAACTCTTGGATTTGAAGGTTTTAGCTTAAAGCATAATAAATCATTTATCTTTTGAAGCAGTTGTTTTCATTATTTGATTTAAACTGACCTCAGAATCTAATCAACAGCTCTTCTTGTTGCATTAAGCAAACAGTAACTCTTCTTGAAGATGCAATACAGATAGTTGTGAGCTTTAAAAAGATTTAGGAATTGAGAAAGGGTTACTATCTGAATATTTAGGCTTGATTGAAACAAATATTCTGAATGACAATTGACTTTTATAGTAAGATCCATAATATTTAGTTGTTTGTATAATGAGCAATACGTAGGAGAAGGAGGACAACTAAGAAATCATGATAAACACCCCGGATGGCTTCGACGCGCGTACTTCTGACCCTAACCTAGCTCTTTTCACCTGGGACATCGCCAAAACCAGCAGTAAGATCAAACTTGATCCATAGTGTTTAAAGGCGAAGTCCACCGAAGGCAACGGATTCAAGACCACCATGGGCACAGAAAGATTCACAGAGGGTGGTAGATACTATTTCGAAATATTCATCAATAAAGGTCAACTTATCAAAATTGGAGTATGTAGACCTACTATCACGAATCTTGAGGAAGCCTTCTCAGATGGTGTGGACGGCTGGGCTATTTACAATGGACAGACTAGGCACAATAGCAACTCCACGGGTCCGAATTATGGGACTCAAATGGCTACAGAAGACATCATAGGGGTGGCTTTGGATATGGTTGAAGGCACTTTGACTTACTATCGCAATCAAACTTGCTGGGGAGTGGCGTTCAAAGACGAATAGCTGAAAAAAGGTGAGATGGTAGCCGCGGTCTCTCCAATTTATAGATATAATGATACGTTTACTTTGCGTAACACGATCAAGTAAGACTGAAGAAAGTGGTGGTTGATTGCAGAGTAGTATAATCTTTAAGTTAAAATCGCCATCTAATATTAAAAGTAACATAAGATAAGAAATGATCAGATGTTGCAAGACTTTTATGATGCTTATAGCATTCTATATAATCAAAATGAAGAACTAAAAACATTTGCTCAATTTGGAGGCCATCAAGAAGGAGGGTAGCTATTTTGCTGAGGAGGAGTACTAATTCACTAGAGTTAAATATTACTTTTAGAACAAAGTTGACCCTTTCAACACTAATTACTAGGAGCTTCATCAGCTGCTTTCATCCACTTTTCACCACGCTAGAAGAAGGGAGAATTTCTTTACCAACATCGATAGACATCCAGATTTCACTCTCAAGTGTGTGTATTCAGGGAAAGTACTCAGTAACTAAAACGGCGATATGCTCATCAAAGCAAATGAGGAACATTCGTTTCCTCAATCATTTCAAAGAGGCTCAAAAGCTGGAACCGGCAGAGATATGCACGCTATCTTTGCAGCAGATTCCCATGTAAATGGTTCAAGAGGCAACACACCTTTCGGAAATAAGGGAAAACTGGTTTAAGAGTCTGACGTTGGAAGAGAGTTCTTTTTTGAAGGAAAAAGATTCTTCGAGCCGAACTTGAACAAAGGAGCAATTGCGAGAGCAAGTCTTTATATTCTAACTTGCTACAAAGGATGTGCCAACCCCAAATACTTACCAAAAGAAAGTTTGGAGTGGATGATTGACGCTTCCTAAGAAGAGGTTAGTTTGTGGGAAAAGCACAGAAACCAAGAACTTTTCAGACTGCAAGGAAATAGAAACCCTTACATTGACTATCCTTAGCTTGCCAAAAGTATAGACTTTTCAAAAGCTTGGCAAGAGATCTGATTATGTGAAGTTTATTTTGCGCTAATAAAGTAGAAATTGAGGCGAAATCGCACTTTGTGAGTTAATACGTTGATGCTATACTATTATAAAACCTCAAAGCTTAGAGTCATGTATTGTATTAAAAAAAAATTGCAAAAGTCACTGCCCATGCAATATAGAAATCATCAAAGCAGAGCCTGTATTTCTGTGATTATTTGACCATATTTTTATATATTTTTTATTTATTGCCTTCTCCCGCATTTTTTGTGAGTCAATTAATGAGTGATTAATCCACTTAGATTTCTTACTAGGAAATAATTACTATGGAAGCATAATTTGGTAAATATCAAAACTTGATAGCTTGGCTAGAAAGAAGCCTAATGCCTAATCTTATCAGAGAGCAGTCGCCGTGCGCAGACTTCCTAAAATCCAAACTACAATAATAGAGGAGGCGCCCTCAAGATAATGCCCTTATGGCCGAAAGCTAATGGAGGGGTTTTTCCTGCCAAAGATGCCTCACAGCATCAGAGAAGGCGGGAGAAAGAGTGCAGGAATGCGGGCACTGCATATGCCGCTACTGCCAGCGGCTTATCCGCAGATCAGGATACCCGGCATATTTTTTCGCCTCTTCCTGCCTGAGTTGCCAAGCCTTTCTAAAAAGGCTGATGGAAAATTCAGGCTAACACTTTCCTTTGCGGCCAATCCTGAAGCTCCTGGACTAATAAGCAAGTCAACCCAATCGGCAATTTGGCCAGCCATCAGAAATGAATAGTTAGGAAAGAGCTGCCTTTTTGAATAAGAAGACGAAAAATCTGCCTCAAGGCTTAGCAAGAATTTCACAGAGTGAGTCCACATGATTTATTTGCTTACTCTATTTTTATATTTCTGTAGTCAGCACTCAAGTCAAATATTTTTTGCTAGTTATTAAAGCAAAGTTTATCTCAAATTACTGATTGAGAAAGGTTGGCATTTATTGCAAAAGATATAAAAGAAAGAGTTAACGATTGTCTAAAATAGGGGATTGGAAAGGCGGAGTCAACACTTAATTTGTTTCGATAGCGAAAGAGCTTCCAAGTAAGATCATCATTTATTTTGGGAGAGAGTCTTCAGACATTTGAAAGTTTTACTTCTTTTAAAAGTAATTAAGTTCAACCCTTTCAAAACGATCCTTGTTTTGTTGATCATTGAATAGATTTTACTGAAATTAATTATGCCGATAAACAATAAAACAACTGTAACACTATCATTGCATATCTTTTGAGGCAAAGTTGTAGATAAACTCTGATAACTTAGCATAACCACTGTAGAGAAAAGGGACTGCTGCTGTCTTCTGCAAGATCCAAGTGTTAACCTTATTAGCAGAATACCTGAATTCCTGGCTGCTTTTGTACCTAATCAGCAAAAACTGTCCAATCAGGACAGCCTTAATGATCCTACCGCTGAAATCGAATGGAAGTGTGACCACGATATACACAAAAAAGATGATCTCAAGAATACCTTTGGTCTAGAAGATGTAGAATTTGTTGTTTCGGATCAAGTCCACATACCCATTGAAACCGTTCTGAGGGTATTTGATCTTTATGTACTCCACTATCCCGTACCCGAAGAATAGCACGATTGGAGAATAGTACAGAAAGTTTACGTAGCCCACAGCTCCGAAGCAGATATATATCAAATTTTGCCCGTGGTTGTTCATGAGCACTTTGCTCAAGTATTCTTTGTTCATTTGAGGGGTTTTGCAAACTCGAAGTACGCCGATGGCTGAACTTGCGAAAGCCACTACGAGAGTGAGAGGCAGGTTAAACGGACTCATGAAGATGAAGACTGCTTTCAGGAGGGTTTAGATGGGATAGAAGGTTGAGACTAGTGAGTTTCCTCGGCTATCCATAGTGTTGATAATTAGATAAAGACTATATAGCACTATTTTAGTCTTGGGGTTGGGG
>Ga0316217_10006192_pt1 | contig 11983 bp, 5 predicted proteins | sample 1anoAmetaG_FD_203633 | JGI IMG/M metagenome (GOLD analysis project Ga0316217, IMG submission 203633) | Freshwater microbial communities from Trout Bog Lake, Wisconsin, USA - 1anoA | ecosystem: Environmental > Aquatic > Freshwater > Lake > Hypolimnion/Profundal zone | place: USA: Wisconsin... | reverse complement strand
CCCCACCTCCAAATCGGAGCAGAGCCAGGGTTCGACCGCCGCCGGCGGAGGGATTTCCCCAGCCTCCGCTTTGGCCGGCGGCAACGGGTCCACCCGGCGCCCCCGCGCCAAAACCGTTCGGAGGAAGTCAGCGCTCCACGCCTTGGAGTAAAGGTCGGCGATCCCTGGGTTGAATCGTTGGCTCGCGGTCCGGGTTTCGCCGGTCACCTGGGCCAAGAGGGGTTGGAGCAGGTCCAAACTGTCCGATCCCCAAGCCCAAGGCCGCAAACTGCCAAGTTTCCGCTGGCAGAGACCACTGGCCGGATCGATGAGTCCCCCGCTCAACTCGACGAACTCCGGCAGCGGGAACCCGGCGCGCTTGACGGCGCTCAAGAAGGCAACCGACGGCCGTTTGTCCACCAGCACGATGTCGTCGGATCGGCAGAGGAACTGCGGCAGGTTGGCCAAGTCGCTCGCCAGCATCGCCTGGCGCTTTACCGGAGTGAAGCCCTTGCCGTGAGCGATGCGACCTTCGGCGAAGGGATTGAACACAAAAACGCTGGGGGTGCGACCTTTGGATCGCGAGTACACCTCCAACTCCGCGATGAACGCCGGATCGAGCCCGGCGGCGCGGCGGCCATCCACGTCCAGGGTAAATCCTTTGGCGCGCTGCGGCGAGAGGGGGAACTTCAATTGCCGCCGAAAAGCGTCCCAGTCGCTTAGGTCGGGATTCTTCCAGCGTCGAAACCATTTCAAGCCGCAGGCGACGTGCCCAATTTCATCGTGGTAGATGCGGTCGAGCAAACTCGCCGTGTCACCGTCGCCCACCGCTTGAAACCCGCGGGCGAAGTCGCGGCAGAAGTCGAGGTTCGCCTGCTCGAAGGTCAGGCAAAGGCCGGCGACGTAATCCAGCGGACTCTCCATCGGGGACAGAGCGCGCCACAAATAACCGCTGACGGGAATCTCGCCGAATTGGATCCCGCATTGCCGCATGCGCTCCACGTAAAGGCGGGTGTGCGTCTGCTCATCCTTGAGGGTCTGACAAACGGCGCGGCGAAAGGAGGCGGGGGCGTCCGGAAAGCGCAGAAGGGCGAGCGCCATGAGCTCGGTAGCGAGCAGTTCGTGGTTGGCGAAGAAGTGCAGAAGGCGGCCTCGTTCGCCCTCGCGCTCGAGTTGATGCAGGCCGGGAAAGTCCGCCTTGCCGGAGCCTTGCGGCTTGAAGCGCAACTCCGCCGGCCGGCCGGGCGCCTGGGGCGGGAGGAGCGGGAGCCCGGGATGCTCATCGGTAAGGATCGCCGGCGACTGGAGCTTGTTGTCCAGAGTCGTTGCGAACAAGACCTGTTCGGCAAATTCACGCAGTTCCATTGCTCGCTGGAAAACCTACCAGTGAACCGGCCATAGCGCGAGCCCCATAGGTTACCAACCGTATGAGCGCCTCCCACCCCGCTGCGCGCGGCTCATCGAGCGGAGCTCGGGCGAGGGCTTTCCCGCTTCCAAACACAACGATAGTTGAACCGACGGTTCGGCGCGCTGTCGCCGCTGACGCAAAGGGAAATAGGGTCCTTCAAATCGGTGGGATTGTCGCACCAATGGAAATCGAACGTCAGCGCGTCACCCTTCAAACCCAGGAGCTTGCGCGGTACGGCCATTTCCAGCGCTTTGCCCGAATAGCGATAGTTTACCCGGGCCACTTCGACCCACGGACCACCCGGGGCGTTAGGGTCATAGCGCTGGAGCACGGTGGTCTTCTCGTCCACCACGCGCTGATTGATGATGAAATCGTACCCGAACCAACCGGTGTTGGGATTTTGGTCGGCGTCGATCAACAAGAGCATCCAGTTCTTGCCGGTGTGCGGCGTGAGGGCCTCATTGGCCTGCACGTAAAAATAAACCATGTCGCGGTCCACGGCCACTTTGCTGGCGACGATATCGTTGCGGCCCGAGTCGTTCGTGTAATGCAATCCGCCATAACCCGGGTAGTCGCGGTGGACCGTGTCGCCTACCGTATCGAGGTATTCGACCTCCAACCCCGCCCAATCGGCGAACTTCCCGTCGATCTGGATAGGGTGCAGTCCGTGCAACTCTGGTACGGGGCGGACGCCCTTGTAACGCCGGATATTCTGAACCATCTGCATGTAGTAATTGTCGGTGTAACCGCCCTTCATCGGTTGGAGACAGCGGTTAAACTCGGCATTGTACTGGTCCACAAAAAAGTAAGGGCTGTCCCGGCGCATGAACTTGGTCGTACCCCCGCCCGAAGGCGAGTACTTGCCGGCGGTCCATTCGTTCCAATCGTTGATGTAAAGGACTTCGGGGTCGCTTGCGAGCGCCTCGTCCCAGCGTTGCTGGAAGTAAATGCCATAGCCCTCGGGATGCTCGACTTTCTTGCCCAGCCACGGCACATAGGTCGGCAGCGGCAGGTCTTGTTCATCCAAGACCGGCTCGCTGCCCGACAGGGTCCAGGATTTGCCGATCAGGCTCGAGGGGTGCTGCGCGGGCGTCACCGCCGCCTCTTCCTTCCGGCCGTTGTGCCGCGACACTCGTTCGTCCGGGCTCAGCGCGCTCACGCGGCCGTCGCCCAGGTCCAACCCGAAACTCCAGTTGTCCTCCGTGCCGACAAAGCGCTTCCCAGCCCATTCGTAGTAGCCCCACCACATCGTCCGCAGCGTGAAGAACCCCTTCACTTCCTTGGTGTAATCCTTGTAAAAGGCTTCCGTGTAGTCGGGGTCGCCATAGTGCGGGTGCTTTGAGTCCGTCTTGGCGGCGGCATCAAAATGCGGGTTGGGATTTTGTACGCCCGCGCCGTTGGCGTCGGAGGTTGGATTACCATTGTAGAGCAGGAGCGGTTTTCCATCCCAGGCAAACCAGAGGTCCTTGTATTTCTCGAGCTTGTAGATCCGGTCATACAAGTCCTGTACGACCGTGATCACCGGGCCGTTAAAGGCCCAAAAACAGAACTGGGGGACCTGGTTGCCCTCCGCCTTCATCCGGCGCATCACGGCGAAAATGGTCTCCCACTCGTCCCAGTAGCGGACCGCATTGGTCACGTCCACCACCAGGACATCGACACCCGCATCCGCGAGCATCGACATGTCTTTGCGGATAACATATTCGTCCTTGCTCAGGAAATAGCCCGCCTCCGGTTCGCCCCAATGGTAGGAACCTTCCGTCCAGAGCGGATGTTTGGCATCCAGACGCGCCTTGGGATCGCTGGCGAGCACCCGGCTGACATCCGCGTTGAACGGGGGCTTGAGAGTGGCCAGCGAATCGCTGTGCCAGGTAATATAGAAGATGGCCACCACGCGGCGGTGGTCGCGCTTGACCGGTCCCACGGCGGAGAAGGCCGGCAGGCTTCGCCCAAGCGCATCGGTTGCCACCCAGGTGTCGGCGTGAAGGTCGCGATAACCAGCCTCCGCCGCCCGCGCTTCGCTGGAAGCGCCCCCCGGGCTGCGCCAGAGCATCGCGAGCAAGAGGCTTGACAACAACCATCGGGCGGAACAGAACTGAATAGGCGGGACGTTCATGTAACGCGATTATACAACCCACCGGGCAGGGTTGAAGTCAAAAAACGCGAAATTCGGCCCATGAGAAACAACCTGGAGAGGAACGAAGATGAAAATATTGAGGCGGTTCAACTCCGTACGGGGCGGCGAGCTGGCAACCGCCGGCTGGCGAATGCGCAGAAGACAAAACAGGACCATGGCGGTCGTTGACCCGGCGCCAATCGCGGCCTGCGGCCAGGCCCGGAAGGACCAACCGATGAAACCCCTGGTTCTATGCGTCGCTCTGTTCGTCGGGGCCGCCGCCGGCCTGGCCGGCGCCGCGCCCTATGCTATCCAACTCGATCCAACCTCGCCTGGCAGGGTGTTCGAAGGCATCGGCGCCGTAAGCGCGGGCGCCTCGACTCGACTGCTCGTTGACTACCCCGAGTCTCAGCGCGCCCAGATCCTGGATTTTCTATTCAAACCCAAGTTTGGCGCCGGTTTCCAACATCTCAAGGTCGAGATCGGCAGCGGTGAAAACTCCACCTGCGGCAGTGAACCGTCTCACGTCATCACGCGGGAGGAACTGGCGAATCCGCGGCCGCGCGGCTACGAGTTCTGGCTCATGGCCGAGGCCCGCAAACGCAATCCTCAGATCCTCCTCGATTGCCTGCCCTGGGCTTACCCGCATTGGGTGGCGGATCGGTTCTCGCAGGATTCCGCGGATTGGTTCGTCGCCTTTCTCGAAGTGGCGCGCAAGCATTACGGGCTGGAGCTGGACTGGATCGCCGCCGCCCAAAACGAGATGGGCTCCGACCTGAACTGGATCCGGAAGACGTTGCGACCCACCCTCGACTCTCGAGGGTTCTCCAAAGTGAAACTGCAGGCGCCGGACGACGACAGCGAGTACTGGCAGATCTTCGATGATTTAGAAAAGGATGCCGAGTTGGATCGACTGATCAGCGCGGTTGGCTACCATTACGTGGATGGCCGCGAACCATGGGAGATCGACCAGAAAGCCGGCCGAGATGCCACCGAGAAAGCCAAGCGATCCCGCAAACCGCTTTGGGCGAGCGAGGAATGGAGCCAGTCCGGTGGGCAGTGGGGCGACAAGGGCGCGCTTTACCTGGCTCGGTTGATGAACAAACTCTACTCGCGCGATCGCATCACCAAGTTCGAGATCTGGTGCCCCATCGACTCGATCTACGACCAAATCATTTGGGGCGACACCGGCGCCATGCAAGCCGACGCGCCATGGTGCGGGCATTACACGGTTTGGCCTGCGGTCTGGGCGATCGCTCACACCACCCAGTTTGCCGAACCCGGCTGGGTTTATGTCGATGCCGCCTGCGGGCAGCTCGACACAAACACCTGGCGCGGCAGTCACGCGGCCCTGCGTGATCCCCTAACGGGCGATTGGTCCGTCATCGTAGTGACTGGCGAGAAACGAACCCTCCGACTGACCCTTGCGCCCGGGTTGAAGCGCGGTCCGGTTTACGTCTGGAAATCCACCGAGGAGGCCCAGTTTATCCAACAGCCGCCGCTCTCCTTGCGCGAAAACGCCGTGGAACTCGAACTTGATTCCAACGCGATTTACAGCTTCACCAGCACGACTGGCCAACAGAAAGGCTCCCATGGCGCGCCACCGCCGCGAAAGCCATTCCCGTTTCCCTTCGAGGACAACTTCGAGAGCTACCGCCCCGGCGACACCCCGCGATACTTCGCTGACCAAAAGGGCTCCTTCGAGGTGTCTCGGTGGCCGAAAGGGGGCCAATGCCTGACCCAGATTGTACCCGCCCAGGGCATCCTCTGGTACGACAACTGGCTGTTGAAGCCCCATACGCTGTTCGGCGATCCGAATTGGCAGGATTATAGGATCGAGGCCGACGTGTGGCTGGAGGGGGGCGATGTCGAGATCGGCGGGCGTTACGCCGACCGCGACAAGCTGGGTTACCGCTGGATTCTGACCCGCGACGGCCGTTGGCAACTCAATTGGCAATACACCAGCCTTGCCGTCGGTCAAGTGGTGAAGTTCAATCCGTCGGCCTGGCATCACCTGCGCCTGGAAATGAAAGGCGGCCAGATCATCGCTCTCGTGGACGGCAAGAAGCTGGCCGCGGTCGCCGACGCCTCTTGCGCCAAGGGCATGGCCTTCCTTGCGAGCACCTATGATCGCAACGCCTTCGACAACGTGCGCGTAGAGCCGGTTCAGCTCTCCGACAAGACCACGCCTTGAAAACGGCGACTGGGTTTGGCGGTATCCAACCAAGGCGGAATTAAAGGCCGAAATCCGAACCGTAGAGCCCCGACCGAACGACGACGGCGTAATCCCCTCCCACGACCGCGGGTCGTGAGCGTCAGCACCAACCCGGCGCGCCGATGGATCTCTAACCGAAATGAGCCTCTGGCAGTTCAAAGCCGTGGCGGTCGAGCCCAACCAAGGAGAATTTCCGCGGATTTTGAGACCAATCAAGCCAGGAGGTCGGTGACCACGCGGCCCTCGACGTCCGTCAACCGAAAATCGCGGCCTTGGAACCGATAGGTAAGCTTCTCGTGGTCGAAGCCAAGTAAGCGCAGGATCGTGGCTTGAAGGTCGTGGACCGGAACCTTGTCCCGGGTCACGGCGAAGCCGAGTTCGTCGGTTTCGCCATAGACGATGCCGGCCTTCACCCCGGCGCCCGCGAGGAACATGGTGAAACAGTCCGGGTAATGGTCGCGGCCCAGGATTTTGCTGGCGGCGGTGCGGCCTTCGCGGAAGGGGGTGCGGCCGAACTCGCCGCCCCAGACGATCAAGGTGTCCTTGAGCAGGCCCCGCTGGCCCAGATCCCGAAGGAGCGCCGCGACGGGCTTGTCCATGCGCGCGCACTTCTTGGTCAAACCATCACGAATGTCTTCCCCCTCGTTCGTGCCGTGAAAATCCCAGCCCCAATCAAACAGTTGCACGAAACGGACCCCTTTTTCGACCAGGCGGCGGGCCAGCAGGCAGTTATTGGCAAAGCTCGACTCCCCCGGCGCGGCGCCGTAGTCGGTCAAGGTCTGGGGCGACTCGCGCGAGATGTCCATCACCTCCGGCACCGAGATCTGCATGCGATACGCCAATTCATACTGGGCGATGCGCGTGGCGGTTTCGGGGTGGCCCAGCGCTTTGGCCTGCGCTGCGTTGAGGTCGCGCAGAGCATCGAGCGAGCGGCGCCGCAGGTCGCGATCCATGCCCGGCGGATCGGAGACGAACAGGACCGGATCGCCTTTGGAGCGGCATTGCACGCCCTGGAAGACCGACGGCAGGAAGCCGCTGCCCCACGCGCTCGGCCCGGCGCTGGGCTGGACGCCGCTGGAAATCAACACCACAAAGCCGGGCAGGTTCTCGTTCTCGCTCCCCAATCCATACGTTACCCACGAACCCATCGAAGGCCGCCCGGAGCGCGGCGATCCGGTAAACAAAAGCAACTCCGCCGGGGTATGGTTGAACTGATCGGTGTTGAGCGATTTGATGATGCACAAATCGTCGGCGACTTTGTGCAGGTTGGGGATGGCGTCGGACATCCAGGCGCCGGCCTTGCCATACTGCGCGAACTGCCGCGGCGTGCCCATGAGTTTCGGCACTCCCGAGGTGAAGGCGAATTTTCGGCCCTTCAAAAACTCGTCCGGGCAGGGCTTGTCGTTCCATTTAACCAACTCGGGTTTGTAATCAAACAGGTCGAGGTGCGGCGGCCCGCCAGACATGTGCAGATAAATGACGCGCTTGACCTTCGGCTCAAAGTGAGGCTTTTTCGGCGCCAGCGGATTCACGAGGCCGCCGGCCGTCGCTCCCCGCCCCGTCCCTGCCATGCTGACCATCGCAATGGCCCCCAGGCTGAATCTTCCCGCGGTCTGCAAGAAGCTCCGGCGGGTGGTCCACCGCAATTGTTCGATTTGTGGTTCCATCGCGGTTCAGGCTCAGGGCTTCATCAGCATTTCATCCAGGTTCAGCAGCACGTTGCCCGTCGCCGCCCACGCCGCAAGCTCGCGAGCTTCATGCGCGTTCGGCGGCGGTTCCGCCGCGGACCCGGCCATCTCGCGCGCCAGTTCCGGCTTCTGGTCGTAATGCGACAGGGCCGTTTGGCGGAATTCCAGCAGGCGTTTCAACTCCGCCGCGGCGGGCGGTCGGGTCAGACAAAGTTTGAACCCGTAACGCATCCGCTCCTCCGTGGAGCCGGGAGCGCCGGCCATGCGGCGGCCCAACGCTCGCGCCGCTTCGACATAAACCGGGTCGTTCAGGGTCACCAGCGCCTGCAAGGGCGTGTTGCTGCGCGGACGGCGCAAGGCGCAGACTTCCCGGGTTGGCGCATCGAATGTCGCCATCGAGGCATAGGGATTCGTGCGCCGCCACTCGATATAGAGCGCCCGCCGATAGCGGTCCTCGCCCGGACTAGGGTTCCAATCCAACGAACCGCCGAACGCCGCGGCCAGCCCGAGCGAAGGTTGCGGCGGGCGCGTCGGCGGGCCGTACATCTTCGAGCTCAAGAGGCCGCTCACCGCCAAAGCCTGGTCGCGCACGATCTCGGCCGACGCGCGAAAACGCGGTCCGCGCGCGAGCAGCAGGTTGTCCGGATCACGTTCCGCCAAGGCGGGCGTGACGCGGGCGGACTGACGATACGCCGCGGAGGTCACCAACAGTTTCAGAAATTCCTTCACGTTCCAATCCCGCGCCACGAATTCAGTGGCAAGCCAATCCAGGAGCTCCGGATGGGTCGGGCGGTCGCCTTGGGTTCCGAAATCCTCGCTGGTGCGCACGATGCCCGCGCCGAAGATCTGCTCCCAGAACCGGTTGGCGATGGTCCGCGATGTCAAGGGATTATCGGCATCCACCAGCCATCGCGCCACCCCCAACCGATTGAGCGGAGCATCCTTGGGCAGCGGGTGCAGCGCGGCCGGAACCCCGGGACTCACTTCGTCGGCGAGGGCAAGATAATTGCCGCGAATCTGGATGCGCGTGGTCCGGCGTTTCTCGCCGGCCAGTTCGCGCATGACGGGCACCGTAACGGGTTTTAGCGCTTCCAACTCCGATTGCAAGCGCTTCAGCCTGTCCGGCCCCTCGGCACCGCCGCCGTTGGCCGCGGCCGGCGCGTTGGTGGCGTCCGCTTTGAGCGCGCGCTCCAGCTCCGCGATTTCCAACCGCAGCCGCGCGCGGCGCTCCTTCACGGCGCGCGGCGACACGTCCAGCACCGGCGATTCATCCGGGAGATCCGCATCGGCCGTATTGTTGAAAAACGCGAAGAATCGGAAATATTCCTGCTGGGTAATCGGGTCGTATTTGTGGGTGTGGCACTGCGCGCACCCCATCGTGGTGGCCATCCACACCGCCATGGTGGTGTTGACCCGGTCAATGACGGCCGCGTTGCGAAACTCCTCGTCGGTGGTGCCGCCTTCGTTGTTGGTCATGGTGTTGCGATGAAAGGCGGTGGCAACCTCCTCCTCCTCGCCGGCATGGTCCAGCAGATCGCCGGCGATTTGCTCGATCGTAAAGCGATCGAAAGGCAGGTTCTCATTGAACGCCTTGATCACCCAATCGCGATACGCCCAAATGGTCCGCGGCGGATCATCCGCGTACCCGGCGGAGTCGGCGTACCGCGCCAGGTCCAGCCACATGCGCGCCCAATGCTCGCCAAACGCCGGCTTTTGGAGCAGGCGATCCACGAGCGCCTCATACGCGCGCGGATGTTTGTCGGCCAGGAATTGGTCCGCCTCCTCGAGCGTCGGCGGCAGGCCGGTCAGATCGAGCGAAACGCGCCGAATCAGCGTCCGGCGATCGGCCGACGGCGAGGGCGTTAGGCCTTCCTTTTCCAGCCGCGCCAGGATGAACGCGTCAATCGGGTTTTGCGGCCACTTGGCGTGCCGGACCACCGGCAAAGCTGGACGGGCCGGTTTAATGTAAGCCCAATGCGTGGCATAGGGCGCTCCCTGCGCAATCCACTGGCGCAGCGCTTCGATCTGCGTCGGCGAAAGGGTTTTCCCGGTTTTCTCCGGCGGCATGCGATCGTCCTCGTTGGCCGTCGTGATCCGAGCGATCAGCTCGCTCTGGGCGGGCGCGCCCGGCACGATGGCCGGCGCGCCGGACTTGGCCGGCTTCAGCGCTTCCGCGCGGAGATCGAATCGGAGCTTCGCCTTGCGCTCCCGCTCGTCAGGGCCATGGCATTTGAAGCAATTTTCACTGAGAATCGGCCGAATCACCCGGTCGAAATCCACGGCGGATGACGCCCCCCGGCCGACGCCCGCCCCCCAAACCGGCCCGGCGAGCCCCAACCCGGCCGCCAGGCAGAGCGCGCCCGCCGGCCAAAACCTGCGTTCAGATCGCGGTGAATCGTGTGGCATTAGCGCCATAAATTACGAGCATCTTTTACTCTTCGCCACGGGGAGGGCGATGTCAAGCCCGCGGCGACAGCTCGAGAGGCGACGGCGAATTGACTTTCAAAGGCTCCGTGAGTTGGGGTAGTCTTTCCCCATGAACCTCTGCCTCGTAGCGGTCCCGCCAGGGCGGGAGCTTTGCGCCGCCATTCGTCGACTTCTCCAGCCGCGTTCTTCCGAGGCGCCGCCGCGATCGGCTTCGGGGTTTCAATGCGCCAAAACTCGATGCGCGAGACCTCTCTCCTCGCCAGCAAAGTCGAATCCCATTGCAGGCCAGCAGGCGACGGTAGAAGCGAATTCGGCTCGGCGCCTGCGGCGATTCGGCCTGGCCGCGGCCTGGTGGTGTCTCCTGATCGGACTCGGCGGTTTGCCGAACAGCCTGGCTCAAAGACCCGCTCAAGGCCCGATGTCCCCGACGCGGCAGACCCCCGAGGGCATGGGCTATGTACTGGTGTGGCAGGACGACTTCAACGGCAACGCGCTCGATCCGAAGAAATGGGAGGTGCGCGGCGTGGGACCCCGCGCTCTCGGTTATGTGTCTCCGGAGGCGGTAACGGTGGAGGACGGCTACTTGAAGCTGCATGCGCTGAAGAAGGACGGCCGAATCCTGCTGGGCGCGGTGGGCACGCAAAACCACTTCATGACCCGGTATGGCTATTTCGAATGCCGGGCGCAGCTACAGAAATCAACGGGCGTATGGGGCGCCTTCTGGATCCAGTCGACCGAGATTCGTAACGGGGAGGACCCGGCGCTCTACGGAGCCGAGATCGACATCATGGAGTTTTTCAAAAAGCTGGGCCCCGACATCGTCTCCCACAATGTCCATTGGGCCTACGGCCCTCACCAGCAATCCACCCACGGAATGCAGAGCTATCTGAAAGGCGTGAGCGAGGGTTTTCACTTGTTCGCTGTCGAATGGACGCCCGAGAAGTACGTCTTCTTCGTCGATGGCTACCGCTTCTACGAGGTCACGACCGGCATCTCGCGCATTGAGGAGTATCTCATCCTAAGCATGGAAATTCCCAAGGAGCCCCAGGAAATCAAGGATACGGTGTTCCCGGATGTCTTCGTCGTGGATTACGTGAAAGTGTACAAGAAGAAAGCCGACGCCAAGCTGGAGATGCCCAAGTAGCTGGAATCACGGTAATGTCCAACCTCGAACCGCGCCGCGCCGGCATCTCGGTGAATCGCCCCCCGTCAAAGTGCTATTTTATTGGTTGGATTACTCCGAAGTGCTGCCTTCGCCGGCCCGACTCGCCCTGACCCCCGCCGGTTCGCGGCTTGCGGGCTTTGGCTATTGGAGAGCCGCCTGGAATTCATAGCCGCCCGAGCCGATCTCGTACACTGCGGCGCCTTTCTCAAATCGCGCCGGTTTCAGCGGCGGCGCGCTACGCGCCCGATGGGTTGAGGCAACCGGCACATATACGGTGGCCGTAGTGTTGCCGGGAATCGAAACCTTCATCCGCAGCGAGCCCAGCCGTTTGGCCCACTCCACCGCCACAAGCCCCCGCACGGTTTGAACACTTCCCCGCCCCTGGGACAGCGAATCCGGGATGAACGGCCGGATCAGGATGTGCTCGAAGCCCGGCTTGGTTTCGTCGGGTTGGATGCCGGCGAGGGCGCGGTAAAACCACGCGTCAATGCTGCCCATCATGATGTGGTTATGGGAGCCGTGAAGGTCCCAGAATTCCGACAACGTGGTTCGTCCCCCTTCCAGCATTTGAGCCCAACTGGGATAACCGGTTTGATTGACAAGCTGGTACGCCACTTCCGCCCGTCCAGATTGCGTCAGGGCATCGATCAGATATTTGGCCCCAAGCACGCCAACATTGAAATGCCCCTGGCGTCGCTCCAGGTCAAGGAGGATGCTCCGCCACAACGCGGGTTGATCCGCCGGTTCGGCCAACCCTAGAAAGAGCGGAAAGGCGTTGCTGAACAGCGTGCCCGGTTCGTATTGGCTGGTCTTAGGGTTGAAAAATCTGCGGTTAAAGGCGGACTTAATCTCCGCGGCCAGCGCGGTGTATTTCTCCGCGTCGGGACGACGGTCCAGGACCCGCGCCGCCTTGGCCAGCAGCGCGCTGTCATAATAATAGAACGCGGTCGCCACCGATACGGGCTCACCCTCTCGCCAGCCTGGG
>Ga0316217_10006191_pt1 | contig 11984 bp, 10 predicted proteins | sample 1anoAmetaG_FD_203633 | JGI IMG/M metagenome (GOLD analysis project Ga0316217, IMG submission 203633) | Freshwater microbial communities from Trout Bog Lake, Wisconsin, USA - 1anoA | ecosystem: Environmental > Aquatic > Freshwater > Lake > Hypolimnion/Profundal zone | place: USA: Wisconsin... | reverse complement strand
TTTATGACCAAAACGTAGTTTCATTGGCCGAGATATTTAAAGTGTTCTTTAAGGTGCATGATCCAACCACGCTTAACCGCCAGGGAAACGACGAGGGCACCCAATACCGCTCTGCTATTTTCTATCGCAATGAAGAGCAACATAAGATTGCAACCGAAGTAAAAACAGGCTTAGATAAAAGTGGTGCTTTCAATGCTCCTATTGTTACTGAAATTACGCCCTTTACCAACTTTTATAAGGCGGAAGATTACCATCAAGATTACTACAACCAGAACAAAAACAGCAATCCTTATTGCCAGTTTGTAATAGTGCCGAAAATTGAAAAGTTTGAGGAGTACTTCAAAGCTGAACTGAAGAAGTAGTGGTGTTTAAATGCCGGCCGGAAGTTGCCCGTTTAATTAAATGCGGGGCGGCTTCCGGCTTTTGTATATCTGTAACTCGGCAATTTTTTACATCTTTGACCAATTGATATGAACATGGAAAAGCTTGTAAAGCTGGGCGATAGATCTTTTAGGCTATACAAAAGTGAAAGTGAGATACTGGCATTGGTAAGGGCTGTGGCCCACCAGATCAATTCAGATTATATTGGCAGGCGGCCGCTTATCGTTCCAGTGCTGAATGGATCATTTATGTTTGCTTCTGATCTGATGAAGGAGCTGATGCTGGATTGTGAGATATCTTTTGTAAAGGTGGTTTCGTACCAGGGCACCAGTTCAAATAATAATGCTACCACACTTATAGGGCTTAATCAGAATATTGAGGGCCGGCACGTAATTATTGTTGAGGATATTGTTGATTCGGGCCATACGCTTTCAAGGATCCTGCCTCTTTTATCGCAAATGAATCCGGCCTCACTTAAAGTGGCTTCCTTACTTTATAAACCACTTGCCTTGCGGGCCAATGTAAAGGTTGATTATGTGGGCCTAGAAATTCCCAACGATTTTATTGTTGGCTATGGGTTAGATTACGATGGCCTGGGCCGTAACCTGCGCGATATTTACCAGGCTATTGATGAGCTGGAGTAGTTAATATAAAGTAATTGAACAGATGCATGATGTTGTGATATAGGTTAATGGCTTTATACACCGGTTACTTTTAGTGTATTGAAAATAATAATTGATGCTAGTGCAGGTATTGGGTTTACATGCCCAATACTTATTACTAAATGCCCTGCAGTTCATGAGTAAAAAGATCATCATTATAGGTGGGGGTGCTGCGGGTTTTTTTGCTGCTATTGCCTGCGCTGAAACTCACCCCGATTACCAGGTAGTTATACTTGAACGCTCACCTAATGTATTGGCCAAGGTTAAAATAAGTGGTGGCGGCAGATGCAATGTTACACATGCCTGCTATGAGCCACGCCAGCTGGTAAAATATTATCCTCGTGGAGAGAAACAATTGCTGGGGCCATTTACAAGATTTAATCCCTCACATACCGTCGATTGGTTTCAAAGCAGGGGTGTTGAGCTAAAGACCGAGGAGGATGGCCGTATGTTTCCGGTGACTGATAACTCCCAAACAATTATCAATTGTTTTTTAAACGAGAGCAAGCGCGTTGGAGTTAAAATTCAAACGCAACTGGGAGTAGAAGAACTTTTTCCTCCAGCTGAACCGGGAGGACAATGGAGCGCCCTTACTACTGCCGGCACCACTTTATTTGCCGATGCAGTTATTGTTGCAGGGGGGTCATCGGCACGTATCTGGGCTATGGTTCAGAAACTGGGACTTGTAATTGTGCCACCGGTGCCATCATTGTTTACTTTCAATATTACTGATGAGCGTATAAAAGGATTAGAAGGCCTTTCGGTTGAATCAGCAGCTGTTTCTGTAATAGATACTAAACTTAGAACAGAGGGGCCTTTGCTGATAACCCATTGGGGTATGAGCGGGCCCGGTATTCTTCGTCTTTCTGCCTGGGGCGCCAGGGTCCTGGCCGAAAAACAGCACCAATTTGAGATTGAGGTAAACTGGTCGGGTAATCAAACTTACCAGCAGGTGCTGGAAGATGTAAAGCAGGTAAAGCGCAGGCACGCAAAAAAGCAGGTTACGGGTAATCCTTTATTCAATATTCCGCGGCGCTTGTGGGAGCGGCTTTCGGGCCCCATAACAGGCAATAAGCCGTTGTTTAATTATGCCGATTTGTCTAACAAACAAATGGAGCAGCTTGCACATCAAATTGCCATGGGCAGGTTTAAGGTTACAGGCAAGTCTACTTTTAAAGATGAGTTTGTAACTGCCGGTGGTATAGATCTGTCGGAGGTGGATTTTAAGACCATGCAAAGCAAAAAACATCCGGGCCTCTATTTTGCCGGCGAAACGTTGGATATTGACGCCATCACGGGTGGCTTCAACTTTCAATGTGCCTGGACTACTGGTTTTATTGCCGGAACGTCTGTATGAGCAAGTGGCAGGGTAAACCAGAAAGTGCTGCCTTCGCCTTCTATGCTTTCAACACCAATATCACCACCGTGTATGTCAACTATTTTTTTGCAGATGGCCAGGCCTACGCCGGTGCCTTCGTAATCCTTTTTGCTGTGAAGTCTTCTAAAAGCTTTAAATATCGTATCGAAATATTGTTCTGGTATGCCAATGCCATTGTCCTTTACAAAGTAGCGTACGGCATCAACCTCTTTGGTGCAGCCTATCGTAATTTTCAGGTTGCGGCCGGCGTGCCGGTATTTAATGGCGTTTGATATCAGGTTTTCGAAAAGCGCAGCCAGCATCGCTACATCTCCCTTCACCGATAATGTTTGTGTAAGGAATATATCGCAATCGCTTTCGTAAATTGCTTTCGCAAGGCGGGTTCGTACCAAGCCTATCAGTTCAGCCATATTAATGTCCTCGGCACGCTTTTCGGCCTCATTTAATTTCGAGTAGGTGAGAATATCATCTATCAGCATTTCCATTTGGCGGGTACCTGCTGTAACGAAGTTGATATACTCTTCAATTTCATTTTCGTGCATGCCCTGTTTTTGCAACTCCTTTTTGATAAGTGTAACAAAACCTGATATGGTGCGCAACGGTTCCTTCAGATCATGCGATACGATATAGGCAAATTCGCGCAGGCTGTTGTTGGAGTTCTGAAGCGCATGTGTGCGCTGTTCAACCATTTTTTCAAGCTGTTCTTTTTGCGATTTAAAGCGTTCGGCATATTCCATATTCTGCTGAAACAGGGCTTCCATGTATGATAACAGCCAGGTGCAAAGCGCCGCAATGATAAGCATGCCTATTGATATAGCCAGATAATGCTCTAAAGTGAACGCGCCCATTTTGGGTATAAAGCTTATCTGCCGGTATATTACTGCCGCATGTGCCGATAGCAGAATCTCGAATGCAATGGCGTAAACCAATACATATTTCTTTTCGCGGAAGAATGAAAGGATGATGAAATAAACACCCAGCAGTGAAGCGAAATTGATGTACAGCCGGTAACGAAGGGCCGGGTCGGTACTGTAGCTATCTAATATTATAGTCTCAATAGCAATGGCTACCATAATAGAGCATGCCATTAAATGCCCAGCCCGGTTTATTCTTTTAAGCTTAAAGAAAACAAGTGATAAAATTACCCCCGACAGGGCAATTACATTAGCTACTAAATATATGTTACCAAGGTGGAGGTATAGTTGCGATATCGTGGTAATTACCAGGAACGCCAGCGTTGAAAGCATGATGTAAAACAGGTACGTTGCCTTGCGCTTTTCAAAATAGCTGGCATCGCTGAAGCCGGATAAAAAGAAATCATTTACACGCTTACTCATATTGGGGGTACAACAAAAGCCTGTTTATAAAGGCTCCGGATTATCTTATACGACAAAAAAACGATTATGTTTTATTGAGTTGGTTTCGAATGCTTTTTAAGGTCGCCCAGATCAAATGAATAGGCTACGTAATAAAGTGCCCCTATTTCGGGCGAACCTACCGCTTCAATGTGTCTGTTGTTGTAGATGTTTGAGCCGCCGACCCGGATAGTAGAGTAAGCTTTCGGAACCTCATAGTATATCTGCAGGTCAAGCGTATGGTAGCTGGGCACTATACCATTGGCGAACGGGCTTTCCCATTGGTATGATGTAACCCATTTCCAGTTGGCCGAAAAGCCCAGGCCTTTCCAAACCCGGTTGGCATTCAGCCCGATGTTAACCTTGTGCTTCGGTGTATTAAAGCCCGATAGTACGGTTAGCTGGTTATTGCTGATGTTGTTATCATTCAGGTCGGCATAAGTGTAGTTTACATAAGGGGTTATTCCCTTGCCGGCGTAATACGATACGCTGGCAACGCCCCCCCATGAAGGCACTTTGCCCTGCGAGTTAACCCAGGTTTGCAGCGGCTGGTAATAGCCGGCAATAATATTGTCCTCAGGGTTACCGGCTGTGTGTGTTGCATCGTAAGGAGAAACGATGCGGGTAAAGCCTATGAAGTTTTTATAAATGCCATAGTAACCGGTAAGGTCTATGTATACTTTGTTTTGTATCTCGCTACGGTAGCCTAACTCAAACGAGGTAAGGTGTTCAGGTTTTATAGGCGCCAGGTTAATTGGCACCAAAGCTGCTTCGGCAGCGGCAGAGTTACTTCCCTGGGTTGATTGTCCGAGGATATTCAAAGCATTGGTAACCGAGTTTTGGGTGTAAACGTTATTTAATCCGTTCAGGTTGCCTATCAGTTTTATGGTGCCTATATCCAGGTAGAGGTATTGGTCTTGCAGGGTTGGATCGCGGAAGGCTGATGTTGCCGAAAAGCGGAAGGTATGTGAACTGTGCTTGGCTTTATAAGTATAAACCAGGGAACCTCTCGGCGACACCTGCGCATTGAAATTTGAGTTTTTATCTGCCCGTATGGAACCGATTATTTTAAAAGCATCATTGAACAATCTTTTGGTGGCCTGTAAATAGGCTCCAACTTCACTTACTCTTATTTTTTCACCGGCTGTATCCTGCAAAATTGTGCCTTCTGAGTTAGGGAGATACAGCCTGTATGATGCGCCGGTAATGATATCTATCCATTGCACAAAATCCCAGTTATACTGTCCTTCAACATGAACCAGCGCTGACCGGTCGAAGAACTGTGCGCCGGTCAAAGAATTCTTGTCGTGTATTATTTTATTCAACGAATCATTAAAGGCAGCACTTCCTGCGGGGTACCATGCTGTTTGTGCGGCCCTGTTGCCAACGTTGCGGGCGCTGTCTAACACCCATTGATTCTGTCCTGAACTAAAACAGGTTGGACAGTTGGCAAAGCCACCCACCAATGTTTGTATGGTATTGAAATATGCTGTGGTAAAGGCCGATACATAGGCCGGCACAGCATCTCTCGAAACATATGCTCCGGCCAGTGCTATGTTGTAAGAGCCTCCGGCATTTTCGGTAGAAGTGTAAGCGCGCACTAAAAAGTTTTTGCCCTTAATCTGCACTGTGGGTTGGTGAAAAAGGAAATCTTTTATCTGGTAACGTGTTGTTGCCTGGTAAACCGCTGTTCCGAAGCCAAACCTGTAGGTGGCCGAAAGCTCAATGTCGTTAGTTATTTTATAATACAGGCCGGTTGAAAATTTGATGTTCTGAACTGTATTGTCGGTTAGCTGCGGTTCCAGATAACCGGGCGCCTGTACGTGCAGAAAGCCGTTGCGCGACTCTGATTTGTCGAATGCCAGTGCGGCAGGGTTAAAAGCGAGCCAGCCAGTTAACGAGGCATAGGTATTGTGTTGTGCGGTTGTTACCGGGCAAGTTGGGCAATAGGGTGCGTTTGCTTCCTGCTGAATGGCCGATGCCACGTTTACGTCGGCCGAGATATTACCGAAGCGGTTAAGCGAATCATTGGTAGCCGGCCAATCGGTGGTTTGTGTATACTCGCCGGTAAATTTAAATGCCCAGCGGTCTTTTTTTCCAAAGCTGGTGGCATAACGCATTTGTGCATCAAAGTAAGGACCGGGGATAGTAGTTCCCCCTCCTTTAATCTGAACCGACAGGCCCTGAAAATCGTAAGGGCTTTTTGAATTCATAGATATTAAGCCTTGCATGGCATTAGCCCCGTATAATGCTGACGCGGGACCTGAAATTACCTCTACGCTTTGCAGATCAAGGTCGTTAGAGCCAACCATATTGCCAATCGGAAAGTTCAGGCCTGGCGACTCATTGTCAACTCCGTCAATAAACTGTTTAGTTCTTAGTGAGCGCGTATCGCCAAAGCCACGCAGGTTAACTACTTTAAAAAATGCCGATGTAGTTACCATGTCCACACCCTTAAAATTGGCTATGCTTTGATAAAAATCTCCTGAAGCTGCAGATTTTATTTCGCGTGCCGTCATCTTTTCAATTTCGGCCGGTGCTTCAATGATAGATTCCGAAACCCGGGAGGATGTCACCACCACTTCTTTGCCCGGAATATCAGCTGTCTCTAATTTAACATTGTAGGTATTACCCGGTCCAATCGGCACGTCCTGAATGATGTAACCTACATAGGATATGGTCAGCGTTTTGGCATCAGCAGCAACCTGAATGTTAAAATTGCCTGCCGAGTCGGTGACTGTGCCGGTGGTAGTTCCCTTTACTACAACCGTGGCCCCAACCAACGGTTCTTTAGTGGCTAAATCGGTTATTTTGCCATTTATGGTCTTTGTTTGGGCAAATAAGGTTGTTGCCAGCAAGCTGAAAAAAACGAGAGGTAAAAGTTGTTTCATCTGCAAGGGGTTTGATATTTACGCCATTAGGGGTAATCCGAAGGTAATAAAAAAAATAGTTGATGGAAATTTTCGCTATAAAATGTGTTCAGTGTAATTTGTATTAAATCGATAGCGCTGCAGGCAACTTTGTTGGGCATATGGCAGTCTTAAATTAAGCTTGGCGGCTTTAAATGTATTTCTCATTTTAGCAGCATGGCAATTAAGATTTTGGTAACAGGTGGTACTTTCGATAAGGAGTATGATGAGATAGCGGGAAAGCTTTATTTTAAACACACACACGTGCCTGAGATATTGCAGTTGGGTCGGAGTAATCTGCCAATTGATGTTTGCCCGCTGATGATGATTGACAGCCTTGAAATGACTGGAGAGGATAGAAAACTGATAGTGCAACATTGCCGGGAATGCGTGGAGCCGCGAATTGTGATTACGCATGGAACGGATACCATGGAAACTACAGCGCAGGAACTGGGTAGGGCCGGGCTTGATAAAACCATCGTACTTACAGGTGCAATGGTGCCTTATAAGTTTGGTAGTTCAGATGGTTTATTTAACCTCGGCTCTGCATTGGCATTTGTCCAGTCATTGCCTCCCGGTGTTTATGTGGCTATGAACGGCCGTTATTTCGACTGGAATAATGTAAGGAAGAACAAGGCATCAGGTATTTTTGAAGAAGTAGCTTAAACCACTGATTTGCAGGTGTTACAGGTATTTTTTAAAAAACGTTTTTAAAATTGATTTCTTTTTTATCTTCGGCTGTCAGAAAAAATTATTCCCCAATGAAGAAAACTTTCGGTTTTGCAATTCTTGCCCTCCTGTTAGTAGTAACGGCTTGTAATAAAGATAAGTTGTTGACCAAGGACATTACCGGTACCTGGCATGTATACAAATATCTGTTCAGAAATGTTGATGAAACGGCTCAGTTCCTGGCAGCTAACGCAGGGTATACTATAACTTTTACTTCGGATGGAAAGTTTGTAGAGAAATTTGCTTCGGTGCATGACACCGTAATTGGTGGTGTTACCTATCCTGATACTACTTATAGTGGTGTTGATGCGGGTACCTGGGCATTTACCAATAAATACATCAATCTGGTTTTGACCGATTCTACCTTGGTTTTGCAAGATACAGTATTGGTACCTACAGTTAGAAACAGAACCTATACCATATTTGACCTTACCGGAAGCAGCGTTCAGTTGGATACTGATACCACGCAGTTTTACCTTGCAAAGAACATGTAGTTATTTAAAGTTTAAAAAACCATATCTGTGAAAAAATCACTTTTAGTTCTCCTCGTTCTGGTTGTTGTGCTTGGTGCATGTAACCGTAAAGATTATGTGAAAAAGCTGGTGGGCACCTGGAAGGCCGACAAATACATTATTCACAACAGCGGTAACAGCAATACTGTGGATATGAGCGCCAGCTTTAATGATTCAACGAATGTAAAATATCAATTGGTTATTAATAGCAATAACGTTTATAACGAAACTTATCTGACTTATACATTTATCAAAGACTCGCAGCTTGTTGCGCTTGATACGATCAGAGATACCGTTAATCATACTTATCATGTTGATTATGATACATTGCGGTTTGTTGATACTACGGTTACTCCTTATGCCGGCACTGGTACCTGGGAGTTGATAAACAGCGAGGAGGATCTTGAATTGCTTGGCAGCGGTAGCGATACGAGTGTAAGAATGTTCAACATTTTAAAACTTACTTCAAGCAACCTGAACATTCAGAACGGATTTAAAGAATACGACCTGAAGAAATAGGATTGTAAGTAATTATTGAAAGCGCCTTTATACCGCCGCCTGGCTTGGTATAAAGGCGCTTTCATTTTGTGGATGGTCAGGCTGGGTGGATAAACAGCATGTGTTTGTAGGGCGATCGTTGCAGCTGTTATTTTATCTATTTGCAATGCGTAGTATTCCGGTTTTCTGCCTTTGCCTTAGCGCCGATGTTATTTAGAAACAACTAGTGTTTGTCCTGGGTGGAGGTCAATATTATCCAGATTATTCAGGGCTTGCAGTTGTTGTACGGTGGTATTAAACTTTCTGGCAATTGAATAGAGTGTGTCCTTTTGCTCAACGGTATATTGGGTATTATAGTTTTGCCGGGCTATGGTCGGCACACTGTTATCTGTGCTGGCGTTTGCAGTTAAGGTGGTTGTATTGTTGGTGTTATTGCTGCTTGTATTCAACGATTTCAGAAAATCACTGTATGCCATGGTCTTTGGTGGTCCGGGGCGTTTTTCCTGCAGATATAGGGTTTCTCCGGGCAATGGCTGGTCGTTCAGGGCCATCATGTTTTTTTGGTAAAGGTCTTTTAGTTTAACTCCCAGCTTTTGTGCTATGGTGTGCATGCTTTCGCCTGTTTGCACCACATATATGGGCTCGCTTCCTTTAGCTCTTTTGGGTTGTAAAAAGATATTGTCGCCATCTTTAAATTTGTCTCCTTCGTTCATATCATTAAAGGCTAGCACCTGTGCGTATTGTATCTGATAATTGTATGCTACTGCAAGGGGATCAACGGTTTCTGTGGCCTTAATTGCCTTGGTTCCATTTATAAATATTTCTTTTGGTGTATTATTATCATGAACGGTTACAAACGTTGTGCTGGCGGCATTTGCGAAAGTGGTGTGTCTGGCTTCATGCGCGGCAGCCGGGATTGTTGAGCGCTCTTGTTCCGCTACGCGGGTTTTGGGTTTTTCTATCACAGCGGCAACCGGTAATGCCGGGGTGGTGTTGGGAGATAGCAGTTTTTCTTTTTCGGCCATCATTGCCAAACCCAATTGATCGTATTGGGTAAGGTTATAGTCTTCAATGGTTTTAATCAGTATCTCAGCGTATTTTGGGTTGGTAGCGTAGCCCGATGATTTCAATCCATGGGCCCAGGCTTTGTAGTCAGTAATAGGTAAATCAAATAGGCCGGCATAGCGGCTGCGGGTAACTAAAAAATCTGAGTGGTCGGCATACGAATCTTCTGCATGGTCATAAACACGAAAGCACTCGTTGGGAGCGTCGTCGTTCTGATAAAACTTTTTACCATCCCATTCATCCTTACATTTTATTCCAAAATGGTTATTGGCTTCGGTAGAAAGTTTGCTTTTGCCGTAGCTGCTTTCGTGTAGGCCCTGGGCTATGGTAATGCTGGCCGGTATTTTGCATCGCACCATTTCCTGAAGGGCTATATCCTTATATTTTTCAATATAATTTGCAATATCCTGTTTCATCTGACTGCTGGCTGTTTGAGCCAGCAGAAACAGGCAGCTTATGGCAATAATTGGTTTCATGTTCATACACAGTATTATCCAATATCGAAAATATAGCATAACCCTGCCTCAATGAACGGTGGATGTTTACCAAATGTTGTGCATGAGGGCAACTGCGTCTGTTTTTTTGTGCAGAATTGAGCCTTTTATGCGACCTGTGGTATGATTGAGTCTGGATGGTGTTAAAAATGCTGTAACTTGAAAATGAAGCTGATGCCCTTTAATGTTTGGGTTATAAAGCAAGAGAGGTTATAATTTACGCGCAATATTCAAACCGTCGCGCAAGGGTAGAATGAATGTTTCTACGCGTTTATCAGATACTACTTTTTTATTGTATGTATCTATCACCACTGTATCCTTGTCTTTTTTCTCGGCTATTACTTTGCCGCTCCAAAGTACATTATCGGCGATGATATAGCCTCCGGGCCGTACTTTATCAAATACCAGGTCGTAATAATTGCAATAGTTTGATTTGTCGGCGTCAATAAAAACCAGGTCAAAGGTTTCGTTTAACGTGGGAATTATGTCACGGGCATTTCCGATAAGCTGTTTTATTTTTGTGCTTAAACCAGATCTGGAGATGTACTGCTCAACCAAGGGCTGTAGCTCTTCATTAATATCAATAGTATATAGCAGGCCATCTTCGGTTAACCCTTTAGCCAGGCATAGGCCGGAATAACCTGTGAATGTGCCTATTTCCAAAATTCTTTTCGGACGTTGCATGAAGCTTAGCATTTCCAGAAACTGCCCCTGTAAATGGCCTGATAACATTTGGGGCATTTGCACTTTAACGTGGGTTTCGCGGTTCAGTTCTTTCAAAAGCGGCTCTTCTGCTGTGGAGTGTTGCTCGATATAATTTTCTATTTCAGCCGAAACTAAATGCATGATAGGGCGGGTGTGGTATTATATAATTTTCTGTTCTTTTAGTTGTTTCAGTATGATCTTAAACCAGAACGAATATTTATCGGGATGTTGCTCCAGATCTGTTACAAGCCGGTCTGGTTGTATCCATTCAACGGCGGCAATCTCTTCTTCGTTAAATTGAAAAGAATCGTTATATACGCCGGTAAATACGGTGTCGTATTCATGCTCGGTTAAACCGCTTTGTTCGTCGTGGGCTTTGTAAATAAAATGAAACGCTTCGTGCAAGGTGGTTTTGAATCCAAGTTCCTCATATAATCTCCGTTCTGCTGCCTGCTTGTAGCTTTCTTGTTTTCGAGGGTGGCTGCAGCAGGTGTTGCTCCATATGCCTGCCCAGTGATATTTGTTCAGGCCGCGCTGTTGTATAAGCATTTCGCCCTTGCTGTTAAAGATTATAACGCTTATTGCGCGGTGCAGTAATCCTTTTTGGTGTGCATCCAGCTTTTCCATGTAGCCCAGAACCTCATCGTGCTCGTTAACCAATACTACCTCTTCCTGTTTATTCAGATCTTCCATGTGCCTTTATTTTTCGGTACCATCAGGGGATTTAAACCAGCCCGAATACATAATATAATTATTGCTAATTCGTTCAATTAAGTCGGTGAACTTTTCTTTGTCCACGTTTTTCAGCTTTTTGGCAGGTATGCCACCGTATATGGAACCAGGTTCAACAATGGTGTTTTCAAGCACAATGGCTCCTGCGGCAATAATGCTGTTCTCGCCTATTACAGCATGGTCCATAACAATTGCGCCCATGCCTATCAATACGTTGTCGTGTATGGTGCAGCCATGTACTATGGCCCGATGCCCTATAGAAACATTGTTGCCTATTGTTACGGAGGCTTTTTTATAGGTGCAATGTAATATGGCTCCGTCTTGTATGTTTACTTTGTTACCTATGCGTATGGTGTTTACATCGCCACGCACAACGCTGGTAAACCAAACGCTGCAATCGTCGCCCATTTCAACATCACCTACAACAGTGCTGTTGTCGGCTAGAAAACAATTTTTTCCGAATTTGGGATGAATGCCATGAACAGGAATTACTAATGCTGCCATAATGCAAGGATACATGCTATTTTTTGCAACGCAAAGCCGGGTTAGTGTATTAGGTAATTG